>Ga0265295_1000086_pt1 | contig 180094 bp, 167 predicted proteins | sample Munlansysbiofilm_FD_192503 | JGI IMG/M metagenome (GOLD analysis project Ga0265295, IMG submission 192503) | Leachate microbial communities from a municipal landfill in Southern Ontario, Canada - Methane capture system biofilm | ecosystem: Engineered > Solid waste > Landfill > Unclassified ...
AGGCTGAAACTTTATCTTTATGAACATCCAAACCGCAACAAATAGGGTGAAGAATTTCGATTAATGTGCTATCTGATTTCATGGTCATACTTATCCTTTAGTATTTTATTGGGTAAATAAAAAAAAAAAATAGATAAGTATGACCATTTTTTAAAATTTTACAAGTGCAAATTTAAGTGTTTCATTCTTCGTTGTGTCCGCAGGACATGTGGGTTATAAAAAATACTATTGAACAACCGGACACCAATAGGAGGTAAAATGCAAAAGCCAAACAACAGACACAAAGATATGTTGGCTGAATTCCTGCTCAATACCAAGTTGACCCGGCGAAATTTTATCAAGGCATCGGCGGCGACCGGCGGCGCATTGGCCGTTGGTGGCGGACTGAAACCAACGCTTAAGGCCTTGGCCCAAGCCACCGGTCAGACGGGTACCGCCCGGGGCGAATGGCTGCCGGCAACATGCCAGGGATGCACCTCCTGGTGCTCAAAACAAGTTTATGTCATTGATGGACGAGCCATAAAGATCAAAGGCAACCCCCACTCAAAGGTCAATGGCGGGGCCAGTTGCCCACGATCGCACCTGGGTATCCAACAAGTTTACGACCCGGACCGCATCAGGACACCTTTGAAGCGAACCAACCCCAAAAAAGGCCGCAACGAGGACCCCCGATTTGTACCTATCTCATGGGACGATGCGCTCAACACTATCGCAGACAGGATCATGGAATTGCGTGACAACAATGAAACCCACAAGTACCTGCTCATGCGCGGCCGCTATACCTATATGCGCGACATCTTATATGATCGCATGACCAAGATCATCGGTTCACCCAACAGCATTTCCCACAGCGCCATCTGCGCCGAAGCCGAAAAATTTGGCCCCTATTACACGGAGGGGTTGTGGGACTATCGTCAATATGATGTGGAAAATGCCCGTTATATCCTGATCTGGGGAGCTGATCCGTTGTCAGCCAACCGGCAGATATCCTACTATTCAAGTGTATGGGGCACCCTCATCGGCCGGACACAGATCGCCGTTGTCGAACCAAGGCTCTCTGCTACCGGTGGAAAGTCTGACGTCTGGTTGCCCATTAAACCGGGCCATGATGGTGCTCTGGCTGCGGCCATCGCCCATGTGATCCTCATTGAAGGCCTCTGGTACCGAGAATTCGTGGGTGATTTCAAGGGAGGCGAAAATCAGTTTAAAACCGGACAGACTGTTTCTGAAGAGGCTTTTGAAGAGAGATACACCCATGGTCTGGTCAAATGGTGGAACCTGGAACTCAAAGACAAGACACCGGAATGGGCGGCGTCAAAGACCGGCCTTCCAGTCGAACAGATCCGTCAGGTAGCATTCGACTACGGCAAGGCCGCACCCCATGCCATCTCCTGGGTCGGCGGCGGTCCGGTCATGCAGGTGCGCGGATGCTACGCCAGTATGATCTGCCATGCCTTAAACGGCCTGGTCGGCTCAGTTGACAATGTGGGCGGAACGATGGCGGCCAACAAGGAGTACACCTCCGGTTTCCCAGAGCCGGACGATTTTATGGATGAAATCGCCAAAAAAGGCAAAAAACACGAAAAAATCGATCAGCGGGGAAGGCTTGAATTTCCGGCCCTCCACAAAGGTAAGTCCGGTGGGGGCGTCGTGACCAACAATGTTGCCGATGGCATCCTCAACCAAGACCCTAATGAGATCAAAGTGGCCATTGCGTATATGAATAACTTTACCTTTTCCTGCGGCCAACCCGAGCGCTGGGAACGGGCCCTGTCCAAGATCCCCTTCCTTGTCCACCTGACTACCAACGCTTCTGAATTCTCCTGGTTCTCGGACATCCTGCTGCCCAACACCCATCATCTTTTTGAAAAATGGGGCTACATCAAGGTGCATGGCAATGGTCACCGCCATGTAAGCCTCATGCAGCCGATCATTAAGCGCGTCGGAGACTATAAAACCGACGAAACCGAATTTACCTGGATGATTGCTGAGAAGTTGGCTGAACGTGGCTTTGACAACCTGTTGCGCCACTATAAAACCTACAGAGATCCGGAAACTGGGAAAGAACCTTTCAACAAGGATGAATTCGCCCTTTATGCCCTGAAAATCGCCACCGAAAATCTTTGGAATCCTTCCAAGTACAAGGGTGGGGACAAGTTCAGTGGATGGTCGGAGTTCACCAAGGTCGGTGTGTGGAATTCTGATCCTTACCCCTTCCGCAATCGCTGGGGCAAGATGAAGACCAAAACCGGCATGTTCGAATTCTACAGCGAAACCCTGAAGGATGCGTTGGGAGAACATGCCGAAAAGCATAGCACCACCGTTGATCATGTCATGGAGGTTTGTAACTACCAGGCACGTGGAGAACATGCCTTTATTCCCCATTATGAAGAACCCTGGACCTCCGGCGACCCTGGGGAGTACCCCCTGTTGTTCGTGGACCACAAATCCCGCCTCAACCGGAAGGCCGTTCGGCCAACTGTTCCTGGTACCATGATTTTAAAGATCTGGATCCCGGCGATGAAGCCTGGGAAGACGTGGCAAAGATCAACCCGGTGGACGGGAAAAAATTAGGCATCAACAATGGGGAGAAGGTTCGCCTCACCTCCCCCACCGGCAGCATCGAATGTACGGCCAAACTCTGGGAAGGGGTGCTGCCGGGGACGGTTGCCAAGTGTTATGGTCAGGGGCATTGGGCCTACGGACGGCTGGCAGCCAAAGTGTTCGGAAAAATCCCCCGGGGCGGCAACAATAACGATCTGATCCCTGCAGTTTATGACCGGTTGAGCGGCAGCACTGTTCGCCACGCCGGAACCCGCATAAAAATCGAGAAGATATAGGAGGTAATCAAATGCCCAGATACGCAATGGTAATCGATCTGCAGCGTTGTGTCGGCTGTGGTGCTTGCAGTATCGCCTGCCGCAGCGAAAACAATGTCCCTGATGGAATGTACTGGTCCAATAAGATTACGGAGACCTCCGGCACCTTCCCCAACGTTCGCTACCATTATATCCCGACCCTGTGCAACCACTGCGAAAACGCGCCCTGTGTCAGGGGCTGTCCGACCCAGGCCATGCACAAGCTGGAAAACGGGATCACAATGCACGACCCTAACAAATGCATTGGCTGCAAGTACTGTGAGTTCAACTGCCCCTATGGGGTCATCTACTTCAACTGGCGTAAACCTCACCCCTTCTGGCAAGACGAGAGTGAGCTTATCAAAGGCGGCACCTATTCCCCGGCCGAGGAGGCCAGCAAGGCCGGTGGTAAAGTTCTGCCCTATTACAACCCAGAGCGGAATGAAACCCTTGCCGGTATTCGTCCTAAAGGTGTTGTTGAAAAATGTACCTTCTGCGATCACCTCGTGAAACGGGGCGAATTGCCGCGCTGTGTGGAGGCCTGCCCCGCAGATGCCCGGGTGTTCGGAGACATATCGGATCCCAACAGCGAAGTCAGCAAGCTTTTAGGGAAATTCCGTCCCTTTCGCCTGCGCGAACAGCTTGGCACGGATCCCCATGTCTTTTATATCAGGGATTTCAACCCGGCCCACTATCAGCCGACCAAAGGAGGTGTCTGATGAATTCATCCAAAGGGGTTTATTATACCTGGCTGGGCCTGATCGGTGCAGCAATTTTAGCCGGTCTTTACGCTGCCATCCGGCTGTTTACCCAAGGCCATTATCTTTTCAACACCAATGACGTCCTCCTCTGGTCACTTCCATTGGGGAGTTACATTTACCTTGCCCTGACGAGCTCTGGTTTGACCTTACTCGCTTCGCTGCCGCTGGTGTTCGGGGTTAAGAAGTTCGAACCTATCACCAAACGGCTGGTATTTCTGGCCATCGCCACCCTGATAGGAGGATTTGTGGCCATCGGTCTCGAATTGGGCAATGTCCTCCACATGATCTACATCTTCCTTTCCCCGAACTTGAGTTCCCCCATATGGTGGATGGGGCTGATCTACAGCGTGGAACTGGTGGTGCTGATAGTGAAGTTCTTTCTTATGCATACGGGGGATTGGCATAGTCTGTTCAGCAGGGCGCTGGGTCACATCTCTTTCCTAGGCGCATTGGTGGCACCCCTCATGATCGGATCCATTTTCGGCTTGACCGAATCCAGGGTGACCTACTTCGGACCGGTAATGCCCATCTACTGCCTGCTGATGGCCATCCTAAGCGGCACTGCGCTTTGTATTTTTTACAACCTCGTGGTCGCCGGAATTGACGGAAACGGCCTTTCTGAAGCAAAACAGGGCATATTCGACGACATAACCCGATTCTTTACCTACACCCTGGGAACGATGATCGTATTTGTCCTGGTAAAGGTTGCCATTGAGTCAGCCACCGTGATTCCCGACTTTCTCAATTACCGTCAATATGCCCAGGCCTTTGGCGGCATCGGCAAGCTTAACACAGAAGTGCTTCTCGGATTGATGCTGCCCTTTGTCCTGATGTTAATTCCATGGATCCGCGCCGGAAATGGCAGTCGGATGTTGGCCTCCGGGCTTGTAATGCTTGGGACACTGGCCATGCACATGGAGATTCTGCTGGCCGGCCAGAGCCGACCGATCGGGCCCAAAGCCGAACAGTATCCGGAATATATCAGTTATTTTCCAACTATCTATGAATGGCTCGTTCTGCTGCTGGCCGTGGCTGTGGCCCTGCTGCTTTACACCTTGGGCGAGCGTTATCTGAAACTTGAAGCAGCACCGGGACATTAGGGGTTTCCGGATCTACGAACGCCTTCTGGGCCAAAAAAATCGATCTGAGACGTCCGTCGCCTGGGGTTATCCCGGCGCCAACTTATTCATGAGTGCCTGGGGGAATTGAAACATGGAAAAAACATCAGATAAACTGCTATCAATAGAAGCTGCCAGATCAAATACATACCGACTATTGGCCGACGCATACCGCTTACCTTCGGAGGATCTCCCAGGTGTGGTGCAAGCGCTTGTAACTGCGCTTTCCCAACTTGAGTCTGAAGCCCTGGAAAGCGCTATCTGCCTGGAAAATGGCGGCCTTGACTCCAACGTTTTGCAGGTGGATTACGCAAAGCTTTTCATCGGACCATTCATGGCCCTTGCTCCGCCGTACGGTTCCATTTATCTTGAGGACAAACGCCGTCTCATGGGAGATTCCACCGTTGACGTGCGCCAGCATTATCTGAGCCTCGGTCTGGATCTGTCCGTTGATTTCAAGGAAGCGCCAGACCACATCACGGCGGAGCTGGAGTTTATGCACGTCCTGATCAACCAGGCAGAGGGGGCAATCGAAGATCTTGACGGCCAGCTGCTCTCAGAAAACATTCACCACCAGCAAATCTTTTTGGAAAAACACCTTGGTGCATGGATCACCGCTTTTGCCGATAAGATGGCAGAGCATGCCAATACCGATTACTATCGTAACCTTGCAACCTTAACGCGAATCTTTATAACAGAGGACATGGTGGCTCTGCCCAATTAAAGAACTTAGAGGTGGGATTATTGTATGCCTCTGCAATAATCCTTCTTTTAATCCCAGAGGCTATTGGAGGATTATCATGAATAGTATATTTAAGGTATTGCTGCTGGCTTTCCTGTTTATTGGGTTTGCCCTGCCCGGATATGCGGCAGAAGCTAAAACGGAGGATAAAATCGTTGAAGACTACATGCCAAGCCTAATTACCAAAACGCCTTTTGAAGGCCGCATGCTCGCCATTAAAATGATAAGAAAAACCATAGGAGCTATTCAGCAGGATCCGGAAATCAAAAAAGCCGTTAGAAAAAAATATGAGGATGACCCTCAACTATTAATATACGCGGCAGAGCTGGTTGCAATAGAGTTCAAAACCATTGCCATTGCAAATAATTATTGGCGATAAATCTAACCTGATGTTGGATTGAGCTGCAATAGCAAGCGGACTGGAAATCAATTTTATCCATACGGTAAAGATGCTCCGCAGCTTGCTGCGGAGCATCTTTAATCAGAACGCGTGGTTTTCGAGCGGAATGGAACCATATTGACCTAATTGTTAAAAGAGAACAAATCCAGATTTTCTCTTTTATTCCCTATTTTCCACCTATCCCATTATTATACTACCCCGGATATTTACAAAAGAACTTAATGGCTGATGAGTAAAATTTTATCAACAGACTGGTAATTCCTTGACAGGGAGATTCGGCCCTCTGTTCAGCTCGGGGACCGCCTTTGCCAGCCACTGAAGGAGGGTCAACCCTATGTTCGATTCTATTTACGAATTCCTCGCCAAATTTGGTTACTCCCATCCGATACACCCCCCCCAGGTCCACATACCTATCGGCCTGGTGATCTCATCCCTCGTCTTCATCTACATCGCCGTCATCTTCAAACGCCGCAATCTGGAACAGACGGTTCCGTATTGCACCATCCTTGCGTTCATCTGGATATTTCCAACCATGCTCTTCGGCTACATGGACTGGCAGCATTTTTACGCCGGTGCCTGGCTCTTTCCGATCAAAGTGAAATTGGCCGCGGCAGTCTTTTTAACGGTACTGTTGCTGCTTGCTATCATGGTCGCCCACCGAAGAGGTGCGGCTTCCAAAACTGCCGTGACAATATATACCCTATGCTTTCTATCGGTGGCAGTACTCGGGTACTTCGGCGGCCAACTGGTTTATGGAGTCAAAGGGGTATCTGCTTCGATAACATATAGCACCGGCCGGAAAATATTTGCAACTAACTGCAGTGTGTGCCACCCCAACGGCACAAATGTGATCATGCCGGATCTGCCTCTGAAAGAATCCTCGAAGCTGGCCCGCTTCGAGACCTTTTTTGCCTTTGTGCGCGATCCCAAGCTGCCCGATGGAAAAGCAGGCCCTATGCCGGCGTTTCCGCCGTGGATGATTTCCGACGATGGAGCGGAAGAGCTTTACGAATTTATCATTCACGAACTTGTAAAGTAAACACTACCGTGACAGTGCATTCCGTATTCAACGAATTGAAATAATTGAGGATAACAACACCATCTGCGTGATGAGTTTCTTCAATGGCGTTTGCATGACTGTTTGTTTCACCTCGCTTCATCACAAGGCGCCAACCAAGGCACAGGCCGGGACTATCGGCCTGTGCCAGGTTAAGTGCGCTTGATTGACCGGAAACCCTCAATGCAGCGGCGCCAGCTTGACGTTCTTGTGACCCAGTGCGTGTGCCACATCATACATGGCCTGATTGAGGATCTTGTGGGTATTCTCATCGACGGCATGGCCGTCCTTAGCGTCGATATCGGCCATTACCAGCACATGAATGGTGTGCGACAGGGCCTTGTCAAACAGGTAGCCGGACCACCAGGTACCATCCGCCACGGTTCCGGCGGACACCAGCGCCTCGGCCAGTTTAACGCCTTCGAGATCCTCCGGTGGGACCGGCAGCTTGACACCGACTTCGGTGGCACGTTTGAGCCCGTCCTTAACGGCAAAGGTCATACCGCTGATAAAATTGGTTACATCCTCCTCGCCGTACTGCTTGTTGAGCTTGGCCACCTCGGTGTTGACGGTCTCCTCGCCCAGCATTGATACCAGCGCCTTGGCAAAGCTGAAGTGTTCAGCGCCGCCACCGGCCTTGACCAGTGCGGCAGTCACCTCGAGTGCCGGTTCACCGTTGTAGACCGGCCCGCCGAACCAGTTCTCCTCGGCTGCAGCAACGATTTGAGTCATCGCAGCACCGCATAGAAGCAAACCCAGGCTCGCTACCAGGAACGTGATACTTCTTATCATCTTCATCATGCGCTCTACCTCCTCTTAAAATGGGACCCTGTAGCCGCCGCATCAGGATGACGCAAGGCCGCACAGGTTCTCCTATTACTGGCGGAAAATCCCCGCCCGGATACAAACCCCCAGGAACTGTTGCATCTGCTGCGGCATCACAATATCCGGCAGTTTACCTGCACTCATCGAATTTTCTTCTTATCATGCTCCACCTTGCCAGCCGCCTGACTGCTGTATTAGTTCAGCCAGCAGTCCAGTCCAGCCGGTCTGATGGCTGGCACCTAAGCCGGCGCCGTTTTCACCGTGAAAGTATTCATTAAACAGAATGTGGTCCCGCCAGTGTGGATCATTTTGGAAAACCTGATTGCCGCCGTAAATGGGACGTCCCTTACTGCCATTTCGGAGGAACAACTTGATCAAGCGCCTGGACAGTTCGGTTGCCACCTCCCCAAGATGCATCATGTTGCCTGATCCGGTTGGGCACTCCACCTTGAGTGTATCGCCGTAAAAATCGTGGTACTTTTCCAGGGATTCAATCAAGAGGTAGTTGATGGGAAACCAGATGGGCCCCCGCCAGTTGGAATTACCGCCAAACAGTCCGCTGGTCGATTCCGCCGGCTGGTAGTCGATGGTTTGCGACTGACCATCGACCCTGATGGTGTACGGATGCTCGTGGTGCAGCTTTGATATGGAGCGGATTCCGTAGGGAGAGAGAAACTCCTCCTCATCGAGCATGGGGCTCAAGATCTTGACCAACCGGTCTCGATTGATGATAGACAACAGCCGCCGGGAATTCTTGCCCGGTGATTTGATACAGGCCATATGCCCCTGATCCCGCAGATAGATTCGATTTTCAAAAAACCAGAGCATCCTCCGCTTAAAGACGGGCATACTTTCCACAAGCTCATGCTCTAGGGTTTCCACAACCAGTAACGGTATCAATCCAACCAGTGAACGAACTTTAAGTGGAATTATCTCCCCGTCCGGCAGGTGCAGCGCATCGTAAAAGAAGCCGTCCTGTTCATCCCATAAGCTCAACCCGCTGCGGTAACGGCCGGTAATGGCTTTGGCGATGCGCAGGAAATGTTCAAAAAATTTGCCGGCAATCTCCTGGTACACGGGATTTTTCCGGGCCAGCTCCAGGGAAATTTTAAGCAGCATCAGACAGTAAAAACCCATCCAGGCCGTGCCGTCAGATTGATTTATATGGCCACCGGTGGGCAGTGGTACGCTGCGGTCAAAGACACTGATGTTATCCAGACCGAGGAATCCACCCTGAAATACGTTGTGGCCGTCCCTGTCCTTTTTATTCACCCACCATGTAAAATTTATCAGCAGTTTATGAAATATTCCTTCCAGAAAACACATATCATTTTTGCCGCATTGCTTGGCGTCAATCTTATAGACCCGCCATGCCGCCCAGGCATGTACAGGCGGGTTGGCGTCGCCGAGCTGCCATTCATACGCCGGCAATTGCCCGTTAGGGTGCATATACCATTCCCGGGCCATCAAATTGAGCTGATTCTTGGCAAATTCAGCATCCACCAAAGAAAACGGGATGGTATGAAAGGCCAGATCCCAGGAGGCATACCAGGGATATTCCCACTTGTCAGGCATGGAGAGGATATCGAAATTATTCAGATGCTCCCAGCCGTGGTTGCGGCCGTCTATCCTCGTGGCTGGGGGTGCAGGCTGCCCTGGGTCGCCCAGCAGCCACTGCTCAACATCGTAGTAGTAAAACTGCTTACTCCAGATCATTCCGGCCAGAGCCTGGCGCTGAATCGCCAGCTGTTCCGGACCGACATCGCGCTGGATGGCTTTATAAAAAGCATCGGCCTCGGCCAGACACCGGGCAAAGGAGGCCTGATAGTCGGCAAAGGGCTCGTCCAGGGAGACGGAGGAGAGCCGCAGGTGTATCGTGCACGAGCCTTGGGCGGGAAGCCGGCAACGATACAAGGCAGCGGCTTTGGTGCCTACTTCTGCGGGATTGACCGCATTAGAGTCACCATTGACTATATAACGGTGAAATCCATCTTTGACAAAGGCGCTGTTGTTTGGCCAATCGAACAAACGCTGTGTGTTGGTCTCGTTTTCGGTAAACAGAAGCTCAGGACCGCCTTTGTCTTTCAGCATATCGGCATAGAGAAAATAATCTCCTGCCGCCGGGTGGGAAAGGTGTAGGACCGACTCGCCGTTCGCCCCGTTGCCTCGTTTAAGCATCGGACGGCCTGGTACATCGCCTTTGGGTCCGGCATCGTAGCCGAAACTCCAGGTGTTGCGAAACCAGACGGTGGGGAGCAGGTCGAGGCAGGCCTCCTCTGGACCGCGGTTATGGGCGGTTATGCGGATCAGGATATCGTCGGTATCCGCCTTAGCATATTCAACAAAGAGATCAAAATAACGATTATCGTTAAAGAGACCGGTGTCGAGCAGTTCATACTCAGAATCATGGGGACCCCGCCGTCTGTTCTCCGCCACCAGATCCCCATAGGGGTAGGCGCAATGGGGATATTTATAGAGCATTTTCAGATAGCTGTGGGTCGGAGTTGCGTCAAGGTAAAAGTAGTACTCTTTGACATCTTCGCCGTGGTTGCCTTCCGTCCCGGTCAGACCAAACATGCGTTCTTTTAGAATAGCGTCGTTATGGTTCCAGAGGGCAAGGGCAAAACAGATATATTGCTGCCGGTCGGAGATCCCTGCGATTCCATCCTCTCCCCAGCGGTAAGTCCTGCTGCGGGCATGGTCGTGGGGAGAATAATCCCAGGCGCTGCCGTAGGGGCTGTAATCCTCCCGCACGGTGCCCCAGGCTCTTTCACTCAGATATGGGCCCCACTTCTTCCAGTTGGCTTTACGGTCCCGATGATCGGCCAATCTCTGGTGTTCTGCGGTTTTTTTCATCCTAGGCCCCCCTTCGTAAAACTCAAGTCAACATCCTTCACATCAGTCATCAACATCCTTTTTTATAATCAATCTGTTACCCTGGCTGTAAGTAACATAATTCCACATCCAGTTTGAGAAGACCAGCAGCTTTCTTCTAAAGCCTGCTATTGAAAACAGATGGATAAACATCCAGATGACCCAGGCAAAAAAACCTCCGATGGTTAAATTAAAGGGTAAATCGATCACTGCCTTGTTCCTGCCGATTGTTGCCATGGTGCCCATATCCACATATTTAAAAGGTTTCAGCCTCCTGCCCTGCTGTAAATTGCCGATGTTTGCACCGAGATTGTTGGCCTGCTGGATTGCCACGGTGGCCAGCATCGGCAGTCCTTTAGGGAACCTGCCATCATGCTGAAGCGCCGCATCGCCAACGGCGTAAATGTGTTTATGGCCATAGATGAGATTGTATTTATCCACCTTCATCCTGCCGTTGATCACGACGTTTTCATTTAATCCTGGAATCAGGCTGCCATGTACGCCAGCAGCCCAAATGAGACAATTTGTTTTTATCTCTGTGCCATCGCTCAGTACTGCTATTCCATCCTCGTAAGATTTTAAAAACGTCTCCAGGCGGATCCTTACACCTAAATTGTACAGATATCCTGCGGCCTTTGCCCCTGCTTTTTGGGACATTGCCCCCAGCACCTGCTTCCCTTTATTGATCATGATAATATTCATCTTGGTGAAATCGAGTTCAGGGTAGTCTTTGGGAAGGACATGTCTTCTCAGTTCACAAATGGCACCGGCAAGCTCCACTCCGATCGGCCCCGCCCCCACTATGACGATGTTCATATGCTTCTCCAGATCGCTTTCATCATTGACCTGCAAAGCCTCCTCAAAGTTGTTAATCAATTTAATGCGGAGCTCTATCGCATCGGTAATTTCCCTGAGATTGCTGGCATTTTTTTTAATCTGTTTATTACCGAAGAAATTCGTTCTTGAGCCTGAGGCTATCACTAGGATATCATAATCCAGCACTCCGATATCAGTAATAATTTCCTTATTCAGGGCATCTACCCGCTCAACCTTTGCCATCCTGAAATGAAAATGTTTGTAGTCCCGCATAAAATCCCTGAGCGGAATGCATATATCTCCAGGATTCAACCCGGCTGTTGCCACCTGATAGAGCAGAGGAATGAAAGTATGATAATTGTGCTTATCAACGAGGATTACCTGAACATCAATTTTGCCAAGCTTTTTGACTAATTCTATTCCTGCAAATCCACCACCGATTATAACCACACGGGTGCGATCACTCTGAGGGATCCGTTCGTTAATATTGTTTTTTATTAATGCTTTGTTTGCTGCAGTTTCCACTTAGGCTCCCTTTTTACTATGGATTTGAACAAAACATGAAGATGCCCCGCAGCAAGCTGCGGGGCGAGTTTAACAAGAACGCATGGTTTTCAGGAGGATAGGAGCCCATATTAACCCATTGCAAAAAAGGAGTAAACCCTGACCTCCTCTTTTATTTTCTGTTTGGGACCTATCCTAGGACTAATTGATAGAAACTGGGCGTGGGAGTACCATCAAATAACGGCATGACACGCACAAGCGCTGCGTCATGGGCAGGACTGCCATGCATTGTCTTGAAAGTTTCCTGACTCTCAAACTCAACGATAGCGGCATAATTGCCCTCTTCGACAGGCTTCAAAAGCCGCCTCCCGATAAAACCCTTAGATTTGGAAAATAGTTCGTTCGTCCCGGCAAACCATTCTCGAAATTCAACATCTTTGCCTGCTTTTATGGGCGGAAAAGAGATTAGCGCTATAAACATAATGTCACCTCCATAATAATTATTTTTTTTAGTCCGACCGTTCTTCCAAGTATCTCTTCAGAGCAACGACGTTGTTGTGCTCCGCATCGTGGGAACTGAACAGCAACGTCACCTTGCCCGTGTTTGCCGCTTCAAGGATCGGCTGCCATGCGTCTGGATGCTCGTCGAGCTCGGCCCGGTAGCGCCGCTGAAACTCGGACCACTTGGCAGTATCGTGGCTGAACCACTTTCGCAGTTCGGTGCTGGGTGCGGCGTCTTTCCGCCATTCGTCCAGTTTCAATGTCTCTTTCTTGATCCCCCGCGGCCAAAGCCGTTCCACAAGAATGCGCATCCCGTCTGCCTGGTCGGGTGGATCATACGCACGTTTGATTTGAATCATAATTGCCTCCTTCCCTACGTTGGATTGCCTCAATAACCCTCGAATTCTTCCCGGCGGATGTCGTCGTCGTCAACGCCGGCCTTGTTAAGCATCCCATGAACTCCATTGACCATGCCCATGGGGCCGACAACATAGTAGATCGGCGCCTTCACATCCGTCAGATATTTGGCCAACAACGACTGATCAATCCGTGACGTATCGCCGTTCCACGAGCGGGCTGATTTTCCCATGTCGGTCATGGTGGCGATCAGTGTGTAGTTTGGATTATCCTTTTGCAGATCTGTCAACTCCTCCAGAAATGGGGCGTCTTCGGGACGGCGATTTGAAAAGAACACGAAAATCTTATGTGCGAATTTTTCGCGCGCGGCGTGCAAGAGGATGCTGCGGATCGGCGTGATGCCGATACCGCCCGCCAGAAAAACTGCCTCGTGGGCTGTGTTGTTGTGCAGCCTCAGGTCGCCGCCGGGGCCTTCAATTTTAACCATTGTGTTTATCGGCAGATGGGGCAACTGGCGTTTGAACGCCGTGTCCCGCAATCTTGTGGCCACCATGAGAAAGTCCTCGTGGGGAGCGCTGGTGATGGAAAACCCGCGTGTATCTCCCTCTGCGTCGGTTTCTATGGGCTCGAGCAGGGTGATGTCAATCCATTGCCCCGGGCGGAAGGTGAATCCTGCCGGCTTTTCAAATTGAAATGCCATGGTCTGTTCCGCCACGAGGAAACGCTTCTTCAGTTTGACCAAATAATCGGGTGTGTCCGTTTGTGGACCCATGGTTGTTTCTCCTTGTTTTTCTGGTATTTTTCAATTCGCCCCTGAGTTCATCTAAGCCAAAGCGATCGACATGCAAGCCTCCTTCTCAATTATTTAACCATGTATAAGTCCTTTCCCGCTCAAGTGATCAAGCAGCAAAAGGAAATAGATCAACCCTCGATACGGCTTCATATCGGAAAACATCTTCCGAACGACCTGGGAAGAAGGCCGTTTTTCAAGATCGAGCCACTTCTTGAGCTTGTTTTGAATGCCCACGTCATCGGCAGGAATTGTATTGAGACGGCCAAGCCCCCGGAGCATGACGTACTCGGCCGTCCACGGTCCAATACCACGAAGGCCCAGGAGGGAAGAAAGGATGGCATCGTCATCACTATCTTCCAGCGATTCCATGTCCATTTTCCCCCTGGCAATCCCGGCAGCTATATTCAGGATATATTCAGCCTTCCGACCGCTGAAACCGAGCTTCATCAGGTCTGTCATTTCAAGGCCGGCAAGGTCCGCCGGTCGTGGAAAGGCACTTTCATTGTTCACGGACAGGCCGTAAGCGTTGCAAAGACGATTCAAAAGGAGGATACAGACATTTAAAGAAAGTTGCTGGCAGGCGAATCCGTTGATCAGGGTCTCGAAGACCGTGGGAAGACACGGCGGCTTCAACCCGGCAAAGCGGCCTGCAAGCTCGGCAAGTGGCTGGTGGGCGGAAGCGAGCCGGTAAAAATCGGAGAGGTCAATATCGAGACCCAGCATCTTTCTCACCGTCACGAGTACCTCTTCCCGATGCCCCATGCTTATGCCTGCGCCCTCCCATGAGATGCGGACTTCGGGAGAACCGGAAGAACCTTCCTGAACGACGGCAACGGCCACTGTCCGATTTCCCGTGACCAGCACGCGCCGATAGACCCGGCCGTCCCACCGGTCCATGATGTTGGCAGGAGATCGACGCAGCGCCCACACGGAAAGGTCGAGTCTGAAGGGAGGGACAGGTTTTACAAGAACGCTTTTCATTGAATCTCGACCCTCCCATCTATTTAGCATCATGAAATCTTTGAACCGTAAAGACTTTACAAGTTACGTTTAAATAATAATATGTTACCTCAAGCTGAGAAGTCAATAGGGTCTCGCATGTACTTCTACGATAAGTGTACCTATCAACAGACCACACTGTTGTCCAAGATGAGAATTGCTGAACCTTACTTTTGTCTTGTAATTTCTGATCAAAAAGATATTAATAGTAGCTTACACTTTAATAGCATTAACGAACAACGGCTGGGGTAACGGTTGACAACCGCCGATTAAATAATAAGCGGGAGAGGATTCATATGTCACGGATTAAAATGGATGTTCGGGGATTTACCCTGATTGAACTCATGGTTGTGGTTGTAATTCTGGGTATTCTGGCAAGCCTTATCGTGCCGAGGCTCATGGGCAGGACAGACGAGGCAAAACAGGTAAAGGCTAAAATGGACATAGCAACCATAGAGACGGCCCTTAAACTATACAGGCTGGATAACGGCAACTATCCGACCACGGAACAGGGACTTATGGCCCTTGTGGAACAGCCCACGTCAGAACCTGTGCCGCCAAAATGGCACGAAGGCGGGTATCTTGAAAAGGGCAAAATCCCAAAAGATCCGTGGAACAGGGAGTATCTTTACCTTTGCCCCGGCGTCAACGGCGACTTTGACATCATCTCCTATGGAGGGGACGGCACCCCGGGAGGCGAGGGCAAGGATATGGACATCAAGAGCTGGGAACTTGAATAAAAACCATCTGGATGAGACGGGATTTACACTGATCGAGCTGATTGTCGTTCTTGTCATAATGGGAGGGTTCCTTTTTTTTGCCATACCAAAGCTTCACAATTTCAACATGTTTTCAGGACGAACCCAGGCCCTTGGCAAAACCGTTCGACTGATTGAATCCCTTAAGGCAAGGGCTGTCACACACAACAAGGATTATCTGATGCACCTGGACCTTGATGCAGGTCTTGTCTGGGTCTCAGATGAGACCATGGATGAGGAACAGGCTGGGGAGGCAAAGACCGGAGCAGTTCAATTTTCTGGCAATACAATGCTCCTAGGTGTTGAATTCCCCTCCCCCCTGCCCCTTGACATTAATAAAAACACGGATGAATTTTTAATACGATTTTACAAACAGGGATATTCAGATATGGCGTTGATCCATCTGAGGGCTGGGGATAATGATTTCACCATCATGGTCGAGCCCTTTATCTCAAAGGTTGAATTATACGAGAGTGTCATCTCCTTTGACCGATGCTTAGAATGATCAATAGAAAAACCACTGGGGGGTTTACGCTGCTTGAAATAATGGTGAGTCTCACCCTTATTTCCATTGTGTTTGTCTCGTTGTTCAAGTTGCACTCCTCGACCATTCACCTTGCTGAATACGGTAAATTTCAATCAAGTGCAACCCTGCTTGCCAGGCAGGCCATCACCATGGCGGAAAAAGAACTTGAACAAGGCTCTACCCTTTCCGGGGACTTTGGAGAGGCGTTTCCAGGCTATGAATGGCAGGCCCAGATTTCAGACTACCCGAGTTTTGATTCAACAATCATCCCGGAAAAAACCGCAGAACGACTGAAAAGAATCGACATTGAAATCACTTATGGTGACAATATATTTACCGCCACCACCTGGAGATACATTGGCAGCAAATAGAGGCTTTACCCTCATGGAAATACTGGTTGCCGTTCTCATCCTGGGGGTGTTGATGACCACCCTGTTTGCCTCGTTCAACGCCTTTTTATCATCCTCAACCGTCGTAACCGAAACCCTTGCCCAGAACGAACGAATAAACACCCTGCTGGGCCATCTTGAAAGGGATCTTTACGCCCTTTACATAACCCTCCCCCCAAGGTATAAAGTCCCGGAAACCGCTTCAGACGTGGACCCCTTCAGGTTCCAGGGGGTCAAGGAACAGATTTCCGGGCTTGAATTTTCAAGGCTTACCTTTACCAGCCTGAACCATCTGAGCTTTGGAACAAAAGAGATTCCCGGGGTGGCAAGGATCGTTTATTATGCAAGGATCAATCAAACCAGACAAGACCATCCCAGGGCCAGTCAGGGGTATCAAAACGACCGGGTTGATCTTTGCAGATCAGACGGATTGAGGCCCTTTGAAGAGATCAGACAAACAGACTGCGACCCTGTACTCATGCACGACATATCAGGATTTGAATTGAGCTATATAGATGCCAATGGGGATGAACATGGCGAGTGGGACTCGGAGTCAGACATCTATCGGTATACGGTTCCATCTTCCATAAGAGTGAAGATTACCCTCTGGTCAAAAGATACCTTCCAGGGTAAGGGAAAAAACATCATTCAGACTGAAATCCCCCTTGTGGTTAAGAGAAAGGCAAAAGAATGAGAACCAAACCCCAGAACCCCAGGGCAATTTGGACCAACACCAGGGGCATGGCCCTCCTGGTCTGTCTTGCAGTGATTGCCGTGCTTTCTGCAGCAGGCCTTGAACTTGGAAAAAGAGTCGGACGCTCAACAGAGCTTACCGCTGTGCTCGGTGACAGATTCGCGGTACAGGAGATGGCCATGGCAGGGGTCCATCTTGCCATGGTGATTCTTGAGCAAGATGCCAACAAAAATGAAACAGATTCGGTTCAGGAGACCTGGGCCGATCCCCTGCTCCTCGAGCAGGCAGTCGCAGCGCTGGGTTACACTTCAGGTAAAATAACACTGTCGATTGTGGATGAGCTCGGCAAGATACAGGTAAACGCCATTCTCTCCGAGTTTCCCGGCAACGCCTTTAACAACGATCAGAAAATGCTCTGGGAACGCCTTCTCGATCTGATGATCTCGGCTGACAAATCCGAAGATGAACGAGATCCGGCTGAAATCATCAACTCCTTAAAAGACTGGCTTGACTCTGGGGACGATGATCTCGAAACAGGGACTTCCGGGGCGGAATCAGCCTATTATCAGACACTTCAACCCCCGTACACTTGCGCCAACGCTCCCTTTGACCTCCTGGATGAGCTTTTTCTGATCAAGGGACTCTCCAAGGGCCTTGGGGCAAGTGAGGCAATCCCGCTCCTTGACAATATGGATATGGACCTGATGCTTGAACAGAACTTTACCGTGTTTGGAATGGATGATCAGCTGGTGGAAAAAAACCGTTACCGTTTCCCCGGAACCATCAACATCAACACGGCCAATGCAATGGTTCTCATGGCCCTTCTTCCGTCGGGCATGGAGGATCAGGCCCAGGAGCTTGTTGACTTCAGGGCTCAAAAACAACAGGACGAGGGTGACTTTGTCAACGCACTTGACAAGGGATGGTACAAAACGGTAGTTGATCTAACAGAAAAAGAGGAAAAACAGTTCGAACGTCTGATCCGCTACTCAAGCACTGTTTTTAAGGTAGAGTGTTCGGCCGCAATCGGTACCAGAACAGGCAGTGCAACCGCCATTGTACTGAGGGAAAAGGACAAGGAAACCAACCGATGGATTTGCAGGATCATTCGTTTGACAAGGGACAAGTAAAATGAAAAGAACGATCCTTGGACTTGACATAGGCAAAGGTTCGATTACAGCCGTTATCGTTCAAAAACAGGCAAAAGAATTTTTAACGGTCAAAAGCCTTGTGATTCCCTTTGACGAACCTGGAATCCAAACCCCTGACATTGACACGGGCACCCTGGAAACAACCCTTGAGAATGCTGCTCCGCAAGAACTGCCCCTAAGAGCCGCACAGATAGAAGCCGCAACCCAGACAGACACGCCAGGCGGTCAAACCGTTGAATCAGACTTTCAAAGGGCCATTTCAAAGCTTGGGTACGAAATTGCCCTTGACCGAACCTCTTACCGGATCTCTGCCGTTGCCATCTGCATCCCATCTTCCCTTGTATCGTTCAGAAAAATCACCCTCCCGTTTTCCTCACCCAAGAAAATACGCCAGGTCCTGGCGTTTGAGCTGGCACCCAACCTGGCCCTGGCCGATACAGCCTATGTGTCCGATTTTACTAAACCAGACAGGATCCAGGGCGGCAGCGCAACATCAATACTCACGGCATCGGTTCCAGATGCCGTTCTCGATGCATATTTCACCCCCCTCAAGGCCATGGGGCTGCAGCCGTCTTTGATCACCATCCAGGGGTATGTGGCAGCCGACTATGTTTTAACCCGGACAAACAGGGAAAACGAGGCCGTTGTCCTGATAGATCATTCCAGCGACCACACCACCATCTGCCTTTCAACCGGCCAGAGGATCGTTCAGGTACGTTCCCTTGGTCAAACGCCGGGTCAAACCCTGGGTCATGACACCCTGGTCCGGGCCATACATCAGACCGTTCAAGGGGAGAACCTCAAATCCTGCGGCAACTTTGTTCCTGAACGCTGTATCATCACCTCCCAGGGGCAAGAATCCCATGCCCTTGGCAACGCCCTTGAACTTACACTTCCATGGCCGGTTGAAAAGGCTGCCATGCCCGAACATCCCAATGCCCTTGCAGCTGCGGTTGCCCAAACCACATCCCGGCCTGTTTTAAACTTCTGCCGGGAACGCTACACAGAAGATTCAATTTTAAAACACCATGCAACCAACATTGTCATATTGCTACTCTTTGCCCTGATGGCTTTTTTCTCTTTTATGTTCAAGATCAGCCAGGAGATCAATGATCTGGAAAACAAAGTAGCGATGATTGACAGTGCTGGCATTGAAATTTACAAGAGAAACTTCCCCCAAAATACGAGAATCGTCGACCCCCTGATGCAGATGAAAATAGAACTGGAACAGATAAGGCAGAGCTCAGGGGTGGAAGAAACAGGGGCTGGTGCTTCGTTGATAGGCCAGCAGGGTTGCGTTGAAATACTTGCGGAACTGTCCAGCAGGATCCCCCCATCCATTGACGTTGAGACCGAAAGGTTGATTCTCAACCAGGGGCGGCTCGTACTTTCCGGTTCTACGGGAAATTTCAACGACATAGACCGGATCAAGGGGTTGCTGGAGGGATCTGACATTTTCAGGCAGGTGGAGATCCAGAGCGCTGCTGCGGATAAAACAGGCAACAGGGTACGATTTAAATTTATCATTACCCACTAGGCCGGACAGGCCCAAGAGGATCGTTTGCATATGAACATTTCAAATCGGGACAAAAAGGCATTGATCATCTGTGCAGGTTTTCTCATGGCATTTATAATTGTTCAGTTTATGTTACTCCCAACCCTTGAAAAGAGAAAAACCCTTGAACAGAGGCTTGTCGCCAAAAAAGTGGCCCTGGAAGAAATCATCAACCTTGAACGCGAATACATCATCCTCACCGGGCGCACAGGGGCTGAAAGCTCTACAATCTCCAGCCGTGGGACAGATTTCACCCTTTTTTCCTTTATAGACACCCTGGCTGAGCAAAGCGGCGTAAAGGACAACGTTGCCTATATGAAACCTTCGGCAAGGACACTGGCCAACAGGGAATACGCCGTCTCCATGGTCAAAATCAAGCTTGATTCCCTCTTTCTCAAAGAGTTTGTGGATTTCATCAACAGGGTTGAAAGTTCCCCCAACCATGTGCAGATAAGATCGCTCTCCCTCTCCAAAACTGGCAGGGACAATACGCTGATAGACGCCATAGTCGAGGCAGAAACCATTGTAAAGGGAGATGCGGCCTGATGCGTATCAAGACCATCTCCCTCTATCTGACATACGCCGTGACCATGTTTTTCCTTATCGCCTATCTTCGCTTTCCAGGTGAGACTGCGAGCCGCATCCTTGGCGAACGGATCAACCGCATCACCCCGAAACTCCGGGTGGAACTTTCTCTTGTCACACCGGTTATCCCCCTTGGATTCAGAACAGCCAGCCCGGTCATAACCCTATTCAATCAAAACAGGTTTTCCCTTGATTCAGCGATTGTTTCACCCGACATTTTAACCCTGTTCAGCCCAACCAGAAAAATCAACTTCAAGGCAGCTGCCCTTAACGGTACCGTCAAGGGCACCCTCTCAACACCCACCGATACTCCCCTCTCCCCGATGACACTATTGTCTGAGTTTTCAGGTCTTGAGATACCCAAGATCCATTACAGCAAAGGCTTAATCGATCTTGAAGCCCTGTTCAAACTAAGCGGCTCCGTTGAATATACTCAGGATCAACCCCTGGGATCGGCCAGGGCACAATTACACCTTACAGACCTCAAGCTTACGATCCTCACCCCTCTGGTTCAGGCATTGGGGTTCTCTGATTTTACCTTCACCCATGTAGATATAACAGCTACCATGGACAACGATCATTTTGAGATCACCAGCTTTTCCGCCCCGGGGGACAAGCTGTCCATAACCCTTACTGGCACGGGAACCCTTGAGTCACCCATGGAGAAAAGCCGTCTGAACCTAAGGGGAGAAATCAGGCCAGACCCCTCCCATGTTGCAAACTTTGCCAGTATATCCTCGGTTGAAGTACTTTTTCAGGACTCAGAAAACGGGGGCATCCCCTTTACCGTTTCAGGAACCGTGGAGAATCCCATTTTTAAATTATGAAAACTTTTTTTACATGTTTAAACCTCATGTTTTTAACGATTGCCATCTATTTTGGCGTAACCCTGGTGTACGACAAAATAGAAAATGCATTATTCACTCTGCCCGCCATTTCACCCCCTGAACTAAAGGAAAAAAATGGGCTAAAGGGTGGAAACCAAAAACAAATAGTCCAGGATAGATCCGCCATCATCACCCAGCGGAATCTTTTCAAGGCAGCGATCATGCCACCCCCCACGGCTGGAATTAAAGGCTCTGAAATTAAAGAGGAGGCGGAGCTTGCCCCTACGACCCTGAACCTCAAACTCTGGGGAACTGTGGCCGGGATGGGCAGTCAATCCTTTGCAGTTATCCAGGAGGACAAGGCAAAGTCCCAGGTGCTTTACCATGAGGGAGATACCGTGGCCAAAGCCACTGTGAAAAAAATACTTCGAACCAGCGTGATCCTTACCTACAACGGCCAGGATCAGATCCTGGAGATGGAATCAGAGGGGATAAAGAGCAGCGCCACCCCTCCTTCCATGACAGAATCCAACAATGATGAAACAGCCATAACCGTTGAGAGATCTGTGATCGATGATGCCATAAACGACATGGAGACCCTGGCAAAACAGGTAAGGGTGCGACCCCATTTTTCCGGTGGAAAACCCGACGGCCTGTTGATATACGGAATGAGGAACAATCCTGTTTTCACAAAACTCGGGTTAAAAAACGGAGATATCATCATGGGCGTTGATGGCAGGGAGCTAAATTCCATCAACGATGCCCTCTCCATGTACCAGACACTGAATCAGGCATCAGGGGCAAAGCTCAAAATAAAAAGGCGGGGTAAGATAAAGGAGATTGTTTACAATGTTCAACAATAACCGGCACAGCCGGAGCAGGAGATGGTCCACGGCCGCAACAAAATTTGCAATGGCTGCCATCATACTTTTTTCAGCCCTTTCACCCCTGGAGACCACGGCTCAATCTGCCGATTCAAACTTTGCTGAGAACCATATTTCCATCGACTTTAACAACGTTGATATCAACGTATTCATCAAGTTCATCAGCGAACTTACTGGGAAAAATTTCGTGGTGGACAGAAGGGTCAAGGGAAACGTCACCATCATCTCGCCTTCCAAGATATCTGTGCGAGAGGCCTACGGGGTTTTTGAATCGGTTCTTTCCATCCATGGCTTTGCCGCAGTCGAGGCGGGTAAGGTGATCAAGATCATCCCGTCTCCCGAAGCCCGGTCTGAAAACATCGATACCAGGATCTCCGAGGGAAAAGAATCGCCCAGGGACAGGATCGTCACCCGGATCATCCCGTTGAAATTTGCCGGGGCCAACGAACTTAAAACTCTGTTCACACCGCTCATATCCAAGGGAAGCGTAGCCCTCTCCTACCCTGAAACAAACACGTTGATCATCACCGACACCCTCTCCAACATTGAACGGTTGTTGACCATCATCGATGCCGTTGATGTGATGGGCATCGGGAAGAGGATCTCTGTCATTCCCATTGAAAATGCCGATGCGGCCAAACTTGTCACAAACCTATCGACCATCTTCATGGCCAGAAGCCAAACCGATAAGGGCAAACCAGACCTTGACATGGTGGTGAAGTTTGTGGCGGACGAACGAACAAATTCCATTGTGGCCCTGGCGAGCGATATCGAGACCGAGCGGCTGAAACAGCTCGTGGTGCTTCTGGATAAAAAAATCCCCAGGGGCGATGAAAAGATCCGTGTCTACTACCTTGAGCACGCCTCTGCAGAAAATCTTGCCAAAGTTCTCCAGGAGATCCCGGTAAATAAGAGCGCCCAGGCAGGCGAGGGGAAAAAAACAGCCCCCGTGATATCTGACACCGTCAAGATCATGGCGGACAAGGCCACCAACAGCCTGATCATCATGGCGGAAAAAGAAGACTACCCGGTGCTGGAGGAGGTGATCCAGAAGCTTGATATCCCCAGGTCCATGGTCTATATCGAATGTCTGATCATGGAGGTGAATGTAAGTTCCGGGCTTAATCTTGGGACCCAGTGGCAGGTGGGTGAAGGGTATGATGCAGATGCTGGGGGCAACGACCAGGGGGTCTATTTCGGTAGCTTCAAGGGCAGCGGGGGGGGCAGTTTCATTGACGCTGCCAAGGGGGCCCTGGGTTCGGGATTTTCAGCGGGCATCATGGGAAAAACCATTACCATCGGTGGTGTCACCTTCCCCACCATCGGTGCAGTTGTTCAGGCCTATCAGAATGACAAGGACAGCCACATTCTCTCCACACCCCAGATCCTCACCACCGACAATGAAGAGGCGACCCTGACCATCGGCAAGAACGTTCCCTACCAGACCCGGTCGGCCGCCGAAAGCGGCACCGACACCTACAGCTCCTACGAGTACAAGGATGTTGGTATCACCCTCAAGATAACCCCCCAGATCAGCAAGGACAGGCTCGTAAGGCTAAACGTCTTCCAGGAGGTGACAAAGCTTGACAGTGCCGCAAATCAAGCGAGCAATGATCGCCCCACCACCCTCAAACGCAAGATCGAAACGACCCTGATCGTGGAGGACGGCAACACCGTTGTGATCGGCGGGCTCATCGATGAAACCCTATCCTCCTCGGAAAACAAGGTCCCCTGCCTCGGTGATATTCCAGGCCTCTCCTATCTGTTTAAAAACACCTCCAGGGGCGATGAGAAGACCAATCTCTACGTTTTCTTAACCCCCAGGGTGATAAAAAACCCCCTTGAGGCAGCCGAACTTTACAAGGTCAAAAAACAGGCCATTGACGGAGTGATCCAGGGGGACGTAAAGCTCTACAACACCCCGGAGGAAGAAAATTGAGTGTCGAGATCTTTGTTGAATACCTCAGGGCGAAGACCTTTGTGGATGAGGATGGAGCCAAGGCCATACGGGCAATTTACTACCGTGGAGAGGGTCGATTCACAGATGCCCTTGTACAACTCAAGCTTTTTCCGGAAAAGGCCGTCCTGGAGGCCATCGGGGCCACCTACGGGATTGCCTTCATGCCTGAGCTCACCACCACGGGCACCGGGGTTGAATTTACAGCAGAGGTCTCCATCCACTTTCTAAAGAAACTGATCATGGTTCCCCTGGTCAGAAAAAACAGCACGTCGACCATTGCCGTGTACGACCCTTCAGATCTTCAGGCTGTGGATGATCTTGCCGCCATCCTCCACCTTACCGACTATGAGCTTGTGCTCGCCCCAAAGAGCGAAATTTTTGCAGCAATCAACACCATGTACAACCAGAGCCCGGACAATGTTCAGCAGATGGTGGAAGATCTGGAGGGAAACAACTCCAACATCATCATGGAGATCGAACAGACGGCGGACCTTCTTGACGACACAAGCGACGCCCCTGTAATACGCCTGGTCAACCACATCATCTCAAGATCAGTCAATGCCAATGCCAGCGACATCCACATCGAACCATTCCAGGAGATCCTCCAGGTGAGATACCGCATCGACGGAATCCTCTACGAAATGCTCACCCCTCCAAAATGGATTCAGTCGGCCCTGATCTCACGAATCAAGGTAATGGCCAAAATGAACATCGCCGAAAAACGAGCCCCCCAGGACGGCAGACTCGAGGTTAAAATCGGTGAACAGAAGATCGACATCCGTGTTTCAACAGTACCGACAGCCTTTGGCGAACGCCTGGTAATGAGGCTTTTGAACAAATCGGGAGTACTTTTAAAGCTGGATCAATTTGGTTTCTCAGAGCAGGACCTATCAACTATCAAAGAACTGATCACCCTTAATAACGGCATCGTACTTGTCACCGGCCCCACCGGAAGCGGCAAGACCACCACCCTTTATGCTGCCCTATCGGTTATCAACTCCCCGGATAAAAACATCATCACCATCGAAGACCCTGTGGAGTATAACCTCATGGGAATCGGCCAGATCCAGGTTAACCGGAAAACCGGTGTCACCTTTGCCGCAGGGTTGAGATCTGTTGTACGCCAGGACCCGGACGTTATCCTTGTGGGCGAAATCCGGGATCTTGAGACGTCAGAGATTGCCATACAGTCGGCCCTGACAGGCCACCTTGTCTTTTCAACGCTCCATACCAACGACTCGGCAGGGGCCGTGACCCGACTCACGGATCTTGGGGTGGAGCCCTATCTCATCACCTCGTCTGTCAAGGCCATCATTGCCCAGCGCCTGGTGAGGATTTTGTGTGAAAGCTGCAAGGAGTCCTATTTATTGAGCGATCAGGAGCTTGCTTTGCTTAGAATCGACGATTCTCCCCAGGAAGGGTGCAGGGCGTTCAAGGCCAGGGGGTGTTCAAACTGTTTTAACACGGGGTATGCAGGCAGGCAGGCAATACTTGAAATAATGGTTATCGACGATGCCCTTAAATCCATGATCCTTAAAACTTCTGATTCCAACCAGATAAAGGCCATCGCCCTTGAAAAAGGTATGCAGACCCTTCGCCAAAACGGAATCGACAAGGTGCTGGCCGGTTTAACAACAGTTGCAGAGGTGCTCCGTGTTACCCAGGAGTAGCGGGTGGGCATTCGGCTTTATTGTGGCCGCCATAAAGGGCACCCGCAAGGGGAGCCCCTACACTGGACCCGGCTTGTTTTATCAAGTTTCATGTTTTGTTGTGTCTGCCAGGAGATGTGGGCTTATACTTGCATTGATAATGATTACCTCCTTTATTGCCTGTGCTGGGAGCCCAAATGTTCATAACAACCAGAAAGAGTTGCATCTCGGTGCACAGGGCGAGGGGGGCTACCTTGCAGATGTTGAAAACAATCAAACAGGGCCCCATCCCATCATTGGTTTTTATGAACGATTCATCTCCCCGGTGGACGGTGAACGCTGTCCCATGCATCCCACCTGCTCGGCCTATGCCCGGAAGGCGGTACAACGCCATGGCCTTTTTATGGGGTGGATCATGGGCTGCGACAGGCTTGTCCGGTGCGGAAGGGACGAGACCAAAATATCCCCCGGCATCATAAAAGACAAAAACAGAGCAACCCTTGATCCTGTTTCTGCCAACGACTTCTGGTGGTACAAAGAGCCATGAACCGTACCTTCCTCAATCCCGGTATCGGCCGAATAGCCACCCTGGTGCCGTTTATCATTCTTATACTTATTGTTCTGGATCTTAATCCTGGCTTTGGGTCTGAAAAAAAAGGGATCTATATTGATGCAGACATGCAGTATGAATATGCTCAACAGTGCTTTAACGATAATGATCCTTCCCTGGCCCTGGTGGAGCTGAAACGTTTCATCCATTTTTTCCCCAGGGACAAACGGATAGCGGAGGCTCTTTTTTTAACCGGCAGGGCTTACTATGACCTGGAAAAGTATGAAGAGGCTCTAAAGACCTTTAAAACCTTTCTCTTTCCCTTTTCGGAAGATACCCTTGTGATAGAATCCTACTTCATGATGGCTAAAACCTTTGGGAGAATGGACAGGGAAGGGAAAGCAGAAACCGTTCTCCAGAACCTGCTCCTTTTGACCGATGAGATTGCAACCAAAGACCGGGCCCATGCAGCCCTTGGATGGATGGCCCTGAAACAATCCCAGAGCATGAACCCCCTTGACCTTGAAAAGGCTGGGGCAAATATCAACAGAATAAGCAACGCCAGGGCCCGGGAGTACAGTCGAGACAGGGTGAACGAAACCATCTCTTCCCTTTGGAAGATCAAAAAGAAAAGCCCCACCATAGCGGGGCTTTCAGCGGTCTTTCCGGGCATGGGATTTCTCTACTGCGAGCGCTACCAGGATGCCCTTGTAAGCTTTTTATTGAACACGGCCCTTATCCTGGCGGCCCACGAATCCTTTGACAATGGGAACCCCGCCCTTGGGGGAGTCATCACCTTTGTCGAGGCGGGCTTCTATGCCGGCAACATCTACGGATCCATATCAAGCGCCCACAAGTTCAACCTTCTGGCCCACCAGAGGAACCTTGAGTTGCTGGAACAGGCGGTTGAACCGCCTCTTTAAACAGTGGGCAGCAGGTAGTGACTACTTCACAAGCTGGTTCATCTCAAAGATGGGCAGACACACCGAAAGTACGATAAAACCCACCACCACACCCATCACAAGGATTATCAGGGGCTCTAGAAGGGCTGTCATGGTCGTCACAGAGCCTTCCACCTCCCTCTCATAAAGGTCGGCGGTCTTTTCGAGCATCCGTTCAAGCTGACCGCTCTTTTCCCCGATCTTGATCATCTCCACGGCAAGGGTGGGAAAGACCCTTTCGGCACCGAGGGAAACACCCAATTCTCCGCCCTGCTCAACCTGCCTGGATACCCGGGAGATGATGGCCGAAATTACCCGATTGCCGGCCGTGGCCCTGGAGATGGAGAGGGCGGTCATCATGGGAACACCGTTGGCGAGAAGGGAGGATAGAATCCTTGAAAATCTTGCGGCAGATATTTTTTTTAAAAGATCTCCGAGCTTTGGGGTCAGAAAAAGAAACTTGTCAATCAAATAGGCCCCCCGCTCATTTTTTGCCATAACGTAGAGGGCAACTCCACAAACAACAGGCACCAGGATAACCACCCACCAGAACCGTTTCAAAAAAGAGCTGATGGCAATAAGAAACAGGGTTGGACCGGGCAGGGTCTGGTTCATGTCGGAAAAAATAGAGATGATGCCGGGCACAATATAGGCCAGGAGAAAAAGAAGAACCAGGGATCCCACAAGGGCCATGAGCAGAGGATAGGCAAGGGCTGACTGAATCTTCTTCTTGGTTTCTTCTCTTTTTTCAGTGATGTCTGCCAGACGCTCAAGCACAAGTTCGAGGGTTCCGGACGATTCCCCGGCCCTGATCATGTTGACATATATGGCCGAAAACAGCGATGGATACATGGCCAGGGACTCGGCAAAGCTCTTTCCCTCCTCAATGGACCCCTTGATCTTTGAGAGGACCTTTTTAAGGGGCTTTGACCTTGTCTGAACGACCAGGCTTGACACGGCTGAGATCAGGGGAAACCCTGCGGAAAGAAGGGTGGCAAGCTGGCGGGTCACCATGGCAAGTTCCCCATTGCTGATACGGCCAAACAAAAAGCGCCCGGCAAGGGAAGAGTCAGAACCGTTCCCGCCCCCAGATCCCTCGGAACCGACCTCGACCATGGTCGTTGGATAGATGCCCTTTTCCCTCAGTTTTGTTCGTGCAAAGACGAGACTTTCCCCGTCAATGATACCGGTCTTTTTCCTACCCCGACGGTCAAGCGCCTTGTACTCAAAAACCGGCATGGATTATCACTCCTTTTGAGCTTCCTTAAACCCCAGGTCAAAGGCCGCAAGGTTCATCTCCACAAAGGCCTTCTTGGTCCGAGTCTCGATGGCCCTTTCAACGCTCTCCCGGGTCAGGGGAAGGGCTCCTGTCTGTATCAAAGCCCCCACAAGGACAATGTTCATGGTCATGGGGGTTCCGGCCTCTTTTGCAAGGGCCATGGCGTCAAAGGCTATCAGACGGGCGGCCCGCTCCCGGATCAGGGCCTTGATGGTTTCCATATCCGGATAAACACCCCTGCCAATGGCAACGGTGAAGGGGGGAACAGGATCAAGGTTGGTTATCACGGTTGAGCTGCTGTTGCATCGATTCATGGCCCTCAGGGTTTCGGAGGGTTCGAATCCCAGGAGCAGATCTGCCTCGCCATCGGAGATGATTGTGCTTTGGGCATCGCCAAACACCAGGGCCGATTCCACCACCCCACCCCGCTGGGCCATGCCGTGGATTTCGCTCATCTTCACCGGCACCTTGCAGATAAGGGCAGCCTCGCCCAGCACCTTTGAGGCAAGCAGGTTCCCCTGACCGCCCACCGCCACCATGATCAATCGTTTTACATCCATATTAAAATTATCCTTTTATGATTTCAGGGGAACAATGGCGTTTTCCGGGCAGATCTGGGCGCAAAGGGCGCACCCTACGCAGGTGTTGGGATCGATTTTAACCCTGTTCTCTTCGATAAAAAACGAGGGGCATGCAATGGAATCCATGCAGTCCCTATGGTTCTTGCAGCGGTCGGTCACGGTAAAGGCCCGGGGTTTTAAAATCTTGAGGCTTCTGGCATGGAGGGCACAGGCCTCCTTTGAGATGATAACGGAAACCCCCTTGAACTCCAGGGCAGTCCGGATGGCCTCGATGCTCTTTTTCACCTTGAACGGTTTGATCACGGTGATGTGCTCAACCCCAAGGGCCTTGACGACGTTTTCAATGGAGATGCGATTATAGCCTTGGAGGTTGTAAAGCCCCATGTCAACACCTGGATTGGGCTGGTGGCCGGTCATGGCGGTGATGCCGTTGTCAAGGATCACAAGGGTGAAGTTGTGGTTGTTGAAAACCGCATTGGCAAGACCTGTCATGCCGGAATGGAAAAAGGTGGAGTCTCCGATAAACGCAATCACCTTTTTGTCGGTTACCTTTGAAAACCCGCAGGCAGAACTTACCGACGCGCCCATGCAAAGCACAAAATCGCCGGTGGAAAGGGGGGGCAGAAAACCAAGGGTATAACACCCGATGTCAGAGGGACAGATAGTCTCCATACCCTTGGCAGCCTTTTTTACCTCGTAAAAGGTGGCCCTGTGGGAGCAGCCGGAACAGAGATTTGGCGGCCGCTGGGGAATTTCTGGAAAACCTGCCTTGTCCACGGCAGTTTTCCCGGTGTATTTGATTCCAAAATAGTCGGCAATGACTTTTTTCACCATGGCGGGGTCGAACTCGTAAAGACGGGAAAAGAGCCCTTCACCCTTGCCCCTGATGGGAATGGTTATGGCGGCTGCCTGGGCAATGGATCGGACGGCTTCCTCCATAAAGGGCTCGCCCTCTTCAACGACCAGAACCCGTCCACACCCGGATAAAAAATCAACGACCAGCTCATCGGGCATGGGGTTGGAAAGACCAATACGCAAAATTTTAACCCGCTCTTTTATTCCAAGATCATTCACACCATCAACGGCATAGAGATAGCTCACCCCGTTGCAGATGATTCCCAGACTGCCTTTGCCCTCGACCCTGTTATGCTCGCACCTGTTCGAAATTTTACGGGCATGCTCAAGGTTTTCCAGGAGCTTGACGTGGAGCTTTCTTGAAACAGCAGGAACGGTCACAAAGTTGAAGGGATCCTTTTGAAAATCACCCCTTGTGACAGGTTTGGTTATAGTGCCAAGTCTGACACAGGCGCTGGAGTGGTTGATCCTTGTGGTCGTCCGCAAAATGACAGGTTCCTGAAGCGTTTCAGAGAGCTCAAAGGCGGCCTTTGTCATCTCTTTTGCCTCGGCAACCGACGAGGGTTCAAGCACCGGCAGTCCGGCAAGCTTGCCATAGTATCGGTTGTCCTGTTCGTTCTGGCTTGAGAACATGGAAGGATCATCGGCCGTGAGAATCACAAGACCGCCCCTGACACCCACGTAGGCAAGGGTCATGAGGGGATCTGCCGCAACGTTGAGTCCCACATGCTTCATTATGCACATGGTCCTGAGCCCGGAATTTGCCGCTGCCGCAGCCACCTCAAGGGCAACCTTCTCGTTGGTCGAGTATTCAAAGTAAAGATCTGTCTCCTGGGAAATCTGGAAGAGGTTCAGGGAAAGTTCAGACGAAGGAGTCCCAGGATAGGTGGTGGCAAAGGCAAGTCCCGCCTCAACCGCACCCCTGGCAATGGACTCATTACCCAGAAGCATGACCTCCTTTTCAGGAGTATCGTGTAAAAGTTTATGCATTCAAATATCCTTTGTATCTCTCACCTGCTAGGCGTAGAGTTTTTCAGCCTCTTCAAGGGAAGCGGCATACCCCTTGAACCCCTCGACATCCTCGCAGGAATTGATGGATTGGGAGGCAAAAAAGCCCTCGATCATGGTTTTTTCCCCATGTTTCATCAGCCCCAGGAATAGAACCGGAACCAGACTCAACCCGGCCGCCCCTGTGACAACCCCATGGACCACTGGAGTCTCACCCTGGTAAACGGCGTAAAATTCTTTATGGGCCGGCATGATCTGAACTATCTCGGGATGGTGATGGTGGCTGTGACTATGTTCGCTGCAATTGTTACACATTGATATTTTCCTCTTTTTTTTATTTGAAACTCCCACCGAGTTGGAAGGCGGGTATTCGGTTTTATTGGGGCTTTTCACAAAGGGTACCCGCAAGGGGAGCCCCTACACTAGCCCCGGTTTATTTTATCGAGTTTCCTTGCAGTTGACAAAATTGCTGTCCTTTGCCCAGTACCCATGCAATTGATAATATATCTGACCCCTTTGTCAACATAAAATCAAAATCCAAACGCTGTTCTACTTTATTTTTTTGTGCAATTTTTCGATATCCTGCCGGGTAAAAAGGTAGACAGAGTTGCAGTTGTGGCACCTTAATTCAACGGGGAAAGGGCCGTTATCAAGGATGTCGACAATATCCTGTCGGGGCAGCAGGGCAAGGTGATCGTTCATTTTCTTTTCGCTGCACCTGCAGAAAAACTCAACCCGATGTCCTTCGAGCAATAGGGGATTCAACTCCTTGAAATGACGGCTCACAAGGATATCAGGTTCCTGATTGTCGGCAAAGGCCTGGCCCAGGGAATCGATATTTTTGAGCATGGCCTGGGCCTCTACCACCGTACGGTCATCCGCTCCCGGCATTGCCTGGAGGAAAAGCCCGCCTGCCCCTGTAACCTCACCCGCTTCATCGAAATGAACGCTCAGGTTGAATGCTGTGGGTGTCTGCTCACTCGTAAGAAAATAGTTGGCAAGATCTTCGGCCAGGGTTCCATATTCGAGAATCACCTGCCCGGAGTAAGGATGCTTTGCCTCTTCCAGATATTTGGTAACCGTTAAAAAACCTGCACCGAACAGGGAGGAAAGGGTTGCGGTATCCGGGTTCACATGGCTTGAAAAACCGGGGTCCTTGAGAAACCCCCTTACCTCGCCAAACACGTTGGACTCCACATCAAAACCCTTGATCGGTCCTGAACACTGAACGGTCAGACTTACCCGGTCCCGGGCCTTGAGATTTGCAGTCAAAAGGGCTGCGGCAATGTATGCCTGCCCCAGGACCAGGGTTTCAAGCCCCCCCAGCCCATGATTTGCCCGCATCTCATTGACCATGCGGGTGGCGCCTACAATAGCTCCCCGGATCATGCCGTCGGCAAGCATGAAGCGGTAGAGCCTGTCCCTGGCCGACGCCTTGAGCTGCTCTTTAAGCCGACCTTTAAAAATATCTTTTTTTATCATTTATCTCTCTCAATAAGCTGTTAGCTGTTACCCACTATCTATCAACTATCAACCACCTACTGACTACTACCTACTGGAACCCCAGTGGTACACGTCTGTCAATACTCCTGTACTGAATTGCCTCTGCAATATGACGGTGCAGAATAAGGGGTTGCTCTTCCATATCGGCAATGGTACGTGCTATCTTGATCACCCGGCCGTGGCCCCGGGCCGACATGCCAAAGGTATCAACTGCCCTTGCCAGCAACTCCCTGGCCTTGTTGTCAACCAGGGCAAACTGCCTTATATGGGTGGCCCCCATCTGGGCGTTGCAATGGATTTGTGCCGTTTGAAACCTCTTTGCCTGCTGGTTCCTTGCCCTTTCTACCCGTTCGCTTATGCGGGCGGATTTCTCCGGCTGGGCTGAACCTGTAAGCTCCTTAAAGGGGACACGGGGAACATCTACATGAATGTCAATCCTGTCAAGCAACGGTCCTGAGATTCGTCGCAGATAACGTTCTATCTCGGCTGCCGAACAGATGCACTCCTTGATGGGGTCGCCATGGAACCCGCAGGCACATGGATTCATGGCTGCCACCAGCATGAACGAGGCGGGATAGCTCACCCTTGCGTTTACCCTGCAAATAGAGATCATTCCATCCTCCATGGGCTGGCGCAGCGCCTCAAGGGCATTTCTCTTGAATTCGGGAAACTCATCCATGAAAAGCACACCATTATGGGCAAGGCTCACCTCACCGGGTTCGGGGGATCTGCCTCCTCCCACAAGGGCGGCATCGGACAGGGTGTGGTGGGGAGACCGAAAGGGCCTGGTGCTGACAAACGGCTGGTCCGTCCCAAGAAGGCCTGCCACAGAATAGATCTGGGTCGTTTCCAGGGCCTCGTCAAAGGTCAACCGGGGCAAAATAGTCGGAAGCCGCTTTGCCAGCATGGTCTTACCGGAACCCGGAGGACCTGTCATGCACAGATTATGACCCCCTGCCCCGGCGATCTCAAGGGCCCTCTTGGCATGGTCCTGACCCATGACCTCGGAAAAATCAACTCCATAGCCGGGGTCCTGCCCTTCAAAGGCAGAAAAATCTGCGGTTGCGGGTTCAATGCTCTTTCTTTGGGCGAGAAATTCAACGACCTCGGAAAGGTTTCCAGCAGGAATAGCCTTTACCCCCTTGACAATAGCCGCCTCTATCCTGTTTTCATAGGGAACGATCACCCCGGAAAATCCGTTCTTCTTTGCGGCAAGGGCAGCTGAAAGAACCCCTGGAACCGGTTTTACCCGCCCGTCAAGGGAGAGTTCCCCGACCATGAGATACCGGGAGGCCATGGCAACCGGCACAATCCCTGCCGCCGACAAAATCCCCATGGCAACGGGAAGGTCAAGGCTTGTTCCCTCCTTTTTGATGGCCGCAGGTGCCAGATTAACAACGATTCTGTCAACAGGAAATCTGTATCCGGAATTTCTAATGGCGCTCTTTACACGCTCACGGCTCTCTCGCACGGCGGTCTCTGGCATTCCCACAATATTGAACATGGGAAGCCCAAAAGAGATATCCACCTCGACCTCGACGATATAGGCATCTATTCCGGCAACGGCAGCACTCTTAATCCTTGCAAGCATAACCGTTCTCCTTGAAAAATCGGCATTGATAATATTTAACAATAATGCCAGTCGCTTACTCCAATTGATGATTTCACGGAATGAGAACAACAATATAGCACAGGTCTCCTGAAAATAACAATTCCAGTGACAAATCTCCAGGGTAAAGTTATTCTGTTAGAGATAAAAAAGAATGCCATGCTCTGCTGGTTTTTTCAGCAGCAGCCTTGAAATGTGCCAGGATGATTTTTTTAAAAAACCACGAAGAACACGAAGGCCACGAAGGAAGGGAATCTTCGTGCTCTTCGTGTTCTTCGTGGTAAAATAATTTGGCGCCCTGAGGCCCTAATATTGATGGATTGACGGTAAGAATGAATTCACCGTGGACAAATCTCCTATTATTTTGCATTTTTGAACAAAACAACGTATATATGACCCTAGGCGATAATAGTTTAGAGCAGACCGACAACAGCAATTCTAATTATGGCAGTCAACATGGAGCACCAATTTCATCAGCAAACCCTTGCCAGACCGGTAAAATGCGAGGGTATCGGGGTTCATTCCGGGAAAGCCACCGGAATCGTCATCCAGCCAGCCCCTGTAAACCACGGTATTCGATTCAGGCGGGTCGATCTTCCGGGCACCCCGGACATCCAGGCTCTGTTCAAAACAGTTGTGGATACAAGCCTTGCAACGGTGGTGGGAAAAGACGGTGTTATTGTCTCAACCATTGAGCACCTGATGGCAACATTCGCCGGCCTCGACATTGACAATGCCCTTGTGGAAATCGACGGGTACGAGATGCCCATCATGGACGGCAGTTCAAAAACTTTTGCCGAAAAGATAACCTGGGCAGGCATCCAACAGCAGGCGGCGCTCCGGTGGTATTTCGTCATAACCCGGCCGGTCCGGTTTCAAGAGGGTGATAAATTTGTGGAAATCGTCCCTAAAAAGGGTTTTACCATCCACTGCACCATTGAATTTGATCACCCCCTTATCGGCAGACAGGAGATCCTTTTTGATCCTGTTCACGATGATTTTCTTGAAAAAATCAGCCCTGCAAGAACATTTGGATTTATCCAGGACCTTGAATACCTGAAACGGTTCAGCCTTGGCAGGGGGGGGAGCCTGGAAACAGCCGTTGTCATTGACAAAGACAAAATACTCAACCCTGGTGGTCTCAGGTTTGCCGACGAATTTGTCCGCCACAAACTCCTGGACAGCCTTGGGGATTTTTCCCTTCTTGGCATGCCCATCCAGGGTCATATCACCACCCATAAATCTGGCCACGCCATGAACCATGCATTCATCAAGGAACTTCTCGCCCAAAGGGATGCGTGGGAGACACAAACCGTGACCACGGAGGAGACCCATTGACCATGAAAACCCCCTCTGCAAATCTCTTAAAAAGGCGAGTAATCCAGGTTGTAATGGCCATCCTGATGTTTTTTTCACCCCTTGTGGCCATGGCTTCCCAGAAGGCTGCCCTTGAAAACATCATCCTGACAAACACCAGGGACGATCTGGTTGTTTACTTTGATGTAAAAAATGCATTTACCCCTGAAATGGAAGAGGCAGTGCTCAACGGCATTCCCACATCCTTTTCCTTTGTCGCAGCGATCTACAGGGCAAGAACTGCCTGGTTCGACAAGAAACTGTCGGCCCTTGAAATCACAAGCACCCTTAAGTACAACAGCCTCAGGCAACAATTTTCCGTCCACCGCCCCTGGAAGAGAGAGCCTTTGTCTGTGGTTACCTCGTTTGAGGAGGCAAAAGCTCTGATGGTCGAGGTCGACAATCTTCTTGTGACCCCCCTTTCAACCCTTACAAAGGGAGAAAAATACCAGATCCGGATCAAGGCGGAATTAAGCAAGGTCACCCTGCCCCTTTACCTGCATTATGTTCTGTTTTTTCTCTCCCTGTGGAACTTTGAAACCGACTGGCACACGGTGGAATTTATCTATTAGCACAACCCATTACAACCGGAACGGCCGGAATGGAACATGAAACAAAAGACACATACAAGCGACCCAGACTCTCCGGCATGGGAGCGGGCAAGGCGAAAACGCGAAGGCACACTTCTTCTGTTCATCCTCATTGCCGTAGGCCTGATCACCTATGCCGAGACAAGAATTACAGGGTTTGGTGCCGACTTTCCGGTTTCAAGCACGGTGCTGATGTTCATCCTCATCAACACCAACCTGCTCCTGCTCCTTGCCCTGATCCTTCTTGTATTTCGAAACCTTGCAAAACTCTACTATGAGAAAAAGAGCAAAATCCTAGGCACAAAACTCAAGACCCGGCTTGTGGCCGCCTTTGTCACCCTCTCCCTTGTGCCAACCACCGTGCTCTTTTTCTTCTCCATCCACTTCATAACCACCTCCATTGCCTTCTGGTTTAACGCCCCGGTGGAGCAGGCCCTTGAGAACTCATTGTCCGTGGGTCGCCAGCTCTACGGCTATGTTGAAGAAAAAAATCTTTTCTTTGCCAAAAGAGCCACCTTCCAGATCCACTCCCAGAAACTTCTGGCCGGGGAAAACGACAAGGAGTTAAACCGCTATGTCCAGGTTGTTCAGCGTGCATTTAATATTGACGGGGTCGAGGTGTACACCCCTGATGCACGGAGGAGATCCCTCTCCCTTTCCAAGGAGTTCAAAAACAGTTATTTTGGAATCCTCACCTCAGATGATCTCATGGGCATCCCCAAGGACCAGACATCGAGAACCATCTCCAGAAACGTTGACGATGGGGAGACCATACGGACCATCACCACCATTCCCTTTGGCGTTGATCCCCAGAAAAGCGATGCCTTTCTTGTGGTCACGGCATTCATCTCCCAGGAGCTCGCCCAGAATCTGGCTTCGATTTCAAGGGGGGCTGAAGAATACCAGCAACTCAAAATGATCAAACGTCCGGTTCAGATCTCCAACTACATCGCCCTCTCCATTGTGGCACTTCTGGTAATCTTCTGTGCTGTCTGGTTTGGATTCTACCTGGCAAAATCCATCACCATTCCTTTGATGAAGTTCGCGGAAGGAACCCAGCGGGTGACCCAGGGAGACTTGAACTACCAGATCGATTTTCAATCCGATGACGAACTTGGAACCCTGGTGGACTCCTTTAACTCCATGACAAGGGAACTGGCCCTTGGCCGGGAAAAGCTTGCAAGTTCTGAAAAGACCATGCGCCTTCAGAACATTGAAATCGAAAAAAGCCGACGTTACATGGAGATTGTCCTTAAAAACATCTCGGCAGGAGTCATCTCCTTTTCGAATACCGGGGTGATCACGACCATAAACAAGGCTGCCGAAACCATGCTTGACATGGATGCAGATAACGTACTAAACCGAGACTACAGGGAGATCATCCGGGACGACCACCTGGCCATGGCCAAAAAAATTGCCGAAACAATCTCGTTTACAACAGAAAGCATGGCCTTCCCCCTCTCCACAACCATCAACGGCAGCCCCAGGCATTTTGCCGTCCACTTTAACACCCTGAAGAACGATGCCAATGAAGACATGGGGCTTGTCATGGTCTTTGACGACCTTACCGAGCTTGAAAAGGCCCAGCGCATGGCTGCCTGGCGGGAAGTCGCAAGAAGAATCGCCCATGAGGTAAAAAACCCCCTCACCCCCATCAAACTGTCGGCCCAGCGTTTAAAGAGGCGCTACTCCAAAATCATCAATGAAGAGGTGTTTGACAAGTGTACTGAAATGATCGTTGTCCACGTAGATCTGATCCGAAACCTCGTCAACGAATTTGCCACCTTTGCACGGTTTCCAGACACCAATGCCAAGCCCTGCAGAATTGAAGAAATCCTTGATGAAACAGTGGCCCTGTACCAGGACGGGCTTGAAGACGTGGAAATAATAACCTCTGTCCCGGAGGACCTTCCCCCTGTCAACCTTGACCGCCAGCAGATGAAACAGGCTTTTATCAACCTGTTTGACAATGCCGTTGCAGCCATTAACAAACAGGGAACCATAAATGTGGATATCCTCTTTGATCCCATCCTCTCCATTGTCAGGATTGAAGTTGCCGACAATGGAAGGGGGATTTCAGATGGAGAAAAAATCCGGCTGTTTGAGCCCTATTTTTCCACCAAAAAATCAGGGATGGGACTGGGGCTTGCCATTGTAAGCTCGATCATCACCGACCACAGGGGGATGATCCGGGTACAGGACAACAAACCCACCGGAGCAAGGTTCATTATTGAGCTACCGGCTTAGGTAATTAGGAGAAGAGATGTATCCAGCAATTTTGATCGTTGATGATGAAGCATCCATCATCGAATCTTTAGAGGGGATCCTGTCCGATGAGGGGTTTGAAGTTTCCCACGCCTTTAACGGATATGAAGCCCTTAAAAAAATCGAAGCCGACTCCCCTGACATCGTGCTCCTGGACATCTGGATGCCGGGAATGGACGGGATCGAGACCCTCAAGGAGATAAAAAAGGGATTCCCCAACCTGCCGGTTGTGATGATCACCGGCCACGGCACCATTGAGGCAGCTGTGGACGCCACAAAATCAGGAGCCTTTGACTTCCTTGAAAAACCCCTGTCCATCGACAGGATAATAGTGACCATTAACAACGCCCTGAACTTCAGACGCCTGGAAGAGGAAAACCGTTATCTTCGCAAAAAAACCATTGAGCAACACTCGATCAATGGTTCCAGCCCGGCTGTCCAGAGTCTCAACCGTCAGATCATGAATGCAGCCCCCACAGATGCCGCCATTCTGATCACTGGGGAAAACGGGACCGGCAAAGAACTTGTGGCAAGAACCCTGCACCAGCTCAGCACCCGCCCGGAAGAACCGTTCATTATTGTTAACTGCGCCGCCATACCGGAGAAGACCATTGACAGCGAACTTTTCGGCCATGAAAAAGGAGCTTTCCCAGGAGCCAATGCAAAGAACAAGGGAAAGTTTGAACTGGCCTCAGGAGGGACCCTGTTCCTTGATGAGATTGGGGACATGAATCTCAAGACCCAGGCAAAAATACTACGGGTACTTGAGTCTAAAACCTTCCAACGAATCGGCGGGGGCCGGACTCTGAGTGTGGATACCAGAATCATTACGGCAACCAACAAAAATCTTGAGTTGGAAATTAAATCGGGTAACTTCAGAGAGGATCTTTTTTACAGGCTCAACGTTATTCCGGTTACAGTCCCTCCCCTGAGGGAAAGAAAAGAAGATATTCCCCTTCTGGTTGAAGTCTTTCTAAAGGCCGCAGCCCAAAAATCGATAAATGCTCCCAAAAAAATGGATAAAAAGGCCCTGGATCTGCTTGCCGGATATGGGTGGCCGGGCAATGTCAGGGAGCTTAAAAACCTGATAGAGAGACTTGCCATCATGGTTAAAAAAGAGAGTATAGGGGTGGAGGAAATTCCACCCCCCTACAGGAATGAAACCGCGGGCAAAGATGACAAAAGTGTGGCAGATCTATTGACCCTGGGCAGTTGGAGCCAGGCCAGAAGGCTGTTTGAACAAAAATTTTTTACCGAAAAAATCAACGAGGCCGGGGGAGACCTTAAAACGGCCGCAGCAAAAGCCGGTGTAAGGAAAGAAGAACTCCTTGACAGACTGAAAAGAAAAAAATGAGAATCATCGGAGGTAACTGCAGGGGCAGAAAACTTATCCCTCCAAAGGGACGGCAGACCACCCGTCCCACATCGGACAGGATCAGGGAGTCGATTTTCAACATCATCTCCCAAAGAATACACAAGGCAAGGGTACTGGACCTGTTTGCAGGCACCGGAGCCCTTGGCATGGAGGCCTTGAGCCGGGGTGCAGACTTTGCAACCTTTGTGGACAAAAGCCTGGAGGCCTGCAAACTCATCAAAGAGAACAGCACCCTTTTACACCTGGACGATCGTTCAACAATCATCCACCGGGATCTTAGCCGGCCCGGTCAACTTTTCACACCAGGAGAACGGAGAAGCCACACCAGGATAGATCAGATCCAAACAAATCTGGCCTGGGCAAAAAAAAAATTCGACCTGGTATTTATGGATCCCCCCTATGGCATGGGACTGATCGAAACTACACTGGCAGACACCTCATTCCTAGATCTTCTGACCGATAATGCCCTTATCGTGTGCGAGCATTGTGTTCGGGAAGACCTGGGCGCAAATCTTTCCAACCTTGACATCAGGGATCAAAGGGAATACGGAAAGACACGAATTACCTTTGTAACCTTGAAATCATCTTACTAAAGGGAGCACCTATGGAAACCAACGAAAAAGTTGCCATTATGAGAGCCAGAGAAAAAATTGCCATTTATCCAGGATCATTTGACCCCCTGACCAACGGTCACATGGACATCATTGAAAGGGCCATGAAACTCTTTGACCGGGTTATCGTTGCTGTGATGAACAATCCCAAAAAGAATTCTCTGTTCTCCGTTGAAGAACGGGTGCAAATGATACGGGATTGCTTTAATGCCAAGCCCTATCTCGAGGTTGACTCGTTTGACGGGCTTCTGGTGGACTACACCCGAATAAAAAAAGCCGTTGCCATTGTCCGGGGTATGCGGGCCATTTCAGATTTTGAAAATGAATTCCAGATGGCTCTGATGAACCGAAAGCTGAACCGTGATGTTCAGACCGTCTTTCTCATGACAGGTCTCAGATGGATATTCACAAGCTCGTCCATCATCAAAGAGGTGGCAGCCTTTGGCGGTGAGATCACAGGCATGGTTCCCCATCCTGTCAAGCTCAAGGTGCTTGAAAAATTTCCCCCTGGGGCAAAAATATAATCATGGATCTGTGGCAGCTGAAGGTATTTATCAATGTGGTTGAGCAGCGAAGTTTTTCAAAGGCTGGAGAGGTGATCCATATTTCCCAGCCAACCGTGAGCAGCCACATAAAGGAACTCGAAGACCATTTTGGATGCCGCCTCATGGACCGCATGGGACGCAATACCGTTCCCACCAAGGCGGGCAAGATCCTCTTCTCCTATGCAAAACGTCTTCTGAGGCTCAAGAACGAGGCGGAATCGGCCATATCTGACTTTCTAGGTAAACCCAAGGGACACCTGGTCATTGGCGGCAGCACCATTCCGTCGGACTATATTCTGCCCAGAATAATCGCCCCCCTTGCCCAAGCCTTTCCTGAAATTTCCCTCTCATTTGTGACAGGCGACTCAACCGATACGATCAACCGGATCACAGAGGGTGAGATTGAGGTGGGAGTTGTGGGTGCCAAGGTAAAATCACCCCTTTTAGTTCAGGAGATCCTTGTGGATGACGAACTGAAGCTTGTGGTTCCGTCCTCCCACAGATGGGCCGACAGGCGGGAGGTCTCCCCTGCCATGCTTCTTACAGAACCATTTCTTGCTAGGGAAGAGGGTTCAGGGACACTTAGTGCCATCGCCCAGAGCATGGAACAGGCGGGCTTTACCACCAAAGATCTCAAGATCATCGCAACCATGGGAAATACTGCCTCGATGATACAGGCCATACTCAACAATGCCGGAATATCCATTCTTTCACCGATTGCCGTGGCCGATCTTCTGGACTCAGGCAGACTCAAGGCACTTACGGTGGTAGGGCTGGACCTCAAGCGCAGCTTTTACATAACTACCCATGGAAGGCGGACCCTATCCCCCCTTTCAAAGACCTTTATCCAATTTCTAAAAGATCATTTCCGCAATAATTAAGGGAGCGTGGACACACCAGGACATTCGTCAAACACTTCCTGCATATGGGCTTTAAAATAATCCCAAAAGGGAAAGGTTCTGCACTGGGCAGGTCTTACATCATAGATCGAGCACCCCTTGCCCGGCACCAGGAACACACAGGGACAATCATCGTCCAGGAAGATCTCGTTGATTAAAAATCTATTTCCAGCCCTTTTAAAGTAACGCTGCAACCCATCGATCAGGTTGATGTTCAAAAATTCGCATATGGCCCCAACCTCGTTGCGGGTGGCCCAGACATTTCCGGGTGCACCCCTGCAGCAAAGGCTGTTGCAGGCCTCACACGCCGCTTTATCAAAATAAAAATCAAATCCAGTTTTGGTTACTAAAGACATGGCTCCACGGCTCAGACAAGATACTTGATAACCACAAACCCAGCGATAAGAAGCAGGGTGAACACCGTGGCAAGCAGGTTAAAATATCGGTCGATGAAACTCTTTATGCCGGGCCCCATCCAGTAGATAAGAGCGCCTATAATGGCAAACCTTAAGGTTCTTGAAGCGGCTGACGCCATTACAAACACAGAAAAATTAACGTCAAAGGCACCGGCAGAGATGGTAAAAAGTTTATATGGCAGGGGGGAAAACCCGGCAATGGCTACAGCCCAGGCGTCGTAATTTTGGTAGAGGGTAGCTATCTGCTCAACCTTGGGGGCAAGACCATAAAAGTCAACAATCCGCTGGCCAATGGTGCCCATGAACTGCCAGCCTATAAAATAACCTCCAATTCCTCCCAGAATAGATCCGGCACTGCACACAAGGACAAAATAAAAGGCCCGGGAGGGGGCTCCCACGACAAGGGCAATGAGGAGGATATCCGGTGGGATGGGGAAGAAAGAAGACTCGCAAAAGGCAAGGACAAAAAGAGCCAGGGCACCGCCCGGTCTCTCGGCCCAGGAGAGGACCCAGTCATACAGCCGCTTGAGCATACCTAATCCTTCCAGCCGTGCTCACCGATCAATTTTACAAAGCGGCACCCCCCGAGATTACTCCTGATGATTTCCCCTTGTTTTTTTTCAATTTTAACAAGCTCCTGACTCAGGAGACCGCCCACGGGCATCACCAGCCTTCCGCCTTCGGCAAGTTGCTCAACCAGAGGGTCAGGAACCCTTGTACCGCCTGCGGTCACAAGGATGGCATCAAACGGAGCCTCCTCTTTCCACCCTAAAGTACCATCGGAATACCTGGCAACTATGTTGTGGTATTTAAGATCATCAAACAGCTTTCTTGTCCTGTGAAACAGGGTATTATTACGCTCGATGGTATATACCTTGAAAACGATCTCGGCAAGCACAGCCGCCTGGTATCCTGATCCGGTCCCGATCTCAAGGACCCTTTCATCCCCGGTAAGCTTCAGAGCCTGGGTCATCTCGGCAATGATATAGGGCTGGGAGATGGTCTGCCCCTCCCCAATGGGAAGGGGAAAATCTCCATAGGCGCTGTCGGTAAGGGCCTCACTCACAAAAAGATGACGGGGCACCTTTCCCATGGCGGCAATCACCCCGGGGTCGGTAATTCCCCTTGCCACAATCTGACGGGCGACCATGTCCTTACGCCATATCTCAAATTTTCTCCTCTGTGAATTCATGCCGGGGAGTTTACCAGCACCCTTTGCGTCCGTCAAGCAGATAGAATCGCTTAACCGTCTTAAATCTTGTAAATAACCCTCTTATCCGTGATGATGATATCCAGATTATACTTCCTCGATTCCATGGGAACATAATCAACCACCTGCTCTTCAAAGGCTATGGAAATTTTACGGGTAGTCTCGGGAAGCTTTGCAATCAACCGATTGTAAAAGTTCTCTCCGATCCCCACACGCCCCCCCTTTTCATCAAAGGCAAACCCTGGAATCACGGCAATGTCTATCTGGTCAAGGCTGATCTTTTTGCAGGATTCGGGATTGGGTGTAAGAACCCCCCGGGGACCTTTGATCAGGTCTTTGTCATAATCATAGATCCGGAACAGGCTAATGGCATGCTTTGAATCAGAGAACGAGGGAATCACAATTCCCTTTTTAACACCAAGGCTCGTCCGTATAATATTTTCAGTTGAAATCTCACGGCTCTTCTCAATGTAGAAAAGTGAAAGCTGGGCCTCCCTGAAATTGGCAAATTCAAAAAGATTCTGCTCCACCTGGGCCTGTTTCTCAGCAAGTTCTGCCTTTGAAAATCCGGCAAGCTGCTGTGAGATTCCGGCAAGAATATTTTTTGTACTGTCTTTGCTCTCATCCATAGGTATAATTTTCCCCCCATTAATTTTCAAGAAACATTATACACAAGCTGGCAATTGTCAACCTGCAATAATCATTGACGGATCTTATGTGTCATGATATTTTTTTCAGGTTATCGGTGAATGGGACAAACAGATATTACAAATTAAGAATCTTTGCACAGGGCAGACAGGTATTTAAATGCTGGAAATCAAGTACGTTATCGAGAACCTGGACGAGGTAGAACAGGCCTTGGCCAAACGGGCTGGCAAGGCTGATTTTAAAGGTTTTGCCAGGGCGGAAAAAACAAGAAGAGAGCTCCTTCAACAGATAGAAGAACTGAGACACCAGAGGAACAAGGTTTCAGACCAGATCGCCAGGATGAAGAGCAACAGGGAAGATGCACAAACAGCCATTCTTGACATGAGAATCGTCTCGGAAAAGATCAAAACCCTGGACAAGACCCTTTCCGAGTATGATGAATTTATCCTGCAGTTCATGATGTCCATTCCCAACATGCCCCACCCGGATGTTCCCATGGGGGCGGACGAAAACCATAACCGGCTGGAAAGACAGATCGGCATCCCCCCTGTTTTCGACTTTCCCGTCAAGGCCCACTGGGATATCGGCGAATCCTTAGGCATACTCGATTTCCCAAGGGCGGCCAAGATCACAGGCGCAAGATTTCCTTTGTACCTGGGGAGCGGCGCACGGATAGAACGGGCGCTGATCAGTTTTATGCTGGACCTTCACACCCTTGAGCATGGCTATACCGAGACCCTTCCCCCCTTTATCGTAAACAGGGAAAGTCTTGTGGGAACGGGTCAGCTTCCAAAGTTTGAACAGGATCTCTTCAAGATTGAGGGTCAAGATTATTACCTCATCCCCACCTCAGAGGTCCCCCTAACCAATATTTTTCGGGATGAAATTTTAGCTGAGGCAGACCTGCCCGTTAAATTCACGGCCTACACCCCCTGTTTCAGGTCAGAGGCTGGTTCCCACGGAAAGGATACCAGGGGTTTGATCCGCCAGCATCAGTTCAACAAGGTGGAGCTTGTCAAATACACCACCCCGGAGACCTCCCATCAGGAGCTGGAATCCCTTCTATCCAATGCTGAAACCGTTCTCAAACGCCTTGAGCTGCCCTACCAGGTGGTCACCCTTTGCAGCGGAGACCTTGGTTTTTCCGCAACAAGGACCTATGACATTGAGGTGTGGATGCCGGGCCAGGACAAGTACCGGGAGATCTCGTCGTGCAGCAACTGCGAGGCGTTCCAGGCAAGAAGGGCCAACATCAGATTCAGGCGGGAAGGCCAGAAAAAGCCTGAGTTCGTCCATACCCTGAATGGGTCCGGGCTTGCCGTTGGCAGGACGGTTGCGGCAATACTTGAAAACTTTCAGCAGTCTGACGGTTCGGTCAAGATACCCGAAGCTCTAAGACCGTACATGGGCGGCAAGGAGGCCATCACCAATGAAACTCGATAATTTTCCCCAGGAGATTCAGCCGCTTCTTATTCCCAGACCCGGCGGAGATCTCTGCTACCGCTGCCTTGGATGTGAGAAAGAATTTCCCATCACAACCCTTCTCTACGTATGTCCCGACTGCGGTGCAGTGTTGCTCATCGAAGACAGGGATATCCACCGGCTCAAGGAAATTTCCGGAGCCACCTGGCAGAAGCTGTTTGACTATCGACGGATGCTCAAGATCCCGGCCCTCAAGGGAATTTATCGCTACCACGAGTTCCTGGGGCCCAACATCCCCCTTGAATCCATAGTCTACCTGGGCGAAGGCCACACCCCCATTGTGGAGGCCAACCAGCGACTCCAGGATCTTGCCGGAGTCAGATTTTTTTACAAGAACGACGGGCAGAACCCCAGCGCATCCTTCAAAGACCGGGGCATGGCAAGTGCGCTTTCCTACATCAAGTATCTCATTGACCAGCGGCTTGTGTCGGACATCATTGCCGTGTGTGCTTCCACAGGAGACACCTCGGCCGCCGCCGCCCTTTACGCATCCTATCTTCAGCCCTACATCAAATCCGCCGTACTCCTGCCCCACAACAAGGTGACCCCCCAGCAGCTCTCCCAGCCCCTTGGGAGCGGTGCCAGGGTATTTGAAATCCCGGGAGTTTTTGACGACTGCATGAAGATCGTGGAAAAACTCTCCGAAGAGTACAATGTAGCGCTGCTCAACTCAAAAAACGCCTGGCGCATACTTGGCCAGGAGTCGTTCTCCTACGAGGTTGCCCAGGATTTCGAATATGAGATGCACGATAAGGTGGTCGTTGTTCCCATTGGCAATGCAGGAAATATTTCCGCCCTGATGAGCGGTTTTATCAAGTTTTTCAACGCCGGTATTATCGCCGACCTGCCCAAGATCATCGGTGTTCAGAGTGAACATGCAGATCCGGTTTTCCAGTATTATCTCGAGCCGGATCGATCAAAGCGGCGATTCAAACCCGTGACGGTTCGATCAAGCGTAGCCCAGGCAGCCATGATCGGCAACCCGGTTTCCATGCCAAGGGTTATTGCCCTGACCGACCGATACAATGCCCTTGCAGGAGAACAGCGGGTGTTTGTCACCCAGGTGACCGAGCAGGCCATCATGGACTGGCAGCTGCAGGCCAACCGAAACGGCCACATTGCCTGCACCCAGGGGGGAGAAAGCCTTGCAGGACTGGTCGAGGCCCTTAAATTCGGCATTGTCACAAAGGCCGAGACCGCCATTGTGGATGCCACGGCCCATGCCATGAAATTTTCCGGGTTCCAGGATCTCTACTTTGGTGAAAACATGCCCGCCGGGTTCAACATCCGATCCAACCCGGATTTCATCAACCTCCCAAAGCTTGTGATGCCCGAAGACAAAGAGAATATCCCCGGCCAGGGCACCCCCCTTAACGAGGAGGATTTCAAGCGCTTTGCCCAGGATGTATCCGATAAAATTGCAAAGGAACTGAACCTTTTGAAAAGCCTATGAGAATATGGCGGCAAAAAGCCAAGGGCATTCTGACCTGCACCCTATGCCTGGGATTTTTCATCGCCCAGCCGGGCCTAACTGCGACACAATCGGTCAAGACTTCGCTGAAACGATATGCTGTACATTCGTTTGGCGATCAAAAGGTGCTGTGCGAGCCCTATAACGTTGCCAAAGATGACTGGCTCTACAAGATTTTCAGGCAGAAAGGGGAGATCTCTGAAAAAGATTTCCCCCTTTTCCTCGCCATTTTCAAATCCATCAACCCTGACATAAGCAATATCGACGCTATCAATCCGGGCCAGCAGATCCTCATACCCCTCAAAACGATCCACCAGGAGGATTTTGACGAGAGTGTTCCCGGGGTGGTGGATGTACCGGTGGTCGAATTTGCCACCCTCGAAAAAAAAATCCCTTCCCGGTACAAACGACACCGGGTTAAGGTCGGAGATACGGTTTCCCAGCTGATAGACCCGATTTTTCTGAAAAAAGACGGCACTCTGACCCAACAGGGAATAGACCTCTTTTTAATTGCCAATCCCGGGACAAACGGGGTTCATCTCATTCAGGAGGGGAGCGTCCTGAACCTGCCCATTCCAAACCAGACGGAACTAATCCTGGCCGTACCGGAGAATAATGGGGTTCCTTTTATGCCTGCACCCGTCACCGCAAAGGATATAGCTGCCCTTAAGCAGTTCACCAGGACACACCGGGGAGAACTCCTAGAAAACGGCAAATATTACTTTCCGGCAAAGGGATCACCGGATCTTGTCCTTGACCTTGCATACACACCCATCATAAGATTCCAGAACGGCACAAGAATCATCATGGTTCCAGACCGGAACCATTACCGGGAAATGGAGAAAACCGTGAGAGTTTACTGGCCGGGTGCGACCCTGGTAGACCTCCCTAGGGCCCTTGAAACCGTAACACCGAAAGCCCAGGACCGTCCCGGAGAAAAACCACCGGGCAACAGCCAGAAAACAGCGCTGAACCACAGAGTCACGGCAGCAATGCTTGTTAAACTGGCAGGTTTTGAATACGAGTCAGACTCGGTCATCCGCCTGCAAATGGACACCCTGGACCTTGAAATCAAGGTAGGTAAAATTTTACGCAGGGAAAAACCCGACCTTCTGGTTGAATACGGGGATGTCTATGGATTTGCACTGGACCTGATCCACGAACAGGGGTATGAGCTTATATCCCTGTTGCCCGGCGAAACCATGCGGGAACTTGCGGTAAAACTCTTCACAGGCCTTGGCATTCAGGTGGTCGAAAACCCCGCCTTTATCAGCACCAGGACCTACAGGACCATAACCATCCCAGGGGTTTACATCCCCTGCCCCACCGGTAAAATCATGCTTGTGGATCAAGGGCTTGATCTTGAAACCGAAGAATTTTTACACCATCGAAGCATATCTATTTTACGCACAAATCTCCCTGATTGGGAAGCCAAACCTGAAATCTGAAGGTTGCATTCTTAGTTTGAGTTGAAGGATAAGGAGCACAAATGAAACCGATTTTTATTATTTCTCTGTTTATCTGTCTTATTCCCATGGCCTGCGCCACAACAAACAACGTTCAGGAGCGAAACATAGCCGAGGCCACCATGGCCCTTGGGGAGGCCCACCTGAACCAGGGCAACTTCACGGCAGCCTTAAAAGAACTTCTAAACGCAGAAAAGACCATTCCCAACGATCCCTTTATACACAACAATCTGGGAATCGCCTACATGGGCAAAGAGATATTTGACCTTGCAGAAACTCATTTCAAGCGTTCCCTGGCCCTTAAACCCGACTATACTCAGGCCCAGAACAACCTTGGAGCAGCCTATCTCAAGCAAAAAAAGTACGACCAGGCCATTGAGTGCTATAGTCAGTTCTCTAAGAACCTCCTCTACACAACGCCGCACTTTGCCTTTTCCAATATGGGGTGGGCCTATCTTGGCAAGAAGGAATATCTCTTTGCGGAAAACAACTTTTTAAAGGCCCTGAATGAGGAGCCCGACTTTATCAATGCAATCCACGGCCTTGCATCAACCTATCTTGAATCTGGCAATCCCCTCAAGGCCGAAACTTTGCTGGAAAAAAAGATTGCAAAGCTTCCCAGGGCAGCCATCCTCCATGCTGACCTTGCAAAGACCTATGAATTCATGAACCGCCCGGACAGGGCAAAGGAAATGTGGAAGCAGGTGCTTCTCTTTGTTCCCGAAGGAACTCCCCTGGCCCGGGAGGCCGAGTTAAGACTGAACAATTGAACAACCCTAACCTGCCCCAGGGACTCGGCCGTCTCTAAACGTCAGGATCAATTACCTCTCTGCTCAAGCTGAACAATGGTCGGCGTGATAAATATCAACAGCTCGTTTTTTTTGTCTTCGGTGGAATCACTGCCAAAAAACCTGCCGAGAAAAGGGATATTTGAAAGACCGGGAAAACCATTCTCGGACGCTGAAGTGGTATTTTTGACAATGCCGCCAATCACGATGGTATTGCCGTCGTTGACCAGGAGTTCAGTTTCCGCCTCATTGGTTGAAAGGGAGGGGACACCGTCAACCACGCTTGCCAGATCGTTCTTGGTGATAAGAACGCTCATGGCGATGCGATGATCCGGTGTCACATGGGGAGTTACCTCAAGGAGCAGGTCGATGCTCTTAAACTTTACTGCCGAGCCCCCGGAATCGTCCCGTTCAAGATAGGCATACTCAAGTCCCTGCTTGATCTTGGCCTTTTTGTTGTCAAGGGTAAGGATCTTGGGAGAGGAGATGATTTTAACATCGCCCTTTATTTCAGAGGCTGTCAGGGTGGCGTTGAGTTCCGCAGATGTTCCAAAAATATTTTTAAAGTCAAACCCAAGGCTGGTTCCCTGGCTTGCCACGGGATAATTCATTGCCACGTTAAAATCATAGCTTCCCCTGTTGTTTTCCCGGGGTCCACTTTCTCTTTTTGTGCCCCAGTTGATCCCAAGGGCCTTGGAAAAATTCTTGTTAACCTCAACCACCCTGGCCGAAATCATGATCTGGGGCGTCACCTTGTCAAGCCGTCGTATGAGTTCCTTTGCCTGGTCAATCTTTTCCCTGACATCGGTCAAGATGATCATGTTGGTTCTCCCATCAACGCTCAGCACCCCCCTGTCAGGGGTTAAAATCTTTTCCAGATGGGGTTTTACATCTGTTTCTGCGCTTGAATAGTTGATGGGGATATACTCGGTCATCAGGGGTTCAAGGCTTTTTTTCTGTTCAAGGGTTGCCCTGTGGGCTGCCACGGCGTCCTGGTTTAACTTCTGTTCCTGGGACAGGGTGGACAGGGTTGCTATACGGACTATGGTGCCCTCCTGGACCTGACCCAGACGGTTCATCTTCAATACCAGATCCAGGACCTGATCCCAGGGAACGGGTTTCTCAAGGGTCATGGTTACGCTGCCTGTGACATCCTTGTCCACGGCAAAGTTCTTACCGCTCACGCTCCTCAATATTCGAAAGACATTTTTTATGTCAGTATCAAAAAAATCGAGCCGGATCTTTTCACCGGTATAGATTTTTTCATCAAAATAGCCGGGCTTGGGGCCTGGCTCAATGGCCTGTTCCTGCTCCAGATACTTAGCCTGAATCTGATCCTGATCAGGGGACGACTCTACACCAGGAGACGAAGCCACTTTGCCCTGTTTACCGGTCAGGATGATCTCTTCGGAGGAGACCTCTCTTCGGGCAAGGTCAAAGGTCGGCGGCTCAAGGGTTGACGGCTCAAAGGTCAGAAAAATGCCCTCCTGTGTCTGTGCCATGTGAAAGGGAACCTGTTCACGCATTTCAATCCCTATGGTTGAAGCAGAGTGACCCTGGGAGCGCTGACTGGGAACAATACGCTCAACGGCAGACTTGAAATAGGTTGTAACCAGGGGGCGGCGTTGGTGGGCAGGGATGTCGACTTCGTGGAGTTTGAGCATCAGTCGCCTGTCTCCATCCTTTGCCATGTCATACTTGACGGGCTGGGAGGTCTTCACAAAAAGCTCTGAATTTCCATGGTCGTCATTGCTGAAAAAAAGACCCGTTAAGCTGGCTGGTCCCTTGGGAATAAAGGGGGGAGGAGTTTTGTCGATTGCGGCTATTGACTGGGCTCCGGCCATGGAAGATTCTGGGCCATGTATCCCGGAATCTTCAACAGTGCCAGATATGTCAGCCACATCTTCTGGCCCAGAGTCCTTTTCCTTTTGAAACACAAGGGTCAGGCCGGCGACATGGGCGTTCACCTCATAATCGAGATTTTCACTTAAAAGGATATCCACCCTGGCCGTTTTCATCCCTTGGTCCGCATAGGCGGCGACGATGGAACTTATCTGGCCTGTTCCTTGAAGCGTGGTAGACCTGACATCGTCGGCAAGCGCTGCCCCGGGAAGATAAACGGCCACACCCAGGGGAAAGGACTGTTTGACCGAGGTATAGGTAAGGCTCCGGTTGGCGACAATATTCACCACCATGGTTTCCGGGGTCTGTTCCAGCTCAATGGACTTTATGGTTGGCTGTACAGCAGCAAGCAATGGTGACTTTTCAGTTGATTTCTCAGATGGACTTTCAATTCCGGCAATCCCCACCACCTGTTCCTGGGCTGCACACCCATAAACCAGGGCTGCAATAAACAGGAGGCAGACCCCTTTTTTTATAGCCATTTTGAATCTTATCATTATCCATGGATGAGACATATATTAACCCTCAATTTCCTGTTTATGAAGTTTCATTTCCCTTGTGCGGGATATTTCTTCACCCCTGAAATCCGTAATGGTTTCATTGATCACAATCCTATCCTTCAATATCTGGACGACCGTTCCAGCGTCCTTACCTATATAGGTGCCTACCCTTACCACATACCCCTTGCCCGACGCCTCTTCGATCATGGCTATTTTCCCGGATTCAGCCAGCACAACGGCAACCAGCCGGACCTGGCTCAGATCAAATTTTTCCAGGGGGGTGAGCGCACGGGTTGGTTTTTTTTCGCCCTTATCCACTGGAATCGTTGTTTGGGGCCGGGTCTGTACCAGGGGAATAAAGGGATTGATCTTGTCCGTTGGCGAATAGGGTTCCAACGCAAAAGAGGTTGAAGAGAGATCAGGCTCATCCCCTGGCACAGCAATGAAATTAACGACTTCTGCTTCAGGTTCCGATACAGGTTCCACAGCAGGCGGCGACGGTGGAACTTTCATGGAAACAACCACTTGCCTTGGTTCGACCTCTTGTCTGGGGGGCGGCTCCTGGCATGCGACAAGTCCCATGCACCCCAAAGCCATTGCAACCCCAAACAGAAAAGTCGTTTTTATCTTAATCCATGCATGCATGATTCATCTCGCTCATTTTTTCTTTTTCTTTTTTACATCTTTCTCTTTTTCCACAAACATATAGGTGACGGCATTGCAGGAAACTTCAAGGCTGTCCGACCGGCTCTGGGACTTGATGGTGATATCATCAATATTGACGATCCGGTAAAGCCTTGCCACCCGATCAAAAAAAGCGGCAACCTGGTGATATCCCCCCTGCACCTTTATGGCCACGGGGATTTCAGCATAGAACTCCCTGTTGACCTGGCCCTTGGGCTGAAACAGAAGAAACTCGAGGCCTGCCTCGCTGCCCGAGCTTGAGATTCCAGTTAAAAGAGAGGGGATCTCCTTTTTGTCAGGCAAAGCCTTCATGGCAAGGTTGAACCGAGCTTGAGCCTCGGTCATTTTCTCCTCATATTTTTCAAGTTTAGCCGCCTTTTGCCTGTAGGATACAAGAGTTCGGTTTAAGGATTCAAGCTGATCCTCGACTCTTTTAAGCTGTTCCTGCCTGGGCATATAGATAAAATAGACATAGGTTCCTGCGATAAGGGCAATGGTAACAACGCACACGAGAATTCTCTGAACCATGGATAAGGTCCCGATTTTCTCAAAAATCGGGGCGGTTTTTTTACCGATCCTACCTCCGAGGCTCTCCCTCTGTTTATCGTTCATTTTTTCCCGTCACTCTCATTTTCAGGATTGTCAGGAATCTTCTTGTTGCATAGAAGCTCAAACGCCTTCATCTGAATATCCTTATCTATGGTCTGCATTTTGATATTTTTAAGATCCACACCGGAAAAGAGAGGCGACTCTTCAATCCGGGTCATGAAATCTGCAACAGTCTTGTTGTCAAAGGCTATTCCGGTAAGAAAAACCGTGTTCTCCCCGGTTTTAATATTGGTAAGCCACATCATTGAAGGAACCACAAGGGCGGTCATGGCATCCATAAGGGCAACCGGTTCCCAGCGTTTAACCTCGAGGGTATTTACAATTTCAAACTTCTGCTCAAGAAGGGCCAGGTCTTTCATTATTTGCGTGACCCTGTCCGCCTTTTCCTTGTACAGGGTGATCTGGGACTTTACATTGCCTATGTCCGTTTCAATCCGCTCAATTCGTTTATTCATCTGCAGGGTGAAATAAACCAGGGCAAGGATGAAAAAAACAAGGCTGAGAAAAAACATGGAGACCTGTTGACGGATATTTTCCTTGCGCCGTGCAGCCCTGAAGGGTAATAGATTAATCCGTATCATTTGTCATCCACCTTTCTAAGGGCAAGGCCAAGGGCAATGGGTGCAAGGGGAGCCATTTGATTGAGGGTCTTACCCGGAAAAAGGTCCTGATTGACGATCAGGCCGGAAAAGGGGTTCAGTATGGAAACATCGACCTGTATCTCAGAGGCGAGGGTTTTAGCGAATCCCCGGATAAAGGTTCCTCCACCGCAAAGTACCAGCCGGTCAACATTTCCATCGTTTGATTTAGACTGAAAGGTATTTACAACACCTGCGATTTCAGAGCACCATTTCTCTACGCCTTCCGAGCAGAGTTCACGGACCTCTTGGTTTGCCGCACCAATGGTTTTCTGCCCCGAAGCCATGGCCTCGGCTTCGGCCGGGGTGCACCCTGTAGCCTCGATAATCCCGTTCAGGATCTGTGCCGTTCCAAACGAGTTTTCCCGCATCATAAGCGAAGTCTCTCCCCTGAGGATATTGAGGGAAGTTTTAGAATGTCCCGCATCCACAAGCATGACCACATCTTCAGAAGTATCATTAGATACGGCCCCATGGATGTTTTGAAGGGCAAAGGTGTCAACATCAATAATGCAGGGGTTCAAACCCGCCCTGCGGGTAAGATCCATGTATGAGGCGACCAGGTCTTTCTTGACCGCCACCAGAAGAACATTCATCTGATCCGGGGAAAAGGTACTTGGGCCCAGGATCTGAAAATCAATATTCACATCTTCAATGTCGTAGGGGATATACTGTTCCGCCTCAAAGCGGATTGAGTCTTGAAGAACCTTTTCAGAGAGTGTTGGAAGACTGATGGTCTTGATGACCACCGAATAGCCGCCCGTTGAGATGGCAACATTTTTTTCTTTGATTTTGTGGGTCTTGAAAAGGGTGCGTATGGAATTGGCAACCCCTTCAACATCCTCAATGACACCATCAACAATTGCACCGGGATCGGTTCTGGTAATGCCGAACTTTTTAAGCACAGGACCTTTGGCCGTTTCCCGGATTTCAGCGACCTTAACCAGGGAAGAACCAATATCTAGCCCCACCAGGTGATCTCGTTTTTTAAAAAGCATAAGCTCTATTCTGTCCCCGTTTTTCACCTGTTTCTTATATCATTCAGGCGGCAACCAGTATCCCCCACCCTGACGCCCAAAATTAGAGTTGTTAACCAACAATATTTTTACCAACAATAATTTGCCAACAATAATTTGATTGATAACCAAGGTTATTGCTACTATACTCATTTCCTTATAAATTATCTGATACCATGGTTAAGTCAAGAACAATCATCGATCACACAAAAAAAACGGAACAGGTCAATGGCTGTAGAAACAGACATGAAAGAACAACGGCCCTTCAGGCTGGTCAAATACTTCACCTTCACAAGCCTTGCCGTAATGTTTGCTGCGACCATAATAATCACAGCCATCAACACCCACTGGGTGAAAACCATTCTCCAGCAAAAGAGCGAGGAGTATGCCCATCTCCTTGTGGAGAATCTCAACCATCAGGTGTTTTTACAGTTCATCATCCCGGTTGTGCTTAAATATGGTCAGATAAAATTAAGGGAAGAGGCTCAATTCAAACGCATGGATCAGGTGGTAAGGACCACCCTGCACAGCTTTAACGTAGAAATGGTCAATATTTACGACATGAACAATATCATTTCCTACAGCTTTGATAAAACAAGGATAGGGACAAAAGATGCCGTTGGGTCAGGGTATGCAAATGCCGTAAAAAACCGGTCGACCTCACAACTTCTGCGGACTGGTTCGGCCCTTGAGCTTTTTCTGGGTGTTTCAGACGAGACAAAGATTATAACATTTGCACCCCTGAGGGCGGAAAAACCCCTCTCCTCCATCTCGGGTCCAGTACTGGGAGTCGTTGAAATTGTCCAGGATGTTTCAGCAGACTATAAAAAAATATTCAAGCTTCAGGTCATGGTCACCATCACCTGTTGCGTCGTCATGGGGACACTCTTTATCGTGCTCATCTTTGTGGTAAGACAGGGCGAGAACATCATCAAGAATCGTAACCGAGAACAGCTGAAATTAGAAGAAAAACTCAGAAGGTCCGAACACCTTTCAGCCATTGGAGAGATGACAGCAGGTGTATCCCATGAGATCCGGAATCCCCTTGGCATAATCAAAAGTTCAGCGGAACTTTTAAAAAAGCAGATGGGAAAACTCGGCAGTTCCACCACAATTGTAAATATCATCATCGAAGAGTCCCTGCGGCTCAACAACATAATCAAGGATTTCCTTGATTATGCCAGACCCAGAAATCCCGATCTTCATTCCTGTTCAATTGAAGAAATTATAGACAAGAACATTGCCTTCCTGGGACCGTTTATCCAGGAAAAACACCTTGAAATAGAAAAAAGATTCGGCCGGGATATTCCTAGGATAATGGCTGACGCTCCCATGCTCTACCAGGCCTTTTTAAACATACTGCTAAACTCTTTCCAGGCCATGGAGGCCGGGGGCAGAATCATTATAAGCGCCTTTGCCGACAACAGTGATATCCTCATCCTGTTTGAGGATGACGGCAGGGGAATCGGCCAAGAGGAGCTGAAAAAAATATGGAACCCCTTTTTCACCACCAAGGATATGGGCACAGGCCTGGGACTCGGCATCGTCAAGAACATAGTTGAATCCCACGGAGGTGAGATCGAAATTTCAAACAGGGAGCCAAAGGGGGTTCAGGTGGAAATTATATTGCCCGCAAAGGAGGATTAACCGTGGAAAAGATCCTGATCGTTGATGACGAGAAAAACTATCCCACCATCCTGGGCGAAGTTTTAAGGGAAGAGGGTTACGTCCCCCTCACCGCATCGAGCGGTCTAATGGCCCTTGAGATTCTCAGCGACCAATGCGTCGACCTTGTGCTGTCCGACGTTACCATGCCTGGAATGGATGGGATTGAACTCTTGGAGAAAATCAAGGAAACCACCCCGGGAACGCCCGTCATCGTGATGACTGCCTATGGAAGTGTTGAAAAGGCAGTTGAAGCCATGCACAAGGGTGCCTACACCTATATACTGAAACCCTTTGAAAATGACACCCTTGTTGCCCACATCGCAAAGGCAATTTCCATCCAGAAAATTGTCCAGGAGAATTGCACCCTCAGGAATGCCGTGAGTTCGGCCTACAGCTTTGGCAAAATCATCGGCAAGAGCAAACCCATGCAGGAGCTCTACGATATCATCAAAAAGGCAGCACCTACCCGGGCCAACATCCTGATCCAGGGTGAGAGTGGGACGGGCAAGGAGCTCGTGGCAAAATCAATTCACTACAACAGCGCTAGAAAAGGCAAACCCCTTATTGCCGTGAATTCATCGGCCTTTGCAGAATCCCTCCTGGAGAGCGAATTGTTCGGCCATGAAAAAGGGGCCTTTACAGGGGCTGCAGCCATGCGCAAAGGGCGATTTGAACTGGCAGATCAGGGCACCCTGTTCCTCGATGAGATCGGCGAACTTCCCATGGACATCCAGGTAAAACTGCTCAGGGTGCTCCAGGAGAGAACCTTTGAAAGGGTTGGAGGCTCCAACCCCATTGTCGTGGACTTTCGTCTCATTGCAGCAACCAACAAAAACCTTGAGGAGGAGGTTGAAAAGGGTCGTTTTCGAGAGGATCTCTTTTACCGGCTCAACGTTGTCAAAGCCGTGATCCCTCCCCTGAGGGAGAGGCAGGAGGATATTCCTCTGCTGATCAACCATTTTATTCAACGGTATGGCAATGAACACAATAGGGCCACCCCCTTGAAGGGAATAACCCCCGGGGCGGCCCAGCTTTTTTTTGACTACCCCTGGCCGGGAAACGTCCGGGAGCTTGAAAATGCCATTGAGCGGGCCGTCATTTTCTGTTCAAACCAGGAGATCACACCCGAAGATCTCCCCGCCAAGATGCGCCAGGCCATGTCAGCACCCCTTCAGCTGGATGGAATCCCTGAAAATGCGGGTCTTACAGAAACCCTTGCCGCCGTGGAAAAAAGAATGATTCAGCGGGCGATGATGCTCGCCGACAATGTACAGACTAAGGCTGCCAAGCTTCTTGGTATCGGCAAAAGCGGCCTGAACCAGAAGCTCAAAAAATATGGTCTTGGTTGAAAACTATAACCGCTGGATTCTTGCTTCGGCCATGGGTGCGTAGATGGAATCACCATGGTCTCGGACAACCTCCTGGAGCAGTTGCTGACTCTGCTCTGAATCACCCCTGTCGGCAAGGATCAGCCCAAGGTTAAACAAAGCCTCACCCTTGAGCATAGAGCCTTTGGCCGTGACGATCTTCCTGAACCAGGTTTCAGCCTCGTCCATCTTGCCAAGGGCAAGAGTGGTGCGCCCCAGGGAGGAGAATAAAAGGTTTTCCATGGCCTTATCACCCTTGAATTTATCCAATGCGCCAAGGTACATACCATGGGCCTCTTCAAGCTTTCCCGCATCAAATGCGATCTTTGCAAATCTCACCCTTGCCTGGGCCGATGCAGCCGTGTTGGGATAGGAGGATATAAACTCGGCAACATCATCCTTTACCGTTTCATATCCCTTGACAGGATCGGTATCGTTGTAATTTGAAAGGACCCGGGCCAGAAACTCGGAGGCCTTGTCCTCGGAACGACCGATGCTGTATAGGGTTGCGGAAAAAACAGCCACAACTGCCACGATTGCACCTAAAACCATGGCCACCTGTTTTTTGTATCGGATTACAGTGTTGACCCAGCCCTGGAGAGTCTCCAGAAAAGGATCTGGCTGCTCAAGCTCTTTTTTCCGTGCATTTGATATTTTATCGACCATTTTAGCGTTCATCCTCTCATTTGAATTTTGGCTATTAGCTGTTAGCTACTACCCACTACCTGCTACCCACTGACTACCTACCAGACCAAAGGTCTGTAGATCCACCCCTTGTCTCCATCACCATGCTCCACCTCAAGCCAGTTGTCCTTTTTGTTCAACACCTTGAAGGGCACACCCCTTTCCACGGTAAACACAATTGGATTGCCAGGGTCTGGGCCGGATCGAACATTGCAGCTGTTCTTTACGGTTATGACCGATGGGATGGAGCCCACAAGGGAATTATGCACCCACCCAAGATCTCCTTCAAAATCCTTGAATCGATACCAGCTCCCCTTTTTCTCGACAATCAAAATGGGGTAATAAGTCTCGACCTGCCACAGGGTCTCATGGTTTGTTCCCGGGCCGGATCGCACGTTGGCAATTTTTGAGGTAATAGCAAGACGTTCCTCGGCCCATGATGCCTGACAGAACCAACCTTGCATGGAAAGAAACAGGGTCAGAAAAAAAATTGCAGCAATGGCCTGCCTTAAATTGAGATCGGCCATTACCTTGCCATACATCTCACCAAAACCTTTACCAGACACCTTATCGAATCTGCCTACCAGCATATACAAACGAACTACCTCCTATCCAAAGCCTAATAATTTTCCCCCCTGGTATACCAGAAAGGAGAAGCACCATGCAACGGATGTTGTATAAAAAAGAGAAAACCATGCCCAACCGGCTGAAGCCTCCCGCCAGATGGTTGTGACTGTTGCGATGCAGGGGACATAGAGAAGGACAAAGACCATCATGGAAAGGGCCGATAGCGCAGTCATACCCGAGGCATGGAGGGCATAATCAAGGGCGTCAGTCTGATCGTCCCCTACTCCGTAAAGAACGCCCATGGTGGAAACCACCACCTCCTTTGCCACAAGGCCCGTGACCAGAGCCACCCCTGCACGCCAGTCAATTCCGATGGGAGAAAATACAGGCTCTATAAGGTGTCCTAAACGGCCGATAAACGATCGCTCAACAAGGGCCTTGTCCCTCTGCCTTTCAAGGTCTGCCAACCTGAAATCAACCTCCTTTAAGAGATCTTCCTGATTCTCAGCCCCAGGTTGTGCGACTATCTCAGAACGCTGTGTCGCCACCTGGTCCAGATATTGGGAATACTCGGCCATAACAACCCTGTCCCGGGGAAAGGTGGAAAGGGCCCAGATGATGATCGACCCCACAAGAATCACCCCGCCCATTTTCTGCAAAAACATTTTACTTCTATCCCACATGTGAATCATCAGGCTCTTCAGCATGGGTACCCGGTAGGGGGGGAGTTCCATGACAAAAGGGGCGTCCTCCCCCTTGAGAAGGGTTGAGCGGAAAAGCCGCCCTGAGAGGATGGCAATCACTACACCCATGAGATAGAGCCCGAAGATGACAGTCCCGGCCTTTTGGGCAAAAAAAGAACCTGCCAGAACAATATACACCGGAAGTTTTGCCGAACAGGACATGAACGGCGTAATCAGGATGGTGAGTATCCTGTCCTTTCTATTCTCAAGGGCCTTTGTTGCCATGATGGCAGGAACGCTGCACCCAAACCCCATGAGCATGGGAATAAAAGATTTCCCATGGAGCCCCACGGTATGCATGATCCTGTCCATCAAAAAGGCGGTCCTTGCCATATAACCGGTATCTTCAAACAGTGCGATGCAAAAGAAGAGAATCAAAATGTTGGGCAGAAAAACAATAACGCTGCCGATGCCCGCCACAATGCCGTCAAGCATCAGATCCTTTAACAGCCCCGAAGGAAGCAGGGCCTTGAGAACGGATGAAAAAAGGCCGACCCCCGTATCGATCCACTCCATGGGGTAGGCCCCAAAACTGAAGGTCATCTGAAACATGGCCCAGATAAAGAAAATAAATATGGGAAATCCCAGGAATCGGTTGGTCAACACCCGATCGATGCTTCTTGAAATATCCGCCCTCTTTCTTGCCGTCACGGTGACGACGCTCCTGACAATGCCTGCGATAAATCCGTAGCGCTCGTCCGTGAGGACAATTTCCGGATCGTCCTGGAACTGCTCTTCGATCTTGAAACGGGCTCTTTCTGCCACAGCCAGGACTTCATTTGCAGCCCCTTTTGCAGCATCAGGGGCCATGGCTCCAAGATTTTTCTTGACTACCTCGTCGTTTTCCAGAAGCTTGATGGCGGTCCAGCGCCCGGGCCAGTTGTCAAGATCAAGCCCGGCCCGATCCATGGCCGTCTCTATCTCCCGAATAAGGGCCTCTATGTCCCGGTGGTAGGTAACCTTGCGGCCGGCCTTGCCCTTTGATGAGGTTCCGGCCTCTTTGACGGCCGCCTCCACGAGGAGGTCCATGCCCTTAACCCGATTGCCAACGGTGAAGATGACCGGCAGATCCAACAGAGACGCAAGCTTTGCCCCATTGATGGAAAAGCCCTTGGATTTTGCCAGATCGGCCATGTTCAGGGCAAATACCACGGGTCTGTCAAGCTCCATGATCTGCATGGCAAGGTAGAGGCTGCGCTCAAGGTTTGCAGCATCGATAATGTTGACAACCACATCTGGCTTTTCGTTGAGAATAAAATCCCTGGCAACTATCTCTTCCAGGGAAAAGGGGGTCAGACTGTAGGTTCCGGGAAGATCCACGAACTTAAGCTCAACCCCGTTATGTTTGACGATCCCCTCTTTTTTTTCCACCGTGACCCCGGGCCAGTTACCCACCTTTTGCCGGGCCCCGGTGAGATTGTTGAATATGGTGGTTTTCCCGGAGTTGGGATTACCGGCCAGGGCGATTGTAAGTTGCTTCATGGGTTTTTCACCGTTTTCACCCCTTCGACACTTATGTGGGCGGCCTCTTCGACACGCATGGAAACGTGGTAGCCCTTGACAATCAACTCAATGGGGTCCTTGAGGGGCGCATATTTTTCAACATACACCGTTGCCCCCCGGTTTATACCCATCTCAAGGATTCTTCTTCTAAGCCTTGTCTCCCCGGAAACCCTTGTGACAACACCCTGCTGGCCCTGACGCATCTGGCTGAGTAAAATTGTGTCGGCAACACCAGGATGCCCTCCTGGATGACCAACCGCCTCCCCGGCGGGCAGGGGGGGATAACGATGGGCACTGCGCTCGACCATCACCTTTTGTGCCAGACCCTGACCGATTACAAATCGGCTTTCCCCATGGGCAACGACCAACTGCCCCCCGTGCTGGGTGGAAACCACCTCAATGGTATCTCCAATCCTGAGCCCCATGGAGGTCAGACGCATCTGGGCGTTCTTGCCCCCTTCAAACTCCTTGATCACAAGGAACTCACCCTGTTTGGTCCGGGAGAGCGGCACAGGAAGAGTGGATTTTTCCAGGCAGTCGGCACATATGCCGTAAATCTCCATCTTGTGCTGGAGCATGTGAAACCCATAGGCTGCCGCAAGATTTACCTGCTGGCGCTCAAGGGCCTCGTCCCGGAATTCGAGGATTGCGCCGCACTTGATGCAGACCATGTGGTCGTGGTGAAGGCCCAAATGACGATGTTCATACCGGGGCGGACCATCGTCGATTTTAAGTTTCTGGGCAAATCCGAACCGACACAAAAGCTCCATGGTTTCGGCAATAAAACCCGGCCCCAGAAAAACCCCATTTTGTTCAAGGGTTGCCTGAATCTCACGGCAGGTTTCATGGTTTTCACTCTTAAGGAATGACTCTAGAATCTGAAACCGTTTATCAAGTTCATCCACCCCTTCCTGGGCCAGGAGCTTTAGAAATTGTTTTTTCTCTTGTTCATGTCTCTCATTCATAATAATATTCCCAATTTTTAAATGTCAGCATAAATTATTACACGCACCAACATATGTCAACCTGAACCTGGGAGTAGCTATTAGCTATTAGCCATTAGCTGTTAGCTGTTAGCAGATAGCAGATAGCAGATAGCAGATAGTAGTAGGTTGGGTTGAGGAACGAAACCCAACGATTGTAAGCTATTCTATTTAGCTAAAAGCTAACAGCTAAAAGCTAAAAACTGTTCTTAATAAAAACAGGAATTATACCTATGAGAATAACACAAGGTATCACCATCGGGAAGAAGAGAATCGAAAACAGGCTGTTTCTGGCACCCATGGCGGGCCTTGGCCATGTGGCTTTTCGTGAGCTTGTATCGGAATTTGGCGGATATGGGCTGCTGTTCACCGGCATGTGCAGCGCCAAGGCCCTTCCCCAGGAGAATCCGGCAGTCTCACCGGTGTTCAAATGGCGCAAATCCGAGCTTGCCACCCTTGTCTGCCAGATTTTCGGCCCAGACCCCCTGTCCATGGCCCTGGCAGCCCAGAGGATCCAACGGGAGGGTTTCTTCGGGGTTGACCTTAACTTTGGATGCTCGGTTGCGGCCATCTGCAAGCGTGGATGCGGGGCAGCGCTTTTGCGGGATCCCGACCTTGCCGTTGAGATCCTTGCCCGGGTCAGGAGTTCTGTCACCATTCCTGTTTTTGTCAAATTTAGAACGGGCTGGACCAGTGACCCCGCTCCTGCGATTGAACTTGCAAAACGATTTGAAGACAAGGGGGCCGACGCCCTGGTATTCCACCCAAGGGTCGCTCCAGACCGACGATCAAGACCCCCCAGGTGGGACCAGATCGCCCTTTTAAGCGAGGCCGTGACCATACCGGTTTTCGGCAACGGCAATGTGTTTGACATGAACGACCTTACAGCCATGGTCGAACAGACCGGTTGTGACGGCGTTTCCATCGGCCGAATCGCCGTGTCAAGACCTTGGGTATTTGCCCAGTGGACCAAGGGATTCACCCCGACCATCTCCACCTACCACCAGACAGCCTTGAGATTGGCCGAGCTTCTGCTGAATTACCATGAAGAAAAGTTTGCCGTAAAGCTCTACAAAAAATTCATCCCCTATTTTTCGGCAAATTTCCGTTTCGGGCACAGCATCTGCAAAGAGCTGCTCAAGGCCGACACCATGGAAGAGTTAAGGGACAACATTGACAGGGTGTTTGAACGAACCCCCGAAATCGTTGCCCGGCCCAACATCAATCTTTTTTTATAGGCATTCAAGAGACTTGAAACAAGAGACAAGAAACAAAGTTCAGTCCTAATTCAAGTTTCATGCTTCGTTGTGTCCGCAGGACATGTGGGTTATATAAAAAAGACTGTCACAGGTTAAGCAGTATAGTTGCATTCCCGCCAAGGACCCGCTGTTTGTCAACCTCCAAAAGACCTGAGCTATCAAGATCCCTGAAGTAGCGGGCAGGTTTCAACAGGGGATAATCACTGCCAAAGAGCACCCGGTCAATTACACCTGCGGCAAGGGCCACCCGGTACACGGAGGCGTCGTAGAGGAACGGGGATGCAGCCGTATCATACCAGATGTTCTCAAGCGTTTTTTTGGCCTCTTTTTTCATGAGGTTGTAAAACAAAATACCGCCCCCCCAGTGGGCAAGGATAATGTTATTTTCAGGAAATCTCACGGCAAGGGCATAGATCTGCTCCAGAGTCACGGGGGTCTTTCCCGGATAGTTGTGACCCACGGGCTCATTTGTGTGAATCATCACCGGAAGATTGCCCCTTTCCATGCAGATCTCCATAATCGGTCCAAGGCGGTCAAGGGCCGCCTCGTCAATACCGGTGAGGTAGAAGGCAAGCTCACCCACCCCGGAAAGCCCAGCATCAAGGCAGCGCTCTGTCTCCCCTGGGGCATCCCCATAGTCGAGATCAAAGCAGGCAAAACCCCTCAGCCTATCGGGATATTTTAGTGCAGCTTCAATAATATAATCGTTGTTTCGACGCACAAGGTCCCGGCTCTTCCAGGGAAATCCAAATACCACGGAAACATCAACCCCCTGTTCGTCCATGGTTGCGATCAAGGCCTCGGCACCAACCAGCCTGGATTTTGGTGATTCATACAAAAGCTTAAAGGCAGGCTCCCTTGTGCAGCAATCTTCACGCCCGGTACAGATATCCTCCGGAAAAATATGAGTATGACAATCAATGATCATATAAGCACCCTCCCTTGCCCCTATTTCTATTGGAGCGGATAGATTTAGAAATGCTCCTTGAAAAAAGGATTACCATTACATATAATACTCGTTTTATACAAACAAGGAATTTTTGAACAGCAATTCTAATTTTGAATATAAGAATAATGTAAAATCAAAATTAGAATCACTGCTTTTGGAAACAAAGAATGAAATACTATCCCGTGGGATTGAACATTCAAGATCGAAACTGCCTCGTCGTGGGCGGAGGCAAAGTCGGAGCAAGAAAAGCTGAGACCCTTGCTCGATGCGGGGCCAGGGTAAAGGTGGTTAGTCCCTGTTTTGACGGGGCCCTGTGGGATAACCTGGAAGGCAAAGTCGAACTTGTCCCTAGGGAATACCAGGAGAAGGACCTCAGGGGAATGTCGCTTGTGATCGGTGCCACAGACAACCGTCAACTCAACCGGACCATAGGTGAACAGGCCAAACGGGCAAACATCCTGTTCAACGGGGCGGATCTACCCGAACTGAGCGATTTCATCCTGCCGGCCGTTGTTGAAAGGGGGGACTTGACCATTGCCGTGTCCACCTCGGGCACCAGCCCGGCCTTTGCAAAAAAGATCAAACATGAGCTTGAGGGCAGTTTCGGCCCGGAATATGAACGGTTCCTACTGCTCATGGGCCGGATCAGGAAGGCTCTCCTTGCCCGGGACCATGATCCTGACACACACAGAAAGATATTTAAACGGCTGATCGACGGTCGGCTCTTCGATCTCATGGGAGAAAACGATCAGGAGGAAATAAAGCTCCTGCTCATTACTATCCTTGGCAAACGAAACATGGCTGAAACCCTTTTCCAGGAAACGAACAAATGACACCTGCCAGCCTCCAGAACCTTTTGCTCTCCATTGCAGCATTGATCTATCTGTTGAGTGTGACCGGCTACTTTCTCTACCTCTTTGCCCAGAAAGAGAGATTCCAGCACACGGCCTTCGGGCTGACCTGCGCAGGTGCTTTTTTTCATCTCCTGGCGACCGGAGTTGAAACCTTTATCATGGGCGCCCTGCCGGTTCACAACTTTCACCAAAACCTCTCCATTGCAGCCCTTGCTTTGGCATTGGCCTTTATAATACTGAGATTTAAATTACACCTCAAGATCCTCGGCATCTTCACAACCCCCCTGATTCTGATCATGACGATTGCGGCCCTGGCAAGCCCCGATGTTCAGCCTGCACCTGACTCTATCCTCAGGGGATTCTGGCTCACCTCCCACATCATTATGATATTTGTCGGTGAGGCGGCCCTTGCCCTTGCCTGCGGTGCGGCCATTCTCTACCTTGTCCAGGAAAGGGCTATCAAACAGAAACGACGGGGATTTTTCTATAAACGGCTCCCATCCCTGCATCTTCTCGATTCCACCAGCTACTCATGCCTGATTACGGGTTTTACCATGCTCACCATGGGGCTGATCATGGGAATAGTCTATGCCAAGTCGGTGTGGGGACGATTCTGGGCATGGGACCCCAAGGAGATCTGGTCTGCCGTGGCCTGGCTTGTGTACGCAGCCATCCTCCACGGCCGCCTGACGTCCGGGTGGCGGGGGAGACGATCGGCCATCATGACCATTGTGGGATTTGCCGTTCTTGTCTTTACCTTCCTTGGCGTAAACACCCTGATAGGCGGGCACCACCAGATTTTTACCAAATAACCGGCACGGCCCAAGTGTGGTATAACTTGCGGCCCCAAAGAACAACGAAACTCCGCCTCTGATCACGCCCAGGTGGGAGTTTCCCAGATATTTAGGAACACAATGCCAGAAATCATTCTCATTGGACTGAACCACAAAACAGCACCGGTCTCCCTCAGGGAATGCCTGTCGTTTCCCCTTGAACAAACCCCGGATGCCCTTGAAACTCTCCTGGCAACGGTTCCGGTCAAAGAGGCTCTTATTTTTTCAACCTGCAACCGCATGGAAATCCTCTTTGTGCCCAGCAATGACAGAGCCGTAGATCTGGTCATAAGGTTCCTGTCCGATTACAAGGCGCTGCCTGTCCAGGAGTTTGAACCATCCCTTTACATCTACAAAAACGATGATGCAATAAAGCATCTTTTCAGGGTGGGCGCCAGCCTTGACTCCATGATCGTGGGAGAACCCCAGATCCTGGGCCAGATTAAAAAAGCCTATAAAAAAGCCATTGCCCATAAGGCCTCGGGGACCATACTCAACCGACTCATGCACAAGGCATTCAGCATAGCAAAAAAGGTCAGAAAAGAGACCGGTATAGGGGACAATGCCGTTTCCATAAGCTACGCCGCGGTGGAACTTGCCAACAAGATCTTCAGCGATCTCAACCAGAGAAGCGTGATGCTCATGGGCGCAGGAGAGATGGCCGAGCTTGCGGTCGAACATCTTATTTCCAACGGGGTGAAAAAGATTATTGTTGCGAACCGAACCTTTGCCAATGCAGTCTGTCTGGCTCAGAGGTTCGATGGCCAGGCCGTTAAGTTTGAAGAGCTGGAAACCTTTCTGCATGATGTGGATATCATCATAAGTTCCACCGGGGCAACCGGGCATGTGCTGACAAAAGCCCAGGTCAAAAGAGCCATGGGAAAGAGAAAAAGCCGCCCCCTCTTCTGCATCGATATTGCCGTTCCAAGGGACCTTGATCCCGGCATCAACCAGATCAACAACGCCTACCTTTACGACATTGACGATCTTCAGAACCTTGTAAACGACAACCTTGAAGAAAGATTGCGGGAGGCAATCAAGGGTGAAAGGCTGGTGGACGAGGCCGTGATCAAATTTCGCTGGTGGCTCGACAGCCTTGCCGTTGTTCCCACCATCAAGGACCTCAAGAAAAAACTTGAATCCATTGCCGATGCAGAAACTGAAAAGAGCCTTACAAAACTTGGGGATCTCTCTCCGGAAGAGATCGATGCCGTAAGACGGTTGACAAGATCGGTCGCCAGAAAGATCATGCACGACCCTGTCCTCTTTTTAAAGAACACTGGCAGCCACAGAAACGACACCCATTACCTCAGTGTGGCCAGGCATCTGTTCAACCTCGATCCCGAATTTGAGGAGGAGGAGAGATGATCCATATGGTTTTTTATACTTTACATGCATGATCTGTCAGCGTATAATTGCCAATTTAAAATGTTATCTCTAAAATATCACCATGATTTTTGAGCAGATTTAATATAGCTTGTGTCTAATTTGATCAACGGCAACACCCCAAAAAGGACAAAAGAATGAAAGACAACGACCTGATTTTTTTTAAAAATCTTTTGGCTGAACGACTTAACGACCTCATTTCCCATGCTGACGACACGGTCACTGGCATGACCGTTCCCAAGGAAAACTTTGCCGACCCCACAGACAGGGCTTCCCATGAGGCCAACCGGAACTTTGAACTCAGAATCAGGGACAGGGAACACAAACTGATCAAAAAGGTAAGAAAAGCGTTAAAACGAATCGAAGACGGGACCTTTGGTCTGTGTGAAACCTGCGATGAGGAGATATCCATTGCAAGACTTAAGGCAAGACCTGTAACGACCCAGTGCATAGATTGTAAAACAAGGGAAGAAGTCCTTGAAAAAGCCCTTGGCATATAGTTTGGGAAACCTTAAGTGATAGATCTTCACATTCATTCCACCGCATCCGACGGCACCCTGTCTCCCATGGAGATAGTTAAAACAGCAATAGATTCAGCGATCAACGCCATTGCCATAACAGACCACGACACCATCGACGGTGTACGTGAACTCATTGAATCTGGAATCCCCCCCTCCCTTGAATTCGTAACCGGCCTTGAGATAAGCGCCACACCACCGCCGGGATTTGAAATCAACGACAGCCTTCACATCCTTGGATACGGCATAAGCATCTACGACCGGAATCTCAATCAGGCACTTGAACGGCTAAAACAGGTAAGGGCAGACCGAAACCCTGAAATCATCCGAAGACTGAACCAGCTCGGCTTTGCAATCACCACTAAAGAGGTGGAGGAGATATGCGGTCCTGGCCAGACAGGTCGTCCCCACATTGCCGAGGCCATGGTCAACAGGGGATTTGTCGAATCTTTTGACCAGGCCTTTGACCTGTTCCTTGGCACGGGCAAACCCGCCTATGTGGACAAGGAAAGGTTGACCAGCCAGGAGGCCATCTCCCTGATTCTTGAGGCAGGAGGTGTTCCCGTACTTGCCCACCCCGGCCTGATTGACCTTGGTGCAAACAGCTCGGTGAAGCCCCTTGTCACCGCCTTGACAGACTTGGGACTCATGGGCATTGAGGTGTACCATACAGACCATTCTGATGAGCAGGCAGACTATTTCGCCACACTTGCCTCTCAAAAGGGTCTTCTTTTAACCGGGGGCTCTGACTTCCACGGCGCCTTGAAACAGGGCACCATGATGGGCCGGGGAGAGGGAGATCTATACGTTGATGACGAACTTTATCGAATAGTTGTCAGGCAGATCGAGGCGTTGCAGGATGCCAACCCGAGACTTGAAATACTCGAAAAGAACCTGGGGCACAGCTTCACCAACCGGAATCTTCTGGAAAACGCCCTCCGCCACAGTTCCTATGTGAACGAACTTCAGACAAATCCGGTTCCCGACAACCAGCGGCTTGAATTCATGGGCGATGCCGTCCTGGGTCTGACTATCGGACACCTGCTCATGGAGGAATCCCCTGGAATGAACGAGGGAAACCTTTCAAAGGCAAGGGCCTGCCTGGTAAGCGAATCCGGCCTTGCATCCATGGCCCGCCATATCGATCTTGGCCGTTTTATCCGTCTTGGCAAAGGAGAGAGACTCTCCAGGGGGTCTGAAAAAAATTCTATCCTTGCCGATACCTTTGAGGCCGTGATAGCGGCCGTCTATCTTGACTGCGGGTTCGATAAAACCTACTCCCTTGTAAAAGGACAGTTCATCTCCCAGATCGAAATGGTCAGCACGACATCTGAAACCGAAGATTTTAAAAGCAGACTACAGGAATTTGTCCAGGAAAGGGGAAACCCATCCCCCTGCTACGCCATCCACGGTCAATTTGGACCGGATCACGACAAGACCTTTTCCATTTGCGTAAAGGCAGGTCAGATCGAGTCCATGGGATCTGGAAAGAGTAAAAAAGCGGCCGAGCAGGACGCAGCGCACAATGCCCTGCGAATTCTTAAAAAATCTAAATAAATGGCGAGGCTATCCAAACCCCTTGTCATCCCCATATTCATCCCCCACCAGGGATGCCCCCACAAATGTGCCTTCTGTGACCAGTCGATCATCACCAGCAAAAGGGCGGCCCTGCCCGATAAAAATACAATATGCAGGCAGGTTGAAACCTGGCTTGCCTACAGGGGCGACCGAAGCTCGGTGGAGCTGGCCTTTTTCGGCGGCAATTTTCTGGGGCTTGCCCCCCGGAAAACCGAGACACTGCTTGAAATCGCCCAGAATCTGATCAGAGAAGAAAAAATCCAATCCATCCGTTGCTCGACCCGGCCTGATACCATCCATGAAAAGAGCCTTGACCTGGCAAAGAGATTCTCCCTTGACACGGTGGAGATAGGAGTTCAGTCCATGGACGACCAGGTGCTCGCCAAAGCCAGAAGAGGTCACACGGCCCGGGACACTGCGATGGCGGCAAAGCTGCTTGACCGTGACAGGATCAAAAAGGGAATGCAGATGATGGTCGGCCTTCCCGGAGATACCGACGCCAAGGCAATTGAAACGGCACGAAAGATTGCCGACCTCAACCCCGCATTTGTGAGAATTTATCCCCTCATGGTGCTGAAAAACAGCCTTGTTCACCGCTGGTATACCAGGGGCGAATATACGCCCATGGCCCTTGATCACTGCGTTGAGCTGGTGGCCTCCATCCATGCGCTATTCACGAGGGACAATATTCCGGTGATCCGCATGGGCCTCCAGGCGTCGGACCTTCTCCAGGACAGGGAGATCATGGTGGCCGGGCCCTGGCATCCGGCCTTTGGCCACCTGGTCCTTTCGAGGCTCATGCTGGACCGGGCAACAAAAATGCTTGACCAGATGCTTGGCCAGCCACCAGACCTGAAAAAGAACCCGCAGGCAACGAAAAAGACCAGAGTCACACTCAGGGTTCATCCGTCAACCCAATCACGGCTCAGGGGAGATCGTAACAACAACCTTGCAGTTCTCACCACCCGCTACCCCTGGGTGGAAATAAAAATCGAGTCTGACCCATCGGTTGCCGTTGACCAGCTTGGTGGCTTGGCAATGTAAATGTTTGGCCAGTGCCCCATATTCGCCTGTTTGGGCCTGCCTAGCATACTAATGCTATGTGATGAGCCAACCAACCGACTCCCTACACCCTACTGCCAACTACCAACTACCTACTGACCACTCATATCCCGGACTTGTAAAGATCGTCCGTACCAGTTGCCACACCCGGCTTGGGTGTTTTCGTGGTAGGTGCGGTTCCCTCCTTGAAACATTCAAACAGCGTCTCCTGGGACTCTTCAATCGCCAGGAGTCCCGTCTTGGCATCGATCTTGACAAAAACAATGCCTTCCGGCACATTGAAGGTTCTAACCGGACGACCCTCAAGGGCACCCTTCATAAACCCAAGCCAGATGGGTGTTGCTGACCTGGAGCCTGTCTCACCCTTTCCAAGGGATTGTTCACTGTCAAACCCCACCCACACACCGGTGGTATATCTTGGGGTGTAGCCAATAAACCAGGCATCGTTTAAATTATTAGTCGTTCCTGTTTTCCCCGCTACAGGGCGGCCAAGAGCTTTGGCGCGCCAGCCTGTCCCGGAACTAACCACACTCTCCAGCATGCTGGTCATGATATAGGCCGTGGTCATATCCATGACCTTTTCACGCTTGAATTCCGATGATTCAATCACGTTGCCGTACCGATCCTCGATCCGGGTTACAAATACAGGGTCCACCCTGTAACCAAGGTTGGAAAAGACTGAATAAACATTTACAAGCTCGACAAGGGACATGCCCGATGAGCCAAGGGAGATGGAGAGATCCCGGTTGATATGTGCCGTAACCCCAAGTTTCCTGGCATAGTTGATCACATAGTCAATACCGATATCCTGGAGGATTTTTACTGTTACCACATTGCGCGACTGTGCCAGGGCATGGCGCATCAGGGTCGGGCCTTGGAATTCATCCTTGTAGTTCTGGGGCTTCCAAACAAAATCACGTTCCCGGTCCTTGAACACCACCGGGGTGTCCATGATCACCGTAGCAGGCGTATACCCCTTGTCAAGGGCGGCGGCAAAGATCACCGGTTTAAAGGCGCTTCCGGGTTGACGCTTGGATTGAATGGCTCGATTGAACTGGCTCTCCCGATACTCCCGGCCGCCGATCATGGCCTTGACCTGCCCGGTTTCAGCCTCAACGCTCAAGAGAGCAGCCTCCACAAGGGGGTCCTGCTCCAGGGTAAAAGAGAATGCTTTGCTGCCATCTGGAGACGAAACTGCTTTGACCAGGATCACATCCCCGGTATCAAACACCTTTTTAGGGGAATTTATCTTGGACTCCCAATAGGCGACCTCCTCATTTGGGTGCCTTGCCCAGGTGATATCCCCGGCAGGAATGGCACCGGTGATATTGCCCACCCGAACCTCTGCCTGGGTGTCGGTCACCTCGGTAACAACGGCCTCATACACCACGCCAGACTCCAGAGAATCGTCACCCATGCCAGCTGCCGCCTTTGCGCAAAAGGATTCGATCTCAAGGGCTGCAAGGTGCCTTACCGGCCCACGATACCCCTGGCGACGGTCAAGCTCCCTCAATCCTTTGACAACCTCATCCAGGGCTATCTTCTGCAGCTCAATATTCACCGCCGTATGAATATTCAGCCCCTGGGTGTAAAGGGCATCTCTGCCGTATTTTTCCTCGGCGTAGCGCCTGACGTGCTCGGTGTAGCAGGGAACTCGTTCAATGAACCAGTTTTTTCTCGGTTTTATATCAAGCACCGTATTTATGGCGTCCGTGGCCTCGAGGTTGGTTATGTAACCGTCCTCCTTCATGCGGTTGAGCACATAGATCTGCCGCCGGCGCGCAAGTTCAGAGTTTCGAAACGGTGAGTAGCGGCTCGGAGCCTGGGGCAAACCGGCAAGCATGGAACACTCGGCAAGGTTCATCTCCCGGGCATGTTTCCCAAAATAATTTTCACTTGCAGCCTCCACACCATAGGCCCCATGGCCGAGATAGATCTGGTTGAGATAGAGGTAGAGTATCTCATCCTTGGTAAAGGCCCGGTCAATGCGATAGGCAAGGATCGCCTCTTTGATCTTACGCTCGTAGGTTCTTGCAGGAGTGAGGAAAAAAGACTTGGTCACCTGCTGGGTGATGGTACTGCCCCCCTGAACAATGGTACCGGCCTTGATATTTTTTATAAAGGCCCGGAAGATACTCAGCAGATCAACACCGGGGTGATCCCTGAATCTTGAATCTTCGGCGGCAACAACGGCATTTTTGAGATTATCGGGCATCTCTGCGAGGGGAATGACGATCCGGCGCTCCTCATAAAACTCACCGATCTTCCTGCCGTCGTCTGAGAACACATTGCTGACAATGGAGGGATTGTAATCCTTGAGGGAAATTATTTTTGGCAGATCCCGGCTGATATAAGCGTATAGCGCTGCCATGCCTCCCATGGCAACAATTACTAAACCACCGAATAAAACAAGGGTCCACTTTAAAAGGATGAATCCCTTCCCCCGTTCTGTTCTTTTTTCCCGACGTTTTAAAATCCGGGCCTTACTTTCATTTTTTACCATGCAGACCTGCCAGTCATTTATTTTATAATGAGTGCCACTTACAAACTGCACCTTATTAACAGATAACCCGGTTCAAGGCAAGACATTGGCCTCCGGCACAGCCATTCTATTGTCGATATTTTCACAGTTTCGGTGAAATTTGCGGAAATGTCAGCGTTGGGGGCGACAGTCGGTATCCCCGACTTTTTGGTTCAACAAAGGGATACCGACTGTTGCCTCTAGTGTAAAACGAAAATTAGAATTGCTGGGAGGGAGCAGGGAGAGCTAAAATTTGTTTGACATTTCGCCCCAAAAAGCATAAGTATTTAAGTTTTAAAATAATTTTTCGAGGAACGCTCAATCATGGTTGAACTTGACTTTAACAAAACAGGTGGGCTGATTCCTGCAATAGCCCAGGATCATCAAACAGGCGAGGTTCTCATGCTTGCTTACATGAACGAGGCTGCCTGGAACGAGACCCTTAAATCGGGCATGGCAACCTACTTTTCCAGATCGCGAAAAGCACTCTGGAAAAAGGGGGAAACCTCGGGCCATGTTCAGCTTGTCAAGGAAATCAGGATCGACTGCGACAACGATACGGTGCTGCTCAAGGTTGACCAGAAGGGCGGAGCCGCCTGCCACCTTGGATACAAGAGCTGTTTCTTCAGACAAACCGTGAAAGACGCTGACCCCGTGGTTGTTGAACAACGAATATTTGACCCCAAAAAGGTATATAAATGAACAAACTATTAAAATTAGGCCTACCCAAGGGAAGCCTTCAGGACGCCACGATAGCTCTTTTTAAACGATCCGGATGGAAAATAAACGTTAACGGACGAAGCTACTTTCCGGACATCAATGACGACGATATCGAATGCGCCCTGTGCAGGGCCCAGGAGATGTCCATCAATGTGGAAAGCGGAGTTATTGATGCAGGCCTCACCGGAAAAGACTGGATAGCCGAACATCAATCCGATGTCCATGTTGTCTCAGATCTCATCTACTCCAAGGTAAGCGCAAAACCCGCAAGGTGGGTCGTTGCCGTTGCCGGGGATTCTCCCATGAATTCCCTTGAGGACCTCGAGGGAAAAACCATTTCAACCGAGCTTCTCCAGTACACTCGACGTTTCTTCAAGGAACGCAACATCAATGTCAACGTTAAGTTCTCCTGGGGCGCCACCGAGGCAAAGATCGTTTCAGGCCTTGCCGATGCCATTGTGGAGATCACCGAGACGGAAAGCACCATCCGGGCCCACAATCTCAAGGTGATCCACGAGATCATGCAGACCAACACCCAGCTCATTGCAAACCGAGACGCCTGGAAGATTCCGGCCAAACGGGAAAAAATCGAGCAGATAGCCCTTCTCCTCCAGAGCGCTCTTGTGGCTGACAGGCTTGTCGGTATCAAGATGAACGTTCCAGGAACCATTATAGAGAAAATTGTTTCGCTTTTACCCAGTCTCAACGCACCTACCGTTGCCTCCCTTTACAATTCCTCCTGGTTTTCCGTTGAGACCATAGTAGACCAGAGCGTGGTCCGGGACCTGATACCTGTCCTGATCAAAGAGGGGGCCGAAGGCATCATCGAATACCCCCTTAACAAGGTGCTCTGATGAATAACACCCCTCTGTTGAAACGAATGTGTCCGGCACAAAGGACCCGGGAGATCACCCCCTTTATCGTCATGGAGGTCCTTGAACGGATACATGGGATGGAGGCCGTGGGCATTGACGTGGTTCACCTTGAGATCGGTGAGCCTGACAGCAAGATACCCGAATGCGTCAAAACCGCCACAATGGAGGGGTTTGACTGCAATCAGACCTGCTACACCCACAGCCTTGGTGACATCCGGCTCAGGAGGGCTATAGCAGCTTACTACCTGAAGAACTACGGGGTGACAATCGATCCTGAACAGATCCTCGTCACCTCGGGCACCTCGCCTGCCATGTTGCTGTTATTTTCCACCCTTGTGGATCCAGGCGACGAAATCATCATCTCAGACCCCCATTATTCCTGCTATCCCAACTTCATCCGCTTTGCCCAGGGCGTTCCCGTTACCGTGCCCGTGTTTGAAGACCAGGGGTTTCACTACACCCCCCGGGAGATCGAGGCCAGTATAACAGACCGAACAAAGGGAATAATGATCAATTCGCCGTCCAATCCCACGGGAATTGTCATGCCTGAAAAAAGAATGAACGAGATCAAGGAGCTTGCCCAGGCCTACGGAATTCCTATCATTTCCGACGAAATTTACCACGGCCTCGTGTACGAGGGCAGGGCCCCCTCCATCCTCGAATTTACCAAAGACGCCTTTGTCTTTAACGGATTTTCAAAGCTGTTTGCCATGACCGGTCTCCGCCTTGGCTACATAATCGCACCCGAGGCATTCATGCGGCCCCTCCAGATTCTTCAGCAGAATTTCTTTATCTCTGCCAATTCCCTGATGCAGCTTGCAGGAACGGCCGCACTCAAAGAGGCTGAGGCAGTTACCAGCACCATCTGCGACACCTACGACCGCCGCCGCAGGTACATGATTAAAAGACTCAAGGAGATGGGACTTGGCATCGCCAACGAACCCACCGGTGCCTTTTACGTCTTTGCCAACGCAAAAAGATTCTCAGAAGACTCCTACGCCCTTGCCCTTGATATCCTTGACAAGGCCCACGTGGGAGTGACGCCGGGAATAGCCTTTGGAGCAAACGGCGAGGGATATCTCAGGTTTTCCTATGCAACTGCCATGGGAAACCTTGAAAAGGGGATGAACCGTTTGGAACAATATTTTAGACAAGCTGTTAGCCGTTAGCCTAAAAAAAAGTGGAAATAAAGCTAAAAGCTAATGGCTAAAAGCTAACTAAACCGAGACAAAAACATAGATATGATCATAAAAAATGTAGAATTTATAAAAAGCGCCACAAAACCAGCCGAGTACACCGAGCCCATGTTCCTCGAAGTTGCCTTTGCAGGCAGGTCGAACGTTGGTAAATCATCGCTCATCAACACCCTGATCAACCGGAAAGGCCTGGTAAAGACAAGTTCAAAACCCGGCTGCACCCAGCTCATCAACTTCTTTCTCGTAAACGGGAACCTCTCGTTTGTGGATCTTCCCGGCTACGGTTATGCAAAGGTATCTAAAAAGGTCCGGGCCCAATGGGGACCGATGATCGAACGATATCTCACCGTCCGGGAGACACTCAGGGCAATGGTTCTCTTGATCGACATGCGCCGGGAACCCAAGAAGGAGGAGATGGACTTGATTGGCTGGTTTACCGCCCACGCCGTCCCCCATCTGATTGTCTTAACCAAGGCGGATAAACTTTCAAAGACAAAACAGCAGTCAAACATCAGCGCCATTGCCCGCTGCCTTGGCAGGGGACAGGAGACACTCATTCCTTTTTCCTCAAAGACAAGGTTAGGAAGGGACAGGGTCTGGCAAGAGCTTGATGCCATTCTGAACAATAGCTTTTAGCGGTTAGCTATTAGCTAAAACCCTAACAACTAACAACTAACAGCTAAAAGCTAACATACAGGAAAAAAGCCTATGAATAAAGAAATCACCTGTGGGAACGATTTTAAAGCTGGCTTTATCGCCATTGTCGGCGCACCCAATGCGGGGAAATCGACCCTTCTCAACACCATCCTCGGACAGAAGATATCCATCACAAGCAAAAAACCCCAGACCACCAGGGACAGGATTCTCGGGGTTATCGAAACAACCGGAGCCCAGATCATACTCGTCGATACTCCCGGCATCCACAGGGCCCATTCCCTGCTCAACAAAAAAATCGTTGACCAGGCCCTCTGTGCTGTGGACGATGTCGACGCCATACTCCTGATGATCGATGTCACCTCCAGGGACCAGGAATCCGAAGCTTTGATCATAGAACAGCTTCAGCGAAGAGATAAAAGCGTAGTCCTGGCCCTCAACAAAATTGACCTTGTCAAGAACCACGAAATCCTTCCCCTGATCGCCCGGTATTCATCCCTACACGAGTTTAAGGCGGTGGTCCCGGTTTCAGCCAAGACCGGCGACCAGACGGAAAAACTCCTTGCCGAAGTAGAACAGTGCCTTCCGGCAGGTGAACGGCTGTTTCCCAAAGATACGCTGACCGATGTTTCCGAACGTTTCATCGCAGGAGAAATGGTACGGGAAAAGGTGTTTCGTCTCACTGGAATGGAAATTCCCTACTCCATTGCCGTAACCGTTGATTCGTTCAAGGAACTGCCGACACTGACCGAAATCCACGCCACCATCCACGTGGACCGTGACTCGCAAAAGGGAATCATCATCGGCAAGGGCGGCCGGATGCTGAAACAGATCGGCTCCAAGGCCAGAATGGATATCCAGCGCATGACCGGTACAAAGGTGATGCTCAAACTCTTTGTAAGAGTCACGAGGAACTGGAGCCGCAACGAACGAATAATGAAAGAATTCGGTTATTAGGATGGATGTTTTTTTTATAGCGGTGGACGAAACGACACAAAAGCGCCAGCGCCAGAAGGCAAGGGACCTCAGGAACAGCCAATGGTGGAAAAGACGCCGCTCCCAGGGAATCTGCCACTATTGCAAACGGGTTTTTCCCCCCAGGGAACTGACCATGGACCATCTGGTACCTGTGGCAAGGGGGGGAATGTCCATAAAATCCAACGTGGTGCCCTGCTGCAAGGATTGCAATACGAAAAAACGCCAGCTCCTGCCCCTGGAATGGGATGAATATATGAAGACCCTTTCAAAAATTTAAGCCCCGGCAAACTCTATGGTTTACCGGGGCTTAAATTTTTAACATTTTATTTCTTTCCGGATTTTATTTTTTCCGGTTGTCAATCTTTTTGGTATTGCAAAGCCTGTGAACGGTCTGGGCATGCCATTCGCCCCGCCCTGAAAAGGTTGGCTGCCCTAAGGCGACCAGGCGCTGGGCAACCTCATCAAAGGTAGCACCATCTTTTCGCATGGTATTTACGATCTCCATGACCGCCTCCCTTGACATTATTTCAACCTTGCCATCCTCACCCTCGGCGAGCTTCATCTTCTCTGCCCTGGTGCGCTTGATAACCTTTACCTTATTCTCTCCACGCTCTTGGGCAGCACCTCTTTGTTGAAGTTCTGCTGCCTCTCGTTCCTCGGCAAGCTTTAACGCCTTTGGTTTTCGACCCCTGCGGTTTTTAACCGGAGCGGCAGGGAGTGGTTCCGGCTCCTGGAATACCCTGGGCTGCTCTACCGGTTCAGCCGCCTGGAAGGATTCAGGTTCCAGGGGAAATTTTCGGGCTGGAGCATCCATCCCGTACACCTGGCCGAACTCCTGGCCATAATCCTGATCCTCTATACCAGGATTTGCAGGGAAATTTTCATGGGAGGATGAAGGAACGGCAAGCATCCTTAGGTACTCGGCAATCTCCTCTAGGGAGTCGGCCTTTCGCTCCTCGGCGGCCGCCCGTCGTTCATGGGCTGCGGCAAGAAACTCCTGGTTTCTAACCATGGTCTCGGCAAGAATCAGTATGTTTTCAACCACATCAGACGGGAGAGCCAAAGTGTTGGGATCCGTGACCATTGGATTCTGGAGGTTGGGTCTCATGGGTCTTTTTACACTCCCAGCCCTTGGATTCTGATAGGTAGGGTTGGAATGGAAATGAGAAGAAGAGTTGAAGTTTGGCTGCTGACTGTTGCTGTCAAAACCCCTTCGGGTCTTTGCAGCACGGTTATCCCGTTGACCTCCTCGCAGGTTCTGAAGAAAATCGTTCATTTTATAAAATCTCCTAAAGATTAAAGATGCCTGTATAATTTGGCGTATTGTAAATATTTTTTCCCATGATTATCCCCTATGAATACGACCATATTGCTCAAAATGGAGTTATAACAATGGGAAACTAGGAAACAGGCGATACCACGCCCGGAATTAAGAACAACCTTTATCCTGTATCCATCGCACAATGTCAAGCATTATCTTCAACATTTTTTTATCTTGACAAATGAGCTGCATCAGGATCATATATTCAGCTTAACTTAATTTTATCAGCAAAGGAGTTTCGATGGAATTATCCATAACAGAAAAAAAAGAACGAGGAACCCGGCCGCAAGACGATAAACTTGCCTTTGGAACCACATTTACAGACCATATGTTCAACATGGACTACTCCATTGACCGAGGATGGCACAGCCCCCGCATTGAGCCTTTTACCAACCTTTCCCTCTCCCCTGCAACCATGATGCTTCATTATGGACAGGGAATTTTTGAGGGACTCAAGGCCTACAAAACCGAAAAAGGGGAAATCCGGCTTTACAGGGCAAGGGATAACTTCAAACGCATGAACAAAAGCGCAAGGGGAATGTGCATTCCTGAATTCGATATCGACTCGATGATGGAGAACTTGAAAACCCTTCTTAAACTTGAAGCAGACTGGATACCCGAGAGCCCGGGCACCTCTCTATACATCCGCCCTACGGTGATTGCAACCGATCCCTACCTGGGAGTCAGGGCGGCCGATACCTACCGATTTTTCATCATCCTGTCACCGGTTGGGGCCTACTATTCCGCAGGATTCAACCCGGTCAATATCTGGATCTCAAAGGACCATGTCCGGGCCGTTCGTGGAGGCATCGGGGAATTCAAGACTCCGGGTAACTATGCAGCCAGTCTGTTCGCCTCTGAACAGGCAAAAAAAGCTGGGTATGCCCAGGTGTTGTGGCTTGACGGGGTTGAGCTCAAGTATATAGAAGAGGTAGGAGCCATGAACATCTTCTTTTGCATCAACGACGAACTTATCACCCCTGAACTGAACGGCAGCATTCTTCCGGGCATCACCAGGGATTCGGTCATCACCCTTGCAAAACGCTGGGGAATGAAGATGAGCGAACGAAAAATCAGCATTGACGAACTTATCAAAGCCCATGGAGACGGCAGCCTTAAGGAGGTCTTTGGGTCGGGAACCGCAGCTGTCATCTCCCCAGTAGGGGAGATGCGTTACGGTGACGATGTTCTGACCATCGGAGACGGCAAAACAGGCCCCGTGGCCCTTAAATTTAACCGAGCCATAACAGATATTCAGTATGGACGGGCTGAGGACACAGAGTCCTGGATAGAAAGAGTATAATCAAGGGACAGCCTCACTCCCACCGGTCAATCCGTTTAATTACGGCGTGTGACGTTAATGGAGAAGCAATTCTTGTTTTGATTTTGGATTAGAGGCGACAGTCTGATATCCAAAATTAGGATTGTCCCTACACCTCGGCCAGTTGAAACGATGGTGCCATGGGGGGGGGTTTTATGAAACTCGCTTCGAAGCGCCATAGGTAGCGGAGTTTCAATATTCGTTGTGGCCGGATGCCATCTCTCGCTCCGGCCGTGCCGGTTATTCAAAAACATTGTGTGTTGCACCCCTCAAGTTCTTGACAACCCTTTTTTATGGGGTTATGTATGACTGAGCGCTCGATCAACACTTTAAATGTTCGTCCTGAAGGCCATGGAGGCTGCGCCCCAGGTCTTGATTGATACTACAAAAAGGAGCACAAATGGCTAAGGAAAAGACCAAACTTGTTCACATCGGTGAAACCATTAAAAAGGTCCGGCTGGAAAAATTTATAAATCTTGACTTCCTTGCCAACGAGACCGGCCTCTCCATCGACTTTTTAACCAGTGTAGAATCAGGCACTCAACGTCCTTCTGTGGGAACCCTTCTCCAGATTTCCAGGGCACTTGGCATTGATTCCGGCTATTTTCTAAAGGATCAGGAGTCAAGTGCAGAAAAAAGGGCCGAAGCCTACACAAAACGTACGGACAACTACGCCTACACCCCCCTGACCCCAGGAGCTGAAAACAAACATTTAAAGGCCTTCCGCATCCTGGTTGAGGCAAACAAGTCCCATGGGGGTGTGGGGTTTCGCCACGAGGGAGAAGAATTTGTCTATGTCCTCAAGGGGGAGGTTGAAATCGCCGTGGGCGACCATATAAACCATCTTAAACCCGGCGAATCCCTTCACTTCAATTCAAGCATCAAGCATGATTTGAAAAATGAGGGAGACACGGATGCAGAACTCATTGTGGTACTCTACAGCCCCTAATCTGGAAAAGGAGAGAAGATGTCATTCAAATTAAGCGATGAGCAATTGATGATCCAGAGCATGGTCAGGGAATTCTCCAGAAAGGTGGTGGCAGCAACGGCGGCCGAACGGGACCAGACAAAAGAGTTTCCCTGGAAAAACTTCAAGCAGATGGGCGAGCTTGGCCTCATGGGCATGATGATTCCCACCGAGTATGGCGGGGAAGGGGCCGATGCGGTCTCCTATGTACTGGCCCTGTGTGAAATCGCCTATTCATGCGCCTCTACATCGGTGGTAATGTCGGTACAGAACTCCATAGTATGCGAAAGCATCAACCGCTTCGGCACAGAAGAGCAGAAGCAGGAGTTCCTCGTTCCCCTGGCCCAGGGAGAGATCATCGGCGCCTTTGCCCTGACAGAACCCGATGCAGGCTCAGATCCTGTCAGTCAGACCACAACGGCGGTTCGTGACGGCGACCACTATGTTATCAACGGGACAAAGCGATTCATCACCTCGGGCAAGACCAGCAAGGCCGTCATCGTAACGGCAAAGACCGACGAAGCCGCCCGACATCGCGGGATCAGCGCCTTTCTCGTGGCAAAGGAGACACCGGGATTGATTGTCGGCCACATGGAGGACAAAATGGGACTCAGGGCGTCGGACACCACGGATCTGATGTTTGAAAACTGCCGGGTGCCCGCCTCGGCCCTTCTTGGCAATGAGGGGGACGGGTTCAAGATCGCCATGTCAGGACTTGACAGCGGCAGAATAGGCATCGCTGCCCAATCCCTCGGGGTGGCCCAGGCAGCCCTTGACGCCTCGGTCAAATACGCAAAAAAAAGAAAGCAGTTTGGCAAGGCCATTGCAAACCACCAGGGAATAAGATGGCAGATCGCCGACATGGCTACCCAGATTGAGGCGGCTCGCCAGCTTGTCATGTCGGCGGCCGGCATGAAGGACAGAAAAGAGAACTACACGACCCAGGCCTCCATGGCAAAGCTGTTTGCATCTGAAATGGTCAACCAGGTCACGGCAAGGGCGATCCAGATCCATGGGGGCTACGGCTTTACAAAGGATTATCCGGTGGAAAGATTCTACAGGGATGCAAGGGTGTTCACCATCTACGAGGGAACCTCGGAGATCCAGCGCATCGTCATCTCCAACAGCGTCTTAAAATAGAACAGCTATTAGCTGTTAGCCATTAGCTAAGGGCTAACAGCTAAACGCTAACAGCTAAAAAATTTTTGAAGCAAGCACAACATCCTCCGGGGAAAATACAAACAGGCACTTGGTGTCAGCAGGGGCGACAGATCCATACACATAGTTGATATTGATCCCCTCTTCACCAAATTTTCTGGTAATCTCGGCAAGTTTTCCAGGAGCGTTTTCAATGTCAATGGCGATTACATCCTTGGTGTCAAAGATGTAATCGTGTTTATTCAACAGATCCACGGCAGCATCGGGTTTGTTCACGATCATCCGGATCAGGGCGAAATCGGCGCTGTCCCTTCGCATGGAACTGTAATTGGCCGACGAGGCAATCCGCTTCAGGGATTTACCCCTTGCCTCGAACAGACTCTGCACATAGCTTGACGCATCCTGGATGGTGATGGCATCAATGTTAACCCCAGCTTCGCCCAGAAGCGATGTAAGTGTTCCAAGCTCTCCCGGAGCATTTTTAAGGAATAGAGAAACTTCAACCCTGATCATGGAGCACCTCCTGTTTATAATTATTGAATTCCGGAAACACCTAGGGATTCTACTACCTAGTACTCCTCGTTCCAATCCAAAACAAAACACCGGTCAGAGGGCAATTCATAAATTGCCCCTACAACCCACCAACCACCAACCACCAACCACTAACGACTGCCTACTACCTACTGCCTACCTATCTTAACCCCCTCGTCAAAGGCCTTCATATTCAAGGGAATGAGCTTGGGTTTTTTAGCGAACTCCTTTTTAACACATTCTCTCAGGATCTCCACATCCACAATCTCGCTCTTTGCGGCAAAGGCGCTCACGGCTATGATATTGGCGCACCTTATGCTGCCGAGCCTTATGGCCGCCTCATTGGCAGGCACAATCAACTCGATCACATCGGTTCTTCCAGAACGGATGGGAATCAGAGAAGAGTTGATCAGCACCACTCCGCCGGGTTTGACCACAGGGGCAAACTTCTCAAGGGATGGCCCGTTCATGGCAACCAGGTGGGTGGGATTTTTAATGATGGGAGATCCAATTAGTCTGTCGCTCACCACAACGGTGCAATAGGCCGTCCCCCCCCTCATCTCAGGGCCATAGGAGGGGATCCACATCACCTCCGACCCCTGTTCCATGGCAGCATGGGCAAGCAGCTTTGCGCTCAGGAGAATTCCCTGACCGCCAAAACCTGCAAACATAACTTCTTTCTGCATATACTCCTCCAAAAACAACTATATTTATAGGCTTTTTAAAGCTTCAGGCGTCTTGAATTCACCGATTGGATAATAGGGAAGAAGGGTTTCTTCGGCCCACTTCAACGCATTCAGAGGGGTCATTCCCCAGTTGGTGGGACAGGTTGATACAATCTCCACAAAGCTGAAACAGCGGTTTTCCCTCTGATATTCAAAGGCACGTTTGATAGCCTTTTTTGCCCTGTTGATATATTTTGGCCTTAGCACGGTCTCCCGGGCGATGTAGCCAGGTGTGGCAAGGGTTGACAGAAGCTCGCACATGCGCAGTGGCATGCCGGTTTTCTCAACATCCCTTCCTGCAGGGGCCGTTGTGGCCCTCTGGCCCGGCATGGTGGTAGGGGCCATCTGGCCGCCGGTCATACCGTAAATGGCGTTGTTGATAAAGATAGTGGTGAACTTCTCACCCCGGTTTGCCGCATGGACAATCTCACCCATGCCGATGCTGGCAAGATCCCCGTCGCCCTGGTAGGTAAAGGCCATGAGATCCGGTCTCACCCGCTTGATACCCGTTGCCATGGCAGGTGCCCTGCCGTGGGCCGCCTCCTGAAAGTCACAGGTAAAGTAGTTGTATGCAAGAACGGCGCACCCCACAGGGGCCACGCCCACCGTCCTTTTTCTTATGTCAAGTTCATCAATAACCTCGGCAACAAGCCTGTGTACGATCCCGTGGGTACACCCGGGGCAATAGTGGGTGTGGACGTCGGAAAGAGCTTCCGGCCTTGAAAATGTTTTTCCCATTGTATAGTTTTCTCCTTGGCAGCAGCCTTTATTCTTTTAATAGTGACTTGACATGGTCGATAATCTCTTCCGGGCTTGGAACGTCCCCACCAGCCTCCCCATACCAGGTCACCGGGCGCTGCCCCTTGACGCAACGATCAACATCCTCGACCATCTGCCCCATGTTGAGCTCAATGCTCACAACATGGCTGCATGACGGCTTTACTGCGGCCTCATGAATCGCATGTTCCGGAAATGGAAACAGGGTCTGTGGTCGGATCATTCCGATCTCAAGCCCTTCAGCCTTCATGAGATCTATGGCTGTCTTGCACACACGGCTCATGCTGCCGTAGCTCACGATGAGAAGCTTATATTTGGTACCCGTGTTGTACCCCTCGTACCTGACATCCTCCCTCTTCATCCGCTCGTAGTTGGATTTAAGCAGCAGGTTGTGCTCGTTCAAAGCCTTTGCATCAAGATACAGGGACTTTACGATGTTTTTTTTATCACTTTTCCTGGTAGACATGCCGTTGGTAGCCCAGTCGTCATTATTGGGCGGAGATGCATCAAAATCTTCAGGAAACTCAACCGGCTCCATCATCTGACCGATGAGGCCGTCACCGAGAATCATGACCGGTCCCCGGTATTTTTCAGCAAGCTTAAAGGCGCTCATGGTCATATCAACGGCCTCCTGAACCCCCTCGGGTGCCATCACAAGGAGCCTGTAGTCACCATGACCTCCGCCCTTGGTGGCCTGGAAGTAATCCCCCTGGGAGGGAAGAATACCGCCAAGGCCGGGACCGCCCCGCATGATGTTGACAAAAACGGCGGGACACCGGGCCCCTGCGATATAGCTCAGGGCCTCACTCATGAGGCTGATTCCCGGGCTTGATGAGGTAGTCATAACCCTTTCACCGCAGGCTGAAGCTCCGAAAACCATGTAACCCACGGCAACTTCGCTCTCGCCCTGGACAAATACACCGTCAACCTCGGGCATTCTCTTGGCCAAATATTCCGCAACCTCGGACTGGGGAGTGATGGGATAGGCAAAGTAATTTTTACACCCGGCCTGGATTGCCGCCTCTCCGATCGCCTCGTTTCCCTTCATTAAAACCTTGGCCATCACCTGTCCTCCATTGCTTTACCAGAACCCATATCAGATTCCACACCAGATTTAAGATCCGTTTCAATAATCGTGATAGCCACATCCGGACACATGATACAGCACAATGTGCAATGAATACAGTCATCAGGCCTTGCCTGAAAGGCGGGAAAATACCCTTTGGCGCTCACAGCGTCGGATATCTCCAGCACATTTTTCGGGCATACGGATATGCACAGCCCGCACCCCTTGCACCTTTCAGTCTCAATAATATGTTGTAATGCCATTAACCATAACTCCTTTTATGAACCTTGCCTCTTCCACGGGGGAACAAGCCATCTTAAAATGGGTAACACAGGGGTTTCAAACCTTGTCATGTCAAGACCGGGCAGGAGAGTCTCATGGGCCGTGATGAATTCCACGCCTACTCCAGTCCGTTTTGACAGTTCCTGTATCAATTCATATCCCTTATAAATAATATCCGGCGTTGTCTCGTCCATGAGATTGGCGTTGCTCACAAAACCGGTTATCTTCAACTTTGACGAATATTCTATCTCGTCTCTTATCCTCATACACCCGTCCACGTTATCGGTAAAGGGCCGTAAGGGGTTTACCACCTGGACGAGCTTTATCTCCCGGCCTTCAAGGGAATCGGCAAGGGCTGCAAGCACGATGCTGCCCACGTCGTCTCCTCCTGCGTCAAGGATGGTCAATTCGGCAGGTTTTCGAATGAGCCCCGCCACCTGGGGGGCCAGTATTGGAAGATCGGCACTCATATACTTGGCATCCGGCAACACCAGCCGTATACCCTTTTCAAACAGAACCTGCCTCGCCTCCCTGGTCCTGAAATAGGGATTTACAAGGTCAAGATCTGCCATACTGACTTCTAATCCAGCAGCTCGACGGTTAAATGCGAGATTTACCGCAGTTTCGGTCTTCCCACTTCCATAGTTACCAACAATGATAACGATACCTTTAAGATCTATATCCACCGCCCCCCACACTGAAAGTGAAAGCTCCCGTTAAAAACCGAACAAAATCTTCCAACGCTCCTGTCCAAAACTCTTTACCAGAACAATAAAACGCCATATAACAACCACAACAAATTGATTTCACACAGTCAATTAGTAAATCAGATCCACCGGGGGTTTGTAAACAAAAAAAGACACATCGTTTAAATTTTGCCAAGGGATTTTAATTCCGCAATGAGGATTTCCCTCTGATCACCCTGGATCTCAATGATTCTACCCGTTTCAGTGGAATACACAAGGGTGGAATTTTTTATCTGTTCAGCCATGGTTCCTCCTGATTACTTTGATTTGTACAAGTCAATATGGTATTTTCTCCCGTCAAAGGTGCTATAAAGTCTTCATCTAATTTTAATCTGGAGTTATCTATCATGCCTGAGAAGCAACAAACCATAAAAAAAACCATAAAGAAACGAAGATCTTTTTTTAAAAAGAGTTTCAGCCGCCTCCTGGCCTCTGGCATTAACCGGATAAGCTTTGTGGGTCTGGCTGAACGAATAGCCAACAGTGAGGCTGGTCAACCGTTGCTTGAACGATACAAGAAACTGCCCCTTGACTGGCAAAACACGGACGAGATCAACCGCCTAGCCGTCGATCTGACCATGGAGCAGATAAAAGAGGAGGGGGGAGCGGCTTCAAGACAGGAAATAGAATCCCTGGTGGAAGAGATAGCCATCCGCTACAACCGGAAGACCCATGAGGAAACGGCAACCTCCCTGGGGCTTACCTTTAATCAGCTCTTTGATAACCAAAATCCCGAGCTTCCCTTTACCTCACCGGACAGGCGTGAATTAAAACACATTGAGAAGTTAAGAGAGTACAGACGCCAGGGGCTGGGGGTTGTCTACCTTGTCAACCATTCATCCCACCTGGATGAATTTCTGGTGGACCTGCTGTGGCAGGACCTTGCCCTAGGACTTCCCGTGTTTGCCGCAGGCCAGAACATGATGGCCATCAAAAGCGTTGAAAAGCTTCTCATGACCGGCTCCTATGTGGTGCTGCGCCAGGGGGCAAACCGCCACCAGGTGGCGGCCCTTTACAACTATTGCAGCGCCTTGAGCCGGGCAGGTGCCCAGCAGGGTATCTTTCTTGAGGCCTGGCGGGGAGGTGCAAGGACAAGGGACGGAAGCCTTAGATACCCCAAACGACTGGTCACCCTCAGGGGAGCCATCGATGTTGAAAACGACCTGGTCATCCAACCCGTGGCCATCTCTTACTCAGCCGTTCCCGAAGACCTTATGATGTGTTCAAGAAAAAGCGGAATAAGCTGGCTCCGGGGAATGGGAATATTTAAAACAGCGGCAAGGTTTTTCATACATCCCAAGACCTTTTTATGGCGATCTGCAAAGGCATTGTACGGACGGGCCTATGTCACGGTCCCTCCACCCATGCTTTTGAGTGATCTTAAGAATGCCCACGCCATGGACAAGACCGGGATTTCCCTTGATGAATTTGTGGCTCTGTCGTCGATCAGGGAGATAGCCAGAAATAAGAAGATCATGACAAGCCAGGTCGCTGCAAGGGCGCTTGTAATGGCAAGAAAGCACGGGTTGAGAGACCTTGCAAATTCCGTGAAATCAGAAATTGCCGCCATCGAGGAGTACCACATGGAAACCTTTGGCGAACCGGCTGATTTCGAAGATTTCATCATCGACAATTCAGTTGAACAGATTATGGCAGACGGACTCAAGACTCTAAAACGAAGGGGAATTGTCAAACGCTTTCTAAAGGATGAAGGAGGCCTTCCCGGAGTGAAAGATGCCATTGCCCTCTCCTACTACGCCACCCACGGGGACCGGCGGCTCTACTCACCCACGGCCAGCCAGAACATAGTGATTGTGGGGGCCGGAAACTGGGGATTTGCACTTTCTTCACTCATCGGCAACCGGCTCCTTGACGATAAACGCTATAACAACGCAAGCCTCACCATCTTTGACGCAAGAAAGGATGTGGCGGCCCATATGGGCCTAAACCGCCAGGGGTCGGGCAGATTCAAGGACAAGCTCCTTCCCAAAAACATCTTTGTAACCTGCGACCACCCCAGCGCATTCCGAAAGGCAAGCGAGGTGATTCTGGCGTCCAAGCCGGAAACTTTTGAACAGGACGTCCGCAACATCCTTAGAATATCGGAACAGCCCCTGATCATGATCGTTGCCACCCGGGGATTCATTCCAGGAATGAACTGCATCCCCTATACGGCAGTGAGGCGTCTGTTGTCCGAATACCGGCGACATGATGTGGAAATTCTGACCCTTGCAGGCCCTGTCTCACCCGATGATGTTGTCGACCACAGGCAGATAAACGGAATTCTGGCGGGTCCCTCCTCCATCATCCGTGGAATCTCAGACATGTTTGACCCTGATCCTGAAAAGATCCTACTTTCAAGCGACCCCCTGGGGGTTCAGACCGCCGACATCCTGGCAAGGATCTACGCCATCTGGGTCAACTTCATGATATCGTCAAAACGCATCACCAAGACTCCTGAAACCGGCCTTCTCATGGCTGAAATCTCAGCCGAAGCCTGCGCCCTGGCCCTGGCCCTGGGCGGGAACAAGGAGACATTCAGCGCCGGAAGCATTGCCTGGACAGCCACCTTCATCAGCCTCTGCATCGAGGGGGTGTGGTGCGACTTTGGAAAAAAGGCGGGATTGTCCGTAAAAAAGGGCAAAGACCCGGAAAAGGTTGTGGAAAAGCTCAACCTCCAGTGGATAGAGGAGGGTAAACGACTCCAGGCCCTTGTGGACATTGACGAGGCACTTACCTGCGCCCATGGGCTGGGTGTAAAAATGCCCGTTCTTGAGGAGATGAGCTCCACCTTCAAGGGCAAACAGCGGGACAAGGAGACAGATTCTGATGATTAGGCCGGACAAAAAACCGTTGTTTCAACTCAGGGGAGCATCGATCTCCCTCATGGGCAATCCTGTTCTTGAGCAGACAGACTGGCGGGTTAAAAAAGGGGAACACTGGCTTGTCACAGGTCCCAACGGGTCGGGCAAAACCACCCTTTTAAAGGCAGTTGCAGGCACACTTCCCATCTGCGCTGGAAGCTTCACCACCGGATTTAAAAAGCCCCTGTCCCAGGCAGTTGTGACTGTCTCCATGGACCTCGAACGGCAGATACTGGACGATGAAAACACCGGAGATTTTGCCCGTTATTTCAGCGGCTCCACCTCATGTGGAACAAGGGTTTCATGTTTTCTAAACAACCAGGAGGGCCACCGGCAAGCACAAGATCCAGCCCAGCTCCCCTATCCAGCCATGGTGAAGGGCCTTTTGAATAGAACCCTAAGGGATTTATCCACAGGCGAGATGAAGATGGTGATGATAGCCCGGGCCATGATTACAAGGCCCGAGATCCTCATCCTGGACGAACCTTTTGAGGGACTGGATGCCGAAGCTGGGAACTCCCTTTCAGCGCTTATGGAAGACCTTGCATCCTCAAACGTCACCCTTGTGGTTTCCACCCACAGGTTCAACACCCTTCCCTCTCTTTTCACCCACAGGATTCATTTAAACGATCTTTCTGTGGAATCAACAGGCCCCATCAAAGGCCTTCCACCTGAGGACTGTCCACCCGGGCATGCCTTGAACGGCACAACCAGGGCCAACCAGGGGATAAGTTTTAATTCATCCTTTAATTCATCCCCAAGGAGACCCCAGGATCACCCCGGGATAAACGAAAAAAACAAGGCCTCACTGCTGGTGAAATTTGACAGTGTCACAATCCGCTATGGCGATGTAACTGCCCTGTCAAACCTGTCATGGGAGTTGCACCAGGGAGAGAACTGGCTGATAAGAGGGGCCAATGGATCGGGCAAATCCACCCTGGCGGAGCTGATCTACGGTGACAACCCCCAGGCCTATGCCAACAAAATCGAGATCTTTGGCAGGCAGAGGGGAGCAGGCGATAGCATATGGGAGATCAAGCGGCGTATGGGGTTTGTCTCAAACCGTCTTCAGCTTGGTTTCCCAGGGGATTCGTCGATTCTTTCGACGGTGATCTCCGGTTTTTTTGATTCAGCAGGACTCTTCAGAGCCCCCTCCCGAAATCAACAAATCCTGGCCGAACACTGCCTTGAGACCCTCGGGATCAGGGCCTGGGCAGGCAGGAAGTTTGGCTCCCTGTCAACCGGCCAGCAGCGCCTGGTTCTCCTGGCAAGGGCCCTTGTGAAAACACCAGACATCCTGATCATGGACGAATTGTGCGCAGGCCTTGACCGGGAGAACAGACGACAGATCTGCAATAGGATCGAAACGCTTGGCCATGACAAGCAGCGCTCCATGATTTACATCACCCACCATGACGACGAAATCCCCAAGTCCATGGACCGCCTGCTGGAACTATCCCGGGGCAAAATAGTCTTATAATCAGAACTCAGGAGTATATAGACTATTAATTACCCAATACCCACTCTACCCAACCATCCTGCGGATGACACAGGGCAGGATTCCGCCGTTCTCAAAATAGTCCACATCCACCTGGGTATCGAGCCTTGAAACCACCTTAAACTCGATCTCTCCACCGCCTTCCTTGACCGCCTTGACGGTCAAAATCTTGCCCGGCGTCATCTTTTCCACCCCTGAGATATGAAAGGTTTCCCTTCCGTCTAAACCAAGGCTTCTGGCGCTGTCATCACTGGAAAAAACCAGGGGCAGAACACCCATACCCACGAGGTTGTTCCGGTGGATGCGCTCGTAGGACTCGGCAATCACGGCCTTTATCCCCAGAAGTGCTGCGCCCTTGGCAGCCCAGTCCCGGGAGGAACCAGTACCATACTCCTTACCCCCCAGAACCACGAGGGGCGTACCTTGTTGCCCATAGGCCACGGCAGCGTCATAGTTGAACATCTCTTCTCCCTCTGGTAATTTAAGGGTAAAGCCGCCCTGTTTTGGTGCCACAAGCTCATTTTTAATACGAATATTGCCAAAGGTTCCCCGCATCATAACCTCATGATTGCCCCGGCGAGATCCGTAGGAGTTGAACTCTTCCGGAGGGACCCCCTTTTTCACCAGGTACCTGCCAGCCGGATAATCCTCTGGAATTTCTCCTGCAGGCGAGATGTGATCGGTTGTTACAGAATCCCCCAGAACCAGAAATGCCCGGGCATCCCGGATGTCGCAAGGCGAATTTACCGCCAGGGAAAAATCGTCAAAGTAAGGCGGATTTTTAATGTAGGTCGACGCTTCGTTCCAGGCAAAGGTTGTGCTCTGATCGATATCAAGGGCCTCCCAGAACTGATCCCCGTCAAAGATGCGGCCATACTCCTTTTCAAAGAACTCCTGCTTGACGTGCTGTTTAACCAGCTCTTTGATTTCATCATGTTCCGGCCAGAGATCTGCCATGTACACGGGTTCACCGTTGGGATCCATGCCGACAGGCTCTGTGGTAAGATCTATATCCACCCTGCCTGCAAGGGCAAATAGAACTACCAGCATGGGTGAAGCAAGGAAATTTGACCTTATCTTCTGGTGGATACGGGCCTCAAAATTTCTGTTGCCCGAGAGAACGGCAGCCACGTTTAAATCGTTGGCCTCGATGATCCTTTCGATTTCAGGATGAAGGGGGCCGCTGTTACCGATGCAGGTGGTGCACCCAAAGCCTGCCACATGGAATCCGAGGGCGTTAAAAAAGGGAACAAGACCTGCGGATTGAAGGTATCGCATCACCACCCTGGAACCTGGGGCGAGGGAGGTTTTCACAAAGGGCGGTACCTTCAAGCCCCGTGCAACTGCGTTTCTGGCAATCAGCCCCGCCCCCATGAGAACATCGGGGTTTGAGGTGTTGGTGCACGAGGTTATGGCTGCAATGACGATGCTGGCGTCACCGATCCTGATGGGCTGGCCGTTTAACTCCAGGTCAAACTTACCCTTACCGGGTGCCAGGCTTGCGTTAACGCTCTCTTTGAGATGTGTAAGGCCGATGCGGTCCTGGGGCCGGGCCGGGCCTGCAACACAGGGCTCAACCGTTGAGAGATCAAATTCAACCACCTGGGTGAAATCAGCCGTTGTTTCACCGGTATAGAACATGCCTGAGGCTTTTGTGTAGGCTTCCACAATCTTTGCCCTGTCACCCCTTCCGGTAATTTTCAAGTACTCAAGGGTCTTTTCGTCAACCGGAAAAAATCCAAGGGTGGCGCCATGCTCGGGGGTCATGTTGGCAATGGTGGCACGATCAGTCACGGAGAGGCTCTTCATGCCGGATCCAAAATACTCGACAAACTTTTCGACTACATTGACCTTGCGCAGCATCTCTGTGATGGTGAGCACAAGGTCTGTTGCAGTAACCCCGGGTTTGAGCTCCCCCACAAGCTTGACCCCGATCACCTCGGGGATTGTCATATAATAGGGTTGACCCAGCATCACGGCCTCAGCTTCAATTCCGCCGACCCCCCATCCCATCACACCAATGCCGTTGATCATGGGGGTGTGGGAATCGGTCCCCACAAGGGTATCAGGATAAAGAACAGAATCTCCACCCTGGGTGTCCGAGATCACCACACGTCCAAGGTACTCAAGGTTCACCTGGTGGCAGATCCCGGAGTTTGGCGGCACCACCTTAAAGTTGGAAAAGCTCTTCTGTGCCCACTTTAATAGCTCGTACCGCTCGCCGTTACGGCTGTACTCCAGGTCCACATTCTTTTCTAGACAACCTTTGGTGCCAAATTTGTCCACCTGGACCGAATGGTCAACGATCAGTTCGGTTGGAACCTTGGGGTTGACCGATGCCGGATCTTTGCCAAGGAGCTTTACCGCATCCCGCATGGCCGCAAGATCCACCACCGCAGGAACCCCTGTAAAATCCTGCATGAGCACCCGGGCTGGATGATAGGGAATTTCAACCGGAGAATCATAGCTCTTCTGCCAGTTGACGATGTTGATAAGGTCCTCCTCAATCACCACGGTGCCGTCAAGCCTTCGAAGCAGATTTTCCACGAGTATTTTAATGGAAAAGGGCAACCGTTCAACGGTCAATCCCCTGTCTGCGGCAAATTGATTAAAGTCAAAATATGTATGACGGGTTCCATCCACCTGGAATGATTTTAAATAATCTATATTTTTCATGAAAAAGCCTCTTTAAGGTTAAGGGTAACTGAAATATGACCATTGAAAACGTATTTGATAGGGCAATCATTAAAGAAAATCGACTCCCAGGGCAAGCAAAAAGATGTAATCCAAAAAATATGATCGTCGAGTATTGCTGATTTACAAAGTGTAAAAAGAACTGACATAAAATATCCCAGCGGGGAATACCTTCCCATGAAACCTCACAAACACCGGGTACAACCTGCAAGTTCACCTGGCACGCCATTTGCTGTTAGTCTAATTTAATTTGATATGATATGATCAATAACTGATAAACACAAGACAATCCCCCAACCCCCAACTCTGCATCTCTTGCCAGGGGGTGGGATAGGTGGAAACGGTAACCCGGAAGGAGGGAATCATGACAAAAGCATCAGAAACCATAAACTATAAACCCGGCCAATACAGAAAAAAACGGATGAGTGCCTCAGACTGGACCGATGCCCACATCAAAAAGTGGACAGAAAAACATGGTAAAGATGCCGCCCAGAAGCCCCAGGAGCTGCAACCCCCGTCAATTTGCTTTTCCCGTAAAATTGGCGTGGGTGCCCTGGAGATAGCTGATATTCTGGCCCCAGAAATTAACTTCCGGGTGGTAGATGATGAAATCCTCGAGCACATGGCACAAGAGACAAATCTCACCCGCCGGACGATTGCCTTTTTTGACGAAAGATATCCTGGAAAAATGAGCGATTTCATGGCCATGCTCACCAAGGATAAATCCTTTATGAAAAACGACTATGCAAGGCAGCTTGCAGAATCGGTTCTTGCCCTTGCAGCCCTTGAACCCACAATTTTTGTGGGAAGGGGAGCACATCTGATCCTGCCAAGGGAGCGGGTCCTTGCCGTACGGTTTATATGCAGCCTGGAGTTCCGAACGGAAAGGCTGGCCAAAGAACTTGGCATAGCATACCAGGATGCCGAAGACCGGCTTAAGACAATCGACAAGGAACAGGGAAAATTTTTCAGAACCGTATATGACAAAAAAGATGCATCTCCCTACGAGTTTGACCTTGTGATCAACCGGGATTATATCATAGATGCAAATGCCGCAGCTGAAATTGTTGCGACCGCCTACAAACAAAAATTCAAAAAATAATCGAGTTTCAACCTTTGCTGTGGCCGGTAGCGATACAATCGTTCCGGCCTTGGCACCATCCTTTTTTTTGCCATTCCCGATTAAGTGATTAATTTTCTAAAAACGGGATAGGGCTCACCCTGTCAGGCAGGTATTCAACCGCCCTGGTCAATTTCAGATTAATTGGGAAAGTCCGAACTCCACAACAAAAAAGGATGGTACAGATGCTTTTTTATATAAGTTTAAGCCTGTTTATAGCTCCCCTCCTGCTTTTTATTCCCCTTACAGGAGAAGCCCAGCCCAGGGTTGAGCGGGCAACCTTTGCCGGCGGCTGCTTCTGGTGCATGGAAAAGCCCTTTGAACAGATGGACGGTGTCATTTCCGTTGTTTCCGGTTATACAGGGGGGCAGGAAAAAGATCCCACCTACGAAGAGGTGTCAAGCGGAACAACAGGCCATGTTGAGGCGGTGGAGGTCCTGTTTGACCCTGACCGCATTGGTTATGCCGAGATTCTTGATATATTCTGGCGCCAGGTGAACCCCACAGATCCAGGCGGTCAGTTCAACGACAGGGGTGAGCATTACACAACAGCGGTGTTCTACCACTCAAAAGAGCAGCAGGAACTTGCCCTTGCATCAAAGAAAAAACTTGAAGCATCCGGAAAATTCAACAAAACCCTGGTGACCAGAATCCTTCCCGCAACCTCTTTTTTCCCGGCTGAGGAGTACCACCAGGACTACTATAAAAAAAATCCCATCCGCTACAAGTTTTACCGCCAGGGGTCAGGCCGGGATAATTTCCTGGACAAAACCTGGGCCGACACAGGCAAATATAAACTCAAGGAACCTTTGAAACAGAAAACTTCAGACCAGGATTTAAAAGGGTCGCTCACCCCCATACAGTTCAAGGTTACCCGGGAAAACGGAACAGAACCTGCCTTTGATAACCCCTACTGGGACAACAAACAAGAGGGGATTTATGTGGATCTCGTCTCAGGCGAACCCCTGTTCAGCTCACTTGACAAGTATGACTCTGGAACCGGATGGCCAAGTTTTACCAGACCCCTTGAACCGGAGAATATAGTGGAGGTCAAGGACAAAACCCTGTTCATGGCAAGAACAGAGGTTAGAAGCAGCAGGGGCAACGCCCATCTGGGTCATGTTTTCTCCGATGGACCTCCCCCCACAGGTCTGCGTTACTGCATAAATTCTGCGGCCCTGCGGTTCATTCCCCGTGAAGATATCGAAAATAAAGGGTATGAACACTACCTCCGGCTTTTCAAATAACACATTTTTTCTTTCATTATCACCTATTATTTGATATTTTGACAAATTTTCTTGTAATTTCAACGCTGTTGCTCCAGAAGGATAATCCGGTGGGGTACCGGGACCGAATTACATCTTTAAACAGGATATTTAGCGTCCATCAAAATATCCACCACACACACCCAAGGAGAATAACCATGACCGAAGCCATCAAGTCAGGAGATACGATAAAAGTTCACTACACGGGAAAACTTGAAACCGGCGAGGTGTTTGACACCTCTGAAGGCCGTGATCCCCTTAAGTTCACCATAGGATCGGGTCAGCTTATCAAGGGCTTTGACCAGGCTGTTATCAACATGACGGTGGGCGACAAAAAGACCGTAACCATTCCCCCTGAAAAAGGGTATGGCGAACGCAGCGAGGACCATACTGTAGAGCTTCCCAAGGCGACCATTCCAGAAGGCGTGGAACTTGCCGTGGGCATGCAGCTCCACCTGAGTGATCCCAATGGAAACCCAGTGCCTGCCGTTGTTGCCCACATCGGTGATGAGGTCATTAAAATGGACATCAACCACCCCCTTGCAGGAAAAACCATTGTTTTTGACATCGAGGTTGTTGAAACAGGGCTTGAGCCTGACGCCCCACACCAATGCGGCTGTGGAACCCATGACAGCAAGGGTGGATGCGCAAGCGGCGGCGGATGCGGATGTGAATCCGGCGGCGGCTGTGACTGTTAAGGGCAGTGGTCAGTAGTTAGTAGGTAGTAGGTGACGGATGTGACTGACAAATTAAAACAAAAAGGGGGGAGGCAAATCATTGCCTCCCCCCTGCTTTACTTTATTTAAGATGTATATTTTATGATGTAAGGAATATCATATTATTCGAGAATAACTGCCGGATTCAAATCCATCATGAATCAAGCACCTACCCCTTAGACATGGCCGCCCCAAACTCCTGGCTGCTCATTGCGGGATCTGGCCCAGGGAACACTCTTGGACGGTCCGCTGTAACTCACCCCTGAACTGTTGATCTCTCCCTGGCGCCTCTCCTCTGCCTGTCTGACGATATTCTCACATTCACCCTCACACTTACCTGTAATGTCTCTCAATAGTTGTTCTGTCATTTTATGTGCCTCATATTTTATATTGTTTGAATAGTTTTTATTGGTTCAAGATTTCACACCGTCTGGTATTAAATCTTAAATAAAACCTATGCACCCAATTAAATTTGTCAAATGAGGCCCTGCATAACCAGCAAATTTTTCAAACAACCACCACTCTGGGCAAAGGCTTGATAAATTCCTGGCGAAGGCTGAAGGTGTAGGCCCCCTGGGTGGGAATCATGAGAATGTCCTTTTCCCCTATCTCCTCTCCAAAACAGGCGTAGCCCCAAACATCGTGGGGAGTGCACAGGGAGCCCAGCACGTGGCAGGGCCGTTCCTCCATGGCGCTCCTTGTAAGGTTGAGAACGGGGAAATAATCCGTCTCAAAACGTTCCCAGCCAACGGCATTGGTTCCGGCGTCGGTGATCACGAGATCCGGGGCCTTTTTGTCAATAACCTGGACGATGATGTGCATGGCATCGTTACAGATCCATCGCCCCGGCTCAAAACAGATCCTGAATTCGCCAAGGCAAAGGATCTCATCCAGGATAACCCGCCCAAGGGTCTGTGCAAAGGTGTTGATGGAAGCTGCATGAATCATTTGATGCTCAAGGGGGCTCTCAGTGACCAGCCACTCGCCCTGGGACGGCCAGTAACCGCCGCCAATATCGATGAACTCGCAATCCTTGAAAAATGAGGGCGGCATTTTTTTCAATGCCCTGCCAAGGGTTCGGATAAGTGCCTCCTGGCGGTCGGGTACAAGGTTCCAGGACGAATGAAACTGAACCCCCCTAAAAGAGATGAACGAGTGCTCCTTGATCTTTTCATACAGGGGCAGAAGCTCCTCCATGGAAACGCCGAACTTTCGCCACAGCCCAACCGTGTGGTGATTGAGGCGGACTCCGACCCTGAGATGCTTTTTCCTTTGATCCAATATGGCCATGAGTCTCCGGCACTCGCCAAAGCTGTCCAGAAGAACCGTTACCCGATCGGCGTTTTCAACGGCGAGTTCAAGCTCTGGATCTGTTTTCCCCGGCCCGCTAAAGATGATATCCCCTGCCCCGAGCACAAGGGCTGTTTCCAGCTCAAGCCCACTTGACACATCCAGCCCAAACCCCTCATCAAGGACTATCCCTGACACCTCGGGAAGATTGTTACTCTTCATGGCGTAATAGAATGAGGTGGTCGGAAGCTCGGATTCAAATGCTTTCCTGAACTGACGGGCCCGATCCCTCAAGACCTTCTCCTCCACAAGGTAGAGGGGAGAGCCATGGGTTTCAACAGCCTTGAGGAAGATCTCTTTTCGTTGGAAAAAGCCCCGCACAAAATCATGAAGAAACGGCTTTGGCATCGGCCGGGAAACGGGATCTTCAGGAATGGCAATATAGTTCATTTTTGGTATCCCCCATTGAGCACTTTACACTGATATAAGACCATTCCTTAATATAAAGGATGCATTTCTCTTTCGTGTTTTTCGTGCCTTTCGTGGTTAATAAGTGTAAAGTTTTTTATTCCATCTCAATACGAACAAGGCTCGAAACACCAAGACAAAACTCGTCAATAGAATGCTCTTGAAAATCATGGGGAAGCTCAACAATCACGTGCCCAAGGAACCATGAGTCATAATCACCGGGAGGCATGGTGACCCTGTGGCCGGGCTTACGCATCAAATGTATTTTTTTGACATCCGACCGCAACTGGAGTCGGCTAAAATCAATCCTTCTGAGGGTTCCGCCCCCGGGTGTAAAGATCCTCACCGCCATTGATGGTTTAAACCCACCAGGGCCGTTGAGAATCAAAGGTTTTTTTTCGGCAAAATCAAGTGTAAGCCCCAGGATGTCAAGATTTCCTGATTCAACGAGCAGAAACGGGAGGCAGTCCCCTCCAGGCCTGGGAGTCATCTCGATGAGCACGGGTTTGCCATCCTTAACGATAAAGTCAACCATGCATATGCCCCGTTCAATCCCCAGGGCCGTTGCCCCCCTGAGCAAGAGATCCTCGAGTCCATCGGCGGCCATGCCGGGATAGGTCATGGGAGGGGCCGGGATTTGATACCCGAGGATAGTTCCAAAGGGTGTGCCGGCTGCCTTTATCTTCCGGGTGGTTCGGACAATGGTAACGGCGTTGTTTTCAACGATAAAATCACAGCTGAACTCGGTTCCTTGAATCAACTCCTCGGCAGCGATCAAGCTACCCTGAGCAGCATTTTCTCCAAAGAGTGGAATTGTACTTCGTTGTAAAAGCCCCTGCTCCAGGATGTTAAACGACCGTTGACACTCCTCGTCTGTGGTGCAGCAGAACACAAGCTCACTTCCGCTGCCCAGGCAGGGCTTCAGCACGATCCCTTCATTAATGCCGGTCATGCTGGTCATGTCATCCATGGCGGCCAAGCCAGCCATAAACTCCATCACCTGGTCCGGGGAATCGACCCGTGTTGACCTTGGACAATTAACGCCGCTGTTCTGCCAGATTTCTTTACACCTAAGCTTGTCCCGGCTGTTTCTTACCGCCTCGACACTTGGATAGGCAAGGGATAAGCCGGCCGCAACCAGGGCTGCCGCTTCCATGGACTCACAGTCAAAACAGGCAACCCCCGTGATTGCCTGGCCCCATTGCTCAAGGTGAACCCCAATGGCCTTACGAATCCCATTGATACGGTCAGGATCAACCGGGCAGAGGATCTCCTCACAGGTTGAAGGGCAAGGTTCTTCTGCTCTTCGCCTGAGGTCAGGATCAGTCAGAAAAAGGGCCCGGCCAGGCCAGGCCCGTGTGATCCACTCAACATAATCGGGAGTGGTGCCGACAACCAGTATCCTTCCGTCCCTAGGCACAGGCAAACTGTCTTTCATGGAACTGCCCGTAATAGGCGCTTGCCTCCCTTTCGAGGTTGATCTGATAAAGCGGCACGGGTGTGAGGTTGAAGCGCTCTTTCCAGTTAAAGTCACCGCAGAGGAAATCCACGGTTTCGATTTTTTCCCTGCACGAGCGCTCCATGTGGTGAAGGTTGATCAGCTTTGCAATGCCTGGGAATTCCGGGTTGATGCCGCCTGCCAAAAGGGTATAGACGCTGTTCCAGACAGCCCCCATGTCCACGGCTGCAACTTCCCCGTCCACAAGAACTGTGGTAATACGCAACAGGCCTCGTTTGTGTAAAAATGCAGACAGGTTTTCAAAGGCTTGATAAAATCGTGGGTCTTTAAAGTATGAATCCTGGCCAAAAACGTTCATGTTCATAACCAGCATCCGGTCAAGGTCGTCCAAGCGGTCAAACCGGTAGGTCACCTTTCCGGCTTCAATTTTTTTGAGTTCAGCCCTGAGTTTTTTCCTCGTTTTTCCTGAAAAAGACTGCCAATACCCCTGAAATGAAAAGTCATACAGCCTCGGGGAAAAAAGATATCCCAGCTCATCCGGGGTTACCTGGCCCATGAGGCAGAACAGAGGATTTTCCACCAGGTATCGAAGATGCACAGAACCCGGAACAGAGTCCAAAAGAGCGTCAAACACCCGGGGTGATCTGGCGATGATTCTGTTCTGCTCAAGCCAGGTCTTTCCATGCCAGGTTTCACCGGGGAACTGGATATACTTATTATCCTCTTCATCCCGGCAAAGGGGCAAAAAGCCTAATATCTTGCCGTCCTCCTCAACCACATGAAAACTCAAGGCCCTTTGAAAGGCGTCATGGAAACAGGAACGAACCTCCCACAGGTCAAAGAGCCCCTTGGCAGGCCAAGCCTTCTCCCAGATAGACCTGCACTCGTCAGGATCTTCACGCACTGAACTCTTCATATCTACCAGCTTTCCTTTGGGTTTTCCCGGGTATTTTCCTTCCACTGGGATTTCTTGCCAAGTTTTCGACGACGGGTCTGAATTTCCACCTCATCTTCCCAGGAAAATTCCTCGTCATAGGATTCTTTGAACTTCGGGGTCTTTTGCTTGGGCTTTTTATCTATTTCCTTGCTCATTTTTTTCACCTTTAAAGTTGTTCCCGGGGCCGTGCAGTTCAAGCGACCGCAACTCGGCTGCCAGGATGTATAATACCCTTACTCTGTCTCTTAGCACATCCCATGCCCAGGTAATTTAATTTTATAAAAAGATGACAAGACAAATTAAATCATACGCTTAGCTTTCTAGCTGTTTAACTGACCAGGAAGGAGAAAGGTATTCATTTACCAGTTTCTTTAAAACAGGCAAAAAAATACCCCTTTACTGGGAACAGGGTATGCTAAAAAAGGATTTCCAGCCCCCTGTTTAAGCGAATCACCCGGTTTTTGTCTTGGCTTTTTCCATATAATCAGTTAAGAAAAGGAGTTATCAAAAGCTCAATATGGTATTTATTTACCGACAAGGAAAGGTTCATATGCTGATCAGACTTGTGTGCGCCGTTAAAGACAAGAAACTCCATGCCGACCTTGAAAAACGGCTCTCCATTTTTGACGTTCAATTGAAAATGATCGCCACCCAGAAAACACCGTGGCAGGATCTGGTGCGCAGCTGTGCCGACATCTTTGTGGTCAGCAAATCGCTGATTCCAAAGCCCATTGAATCGAGCGTTGCAATGCTCAACAATCTGCCGGAAAAGCCCATAACCATAATCCTCCACGACCGGGAATCTTCGGAGGAGCATGCCAACCTTCTGGCATCGGGTGCGGATGTGGTTCTCTATGCCGGGATTTCAAGGGACAGCCTCATCGAAGCCATTGAAAGCACCCTGGAATCAAGACGCCAGTTCTACTATGTCGACCGGTTTGACCAGCGGGGCAGGATAAAACCCAGGCTCAGCGATTTTTTCTCAAACAGCAAGGAGATGCAGCTCTTTTTAGACGAGGTGCAGCAAATCGTCACCACGAACTCGACCCTCTTGATCCTGGGGGAAACAGGGGTTGGGAAAGAACATCTATCCAAGGCGATCCACGGGGAGAGCCACAGATCCCAGGGACCTTTTATTGCCATAAACACTGCGGCCATCCCGGAGCAGCTGATAGAAAGCGAACTTTTCGGCCACGAGCAGGGGGCGTTTACAGGGGCCGTCCGATCCCGCAGGGGAGCCTTCGAACTTGCCCACGGGGGAACCATTTTCCTGGATGAAGTAGGAGAGATGCCCATGGCCATGCAGTCCAAGCTTCTGCGGGTGCTCCAGGACTTTGAATTTACCCCGGTTGGGGGGGAAGCCCCCATCTGGGTGGATGTAAGGGTCATTGCCGCCACCAACAAAGACCTTGAGGAGGAAATCGCGAGGGGCAATTTCCGCCAGGATCTCTACTACCGCCTGGGGGTGATTACCATGACCCTTCCCCCTTTGCGAAAACGCCAGGCTGACATTCCTGCCATGGCAAACCACTTTTTGAATGTGTGCAACAAAAAGATAGGCCGGGAGATCAAAGAATTTTCCGGGACAGCCATGGAGGCCCTGTGCAACTACGGCTGGCCGGGAAACATCAGGGAACTTATCAATGTGATTGAACGGGCCGTTCTCCTGTGCAAGTCAGCGACCGTTTCCCTTGACGACCTCCCCGGCACCTTTCAAGCAAACTCTTCCGAAACAACGCCCCTGCCCAACCTCCACCACATGGACACGGATGCCTGGACAGACCGAACTCTTGTCCAGGTAAAACAAGAGGTGCTCGACAGCGTAGAAAGAAGATACATCGAAATGGTTCTTAAAAAAACCTCGGGCAAAGTCGGGGCCGCTGCAAAAATTGCGGGCATCCATCCAAGGGGCCTGTATGGAAAGATGAAGAAACTGGGCCTTGACAAGGCAGATTTCAAACAGGGATTAAGCCGGAGGCAACGATGACCCCCTATATCATTATTGTTTTTCTCCCTGTTCACGGATCTCAAACCGCTGACGGATCCTTTCAAGGGAGATGAGCTCCCCGGTTCTGGCGGACGGCGTCAAAAAGGACTTGAGCTTTCGTTCCAGCATCCTTGGATGGAGATCCCCTGCAATGGCAACAACCCCTTCGGTGATGATCTTATGGAGCATCAACTCCTGGGCTGTTCTTTCCCGGATATTGGCGGCAAAGGGCAGAAAGAAAAAATTGGCCAGCACAATGCCGTAGAGGGTTGAGGTAAGGGCAATGGGAACCATTGACATAATCACGGCGGAATCCCCCACTCCGGCCAGCATACCGATGAGCCCTACAACACTTCCCACAAGCCCGAAGGCCGGGGCCACCTCGGCCATGGTCTGAAGCACCCTGCAGCTTTCCTCCCGCCTCATCCTGAAAAAAAACATCTCGGAGTTGAGTGATTCCCGGATTTGCGCCTGGGAATAACCATCAACCACGAATCCAATTGCCTGGCGCAAAAAGACAATGGTGGTTTCTCCCTCGTCCCGCTGGAGGGATAAGATCCCCTGGAGTCTTTGTTTCACCGATAGATCCACCAGGATTTCGACAATGTCGTCCGGGCTTCTCATCTCCCTGGTATAAGAGGCGATTAAAACCCTGACAAGAATAATCAGACGGTCCATTTTATAGCTGATCAGGGTAGCGCCAAAGGTTCCGCCCATCACGATCACAAAACCCGAAAGGTTGAAATAAACCCCGATATTACCGTGAATGACAAACCCCATGCAAAAAAGAAAGAGGCAAAAGAGCAACCCCAATATATTTTGTCTTCCGTGCTCAAAAAACGGCCGCACCTTGAAATTATCCATTATTGTTTTCTCCTGGGATTGATTGTGCTTCTTGTATGGCGGGCATTTCCTTGATTAAAATGATCTCCACCCTGCGGTTGAGGGATCTGTTGTAAGCTGTGGTATTAGGTACCAGGGGCTGAAGCCAGGAATGACCGGACACAAAGAACCTCTTTTCAGACAATTGGGCATCTTTGATGAGAAATCTCGCCACACGGCAGGCCCTGGCAGTTGAAAGCTCCCAGTTTGTAGGATACAGCTCGGAATGGTTGGGCATGTCGTCGGTGTGGCCGACCACATTCACAACAAAAGAATTCTTCTGAAGAATTTTTCCAATCTGCCTGAGCTGCCACCGGGCCTCAAGCTTTAAATCTGCATTTCCACGATCAAAGAACAGATCCCCGGCAAGGGAGATTCTAACGGCCTTGTCTGCAACCAGATCAACCCGGGCATCCCCATCCACAAACTCATCCAGGACCGCCTGGCGAGTTTGAATAAAAATATCCGATGGAAACTCGTCTATATTCTGCCCAACAATCCTGCCCGTTCCTGAATCAGCAACCTTGCTAATGCCGGGACCAGGACCAAACTCAAGCTCCCTGCTGCCTGCCTGGTACACATACATCACAACAAACAGAATAAACATGGTCATCATGAGGTCCGACCAGGAAACAGACCACCCTCCCCGTCGGGGAGAAGGAATGGATAAAAAAGGATCTATCTCAAAAGGATCAAGCCCTTTGCAATATTCTCCCCGGTCAGAATCCTCCTCCATGGGGGATTCATTTTCATTGATATCGGTTTGTCGGTGTTGCTCCATAGAACCACTCCATAGGTTTTAGGACAAAAGAGATGACAAAACAAGAAGCAATAAACATGCCCGGCCATAAAAACCCTCCACACATGTTGGGGGGTTTATTATTTTTCACCCACTAAACCACATGATGAACAGCAGTTATAATTTTGGGCAACAGAATACTGCGGCCTTGCTTTGACGGGCGGTGGCTTAGGGGCAATTCACGAATCACCCCTACGGTGTCGACAGGGTATCATCATCACCGTATAGGATAAAACCAAAATAAAAACTGCTATAAAAAATGTACTGAGATCCAAAATTTAAATTGCTGACAAAAAAGCTGATTACTTGACATCCAACCCGACATCCGTCAAAACACCGACTATGGGCAAAAGGTTAGTGGATGTTACCCATAAATTTACCCACCGTAAGAAGAGTCTATCTGAGGCCAATGATTTCAAGGCAAGGAGCTCAATTCAGGAGAATGTGGGCAAAACTGGAAATATGTCACTGTAGTATTAATCAAAATTGCCGAACAGTAGCGTTTTAATTTGGAGTAAAAAAAGCGGATGTGCTATGGTTGACTCCGCTTAAAAAGAGACGATCACAAAACTGGACGGTTAAAATGAAAAAAGCACTCATCACAGGAATCACGGGCCAGGATGGTGCATATCTGGCAGAACTTCTTCTTCAAAAAGGGTATCAGGTTCATGGAATCAAAAGACGGACATCCCTGTTCAATACGGCCCGGATCGATCATCTGTATCAGGATCCCCACGAACAGGACCGGAACTTCATCCTGCACTATGGGGATCTTACGGATTCAACCAATCTGATCAGGATTCTTCAGCAAGTCCAGCCGGATGAAGTTTATAATCTAGCAGCCCAAAGCCATGTCCAGGTGTCGTTTGAGTCTCCGGAATATACTGCCGATGTGGACGGGTTAGGAACTTTAAGGTTGTTGGAGGGAATCCGCCTTTTGAATCTTGTCGATAAAACAAGATTTTACCAGGCGTCTACCTCTGAGCTTTTCGGCAAGGTTCAAACAATCCCCCAGAATGAAAACACACCCTTTTACCCCCGATCCCCCTACGCCTGTGCCAAACTCTATGCCTACTGGATTACCATCAATTATCGTGAAGCCTATGGCATGTATGCCTGCAACGGGATCCTGTTCAACCATGAATCTCCCATTAGGGGTGAAACCTTTGTAACCAGAAAGATCACCCAGGCGATGGCCAGGATCTCCCTTGGTGCTCAGGATTGCCTTTACCTTGGAAACTTAAACGCCCGCAGGGACTGGGGTCATGCCAGGGATTTTGTCCGGATGCAGTGGCTCATGCTTCAACAGGACAAACCAGAAGATTATGTCATTGCAACCGGGGAATCCCATTCTGTAAGAGAATTTGTAGAAATCACGGCAAAAGAACTTGGGATCGATATTGAATGGCAGGGCTGCGGAATAAATGAAAAGGGAATCAACCCTGCCAATGGAAAGACAATCGTGGGGATAGATCCGTCATATTTCAGGCCAACCGAGGTCGATTCCCTTCTGGGTGAAGCTGAAAAGGCGAGAAAGAACCTTGGCTGGCATTCGGAGATATCGTTTAAAACCATGGTCAGAGAGATGGTCCGCTCGGACCTTCAATTGGCCAAGCGAGAACAGATATGCAGACAGGCGGGATTCTAAACCAATGATGGACAAGCAGAGTAAAATATTTATATCTGGTATATCAGGCATGGTTGGCAGTGCAATCGCCTCAAAGCTTCTGGAAATGGAATATAAAAACATAGTTGGTAGCTTTAATACACGCTCACCTGAATTCCTTTTTTCAGATCCTCGAAACCAATCAAAACCTCCTTTCCCCGGCCCCAGGTTTGTCAAAATCGATCTGACCGTACAAAAAGAGGTGGATGAGTTCTTTGATCGAGAAAAACCAGATTATGTCTTTATGGCAGGTGCAAAGGTCGGAGGTATACATGCCAACTCGACATACCCTGCTGACTTCATATATGAAAACCTTACGATCCAGGGCCATATTATCCATGCCTCCCATATAAACCGGGTAAAGCGCCTTTTGTTTCTCGGGTCATCCTGCATATATCCAAGGCTGGCCCCCCAGCCCATCAAAGAAACGGACCTGCTGACAGGGTTGCTGGAACCGACCAATGAGCCCTATGCCATGGCCAAGATCGCCGGAATAAAAATGTGCGAGGCATACAACAGACAGTATGGGACTCGGTTTATAGCGGTCATGCCCACCAACCTTTATGGGAAAAACGATAAATTCGACCTGGACAACTCCCATGTTCTGCCAGCCTTGGTAAGGAAATTCCACGATGCAAAGATCTCCGGAGAAATGACCGTGACGGTCTGGGGAACCGGCAGGCCCCGCCGCGAATTCATGTACATTGATGACATGGCAGAGGCCTGTTGTTTTGTGATGAATCTTTCAAATGATTTGGTTGACCGATGTTTTGTCGCTTATCCTGACCCCTGTTTTATAAATGTCGGTACCGGTGTCGACTGCACCATTGCTGAATTAGCTGAAACAATCAAAAAGGTGGTGGGTTTTAAAGGCGAAATTAAATATGACACCTCACAACCGGACGGCATGTTCCAAAAGCGTCTTGATGTCTCCCGTTTAAGCGGTCTGGGGTGGAAGGCCCGGGTGACTCTGGTCCAGGGTGTAAAAAAGACCTATGCCTGGTATCTTGGACAATGCGGCAAACCTTCCGATAAAAAGGGTCCTGACTGATCACCTTTGCACCTCCACGCTCTCCGATTTTCTGGAAAAACAAACTCCATAAGCTCTTTAAAATCAAACCCTATCCCCCACTTTCCACGGACTGCTATAGTCGTCTATACTTTTAGCGTTTGAGTTGATTCTTAACCCTAACCATATTTAGGCCTGCCCCACGATTATTACACTTTAAAGAAGAGATTACCGATAACATTCTTTGCATATCCCAGCAATCATGCTTATAAGGGCAGAATGAGTTTTGGTTATGGGGATGGGGATGAGAGTATTTCCCTTTACCACTAAACTTTTAAGACACTGGAAAATTTTATGAATAGAAATAAAAAGAGAGGCTCCCCAGCAGACATATCAAATCAGAACATGGCAAAAGAGCTATTGCAACAGGGAAAGGCCTATTTTGAGCAAGGCCATTGGGAAGTTGCCGAACAACATTTTCTTGAAGCCGTTCAAAAGGATCCAACCCTGGCTGAAGCCTTTAATAATCTTGGCGTTGTTTACTGGCAAAATAACGACCATCAAAAAAGTGTTGAACAATTCAAGACAGCATTGTCTATTGACCCGCAAAATAAAGAGGCCCTTGCAAATTTAGAAGAGATTATAGAGATACTTCGTTCAAGCGACACGAACATTAAGAAAAAAATGGATGATACCCCTCCCAACACTGAAAGAATTAAAATTGTAGACAATCTTGAAGTAACCGTCCCTTTATCCAATGCATTGATGACCCCGTTTGTTCTAAAAGAACAACTGGATTGGTTTGAAGATGAAATAATTTTCATACGGGACTTTATTCAACCCGGGATGACAGTTATTGACATTGGTGCCAATTATGGACTCTACACATTGAGCTGCGCTAAAAAATGCGGAAAAACAGGTGAAGTATGGGCATTTGAACCAACCGTATCTGTTGCAGAGTGCCTCAATGACAGCCTCAGAACCAACGGTTTTTCAAACACGACCCTCATCAATGCGGGTCTTTCAAACAGAAATGGGGAGGCAAAATTATCCCTGAATCCCAATGCAGAATTAAACTCCCTCAATGCTTCCCCGGCAGACAATGGAGAGTATGAAGTTATCAAGCTTAAAACCCTTGATGAATGCGCCCGGGAGTACAACTGGGAAAAAATAGATTTTATAAAACTCGATGCCGAAGGGGAAGAGGTTCGTATCATAGAGGGCGGTACCCAAACCCTTGAAAAATTTTCCCCGGTCATCATGTACGAGCTCAAACATGGAGATCAAGTAAACCTTTCCCTGATCAATGCATTTAAACGCCATGGCTATGCCCCATACCATCTCATTCCGGGACCGCAATTGCTCATACCTTTTAATCCCGGCCTTGCATTTGATGGTTTTTTGCTGAACCTGTTTGCAATCAAAGACGAGACGGCCCTTACTCTTAAGAACAAGAAAAAGCTGATAAACGACCTTGCAGATCTCGACACGGTATCCATGGATGATTTACCTGGGGATTTATGGAAGTATATCCTTAGGGAAAAGGCTTTTTCAACATTTTCCCCAGGCTCTCCCTCTGTACCTATCATTGACCAATGGGTTAAAACTGTCACAACCAGCAAAGAACGATACATACAAGATTTAAGTCAGGCTCTAAATTTTTTTTCTTATTATCTCATTGGAAAAGATCCAAATAAAAGGTTGAAAGCGCTTCTCCAAAGTGAGGAAATCCTCGGTCAATTATCAGGAGAAATAACAGACACAGCCATTACCATGACACGAATAAGAGTCCTCATGGACATTGGACGCAGGGGAGATGCCGTTGTTCTTCTTGATTCACTTATCGAAAAGATCATATCAGGAGAAAAACTCTCCTATGATCTCCCATTTTTTCCGGTTTCCGAAAGATACGATAACCTACCCACAGGCATTTCCCCTGACAATTGGCTTATATCATCGATTGTTGAGCTTTATGAAAAGAAAAAAACATTCTCATCATATTTTGCAGGCAAGCAATCCATTGGGAATCTTGAATATCTCATGAACCTTGGTTATTGTGATGATGAAATAAAACGCCGCCTTAACCTTCTGAAATCTCTACCATAATTTAATGGAATATAAACCATGGCAAACAAGAAAAAAAATACCTCCCCGGCAGCAACAGACACAACCGGTTATGAAAGTGCATTACAGCTCTACAACAGGGGTGATTATAACAGCGCCATAAAAGAGTGCGAATCCATTCTTTTCAATGACAATGAAAACATTGATGCCCTGAACCTGCTTGGCCAGATAAACTTTAAAACCCAGAACCTTAAAAGAGCCCTCGATTACTATGCCAAAGCCCTGTCCATAGATCCAGACTCTTATATGGTACTTAACAATGCTGGAAGGGCCCTGGAGGGATTGGGTGAGTACTTAAAGGCACTTGAACTTTATGAAAAAGCTATGGCTATGGAGCCGGCCATTCCTGAGATCTTGATCAACATTGGAAACACAAAAGCTGCCTTAAACCATACTGAACAGGCCATTTCCTACTATAAACGCGCATTAAGATTTAAACCCGACTATGCTGAGGTTCATTCAAACCTTGGAAATCTCTACTTCCAGAAAAAAGGTGACATCGGGAATGCCATCAAACACTGTAAAAAGGCCATCAAGATCAATCCGCAACTTGCCGAAGCCCACAACAATCTTGGCAATGCACTGGAGCACCATGGACTCCTGGATCAGGCAATCCAATGCTATAGAAAGGCTGTAAAGCTGAAACCTGATTATTCAGCTGCACACTCAAATCTCCTCTTAGGACTACATTACAGCGATCGCATCCCGGCCGATGAAGTTTTTAAAGAGCATAGAAATTATGCATCCAGCCATGGCAAGGAATTATGGAGATACTCCCATAATCGCCATGATGCAACACCCGAAAAAATCCTGCGAATAGGTTATATCTCCCCAGATCTCAGGGGACACCCGGTTGCATGGTTTATCAGGTCAGTCATTGAAAAGCATGACCGGTCTCGATTTAAGATATTCTGCTATTCAGACGTGGAAACGCCTGACGCATGGACCGAAAGCTTTAAAACCCTTTCAGATCGTTTCATATCCATAAAAGGCCTTTCCCATGAAGATGCAGCATCCCTCATAAAAAAAGACGGCATAGATATCCTCATAGATCTTGCAGGCCACACTGCCAATAATCGAATACCCGTACTTGCATTAAAACCCGCTCCTGTTCAAATGACCTATCTTGGGTATCCCGGCACCACAGGTCTTGACGAGGTTGACTATCGAGTGACGGATCATTTTGCAGATCCAGAGGGAATGACAGAACAATACCATACGGAAAAGCTGATACGAATGCCAAGATCGTTTCTCTGCTACACACCTCCTGAATATTGCCCTGAAACAGGAGGAATACCGTCAAAACGATCGGACAGGATAAGATTTGGATCATTCAACAACAGGTCCAAAATAACAGAAACGGTGATCAAAACCTGGGCTGAGATTCTAAAAAACATCCCCGAATCCACCCTGCTCCTAAAGGCAAAATCCCTTGCCGACATGGAAACCCAGAAACTTATGGCAAGGCTCTTTAAGAGACATAAGATAAGCCGCAAGCGGCTCGAATTTCTGGGGTACCTTCCCGACGCCGCAGATCATATGCTGCTTTACAACAAGGTGGATATAGCCCTTGACACCTTTCCCTACAACGGCACAACAACGACCTGCGAGGCTCTGTGGATGGGTGTTCCAGTCATAACCCTCGAGGGCAGAACCCATGCTGCCCGCGTGGGAACAACTATTCTCTCAAATGTTGGATTGGAGGAACTCATTGCAGGGGAGAGAAACGACTACATAGAAAAAGCCTGCGCCCTTGCCCGAAATCCAGATCGACTCGCTGAGCTTAAGCAGGGGTTGAGACAGGGCATGAAGGATTCAGGATTCATAGATGCCGTTAAATTTACCGGGGAGCTTGAAAACGAACTATACAGGACATGGATAGAATGGTGCAAATCCAGGCATAAGCCCAACCGCCCGATTGAACTTTTAAAAAAAGGGGAGGCTTGTTTCCAGAAAGGAGATATAGAGCTTGCGGAAAAAAACTTTCTTCAGGCGATCCTGGAAGACCCGAATCTTGTTGAGGCATATAACAACCTTGGGGTCATTTGTTGGGAAAAAGAGGAGCTTGAAAAAAGCATTGCGCACTTTAAAAAAGCATTAAGCCTGGACCCTGTAAATCAGGATGCAATTGCCAACCTGAAACAGATGTCAAATATGCTTAAAAAAAATTAACTTAAGCTCCACAACGATAAAAATGGAACCAACCTTTCCACCAAAGCACCTAACCGGTAAAACCAAATCAAAACAGTTCCCATATTTTTCTAAAGTTTAATTCTATCATGGCGATAAGGTACTTTAAAGTTAACAAATAAGGAGGTGAAAAGAACAGACGGTTAAAAAAGTTTCATTGAGTGGACCTTATAAAAAACAGCAACTCTTTTTTCGTTAGAAAACCTGCAGGGCACGGAAGCCCAGCATAAAAACAAATCATGGAGGATAATTAACATGGCACTTACAATCAATACAAACGTTTCAGCACTAAACGCCCACATGAACATGAAAAAGACCGACAATGCACTGAGCAGTTCATTGGGAAGGCTCTCCACCGGTCTCAGAATCAACAAGGCAGCAGACGATGCTTCAGGCCTTGCAATCGCCGACTCTTTGAAGGCCCAGAGCGCAGGACTTGGTCAGGCAATCAAAAATGCCAACGACGGTATCTCGATCGTGCAGACGGCGGATGGAGCCCTTGAGGAAGCCACCAACATTGTAAATACAATCAAGACCAAAGCCATCCAGGCTGCCCAGGACGGCCAGACATTTGCATCAAGAAAAATCATCCAAAAGGACATTACAAAGCTGCTGGAAGAGGTTGATCTGCTTGCTTCGTCCACATCCTTTAACGGCAAAAAGCTCCTGTCCGGTAACTTTACAAACATGAGTTTTCAGGTGGGTGCAACTACCAATGAAACCATCGGTGTCAGCATCAAGTCTGCCGAGACAGCAAAAATCGGACATGTCACAACGGCAAACTTGAAGGTTACAGATTCAGGCCCGCTCTCCCTTGTAATCCACAGCAACGAGCAGGACAAAGATTTTACACTTGAAGCCGTGAACATGCAGTACGACAACACGGCCGCAAACGGTATTGGTGCCCTTGCCAACGCCATTAACAAATCGTCCGATCAGACGGGAATAACCGCCAGCGCAGTTGTACAAAGTACCTCCGGCGGTGCGATCAATGCAGGAGAGATTGGAGGCGACTTCAAGATCAATGGTATCGCCATGGGATCTGTCTCTGTTAAGGAAAACGACAGCGACGGAACACTCCAGGCGGCAATAAATCAGAAATCAGACCAGACAGGAGTTACAGCATCAATCAATGACGGTATCCTTACCCTTAACTCTGTTGACGGCAGGGGCATCGAGATTAAGGGAAACCTGGGGCAGGTCATGGGCAAGAATGCCAGCGCCATGTCAACCTTTGGTGAGTTGAAAATCACCCAGACGGGCTCAAACACACTTGCCATCAAAGATTCAGCAAGCGGCGAGCTCACTACAACAGAGTTTGTAACCAGCGCTGATCTCACCGTTGGTTCTTCAATGGTTCTTGGAAAGGGATCAAGCGTCCTCACGACATCGACATATGCCGCTGGGACCAAGATTGGCTTTTCACTTGCAACCGCTGATGCTGCAACAACCCAGGATTCAACCGTTGCAGCGGGCTCAACAATTCTATCTGGAGCTACCATAGCCGCAGGTACAACCCTTGGTGGTAAATTTACTACCAGCACCGCCGTAGCCGGAACATTGATATCAAACGGTTCAGCCCTCCTTACCAAAGGAACAACCCTTGCTGCAGCTACCACACTTGCTGCAGGCACCGTGCTCTCAACGGACATATCCACAGCGGCTGGGATAATCAAAGCCGGTTCCACCCTCAGCGCAGAAACGACAACCAATGCAGCTGTGACACTCGAAGGGGATATGACCGTTAAAAAGGGGAGCACGCTGGCTGCATTGAGCGTGCTGAACACAGGGTCGGTGCTTACTGAAGACACCTTCGAAACTGGAGCAAATTCGGGCATATCCGAAGACATGACCCTCAAGAAAGGTTCAAATATTCTTATATCCACCCTGGCTGCCGGTTCAACCCTTGGTGTTAACATAACGAGCGGCGCTGGCACGGGCACAACAACCGAGGAGACCATACTTGCGACGGGATCTGAACTTGCTTCAGGCGCAACCCTTGCAGCTGGATCAACAATCGGGGGTACCACCCAGGTAGCTTCAAAGAAAGTTGCAGCAGACACAACAATGGCGGCAGGTTCGACCATTACATCAGCTTCAACCATTGCCGCAGGAACCTATCTGACCAATGATATCAGCACTGCGGCCGGCACCATCAAGGCAGGTGTAACACTTGAACAGGATGTCATAACAGATACTGCCACCGTCCTTGCCAACGAAATGACCATTGCCAAGGGTTCAACCCTTGCAGCCGCCAGTATCTTCGCATCGGCAGGAGGCGGAGGATCATCTGCAATTTCCATTGAAGACACAAAGGTGACAAGGCTCCAGGATATCGATGTTACCACCCAGGAGGGTGCCCAGATCGCCATTGCCGTTGCAGACTCCGCCCTTGCGGCCTACAACGACATCCGATCTGACCTTGGTTCCACCCAGAACCAGCTCACATCCACCATCTCCAACATCAGCGTGACCCAGATCAATGTATCTTCTGCTGAGTCAGCCATCAGGGACGTGGATTTTGCGGCCGAATCCCAGAACTTCTCAAAGCTGCAGATTCTGGCCCAGTCCGGCGCCTATGCAATGGCCCAGGCCAACTCCTCCTCCCAGACGGTGATGAGCCTGCTTCAGTAAACCATAACAACCACCAGATAATGCTCAGCCCTTAGCGGGCTGAGCATCCCCTAAGTAAAACCATCACGGACGGAGCGACTGACGGCCCCAGCGACAACGAAGACTGAACCGCACCTTGTCTCTTGTTTCAAGTTTCAAGTTTCTTGCTGACGCCCTGGAATTTCTTTTCCAGGGCGTTTCAGGTTTAAGTTTGACCGGCCAGGTGTCGATGGGTATAGTTATCTTTCAATCATGAATGGAGATCAGACAGATCAGCATTAAACGGATAAAGATCAGATGTTTGATTAACATCCCAGGAGGCTTAAGGTGAGTACAGGCAGCATATCAACATTAGGCGTAGGTTCAGGGCTTGACCTCCAGGGGATCCTTGACGATTTAAGGGCCGTGGATCAAAGATCCATAATCAACCAGGAATCCAAGAAGACAAGGTTTCAGGAGAAGATCCAGGAGTACAACAAGCTAAATACCACCCTTCTCTCCATGCGATCAACGGCCCTTGACCTTTCCCTTGGTTCCAACTTCCTCAACAGAAAGATCTCCACCTCGGGCAGCGCCGTTAATGCAAGCTCCGTTTCAGGGGCACAAATAATGTCCCACTCGGTGGAGGTGACGGCCCTTGCCTCCCACAGCTCATGGAACTCGGGGGGATTTGCAGAAAAAACCACTTCGGTGGCCCTTGCTGACCAGACCTTTGCCTTTAAGGTGGGGGAGACCGGAACAGCGATTTCCATGGATGTCCCTGCCGGGACCACCCTCCAGGGCCTTGCAGACCTGATCAACGAAAACCATGCCAACCCCGGTGTTACAGCGTCCATTGCCGACACCGGCGTGGGGGATAATCCCTTTCGTCTTGTTCTAACAAGCAACCAAACCGGCGAGCAGAGCAGGATCTTCATTGACAGCCAGCTTACAGAAATGGCCCTCACCGAATCCGGCGGAGCCTTCCACACCCCTCCCACAAGCGACAATAAGGTTGAAGCTGCCACCATAGGAATTACATCAAGCAACAACAAAATCGTTTTCCGGGAGAGGCTTGCCGACGGCACCCTTGGCGCTGCCATCACGGCAGACATAGGGGAAAAGCCTGACTATACCCCTGAAGAGTTAGCCGCCGCCGTGGAATCGGCCATGGAGGCTGCATCTTTGAGCAGCGGCAACGCCGTTGACTACTCGGTCTCGTTTGATGATGTTGAAAAAAAATTCACCATCCTGGAGAATGGATCAAGCCTCCATGGGCTGACCATTGAATGGGGCAGTTCATCGGCTGGCCAAAGCCTTGGATTCGACCCTGAAACCGACACATTCAAACCCCATGATTCAAATTTAAACGCAAGGTTCACCGTTGACTCCATAGCCTACCAGCGGCAGTCCAACACCCGCATCACAGATGTGATCCAGGGGGTGACCCTTGATATGACAGCCACCGGAAAGGGAACGGTCAATGTCTCCGACGATCTTGGGAGCATTAAAACCTCCATCCAGCAGCTGGTGGAATCCCTCAACAGCCTCAAGATTGAAATAGACTCCAACAACACCTATGACAGTTCAACCGGGACAAAGGGGCTGCTGTTTGGCGAGAATTCCATTAACCGCATGGGCAATGAACTTCTTGAGTTCATGGGCAGCAACATCACCACGGGCAGCTCCATAAAGAACCTGTTTGACCTGGGGTTTGAAATAAACGAGGACGGCACCTACACCATCAACGAGACGGTACTTGACAGCGTACTTGCCTCTAACCCCAATGATGTCCAGACCTTCTTTCTCGGCGACCTGGATAACGAAACCAAAGGATTTGGAGACCTGTTAAACGAAAAGATGAGGAACTACACCGGCTCCGACGGCCTTGTCACCACGGAAAGGGAGGCTACCCAGGCCAGGATAGACCGCATCACCACCAAGATAGCTGACGATACAGAGAAACTTGACAAACGCTACAAGATCATGGCCAACCAATTTGTCCAGCTGGACATCTTCATGCGCCAGATGACGGCCCAGTCCGATTTTTTAAAGCAGATGTTTGAACCCGAACCCAAAAAATAACCCGGAGGTCTTTTGTGAATGCAAGCTTAGCATATCAAACCTACAATCAATCCCAAGCCCATGAGTGTATGGAGCCTGCACAGCTCACCCTTATCCTCTACAAGGAGGCCATAAAGAGGCTGAACCTTACAAAAAGGGCTCTTTTGGAGGACGATACCCCAAGGAGAGGGGAAAACCTCGGCAGGGCGATTGCCATCATCTCGGAGTTGAACGCCTGCCTTTCAACGGACACCAAGACCGATGAGATTCTTTTTCTAAAGGGACTCTACACCTCGATTCTAACGGAACTCCCCAGGGTCAACGTGACAAAAGACATTTCCACCCTGGATACAGCCCTGAGATACCTCGGGCGTTTGAAGGAGATATGGGAGAATGAGGTGATGGGCGCCAGATCAACCAGAAAAAAAACGACCCTGGTCAGAAGTGTCGAGTATGCCTAACGGATTAAACTTGGAGGAAAATGAACAGGCAGGAAAAAATAGAACAGGCACTGGCTCGTTTTAAACTTCTCCAGGACCGGCAGATAGGGATGCTCTCCAAAGGGTGCGACAGCTCTGCTGTCGCCAAAGAAGGGGTGATAAAAGACATGGTCTTTGAAAGAAGCCGCACCTTTGAAGATCTCAGAAACGAGATCTCCATATTCTCGGGGATATCCAAAGCCCGGGATAAACCGGCCTTTCTCGAATGCAGGCTCATGGTTTCAGAGATTCTCGAGAAGGAAAAGATTCTAACAGAGCTGGTTAAAGAGCGTAAAGAAAAACTTACCAGGGATATGGAAACGGTTAGAAGGGGAAAAAAGACATTAAGAGGATACCGGGGAGGTGCAGACACCCCAGGGCGCTCCATGGAACTGACCGGCTAATCAGAAAAACCTGTTACAGATAGAGAGGATAAAATGAATACCAACTATACCCCGGCAGCAGAATTAAAACCCCTGTCTCCAGTTTCCAATTTTTACCAGGGCAGTGCAGGACAAAACCAAGGAAAAAAGATCCACGAACCCGGGCAGCTAAATAGCACTGCAAAAGATGGGAACACAACCAAATCAGATAAAACCATCAACGGAGCGGCCACCAGGGAAGAGGCAAACGAAATTATCGAAAGCCTCTATGAGCTCACCGAAATGCTCCAGACCTCCCTGAGCTTTCAGGTGGACCAGGAGAGCGATTCTGTTATCATCAAGGTTATAGACAAAAAAAACAACGGGGTGATCCGCCAGATCCCCAGCGAAGATATTTTGAAACTAAGGGAAAAGATGAGTGAAATGACGGGGCTTCTTTTCAACGAGAGCGTATAAGGTTTAAATATCAAAATAAAGACCGCAAATCATATGTCCTGGGCGAAACAGCCTGGTTGATCTGCGCTCCTGGGAAAAGACTATCCCTGGAACAGGGGATGTTTAAGGGCATAACCGCTGTTTTCGAGGATAAGCTGATAACTCTCCCCCCTGGTGCTGTTTATGGCAATGGGCCCCATGAGATTAACCGTCATCTGTTCCGGCTTTTCATCGGGGATGGTTGCCACGGCAAGATAGGATATTTTATCCCCCTTACCCCAGGCGGCGGCCTTTATCACCCTGTTACGGTCAACCCTGTAGCCTTCCAGGATTAAAAGGGGATCGATGACAAAAAATGCCAGGTCCGGGTTATCCACCGCCTGGTAGAGCTTGAACGGTTCCATTCCCTTATCCTGTATCAATACGTACCGCTTCTGCCCTTCAAAGCCCAGCATTCCATCGGGCATGACAATGATCTTTGCCTCGTCAATCTCTATTCTGCCAAATTTTCGGGTTTGAATCTCAAACATCCTGATCCCTGTCAACTCCTCTTTTTGATTCTCTTTATTTTCCGGGTTTTTACTTTTCCCGGTCTTTTTTTTTACCCTTGTCCGTCCAGAGGGCTGCGGCCTTTGCAAGGTCTGAAACGCTGCCCTGCAAAGAGAGGATGTTCTCCTTTTGAATCTCCTCGTAAACCTCGTTCCTTAACACGGAAACCGTGGCAGGGGCATCTATGCCGATGCGCACCTTGTTTTTTCCGATCTCGAACACCTTGACTACAATATCATCGGATATCCTGATACTCTCCCCGGACTTCCGTGTAAGAACAAGCATAAATTCTCCATTTACATATAATCAACCAGGCTGATCTTCATGATCTTGGAGGTGGATGAAAGGGCGGCCTCATAGGCAGTCTCAATCGCCTTGAGATCCAGCACAGACTTTACAAGGTCTGCGTCCTCGATCATGGAACGTCTCTCGGTAACGCTTAACGTGGTTTTCGATATCACGTTGGTCCTGATCTCAAGGTTGTTTTCCTTTAAACCTGAATCAACAATATAGGACTCCACATGGGCCATGTGGGAGTCAAGCCGTGACAGGGACCTTTTAAGCCCCTCGACGTCATTTTCGGCAAGAAACCCCTTCAGGTCGAACAGGGTGTTAAAAATGCCCCACTCAGGTTCTTTACTGCCCGTTGGCGGGACATGGGAGGTTCTCCCTGGATCAAATCCAAGATCATCTCCCAGGGCCTTTGCCGAACCACTTGCAGACCAGTCAAACGCAAGCCCCTTGAGTCTTGGTTTTCCCTCCTCCTGAATCACAAACTTTTTTTTACCACTATCAAAGGAAACTTCATAGTCAATTCCGCCTGTTTTACCTGGATAGTACTCTCTTGATGCCTCTTCCATCCTGATTTCGATCTCGTTGGCAAGGTCTGTAAAACTTTTTGCAGGCGGGGCACTGGTTTCTGAGTAGTTACCCGGGGGAATGGTTATGGAGATGGGACCCTGAAGACCGTAACCATCGTTGCTGTCCTCATAAAAAACCATCTCATCGTTCACCCCCGCAGCAATGGTGATGTCATGGGAGACCTTGGTAAGGGGATCAAAGGCAACCCTGTTATCGCTGACAACGGCATCCCTCAGGTCAACCTGATCAAATCCGATGTCCAGGGCAAGGCTGGTGCCTGCCCCGTGGCTTAAATTTCCGCCTGAGGGATAGAAAGTATCCCTGGTAAAGCCGAGGGCTCCTGCCGCCGAATTGAGGTTTGGCTCACCTGTCCAGTTTATCTGAAAGGCTTGAAGGTCGGTACCGCCCTCGGGCCGGATGGTAAATTTCTCCGTCACATCGTTGAACTCGACCAGATAAGCGCCCGAAGATTCCCGGTTCATCTCATATTGAACCTTTTGGGCCAGGAGATCACCACTTGCGTAATCCTGGGCTGGAATGGTAACGGTAATGGGTTCGCCCATGCCTTTTCCAACACTCTCCCTGAATTGAAAGCTGTTGTTAGGTTCGGTTATGTTAAACCCCATCACTGCCTGATCGCTCTCGACGGCATCCACACTCCTGCCCGAATGGGTTCCGTTTCCAAAAAGCAGCTCCACATGGGAACCTTTTTTCGAACCGTCATCCTGGATGGAAAACTTTCCAGATGCGGGGTCAAAACGAACATCATACTTAAGGCCATACCCGTTTTTTGAGGCAGATGCCTGGTCCATGGCAGTTTCAATGGCCTGGGCAAGCTCTTCTTTTGTATAGACCCCGTCTTGAACAACCGCCGTAAGCTCTTTTGTTGCCATGGCATACTCCGAAGAAAACTCCCTGAAGTCAACCGCATTGTTTGACCCGTCAATGGTGATTCTCTCCTCCTGGAATATTTTCGAACCGTTTCTCCCCACCTCCAGGACCGAGGACTCCCCTGTCTTAACGGTAAAGGGCTTTTTATCACCATTGTAAACAACGGAAGTAGGATTCAGCTCATTGTCAAAGGTAAAGGTCTTTTCAGAGACCCTTGAACCGCTGAAAATATAATTGTCCAGAACCTGGGTATTGCCAAGATCCACCATCTGCCTGATAATATTGTCAACATTCTCCACCATGGCACGTCTCTGATCCTTGCCCGCAGCGCCGCTTGCGAGGTTTTGAATATCCTTCTTGAGTAGAAGCAGACGATCGTTGGTGGAGGTCAGGGCCGCCTCCCCGGAGTTGAGCCAGGATTTTCCCATAGCAATATTTTTATTGAGCTGCTCTAACCCCTTCAGGTTTATCTTCATGCCCATTACCTGACTCAAACCAACGGGATCATCGGAGATCGTATTGATGCGTTTCTGGGTGGTGGCCACAAGATTGGCATCCCTGAGATCGCTTGTAATGGTTCCGAGTCGTCGGGTGGCGGTTGAATATATGGAAATATTTGGTACTCGCATGGACATCCTCCTTATTCTATCTCATCCCCAGAAGCGTGTTGAGCATCTCATCGGAAACCGTAACAAGCTTTGATGCCGCACCAAAGGCGTGCTGATATTTCATCAGATTTATCATCTCTTCGTCGAGGGAGACCGCCGAAATGGAGTTGCGCTGCTCTGTCAGATTGGTCACCATGACCTCTGCAAACTTTCTGCCCACCTGGACGCTCCTGGATTTGACCCCAAGAGAACCGATCACCATCTGATAGTAGCCGTCAAGGGTGGACATGGCAAGGCTTGACCGGGCATCCCTTCCCCTGTCATAGGTCCAGGTCTCCATGTCGATGGTTTTATACTGAAGGTCGGAAAGCTTCAGGGCGTTTCCATTGTCCCCCTGGCTGATTTTCCCGGTTTCACCGTTTATGGTAGAGGCAGCAATAAAGGTGGAGTCAGAGAGTCTCTGGTTCACCCCCACTGTCATGGAATCCCTGCCGGAAAAGAATGTGTTGATTCCTGCGGCTGCCATCACCCCTGCTGTTGTGCTTTGATCGTCTCCAAAGGCAAAGCTCATCTCCGAAGCATCGGTCTTAGCAAGGTCAAAGCTGAAAGACCCTTGACCGACGATCTTGTTTTTAAAGTTCACCTGAATGTCTGAAATCTTGTCCCCGTTAAAATCGATGCCAAACCCGTCATCGTCCCCGCCGCTTGGAACAAGGGTGATATTGCCGCCGGTGGGATCGTTTTGTACGCTCCATTCACCGGTTACGGACCTTGAAAAGGTCAAATCCTTAACCTCAAAATCAAGGTTGGCATAGTTGTTAACCGAAACAACGGTATTTGGGGCCATGAATCCGGATTTTTCCCTGCCCTGCTCAAACGAGATGTTTTTCACCCCATGGTAATCTGCCGAGGCTTCAAACTTGAGGCGGTTGTCAAGGGTGGCCGAGGCCTTTATTCCCGAAGATTTTCGGTTCACCTGATCGGCAAACGAGTCAAGGGTCCAGTGCCAGTCGGAAAGGAGTTCTCCCGATGGCTCTCCCTTTTCATTAAAGGATACGGGTCTACCCGAGGTGTCGGTAGTTACGGTGAACACATCCCCGTCAAAGAGAGTGCCATCGGAGAAGACCAGGGTCATACCGTCCACCTCCACCTCCACCGGGGTTTCGGGTGTTCTGGGAGGATCTTCCCCCCTTATCTCAAAGCTGCCCGACCCTCTTCCCCCGGACCATCTGACAACAAGGGGAGGCTCTCCATCTTCCGGCAGGTGACCGACCTTTCCACCGGATTGAACGGTAAAGGTGTACATATCGCTTACGCTGTTGGCCCTGCCCCTTATCCTGAAATCAAGGGGGTCAACCCTGCCTGATTTATCGGTGTTCACGGTCAGGGTATTCCCGGCCACAAGGGAACCTGCACTGACATTGAAAGAGAGGGTGGTGACTCCCTCTTCCTCGATTTCCACCCGTCCGTCGTCAGGCACTTCCACGACTCCCCTTTCCCCCGTGAAGAACCCCTTTGCATCGAGTTTCTCCCACTCTATCCAACCTGTTTCATCATAGAGGGTGGAGGTAGCTCCATTTCTGCCAAAGGTGCTGCTGGATTCAAGGAGATCGTTGATCGGCTGGCTGGTTGTTGTTCCTGTGCCCGTGGATACCTTGAGGGCTGCATCGTTGGTTGCTCCGGTTTCTTTAAAATCTGTGATCGTAATTGGCTCTTCAAGATCTCTGCCCTTTATAATGGAGAGAGACCCGCCGGTTGCAAAAACCTCATAGTCACCTTCAACGCCGTCCGCCAGAAAGACCGCTTTAATTCCAGCTACCAGACCGGAAGCGTGATCCTCATCCGCCATTAAACCTCCAACTGGCGTGTAGGAGACCGTATGTCCATCAACATCAAACTCAACCGTCTCCCCAGGGGTGAAGTTGGCAAATCCACCCTTACCCCCAAGGGTGATTATGGAACTTCCGGAAATCGCATTCCCGCTCTCAAAGAGAGCCCCGTTGCCAGCTCCTGAGACCGTGCTGGAAAAGGAGATTCCAGGATCATGGACAATGGTCACCGTGCCGGTAATTACCGCAGCCTCATCTCCGCCGGCACCGGCTTCATTCACAACCCTACCTTCAAAGGTGATAGTGTTGTCTCCCACCACAGGAAGAAGAGGATCGCCGATCACAAGCCCCTTGACCCCGATGGTTTTACCTGAAGAGCTGGTCACGGTAAGACCCCTTGCGGAAAAATCCTGGTCAGAGTTTATGCCGTTTATGGTGTCTGCGGCGTCCTTTAGTGAGTCCTCAAACTGCCTTTCAAAGTCCCCCACCGAAGAATCCACGGTAAAACTCTGTCGCTGATCGATTCCATCCACCACCAGGGTGTAGGTTACCACATGGCCGTCGGCAGGTACAGGTACAGCAAGGCCGAACTCAGCCGATGTCTCCGAGCTATGGGCCTCAACCCCGGCAATTTTATTGAGGGCATCGGCTAGGGAGGCCGCCGACCTCAGTGCGTTGCCGCCGATATTCTGGACCTTGATCTTTTGTGTGCCGCCCGGACCGCCGGAGATGGTGAGAGTCTGATCGGCAATAGCCTCAGTAAGGGCAAGTGACAGGCTTGTACCGGTCTGAACACTTCCAAGGCCTGATCCGTCAAATTCAGCAACCTCCCTGTCACCAACGGTTGCCCCCTCCACAACGGTGAGGCGATATTTTGCCTGGATGCCGGCAAGGGCCGTCCCCTCCCAGTCAGAGACCCTGGCATCAGAGATTCCCATATCAACCTCAACCGGACGGTAGGAGGGTTCAGTGCCGGACTGATCCTTGATCCACATCTTAAAGTCTTGTTCATAGTCGATCCTGTTACCAAAATAAAAGCTCGAAACAAGGCCGCTCTCCTCTGCCCTATAGTCGCCTATCACAGGATCTGAAAAAAAATTAAGCCCTGCCCCCTGGGAGTGTTGGTAGTTCATGGTCCATATCATATTTTCCACAAGGACATCCATGTCTGCCTGATACTTTGGAATAACCTCATCCCTGATATCGAGCCACCCCCCAACCTTACCTCCGGTTATCTTGCTGGAAATATCCACCTGGGAGCCATAGGAACCCTGCCACAGGACCTGCTCCTCGTTGTACGAAAGTTCAGAATGGTCCACCCCGTTGACAAGCGAGAAACCATTGCCGACGTTGATTATAATGGCACCGCTTGACTGTTCAAAGGTGTCGATATTTATAAGCTCTCCAAGCTCATCCACCAGGGCATTTCTCTGGTCCCTCTGTCCATGGGCGGTTCTATTGAGCTCAAGACCCGTAATCTCCCGGTTCATGTCGGCAATCTGACTGGTTAGGGAATTTATCTGACCAAGGGCGGTTGATATCTCTCTGTTCAGATCGCTCCTGAGCCTCACAAGATCGTTGTTTATGGTAACAAAACGCCCGGTAAGATTTTTTGCGGTTTCATACACGGCAACCCGCTCGGAAGCACCCATGGGATTGTTGGAAAGGTCCTGCCAGGAATTCCAGAATTGCCCCATGGTGTTGTTGATGCCTGTTTCCGAAGTTTCGTCAAAATACCCCTCAAGTACCCTGAGGTAAGATTCAGCCTCCTGAAATGCGGCCTGGGAAGATTTAGCATCGGTGAGCCTGTTCTCAAGGAGTTGATCGACCCGCTGGCGGATCTGTTCCACACCCACGCCGGTACCAAACAAAAAGCCTGAATAAAGGGCCGGAGTATTGCTCTTTTGATCGGCATTTTGAACGCTGTAATTGGGGTTGTTTACATTGGAGATATTGTTGCCGGTAACGGTCAGGCCGTACTGCTGGGCCGCTATGGCACCCTTGGCAATGTTCAGGGTAGAAGAGATTCCTGACATGGCTACACCCGTGCCCTGATAAAATGGTTGGACTCTTTTTTCTCAGAAATCCTGCCTGAGCCCCCATAGTGATCCAGGTCGTTTACCTTGACAATGGTTGATATCACATCACCAATCACCTTTTGATGTTCAGAGATATAGCGGTTGTTCGCCTGGGCAAGAGCCTGGATCTCATCCTTCCGGGTATTGATGGCGATTACCATGGCTTCAACCCCGACTCGCACAACCTTCCCCAAAACACAAGAGCCCAGAGTAGAAAGTCGAAAGGAGTCGGTATCCATGGAATGAACAACCCCCTGGTCATCTAAAAGATCAAGGATTTTACTCCTTACAGATTCAATCTGCCCGGCAGTTTTGTTCTTTTCCTTTGCACTGGTCCACAGAAAATCGACATCCATGGCAAGTATAGCCTCTAGATCATCCTCCAAAAGTTTTTTCAAGTGCCCGTAACAGGCAAGCTTTTCCTGCAAAAGGACTTGAATCTGATCGGCAAATTTTTCCATGTCATCTCCCATACCTTCTATTTATCGGCACCTGCACAAACTTTTTAAAGTAAACCGGAATATTTATTGCTTGCTTTTTTATATGAAACTCCCGCCGAAGGGTTGTTATTGGCGGTGTTTCAATATTCGTTGTGGCCGGATGCCTCTCTCGCTCCGGCCGTGCCGGTTATATGAAACTCTCGCCAAAGCGTTGTTATTGGAGGAGTTTTCATGTTCGTTGTGGCCGGATGCCTCCCTTGCTCCGGCCGTGCCGGTTTTTATATGAAATTCCCACCGAAACATCACTGTGAGAGCCTCGACTTTAGAGCCCTCTTTGGTTTTCCTGACCGGAACATTCAAAACCAAAGGGTCGAAACAGTTAAGAAGTGTCAAAGTGACCCCCGACGTTTTGCGTTCCGGTCAGGATAACCAAAGGGGGCGGAATGATAACATTGCCCGCCCTGCTCGATTGAGTTTCATGCTTCGTTGTGTCCTATATCTAACAGATGGAATTTTTTTCCCTTTAACCACCCTTTTATGCCGTTCAGCGTACTATAAAGCAATACATATGCCATACCATCTAAATACACGATCTGAATCCGTTAAGTATTCACCAACAACTACCTAACTCAATCGTCCTTTTGCATCTTTTCTAAAAACTCGGCGATGCCAATCCCATTGCCAGACGCAGCAAGCTGATCGACCAGTTCCCTGTCATACATGGACTCAAAGATTTCGATCCCCTGGCTCTTGCCGAACAGGGCATCCCCGGGCAGGGTGCTGCGCATGGATTTCACCATGGTGGAGAGAAAGATCGCCTCAAACCCCTGGCAGGCCTGTTTGAGTTTTTGAGAATCTCCCTCCTTGGAAGCAATAGTGTTTGTTCCGGCAGGTTTGACCGGAGAAGAGATCAGATTTATTGAATTGATTGGCTCCATTTTAACACCTCCAATGGTTAAGGGCCGCAACCTGTTTCATCTGCGACCTGGAAATCACAACTTTTACTCGATGATCAAGCGTAGGGGGAATCCTAAATAATCTCAAGCTCGGCCTGGAGGGCCCCCGCAGCCTTGATGCTCTGGAGAATGGTGATTAGATCCCTTGGAGATACGCCAATGGAGTTAAGTCCCTTGACAAGCTCGCCAATGGTGGTGGTTCCTTTAAGGGGGAGCACATTGACCTCCTGTTCTTCCACGTCCACCTCATCCTGGGGGGTTACGACGGTCTCTCCTTCAGAAAATGGATCGGGCTGGGACACCTCGCTCGACCTCTTGATAGTCACGGTGAGATTGCCATGGGCAACGGCAACGGTTGATATGGTGACGTTTTCACCGATAACGACCGTTCCGGTCTTTTCATTCACAACCACCTTGGCCCTTGTATCGGGAACGATGGAGAGGGTCTCGATGTCGGCCAGGAATTCGGCCACCCGGTTCTGCTGCATGGCTTCCGGGATGTTGAGGCGAAGGGCGCTTGAATCCATGGTTTCTGCCACCCCGTCGCCGATGGATGCGTTGATGGTGTCGGCCACCCGCTTTGCCGTTGTAAAGTCAGGGTTGTAAAGCGAAAGAATCAGCTCTTTTTTACCGTCGAGAACAACGGGAATTTCCCTCTCAACGCTTGCCCCATTGGCGATCCTTGCCACCTGGAGGTGATTCTTCTGGGTGCTGCCCCCGGCACCTCCCGCTCCCACACCCCCAAGGGCCACCGGCCCCTGGGCAAGGGCGTAGACCTGGCCGTCAACCCCCTTGAGGGGGGTCAGAAGCAGGGTACCGCCCACAAGGCTCTTGGCGTCGCCCACGGACGAGGCAACAACGTCGATTCGGTTGCCGATCCTTGCAAAGGCCGGGATGTCGGCCGTCACGATCACAGCGGCAATGTTCTTGACCTTGAGTTGGTTCTTGTCCACATGGATGCCCATGCGGTCCATCATGTTGGCCAGGGCCTGGGTGGTAAAATCGGCACCGGATTTGTCTCCTGTGCCGTCAAGACCCACAATGAGCCCGTAACCGGTAAGCTGGTTGCTGCGGATGCCCTTTATGGCCGCAAGGTCCTTGATCCTTGCGGCACTTGTCGTCTGAACCCCAAAGAACAGGAGAAAAATCAGGAAAAGAACTCCCTGGAATGTGACACATTTTTTTAATCTACTCACATTTCTGTTCATCGGCTAAAAATCCTTTTAAATTAGTAGTCAGTAGCGAGGTAGCGACTAACTACCAACTACTGACTACTGACTACTACCTGCTGTCTGCTGTCTACTGTCTACTGTCTACTAAAAGGGCCAGATATTGTCCATGATCCTGGTTCCCCAGCCAGGATTCTGCTTGTCGGCAAGGGTGCCCTTGCCGGAATACTCGATCCTTGAGTCGGCAAGGTAGGTGGACTTTACCCGGTTATCGGCCATGATATCCCCGGGCCGGAGCACTCCGGATACGCTTATATACTGAACCTCTCCGTTCACCCTCATGGCCCGCCTGCCAAACAGGCTCAGGTTGCCGTTGGGCAGAACCTCGGTGATCCTTGCGGCTATGGATGCCGTGATGCTGCCGCTGCGGTCGTTCTTTGCCTCCCCCTTGAAGTCGTTGGCATAATCGGCCCCCACAAGCTTGCCTGTACCTGTGGCACCAAACCCCCGGGTAACGCCAAAGAGGTTGGAGATGCCGACATTGACCCCTGTTTTCCTGGAGGTCTCCGTGTTCACATCCATCTGGGAGGAGGTGTTTTCCACAATGTCCACTATCACCGTGTCTCCTACCATGGACGCCTTGGTATCTTCAAAAAACCTGGATCTTGAATCCGAAGTCCAGAGAGAACCCTCCTCCGGGGGGATCGTTGCATATTGAGGTTCTATCACAGGCTGAGCTGCAATACCCCGGGGCACAACATCTGCTGAACCAAAAGGGTCAGCCATTTTACCCATGCATCCAGTTAAAGCAATGACCGACATGAGAAGCGCTGCCACTATCTGTCGCATCCTTTTACCTCCTAGAAAAAAACATCCACGGTTTTAGACCCTGAAATTCTGCCCAAAACTGTTCTGTTGGTGGTCGGGTTATTCACCTGGATTTGATCTCCAAGTCCTCCCTCCTGATCTGCCACCCCTGTCGCCAGAATGCGCATATTTCCCTTTTTCGCCACAAGGACCACATTATCTCCCCTGCTTACCAGGGGAGGTTTTTCAAGCATGCCTGTTCTAAAAAAATAGTTTGCCCCTACATTTTGTCTCAGCCTCATGCCAACGGCCATATCCGTCATGGTCAAGTAAGTGTCGGGAATCTTTGACACATTGATCCGTCGGAGGCTGAGATCTTTCGGTTCAAGGATCATACCCCTGGAGAGGCTTCTTGTGGCACATACAACCTTGTCGTATACGTCCACATAACCCGAAATCGAAATCCGGCCCTGGGAGACATCGTCAACCAGGACATCGGCATGGAGGCTCACCCTGCCCTTTACGTCCCTGTTGTTCCGGGATCGAACGGACAGATCTAATTTACCCAGGGGATAGAGGTCTACCCCCCTTGTCTTGAACTCTCTTATCTCAAAGGATTCCACCCCGACTCTCTCCCTGACATAATCATGGAAAAGACCGGCCAGCATCTCCTGGGGGAGCTCCTGACCGACCCGCTTGATGAAAACGGAATCGGGGAAACTGATCCTGGCCGTGGGGGGAAGCCAGGAGATGGACTCAAGCTTCGAGGCAAGACGCTGGCCAGACTCGTGCTTTACCTTACCAATGGCCGGTGAAAAACCCATGGTATAATCTTCAAGGGCCTGTCTAATCATCCCAGGCCCTTTGACGCTGGCAATATCCTTTAACAGATACTCCCTGGCATTGACCCTGGCATCGGAATTGATCTCGATCAAAACAGAATCAGGTTCATTCCCGTAAGCGGGAGTCCCCCCGGAGGCGGCTGAAAAAAACAGAAAGAACAGTAGAAACCCCAGAAACCTAATAGGCTGTTCCATTACCGTTTAAGCCCGTTGGCAAGACCCAGCATGGCGTCTGCGGTCTGGATGGATTTGGAGTTTGCCTCATAGGCCCTTTGCCCCACGATCATGTTGACCATCTCTTCCACAACGCTCACATTGGACATCTCGATATAGTTGTTGGCCACCGTCCCCAGGGGTGCCTCTCCGGGAATCCCCTCGTTGGCGGGACCAGAACCCTCGGTGGGCCTGAAGAGGTTTTCCCCCACGGCAAACAATCCGGCCGGATTTACAAATGAGGAGAGGTTCACCTGCTCGGTTGCAAGGATGTTATCGTCAGACCCGGTTATGGTCAGGGTACCGTTATCCTGGAGGCTTATTATAGTCGCCTCCACCGGTATGGCGATCTCGGGCTGGAGCCTGTCGCCTGAGTTGGTGGTGATGAAGCCTTCGCTGTCCAGAGTGAAGTTCCCGGCCCGGGTGTAAAGCTCCTCATCTCCGTGGATAACCCTGAAAAAACCGTCCCCCTGGATCACGAAGTCCAGCTGGTTGCCGGTCTGGTTGTAATCTCCCTGGGTGAAAATCTTCTGAACTCCGGAAGGTTTAACGCCCATACCCACCTGGATTCCCGTCGGGATCTGACCCCCGCCCGGGGTTGTAGCACCTGCCACGAGCATGGTCTGGTACATGAGGTCATGAAAGTTGGCCCGGCTCTTCTTAAATCCTGCCGTGCTTGAGTTTGCAAGGTTGTTGGCAACCACATCCGTTTGAATCTGCTGGGCATTCATACCCGTGGCAGAGGTCCACAAGGCTCGTATCATAAGCTTATCTCCCTATTAATAGCTTTTAGCTAACAGCTAATTCTCGTTCCCGCCGTGCCGGTTACTGTAGTTTACCCAGGCTGTTTATGGCCTTGTCATCAACCTCGTCAAAGGTCATCATCATCTTTTGAAAGGTCTCGTACATCCTGTGGTGATCTATCATGTGGACCATCTCATCCACGGCCTTGACACTCGAGAGTTCAAGGGAACCTTGAACAACTCTCACGTTTGCCGGAGGGAGCTCGGCGTTGGGATCACCTGTAAATATAAAATTATTGCCCCCCTCTTTTTGAAGCAGCTCAAGGGTGTCAAAGGTGACGATGTCCAGCTGATCGAGAACGACACCGTCTCCTCGGACCTCACCGGCAGCGTTGATTTCGACGGTGCCGGCCACAATGGTAACGGGTCCGTTCCGGCCAAGTACTGGGTCACCGTTCTGATCCACCAGCACATTGTCCGAGTTAAGGGAAAAAATTCCGTTCCGGGTGTAGCGGACCCCTGATCCGGTCTCGACCTTGAAAAACCCCTCGTCAACCAGGGCGAGATCAAGGGGGTTGCCCGTATGCTTCACCCCAGCCTGGGTGAGGTCGGTGTTGAGCCTCGCCTTGAAGAGCCTGTCGAAGCTGACAACGTCCTTTTTAAATCCGGCTGTGTCCACATTGGCAAGGTGATTGGATGTCACCTCGAGCTTTCTCTCCTGGCGTAGTCCTCCCTGGACTGGCCGTGTCATCTCAAGAATCATGGAATTTCCTTTTTTGCTGAATGTTCTCGGTTTAAATGTTTAAAATAGCAATAAGGATGCCACAAGTTTTATCAACCCGACCACTTGCCATATCTACCTGGAAACACAACGAATAGATGAGAAGTTATTATTGAGGTGGTAAAACAACACGGTTTTCAATATGAATAAAAGAGGCTTCTCTGACGAATCTGGGCCGGGTTCTTGACGCCTACCGGAAAAAACTACCTACCGACAACCCACGACATAGGACACACTGCCTACTGCCTGATGCCTACTGCTTTTTTATTAATGGAGTAGACAAAGGCAAGAAGCTCTGCCACGGCAACATAGATCTCCTCAGGAATCTCCTGATTGATCTCAAGTTTTGAGAGCACCTCCACAAGATCTGGGTCCTTTTTTACCGGGATACCGTGCTCCTGGGCAAGGTCAATGATCTTTTGGGCAACGATTCCGGTTCCCTTGGCCGTTACTTTGGGGGAATCCCCGGTTAAGGGATCATATTTAAGTGTGACTGCTTTTTTTTTCATCTGTTTACAAAACTCTCTCCTAGGAGGGATAGCTGGCAGAGCTTCATCCTTGGCTGTGGCCTTGAACCATCCCTTGCTTAAACTATAAGATTCAGGCTGGAACTTTCTTTTTCTACAAAAATATCGGCCAGGGATGCCTGGGAAAGGAGCTCTGGTTTTTCCCTGCGGCACTCCACCTGAAGCACCTTAAATCCCTGGGTGGTCAACCGCTCTTTCAGGGTCGGCACCATGGTCCTTATGAACCGGGCCACGCCTTCATCCGCCACCTGGAACACGGCTGCGATCTCGGTGTTTAAAACCGAAAGATCCACCCGCAGGTCGCCGAGGTTGGTCATGGTGAGGAAAAGAGACGCCCTTACCAGGCGGCCTCCCTTTGTACCGGGCTTCTCCTGTCTGGCCCCAAGATCGAGAAAGAGCTGGCCAAAGGTGAAGATCCTTTGGTCCAGAATGGGAAAGGGAATCAGATACCGGGCATTGTCCGAAGATTGGCTGTTGAGGGTCTGAAACTTTTCCATGGCGTCAATGAAATCACCCACCGACTTATGAACCTCCCCCTTGCCGGAATCGCCACGGCTGAGAATGGCGATACTCTGGTCGAGCAACTGCCTGCTTCGTCCAAGAACCCGGAGTATAAACCCATGATCCGGGGCGTCCGACTTAAGGGCGGCAGACACGAGAAGCTCCTTGAGTCGGTCAAATTCCGGGCCTGGAGGAACAGGGTGTGACTCTGAGAACACAAGGGAGGCAAAGGGATTTTTATCGGTTAAAGCCCCCAGGGCTGCAGACAAAAAGCCCGGAAGTGTGGAGGTTGAACCAGTTGCGGAAGGGATGTTGATCAAAGAGGGAGGGGTGAGGTTCTCGGTGGTGGGTTTAACAATTTCAAACCCGCCGGGTCCTGTCACCTTGAGTTCCAGGGTTTGACCTGCTATCAGACCAATGGCTGTATCGGCGGTTAAGCGCTTACCCGCCACCAGGATTTCAGCCCGGCTGGATGAGAGGACCTTCAGCACGGTGGCATCCACGGTCCGGCCCTTGGCAAGCGCGGGAAGGAGGGTTTTACCATCACCCCGCAACTGCCTTGCGAGATCAGGGGCGAAGATCTGAACCCCCTGATTCACCGGGTCTCCATTGCCATGAATTTCTTTTTAAGGCTTATGACCAGCTGAACCTCGCCCTTTGGCATGGAGAGGCGCAGGGCAATTGCATCGGCATCCAAGCCCTTTTCAAAGAGTTCAACAACGCTCTTTTGCTGATCAAACACATCGTCTTCAGGGTGTTTTCGAGGCTTATCCCCCCCCTTGAACCCATCTTTACCATCACCTTTACCGGACAAACCCATCTCCTTCCCATGCACAGAAGAATGGTTTGACGCCCCGGCAAGCAGGGACTCGGCCCTGGAGAGCAGCAGATTGATGCTGATGATCCTTGAATCAAGGGAGTTGTTCAGCCCCTTTATGATTTTTTTCTTATCCCGGATCTGACCGTCAAAAGTTGCAGCAGCGGCATCGGCTTCCCGCACAAGGGGTTCCAGCATATCAATGATGCAGGATGCCGTCTGCCCGGCCTCCTTGGCAGCAAGGATGTTTTCTTCCACGCCACCAGAGGCCTTGCCCTGTATGGCGATCTTTTCCCCAACGTCTTTTCCCCGGTTCTTTTTTTCTTTAGGATGGTTTTTCAGGCGGCCAAGAAGCACAAGAAAAAGGCCGACAAGCACAAGATCGATAAAGAGCTGTACCACCAGCCAGAATTTGAGGGAAAGGAGTATGGTCATGCAATGGTATCCAGCAGATTTCCAGTCCCGGCCGGGTCCTGCTCGTCCTTTGTCTCCTTATCAACATCTTTGCCTGGTGGTCTGTTTGCCCCGGCCCCTTTCGAAGATTTTCGCTCTTTTTTTCCCCTTTCTCTCTCTGGTGCAACTCCCCGGGCATCGTTGGATTCCGGGACCGTTGTCTTTTCAACCTCGGCCCTTGCCGCCTGCTGTGCCGCAAGCTGTTCGGGATCAGGCTTGCCGGATCTGACATGCTGGGTGGCCTCGTGCACTGCTCCTGACTGCTGAATGATGATATTGTGACCGGGTATGGTAGTCATGGCTGTTTCCTATCCAGTGGTGAAGGCACTAAAATTAACCTGCTCCACATACGTGCCCGACAGATTAAGGTTCAACGCAGCTTTTATATTAGACAGAAAGTCCGCCTCTGTAACTTTGTCTATCTTTTGGGATGCAAGTACTTTGCCCATGGCTTCGAAAACAATGTCCCGGTAAAGGGGCAGGTGATCGTTGATCTCATTTGCGGCCCTTGCATCCGAATAGTCTATGGAGAGGCTGGCGGTGACATAGGAGATCCCGGTTTTACCGTTCGGCACCAGCAGAACAAAATTTTCCAGGATGATGTTTCCCGGTCTTGGGGCCAGATTTCTCTGGGTAACACCCCCCTGGGCCATATTTTCCCCGGCCAGGTCAGGTTGAACCGTTAAAACCTCGGATCTCCCGGGTTCTGAGATCCCATCAACCTGAGTCATGGAGGGCAGGTCGGACTTTTTTTCTGCAAAAAATCCGAAGTAAACCATGGGCAAAGCCGCCAGAACCATAACAACGGCCAGGCAGGCAGCCATGAGATGTCTGGATTGATACCATTGGTGAACGGGGGCGGGGACCGGGGAATCAGACGATGCCTGGGCAGGGGAGAGGTCTTTGCCTGCCTCTTCCAGCACCACCTGATGATCATCCTCCTCCTCTCCGGGATCCGTTGTCATATAAAGATCGTTATCAAGATCTCCGATGATGTCCTCATCCTCCTCTTCGGAGGTATTGAGAAGTTCATCAATATCATCCTGGGAGATAAGATCATCCCCCTGGGATTCCCTGTCGGAACCATCGTCTGGCGAGTCCTCCCGGAGAAGGTCATCAATATCCTCCTGGGCGATGGTGTCGATCTCATCCCCGGCAAAGGTTGAGGGTGGCGGTCCAGGTGCCATATTCGATGCCGGGTCAGGTTCAGAGTCAGACAAACGGTCAAAAGAGAGATCGGGTGTCGGATCAGGTTCAATTTCAGATGACGGTCCAGGTTCCGGGAAAGAGACCTGTTCAGATGCAAATTCGAATTCGAGATCCGGTTGGGGTGCCCCGGCCAGAAGCCTGTCAATGGTCGCCTGGCTGACCAGATTATCCTCAATGGAAACGGCCTGGGATTCATCAATCACCATTTCCTGATCCAGGCCTGGTTCAAACCGGGGGTCGGGGGGCGGCTGCACCGGCTCCTCGTCCATGGGTTTATCTTCCTCCAGGGCAGAAGAAGTGTCTGCTCCATCGGAATTTTCTTGCGATCCTACTCCCATGAGCCGTTCAATATCTTCCTGGGAGACCAGTTCAAGGTAATCGTCATCGTCCTGATAATCATCATCAGGGGTGTCCTCAACAGAAGCGGCCAATTCATCTTCCTGGGAAGATTCAGAATCCCGGGAGACTGTATTCAAGAGAGAGTCAATATCATTCTGGGAAAGTTCGCCTATTTCATCATCATCCGTCCCACCTGGCATCTCATCCTGCCGGGCGTCAAACAAAGAATCCTCCCCGTCCAGGAACGAAGAGTTCAACAGCTCGTCAATATCCTCCTGGGAGATCAGGGTATCGTCATCCTTGTCGAATTGAGCCATTTAAGACCTCACACCGGAATGTTTGTCTGTCATATAACCCTTGATTCTTGCCTTTAGCTTGATTAGAATAGCCGTATGTATCTGGCAGATCCTGGATTCCGTAAGTGTCATCACTTCACCGATTTCCCTGAGGGTCAGCTCTTCATAATAGTAGAGGGAGACAACCAGCTGCTCTCGCTCAGTGAGGGTGGCAATGGTTTTTGCAAGAACAGCTTTTAATTCCTCCCTGCCAAGAAGATCGGCAGGCGTATCTCCTCCCTTGAGACCCGATTCAAACCGTGTCCTGGATGAGGTGTCATTGTCCCCTGTTTTGATAAAGGCATCAAGGTTCAAAATAGTGGCACCGTGTATATCTGTAAGCATGTCGTAATAATCTTCGAGACTTACTTCAAGGGCCAGGGCCACCTCATCGTCCGATGCAGCACCCCCTTTTTTCTCCTCAACCTCCTTGATCGCCCTTGAAATATCCTGGATTTTTTTTCTCATGGATCGGGAATAGGGGTCCATGCTTCTGAGCTCGTCGAGGATAGCACCCTTTATTCTGTACTGGGCATAGGTTTTCAGACTCACATGCTTGCCTGGATCAAACTTGTCCACCGCATCGATGAGCCCCAGGGAGCCCGCACTCACAAGCTCGTCAAACAGCACGCTGGATGGCAGCCTCCGGGCAAAACGTGCAGCAATCCGCCTGACCAGAAAGGCATATTCAACAATCATTGCCTCCCGGTCAGAACTATCCCGCTCTTTTATACTCCCATAGGGTTGTACCATTGGCTCACCTGTCTCGATCAAGTTCAAAAATACGCCGCATGAAAAACTTTATGTTTCCGTCTGATCCCGGCCTTATCGGAGATCTTGCCATTTTTTCAGCAAGTTCTCCCAAACTTTTTGCCGCAGGAGATTGGGGTGCATACTCCACGACAGTGCTCCGCTTCAAAACGGCCTTTTGAAGGTTTATGTCCATGGGGATAGACCCGAAATACTCGAGCACAACATTTTTCAAAAACTTGTCAATAGCACCGCTCAGGGAGGCATACACGGACTTGGCCTCCTTTTCCGACTCTACCATATTTACCAAAAGTTTAAAATGCCTGGTGCCATACTCCTTTGAGAGGACCTTCATCAACGCATAGGCATCGGTGATGGATGTGGGCTCCCGGGTTGCCACAACCAGAATCTCGTCGGCCGCCGCATTAAAGTAGAGCACATTTGAGGAGATCCCGGCCCCTGTGTCAACAAGCAGAAAATCGGTTGTCTCGCCCAGGACTTCAAATTCCGACAGGAGGTTGAGCTTTTCTCCGTCTGAAAGCTGGGTAAAGTTGGCAAACCCGCTGCCACCGGGAACAATCCTGACTCCCTGGCCGGTCGTGACCATCACCTCTTCTAATTTTTTTTCCCCGCTCAGGACGTGGCTGATGTTATAGCGGGGTCTTAAGTTAAAAAGGATATCCATGTTGGCAAGCCCCACATCTGCGTCCACAACCACCACTCGCTTACCTATTTTTGTCAGGGCAAGGGCAAGGCTTCCCACGCAATGACTCTTGCCGACCCCTCCCTTGCCGCTTGTCACGGCAACCACCCTGGGAATTGAGCGTGGGCCCGGATTTTTCGGGCTCTTCTGGCTCCTTGCCACTGTATTTGACTGCACAATTGTTCTCAGCCCGCTTGCCTGGTCCACCTGATACCTCCGTTAGCTGTTAGCTTTTAGCTGTTAGCTACTGTCTACTATCTACTGCCTACTATTCCCGCTCCCGGCCCAGTATAATTCCCAGAAGATCCCTTGGATCAGGAACGATTAAATCCTCAGGCACACGTTGCCCGTTGGTCACAAAAGAGACGGGCAGCCTTAAATCACCCAACTGGTCCAGTATTTTCCCGCATTGCCGTGTCTCGTCAATCTTGGTAAAAATATAGGACTCGGGATCCAATGCGGAAAAGGCCTTTGCAGATTCCCGCATATTGCCGAATCCGGTTGTCACGCTTAGAACCAGGTGTACCGAAAGCTTCGAGCGATCGCCCAACACCCCTGCAACCTCCTCCATCCTCGGGGTATCCCTCGGGCTGTGCCCCGCCGTATCGATGAGCACAATGTCCATCTGTTCCATCTTTCCAAGGGCATTTACAAGATCAGTGCCTGAATAGGCAGGAAGGCACATCACTCCCATTATGGTTCCATAGGCCTTAAGCTGTTCAAATGCCCCCATGCGATAACTGTCGATGGAGATGAGTCCCACTCTCTTTTTATCCTTGAACCTCAACCTTGCCGCAAGTTTTGCAATGGTGGTTGTCTTGCCCACCCCGGTCGGCCCCACAAAGGCTGCTGCATGGGGAGTGCCGGGACTCTCCCTCTCTTTTGCAAAGGGCTCCACAACACTTATCTGTCTGAGGCACTCCTTGAGCACGTACCTCTTTAATACTGAACCTGAAGCAGCACCGCCCCCCTGGACCTCCATGGCTTCAAAACCTCTTTTAACGAGGCCCCTTGCCATTCTTTCCGACACCCCGGCTCGAAGCAAAGAGGCAAGGATAGCCGCACAGGCCGAATGATTGCCCAGGACCGAACCAAGGTCATTGTCAACACCCAAAAGAGAGATCATATCCTTAATGGCGGCAAGCTCGTTCCTGATGGGGTCAGAAGTCTGGTCTGAATCAGCCTCGCCCCCATATCTTCCATGGTTTTTAAAATCTGCAACCTTATCCTTGGGGGCTGGGGCCTTGGAGGCCGCCTCAATTTCAAACATCCGGTGGGCATAGGGATCCCGGGGACTCTTCTGCACCCTGCGGGTGGAAAGGATCATTGCATCCGGCCCCAGCTCATCCCTGACCGCTGCCATGGCCTCCTGAACTGTACGGGCTCTAAAATTTTTCACTTTCATTTAAGCGTGACCTTTCCTCCTGCCTTGAGGTTGACCTCATCCACAATCTCTGCATGGGAGATCACAAACACCGACGGCAGGGCATGTTCAATCAATTTTTTAAAATGACGTCTCAAACCTGGAGTACACATGATAACAGGCTGTACATCAGAGGCAAGCTGTTTTTCCACGGCCTTGGATGCAGAGGCGATGATCTTTTCCGCACTCTTTGGATCAAGGGCAAGATAGGAGCCGTGCTCCGTGTGTTTGATGCTCTTTGCCAAAAGATCCTCGACCTCCTGGTCCAGGGTGATGACCTCAAGGGTTTTATTGTCACCGTAAAAGGGGGCAAGCATGCCTTTTGAAATCTTCTGACGCACATATTCGGTCAAAAGATCCGGGTCCTTGCCCATGGGGGCATAATCGGCAAGGGTTTCCACGATGGTCAACAGATTTCGAATGGAAATCCTTTCCCTCAACAGATTCTGAAGCACCTTTTGAACCACCCCGATGGGCAGAAGATTGGGTACAAGCTCCTCCACCGCCTTTGGAGCTGTCTTAACAAGGTTATCCAGAAGATGCTGCACCTCCTGTCGGCCCAAAAGGTCGTGGGCATTGGCCCTTATGATTTCCGTCAGATGGGTGGCAACCACGGTTGAGTTGTCCACAACCGTGTACCCGGCAAACTTGGCCTCATCCTCCCGGTCCTGGGGTATCCACAGGGCAGGCAGGTTAAAGGCAGGTTCCATGGTGGGAATCCCATCCATGGGCTGGGCCGTTCCTCCGGGGTCCATGGCCAGCAGATGGTTGACCATGAGCTCGGTTGCGGCAGACTCGACCCCCTTGATCATAACCCGATACTGGGCAGGGGCGAGTTTTAAGTTATCCCGGATATGGATGGGCGGAATGATAATACCCATTTCACTTGCAAACTGGCGGCGGATGGCCCGGATTCTGCCAAGGAGAGTTCCGTCCTGCTGCTTATCCACCAGGGGAATGAGCCCGTAACCAACCTCAAGTTCTATGGTGTCCAGGGTCAGAAGATGATCCACCTCTTCGGGTGCTCCTGCCTCTTGATCCTGATCCTGTTCCGCCCCGGCATCGGCCTCTTCTTTTTTAGTGCCCTCTCTTCCCACAAAGTACCAGCAACCAACGCCAAGGAGCAGGGCAAGGGTCATGAAGGGGAAGGCGGGAAGCCCGGGTACGAGCCCAAAGCAGAAGACAATCACCGACCCGACGTACACCGGGGTTGTGGAGGATAATAGATGGGTGGCAAACTCTTTACCCATGCGGTCTTCAGAACCTGATCTTGACACAAGAAGGCCTGCGGCCGTGGAGATGAGAAGGGCCGGGATCTGGGAGACAAGACCGTCCCCAACGGTTAAAAGGGTGTAGTTGGCAAGGGCCTCACCCATGGGCATGCCCTGCTGAACCACACCGATGACAAACCCGCCGGCGATGTTGATCATGGTGATGATGATGCCGGCGATGGCGTCTCCCCTGACAAACTTGCTGGCACCGTCCATGGCTCCGTGGAATTCGGCCTCTTTTGCGACCCCCCGGCGCCGTTGTCCCGCCTCGACCTCGTCGATCATGCCTGCGTTAAGATCGGCATCAATGGCCATCTGCTTGCCGGGCATGGCATCCAGGGTGAAACGGGCCGCAACTTCGGCAATTCTGCCGGCACCCTTGGTTATGACCATGAAGTTGATCAGCACCAGGATGATGAAGATGATCATTCCCACCACATAGTTACCGCCCACTACAAAGTTGCCAAAGCTCATGATGATGGACCCTGCGGCAAGGGGACCTTCACTGCCGTGGAGAAGGATAAGCCTTGTGGAGGCTACGTTCAGGGAAAGCCGAAAAAGGGTCAAAATCAGGAGCATGGACGGGAAGATAAAAAAATCAAGGGGCTTCTTGGTATACATGGTGGTAATCAAGACAATCACGGAAAAGGTGATACTCAGGGCCAGGAAAAAATCCAGGAAGATGGGAGGAATGGGCAGGATCATGGCCATGAGAATACCGATCAGGGTAACGATCATTGCGATGTCAGAGGATTCTCTCTTTAAGCCAGCCAGAATTCCCGTTGCTTCAGCCGCCATTCATTTTCTCCTGTGTGATCTATATTTACTCGACAATCAAATTTTAACACCTGAACACGACCGTTGCTTGACACCCCTGCCAAAAACCTGACACGGCCCGGTACTGCCTACTACCTACTGTCCCCCTTGAGCTTATACACCTGGGCAAGGAGTTCAGCAACGGCCTGGAACAATTCCGTGGGCACCTCCTGCCCGACATCCACCATCTTATACAAATTCCGGGCCAAGGTCTTATTCTCCACCAGGGGCACGTCTGATTCCATGGCAATTCTCCGGATGTTTGCGGCAACGGCCCCGGCCCCCTTGGCCACCACCGTTGGTGCCTCCATGGTCATGCCGTCGTATTTAACCGCAATGGCAAGCCTTGTGGGGTTGGTAACCACCACATCGGCCTTGGGCACATCACTCATCATTCTCTTTCTTGCCGCCTCTGCCTGGAGCTGGCGGATCCTTGATTTTACCTGGGGATCTCCCTCGGCCTGTTTGTGCTCGTCCTTGACCTCCTGCTTGGTCATCTTCTGATCCTCCATGAATTTCCATCGTTGAAACGCAAAATCCATCACCGCCAGAACCACCATAACGAGCAGCACCTTGATGAAAATTTCAAGGGAGATCTTCAGGATATAGAGAAGAATGGCCGCCACACCGGTGTCATAGAGACGCACGATGTTGTGGATCTCAGATTTTACCACCATGTAGGTGACAACCGAGATGATTGTGATTTTAAGAATGCTCTTGACAAATTCCATCAGGGCCTTGGAGGAGAATTTCTGGGCAAATCCCTTGATGGGGTCGATGCGGGAAAATTTAGGAGCAATGGCCTTCCAGGAGATGACAAAACCCACCTGAAAGAGGTTTGACGCAAAAGCCCCCACAAAAACGGCGGCAAGAAGCGGGGCCAGGATGATAAAGAGCCGCTGGGTGCACACCAACAGGAGATGAACCACCTCCACATCGTTCACCAGGGGCACCCCGGTAAAGGCGAGGCCGTCGTGCATTACGTTCATCAGGCGCTGGTAGATAAAAAAGGCAAAGGCGTAAAGGGCGAGTGCCCCGGCCATGACAACCACCACCGAAGGAATCTCGATGCTCTTGGCAACCTGTCCCTCTTCCCTTGCCTTTTCAAGCTTCCGGGAACTCGCATCTTCTGTTTTTTCTCCGCCGCCCTGGGGATCTTCAGCCATGGTTAACCACCCCCCATCCACAGAAGAAGCATCAGAAAAAGGGCCTTTAACTCGACAACAAACGAACGGGTGACGATGATGATGATCTCAAGGCTCAGACCAAACAGCACAAGGCCCACAATAATCTTGAGGGGAAAGGCAACGATCATGACGTTCATCTGGGGAGAAAACTTTGCCATAAGACCGAATGCCACACTGGTAAAAAGCAGGGCCGCTATAACGGGGGCACCTATCTTGATGGCAAGAACGAACATCTGAGCTCCCATGGAGAGGACCTTATCCACCATGATTCGTTGAAAAACAAAGGCTCCTGGTTTTACAAGGTCAAAGCTCTCCACAAGCCCCATGAGCATTAAATGATGGCCGTCCATGGTTAAGAAAACCAGAATTGCCACCCAGTAGGTCAACTGTTCCATGAGGGAGACATTGGCCCCGGACTGGGGATCCACCACGTTGATCATGGAGAACCCCATCTGAAATCCGATCACCTGACCGGCCAGCTGGAACGACCCGAAAAAAAGCCGCACACAAAGCCCCAGGGTAAGCCCGATCATGGCTTCTGACACAAGAAGAATCCCCACCTCCAAGGGTGTTGCGGGCATAAGGTCGGGATCCACGGGAACCACAGAGTAGAGAAGCATGGATATGACCATGACGAGCCCGACCTTGAGCATTGGGGGAAACATTGTGGAGGCAAAGATGGGCAGCATGAAAAGAACGACCCCCACCCTTGCGAGCACAAGGAGAAACACATTAAACTCCCGGGGGTCTATGAGGTTGAGTATTTCCACACCCCTCCCTTTACCGGATGTAAAAGGGAATATTTTCAATGACCCGGCGGGTAAACGAGGTCATCTCATCCAGCATCCACGGCGCAAAGAAGAGAAGCCCGAGAAACACCGCCAGGATTTTAGGCACAAAGGTCAGCGTCATCTCCTGGATGGAGGTAACGGCCTGAAACACGCTGATAATAAGGCCGGCTGCAAGCCCGAGTCCCAGCATGGGCATGGAAAGATAGATGGTCAGAAGAATGGCCTGCTTTCCAAATTCAATGACAAATTCAGGTGTCATGGTGACACTCCAAAGCTTTTCAGCAGAGATCCGGTTAATAGATGCCACCCGTCCACAAGTACAAAGAGCATCAGCTTGAAGGGAAGGGAGATCATCACCGGCGGCAGCATCATCATTCCCATGGCAAGGAGCACTGAAGCCACCACCATGTCGATGACAAGAAAGGGGACATAGATGACAAACCCGATGATAAAGGCGGTCTTGAGTTCACTGATAACATAGGCGGGAATGAGGAGCATCAGGGAAACATCATCCCGGGTGTCGGGCTTTGCCGCCCCTGCCCCCTTGACGAACAGGGCGATATCGGCCTCCCGGGTGTTTAACAGTAAAAACTTCCGGATCGGCACCTGGGCCTCTTCAAAGGCCTGCTGGTAATCGATCTCACGTTCCAGGTAGGGGTTGAGGGCGTTATGGTAAACCTCCAGGGCAACGGGCTTTATGATGAAAAAGGTCAAAAAGAGTGCCAACCCTACTATCACCTGGTTTGGCGGGCTTGACTGGGTTCCGATGGCCTGCCTTAAAAAATGGAACACCACTATGAGCCTTGTAAACGGCGTCATGAGGATCAAAATGGCAGGAGCCAGGGTGAGGACGGTTAAAAGCGCTAGGATTTCAAGCACAACCGCCACATCTTCAGGGCCCTGGGCCTCTTCAATGCCAAAGCTGAACGATGGAATGGGGAAGGGGGCCCCATGGACCAGGGCCGGAAGCATCAAACAGATGAACAGACCGGCTACCAGACAGACAAGGGGTAGAATGGTCCTGTTCTGGAATCTCTTGGAGTTAGAGATCATGGCCCTCTCCTTTACCGGTAAAACCGGCTGTTCTCTGGTTGAGAATGTCCGAAAAATCAACACCGCCCTTTGTTCGTTCACCTGTACCATCCCCCAGGTCAACAAGGGTCGTGATGGTCTGGGGCGTGACCCCGATAAGAACTTTTCGGTCAAGGACCTGAACCAGCACCAGCCGTTCTTTAGGTGAAAGATGATGGGCCGCAATGACCCGGATCTTCTGCTCGCCTTTTTTCGTCCGATTCATGGGGGCAAATCTTCGTACAACGTAGAGAATGGACACAAGCAGGGCTAGGACAAAGGCAAGCATGGCCCCGCTGCGCAAAAAGGCCCACCAGAGTTCAGAAGAGGCACCCATCAGTTGCTAAGGCTCTTGACACGGTCCATGGGCGTAATGATGTCTGTAAGTCTGACTCCAAATTTTTCGTTGACCACAACGACCTCCCCCCGGGCAATCAACTTTCGATTGATGTAAACCTCCAGGGGTTCCCCTGCAAGTTTATTGAGTTCAACGATTGACCCCTGGCCCAGCTGGAGAAGGTCGTTGATCAGCATCCTTGTTCTACCGAGTTCCACCGAAAGGTCCAGGGGGATATCAAGGATAAAATCAAGCTCGCGACCCTCCTGCTGTTCTTCCTGGTCAAGATTATCCTCTGACAGATCCTGACCGCCGTTTTCCCCACCGCTATTTTCTACCATGGCACTTATCTCTCTTTATTTTTTATTTCACAGTCAATTTTTTTTCCACCCGAAAAGCCTGGAATCCCCGCTGCACACCGGCATAGCCCCGCACCTTGGGAAAACCGTCAATATAGCCCGTGAGCATATCCTTTGCATCGTTATCCAGCTGGATCACATCCCCCGGCTGAAGATAGATCAACCGTTCACCTGAAATCTCGGTGGTTCCCAGCTGAATCTTGAGGTCAACCATGGAATCGAGAATAATCTCCTTGAGCCGCTTTCTCCAGGCAATGTCAATCTCTTCGGTCTCAGCCTGGAATCCGGATGCAAGCTTTCCCCGTAAAGGCTCGATCATGGAATAGGGCAGACAGAGCACAAGGTTGCCTGCGGCCTGCTCGAGTTCAATTTCAAACCGGGTCACAATAACAAGATCGGTGGGAAGAACTATGGCTGCGAACTGGGGGTTCATCTCTGACCGGATCAGAGAAGTTTTAACAGGCTCGATGGGCAGCCATGCCTTTTCAATGTCCTCGAGGCAGGCCACGACCACCCGCTTGATCATCACCTCCTCAATTGCGGTAAATTCCCGGCCCTCCACCCTTGCCTTGCCAAGGCCTTCACCGCCGAAAAAGGTGTCGATGAGGTTGTAGACCAGCTGACTTTCAAGCACCACAAGGCCGTGCCCCCGCAGGGGCTCCATGCGAAAAACGTGGAGGCTTGTGGGAACGGGAAGGCTCCTGACAAACTCTGTAAACTTCAAAGTATCAAGGGGATTTGCCGTCACATCCACGTTGGTCTGGAGAAGGGCCGTCATACTGGTCCTGATCTCCCTTGACAACCGTTCGTTGATAACGTCAAAGGTGGGCATCCTGGCCCGGATAACCTTGTCCTGGCTTGTAAAATCATAGGTCAAGACACCCTCCGGCTCCGGGAGTTGAACCTCGGTTTCCGTCTCGACATCGCCCGAATCAAGCCCTGCAAGCAGGCTGTCGACTTCGTCCTGGGATAGTATATCGCTCATGGTCTCATCATTGCATCATCAGGTTGATAAAAAAGAGGTCTCGGATTCTCGCCCCGGCAATATTTCGACTCTGTACGGCAGTATTCTGACTATCCGAACTCTCCCCGGATAGAGTAGTACCCCCGGCTAAAGTATCTCCTGGCAAACTTGCCCCGGACAAACTATTATTGATCTGTTTAATCAACTCCAGCTTCAAACCAAGCTTACCCTCGGTGGATCTAAGCTCCAGCCAGGCAATCCCGGCCACGGTCGTTTCAATGATCCGTCGTATGGACTCCATCCTGGACTGCACCTCCTGTCGCATATCGGGGGCTACCAGCTCAAGGGCAACCTCCAGAGTCACCGACGAGATGTTGCTGCCGGGTTTCAACTTTATCGACTCAAAGGGTTCTATCGTCAAAACATCCTTAAGCTGAGATTCAACCGCTTCAGCCCCAGTTTTATCAAGGGATTCAACCCCTGGTAATTCCTCGGAAGAGTTATCCGGATCCGACCCCTTGAGAAAAAAAAACCAGACCGCCAGAGAAACGGCTGCAAGCAGAACAACTGACGTTGCAACAATCACCGCAAATTTTGGCGTGAAACGTTTCATCTCCTGCTCCTGTGTCAAGGACCGTAAATTTCAGGTAATCATTTTCAATAATGATTTCAAAAGCAATCATCGTGCCATACAACTTCAGAGCCCCGAATGAAAGAGACACCGGAAAAAAGAATATCACACCACGCTGTTTGTTGACCAGTTTTTTATTGCTTTTTAGCTGTTCAAGAAAAGGATGAAGGGAATCAGGGAGGTTGTAGAATCACCCCATGATTTTGAATGACACCATGGGGTGTCGTGTTGACGGGTAGATGTGCAGGGGCGATCCCTTGCGGTCGCCCCTGTGGATGCCTGGTTACAATGGTTCCCTAGCCGCAAAGGGCGACCGCAAGGAGAACCCCTATATGGATGATCTAATCACTCCCTGGGATTAACGTTTCATCTGGATCACGGTTTCCATCATGCCGTCAACCGTTGTGATGGTCTTGGAGTTTGCCTGGAAGCCGCGTTGGGTGGTGATCATCTTTACAAACTCCTCGGATATGTCAACGTTGGACATCTCAAGGGAGTTTGGGGCGATGGTGCCAAGGCCGTTTTCACCTGGCTTGTTGGTGATGGCCGCACCGCTGTCCCGGGTCGCGGCAAAGAGGTTTCCGCCTGCATTGGAAAGGCCGTTGTTGTTGAGGAACTTGGCAAGACCCACCCGGAAAAGGGGGATGAGCTGACCGTTGGAATAAATCCCGGTCATGATGCCGTCCGAGGCCACGTTAACCCCCTGGAGATCGCCCGCCGAATAGCCGTCCGCATCCTGGAAGGTGGTGTTGGAGGATCTTGCGTACTGGGTGGATGAAAGGCTGTCGTTGATGAAGTTGATGCCGTCGTACCTTGTGCCGATGTCAAGCTCGATCTTGGACTCGGTGCTGCCGAACTCGCCGCCGAGGAAATCCGTGTTAAAGCTGAAGTAACCCGTGTCCTTGATCTGATCCACCGATTGCTTCCTCCAGGCGGTGGAACCCAGGATGTCAAAGGCTATTTCACTTCTATCGGCAACGGGATCTGCATTGGGTCCGAATTTCAAGGATTTGGCAAACCTGAAAACAATATCCTCCTTGTCATTGTCGTTGCCCGAGCCGTCAAGATCGATCACCACCCTGTCCTTGTCCCCCCTGAGGGTTGCGTTGGCATAATCTGCAGGAGGTTCAAGTCCTGGCGTTACGTCAAAGATGAGGGTATCACCTATCGCCGCAGTTAGTGGGTCCATGGCAATTTTCATATCAACACTTGAAGTACCCTTAAACGAGATCGCCAGATTGGGCGTAGGCGGTGTCTCGGTTATAATCTTCGCTTTGGGATATTGGGTTGGCGGTGAAGGATCAATCTCAAAATTGACGGTGGCAGCGGCGGTCAAAGAAGATGCAAAGGAATAGGTAGCTGTAGCAGTGCTTCCAAATGTAACCGTTACCGAATCTTTATCACCTGTGATTTGCGCTGGTGGAATCACGGCACCGTCCAAAGTCCCGCTCCATGTCCCAGCCACTGAGTCAAAAGCAAGCACATAGGCCCCTTGATCCTGCTTTACTCCACCTGCAGCGGAAACCAAGGTACGGGTGGGGGCCGGGGTAATACCTGTGGTTGTCTGGCTGATAAAATCGGCGCTCTTCATGGGGGAGTTCCAGTCCCAGTTACTACCGTCGTACACGGCCTCGATTCCCGAAGCCGTCCGGGTCATTGCCGAAGGGTCAGATACCGTGGTTGAAACTACCGTAGGCGCACCTGGACCTCCCACAGCAGGCGTTGGAACAAGAGTTCCGGCGGCCGTGGGATCAGGCGGTGTTGCAACGTTTGCAAGGGCGGCACCAGGATCACTCCAGCCCCACTTCTCAGTGATTGGATTCCACACAATTTTAATGCCCGACACATCGTGGGTCATCACCTCGGGGGCGTTGATCTCAAGGGTGGTGTTGTCGTTGGCGGTATCACCGAAATAGGTGGTTCCCTCAATGCCCTGGACATGGAGGCCCTTTGGATCATTGATATCAAATCCAAATGAATCTGTGGCAACGGCTGGCTGATCGAGCCTGATCCTGATATCTGGTTCAAGATCGATGGAGCTGTCAAGAACAATATGGACGGTCTGGTTGTCGTTATAAAGTATTTCAGCATTGGGATATGAACTGGGCGGATTGAGAGCCGGTGCCACGGGTGGGGCAAAATCCCAGCGGTTCCCGTCGAAATAAAGATTAAACCCATACCCGTCAAGGGACATTCTCTCGGTATCGTCTATCTCAAATTTGATGTCATTTTCATTGTTTACCCCGTTGGCCTTGACGTTTCCGATGCGGCCTGTGAACTCTTCCATTGTAAATTTAAGGATATCACCGCTGCTCTCGCTGAATTTTATGGTTCCCCTGGCCAGAAGGCCCTTGCTGGCGGTTCCCTGGACAAGGTTGCGGTTGTCCTCACTTGGGTTGCAGGCGACCACATACTCCCATTCGGTTCCCCGTTTTTTGTCATAATAGACGGTCACATCATGGGTGCTTCCAAGGGCATCATACACCTTGACCACAGACTGATACTCGTAGTTTGTGGGCTCCATGACATTTTTACCATCTGCATTCCAGCCGTTGGAGAGAACCACTGACTGGCTGTTTGCATCGGAATCAAGGTTTGTGATCATCGAGACCCTGGAGCTTTTTTTCGGGGGAGAGGTAAAGGCCTCGAGCACAATATCCCGTATGGCACCCATATCATCGCCCGTTGCCTCGTCGAGTTTCCAGCCCTGGACAAGGTAACCCTCGGGGTTGACCAGCTGGCCTGTCTTGTCAAAATGAAAATTTCCGGCCCGGGTGTAGAAGTTCCTTTCACTTTTAGCCTCACGCACCACAAAGAATCCGTCTCCGCCAATGGAGAGATCCGTTGCATTACCGGTTGATTCAAACGAGCCGGTATCAAAACTCTGGTCCACAGCTCCTATTGACATCCCCCTTCCCACCTGGGCCGTACCTGACTGGGTGGCCACATTCTGGCTAAGGGTATCGGCAAAGGTGGACCTGCCCTTCTTGAATCCCACAGTATTGACGTTGGAGATATTATTACCCACAACCTGCATGGCGTTGCCCATGTTGATAAGACCACTTGTGCCTGTGAATAACGAACTTGATAATGACATTGTTTTTCCCTCTTGTTTTATAGATTCTAATTTTTTATATATATTAGATCTTTTTTACGTTGGTGATGGTGCTGATGGTTGACAAGAAGCCGCTGCTGCCCAACACCAGGTATTGTGTTCCGTTGATCACCCTGATTTCGGTCACCTCGTCCGATGCGGAAACATCGAGGGCGCCTGAATCCGAGGTGACGGCATAGGCGTAAACCCCCTTTGGAACCCGCTGTCCGCCCTTGTCGGTGCCGTCCCAGGTCACCTCATTTTCCTCGTCTCGAAGGACGTCTTCTGAATCCACACGGATTGACCGGATCTCCTGGCCGGACTGGTCAAAAATCCTCAGGGTGACGTCGCTCTTTCCAGGAGGGGTAAAGGTAAATCGGCCAGCCTCACCATTTTTCCCGTCATAATCCACAAGGGGCATGGAGGTGGAAACTTTTCTGCCAAGGTAGTCCACGGCAGATCCAGGGTTTTTTTCAGGCTCTGAACCGCCACCCACCTCGATGAGGGATGCCGGGTCCACAAGCACTCCCTGTACCTTGAGATAGGCTTTGCCCTGGTTGTACACGACTGAATCCACCGTGCCGGTAATGATTGTGGGAACCTCGACAAAGCCTGAGCCGTTGTTGGCAAGTACGGCGTAGGTGTAAGACCCGTCTTCCACGGCACCGCCACTGTTGCTCCTTGCGTCCCACTTGAAATCATAGTTTCCTGGATTTTTCTGACCAGGATAGAGGGTTCGGACCTCGTTTCCGGCCTTGTCATAAATTTTGATCATCACATCCGAAGATTCCTGGATATTGTAGAACCCGCCAAAGGGAGTGCCATCCACCACCTCCAGGGCATCCACGTTTGCCGTGACGGTCTTGCCCACATGGTCCACAACATTGGAGTGACCCTCCTCGCCTGTCTGAAGGGATTCCATGGTGGTGTTGAGTTGCATCAGCTGCTCCAGCTGGGAAAACTGGGCAAGCTGGGCAGAAAAATCGGAGCCCTCCATGGGGTTCAGGGGATCCTGATTTTTCAGCTGGGCCACCAGCATGGTCAAGAAGGCGTCCCGGCCAAGAACATCCTCGCTCTTTTCCTTGTCTTTTGGCTTGTAGGCGTTGTTCAAAGCATCCAGCGAGCTATTTCCCGTTACATTTATTGCCATCTCTTGTCTCCTAACTTTTTTTCATCACGCCACAAAATGGAGCGACTGGTCATCGCCTGGAAAAACCCCGATATCAGCGTTTGAATCATTCTCCCCCTGGTCCGACCCTGGTCCGTCCCTCCGGCCCCTGGCGGATTTAGAACCCGATCCTTTAAAATGCTGCCTGGCATCGGCCATGGAGTGATTAAAATCACTGCCCATCTCAACATCAAAGCTGCCAATTACGATACCGCTGCCGGCAAGGGTGGCTTTCAACTCGTTGACATGGGCTACAAGAATCTCCTTTGCCGCCTGGTTTTCGGTGATGACACTCACCTTGATGCTGTTGCCACGGTTGTCGATGGTCATGAGGATTCGCCCGAGTTCGGGTGGTCTGAGCTGGAGCTTGATTTCGGTATCACCCTGGCTTACCGCCCTTGCAAGGCTCTTGCCCACCTGGTTTGCAACAAACGAGGGAAGTGGAGAGCGGGGTGAGCCTTGATTTGACACAGCCTGGCCCCGGGATTCCATCCCCATCTGCCTTGACTCCCCGCCCGCCACTCCAGCTGCGTCAATGGCTCTCCCCCCCTTTACGGTCTCTTTTACCCCGGCACCATGGTTTGCCTCCCTGCCCATGGTTTTTGCATCATCGGCACTGGCTCTCATCTCTTTGACCAGGGCCGCCACATTCTCCAGGAGTCTTGCGGGGTCAGGATCACCGCCTGTGTGAATCCTGGGATTCATAGTCATTTTAGGATCGGGAACAGCCTTGATGCCGGCAAAAGAGGCTGGGTTCTCACCGGTTCCTGTCCCGACCCGGACGGTCATCTCTCCGGATTTCCCCGGCTGCTCCCCGTTTGCGCTGAACCCGGCTATGAGGCGCTTCAGCAGAGATTCTGGGTCAAAGTCTCCGGACGCTTCAGAAGGAGAGGATTCAAACGAATCCGTTCCGGGCATAACACTCTGTTTTTCAAGGGCCTGAATTTGCCTTAACAGGTTATCAAGATTTGTTTTAATCCCGTTTGGGACCCCTGGCTCAGACCCGATTTTTCCACTGGTTCCAACCCCTGAACTCATTCGACCAGAGCTGATTCCAAAGGATCCTTCCAGATCTTTAAGCAACGACACAAAGCCGGCAAGATCCCGGGGTACGGACTCGGGATCTTCCCGTTCAAGCTTTTCAAGGCTTGCCATGAGGCGGTCAAGGTCAGCTTTTACCCCGGACGTTACTCCGGTTTCAGGCCCAGGTGTCCCGGCAAAGAAAAGCCTCTTCTGTTCAAGGGCCGTCACAAGATCATCAAGGGTGAGGGAGCTAAAATCAATCCCACGGGATTCAAGGCCCAGGGATGCAAACATCTGCTCCATCCATCTGGTTTCAGCCCCCCCGGTTCCAGGGCTTAACTTAAGTTGGGTACCGGCGAAAAAAGCGTCTTGCTGAAGAGACTGAAGTCCTTTGATGAGGCGGTCAAGATCGATTCCCACCCCCTCCTTTTTGGCATCGTTTATCAGGGCTGTACAGCGCTGTTCTGAAATTTGAAGGGCACCAAGAAGAGATGCGATAAGGGGAAGGTCTGAAATGGGCAGCAGGACACTTTTACCATCGCTTGTATTTATGCTTTCCTCCATATTTTTGCTCGAAAAACCACCCTGAAATTTTCCCTGGGCCAAGCCCGAAAGGGTAGATGCCTGTCTGTTTTCTCCGGATAAAAGCGCCTCTAACCTGGCGGTAAAGTCAGAATCCCTTCCACTGCCTTTGGTGGTGGGACCGGCGCCCATGGACCCTGGAACGACTTGGTCAGGAGATATACCGGAGTTGACAAAATTTAAATTCATGGATTTCCCCGCATTCATCAATTATTGTTCACTACTTTTCAAATAGAACAAAAGCAATGACTATGCCAAACAAACCACAAAACACATTACCCAACAAAACAAAATAGTTACACAGACAACACATTGATAATTTTTCACCAACAAAAACTTAAAGCAGTTCTTTCCCAATCAAAACAGCGCCAGGGGGAAAAAAATGCCCACCCACCTTTCCTGCAGAAATTCTCGTTTACTATTTTTTCCTGAAGACAATTCGTTCGCTGATTTTTGCGGCCTTTTCACTCTCCACAAAGGCCAAAATCTCGGATGCGGCACTCTCACGCATCCGGGAGAAGATCTGCTTTGCCACGTCAACATCCATCTCGTCCACGATGGCAGCCGCCTTTTTAGGTTTCATCCCGGAGTACACCTTGACAAGACTGTTCATCCTTGCGTCAAAGGCAGCCTCACTGGCAAGCTCCTGATCTGTTTTTTTCTGTTCAAGTATTGCAATATCGTTGTTGATCTGCTGTTTCAAGGCCTCAAGGGCCTCGAGCTTTTCATCGATCTCCTGCTTGAATTTTGCAAGCATCCTCCTCTCCTGCTCCAGGAGTTCCCCATCCCTTTCAATGGCCGCCCGTCGCTCGGCAAGACCTTCGAGAACCACCTTTGCAGGATCAGGACATGGGGGGCAGGGAGCCTGTCCACCATTTTCCTGGCCGGTGTTTGCCTCCCTGTTTTTTTCTTGATCGTCGTCGGCGGCAAAGGCAGCACGGTGGAAACTGCCCGCAAGAGCTTCAAAGCTCCCCCCCCATCCCGGGCTCAGAAGGGTTGACCAGACAGAGGTGTAGAGGATAAACAGAGCTGCAGTTTTTGCGATTCTAATGGTTGCCATTGATTATTTCCCTTGCCTTTTTCAACGAGGCGATTTCATCGGATGCGTTCTGCTCGAGCTTCTGGAATTGGAGCATATATTCAGCTTTCTTTTTTGCCTTAAGGCGATCTAATACCTGCCTGTCCACGCTTGCCCGGGTTAGAAGAGTCTGTTTTTCTCCAAGCAGACGTTCAAGGCTCTTTTTCCTCGTAGATTGCCGGGTTAGATCGTCCGAGATACCGTCCAGGTAAACCTGGTAATTTTTAAACTCAACAACGCTGATTCCCTCGGCCGTGATCCTGTCAAGGAGTTCTGCCGTTTGTGAGAGCTTCTGCTCAAGGCTGTGGACAACAAGCTCACACTCGTTGAGATCCCTGTAAGTCCGGGCCACCTCCTGGCGGGCATGGAGCTCCTTATACTGCCTGTACTTGATAAGGGCCTCGAGCCTGAAGCTGAATTTTTTCATTGCCTGCCTCCAGGATTAGGAGAAAATGCGCCTGAGCTCACCCAGCCCCATCTCGATGGATACACGCCTGTGCATGTCCTGGCGGAGAAAAGCTTCGATTTTCGGCATGAGTCGTTTTGCCTCGTCAATTCTGGCATCCGAACCATCCACATAGGCACCGATGGAAATCATGTCCTCAGCCCCCCTGTAGGCGGCAATCACATCCACGGCCTTGCTTCTCAACTTCATATGTTCGGCTTGGGACACGTCCCTCATTACCCTTGAAACACTTGCCAGCACATCGATGGCCGGGTAGTGCCCCTTGTTGGCAAGATCCCTTGAGAGGACGATGTGGCCGTCAACGATGGACCGGACAGTGTCTCCCACCGGATCATTCATGTCGTCACCCTCCACAAGGACCGTATAGATCCCGGTGATCGATCCGCTGCCTTCAACATACCCGGCCCGCTCCAGAAGAACTGGAATCTTGACAAAAAATGACGGGGTATACCCCCTTGATGTGGGGGGTTCACCGGCTGCAAGCCCCACGTCCCTTGAAGACATGGCATAACGGGTAATGGAATCCATGATCAGCAGCACATTTTTTCCCTGGTCCCTGAAGTATTCGGCCATGGTCGTGGCAAGGTAGGCCCCCCTGATCCTGACAAGGGGCGGCGAATCAGAGGTGGCCGCAACCACCACGGAACGCTCCATTCCCTCCGGGCCAAGGGTATCTGATACAAAATCCTTGACCTCCCTTCCCCTTTCTCCGATGAGCCCCAGGATAATGACATCGGCCGTGGTATGCTTGGTCATCATGCCCATGAGCACAGATTTACCGACCCCTGATCCCGCCATGATGGCCACCCGCTGCCCCCGGCCCAGGGGAATCATGGTGTTGATGGCGCTTATGCCTACGTCCAGGGGTTCTTTGATGGTCTTTCTCTCCATGGGATTTATGGGGCTGCCGTACAGGGGATATTTCTGGGTAAAGGCAATCCTGCCCTTACCATCCAGGGGATCACCCATGCCGTCGATCACCCTGCCTAGGAAGGCATCGCCAACAGCAACAGAAGGGGTATCCTCAAGGGGAATGATTCTGGAACCGGGACTTATTCCCCTTAGATCCCCATAGGGCATCAGGAGAACTTTATCGTCCCTGAAACCGATCACCTCGGCCCGGATCTCCCGGTTAAAATCGTTTCGAATGGCGCAGAGGCTGCCAATGCCAAGCCCCATGCCGTCGCCCTCTGCGATCAAACCCACCACCTTGGTTATCCTGCCCTCGGGCCTTATGGTCTTGGACTCTTCAACGGCATTGAAGTACTTGTCCCACTCGATACGCCTGTCTGAACCATCAATCATGGTGCACCCTGGGCAAGGAGAGCGTCGAACACCGCCTTAAGCCTTGATTCCACATCGGTTTCAACCCTGGCCGTTCGGCTCTCTATCTTGCACCCGCCCCTGTTGATGCCTGAATTTGCCACAACCGAGATGGAGGTGAGTGTTTTTATCCGTTCAAAGAAATCTTCTTTGATCATGTCGATGTACTCGTAATCGTCCTCAGACACCTGGAGAACAATCTCTTCAGGTTCGGGTAAAAGCCCGAGGGCATGTACGATGGATTCCCTGACAACCCCCCTGTCAACCTTGACCCTGGCCTGAACCACCTTTTCGGCAATCCTGCCGATGAGGGCTATCATCTTGCCCTCATAGCGTTTGACATGCTCCTCCCAGGAGCCTTCGGTCTTTAAGAGCATGGTCTCCAGGGAATCAATCAGACGCCGGGCCTCTTTGTCCCCGGCCTCCCTTGCCTCCTGCTCTCCCTTTTCTGCACCGGCCGCATAGCCCTTTTTTTCACCCTCTTCTCTTCCCTTTTTTTCTCCATCGGCCAGACCCTGTTCAAACCCCCGTTCAGCCCCCTCTTTCATACCCTGTTCAAGCCCCCTGGCATATCCCTCTTTTCGCGACTTTTCAACCGCTTCAGAGAGACCTGAAGCCCCGTCATGGGTTGAAGGTGCCCGGACGGTCTCATCTGACCGGGAGGTTTTATCGGCCGGGGGGAACTGGCCATTGACACCAGGGCCAGACCCGGCCGATGCAGATCTCTTGTCCAACCGATCCGCAGACTTTCCCCGGGTGTCCATGGGTACAAATTGATCGTCTGGGGAGCCATGTTTAAACGAAACCTCTCCAGGATCATACAGAAGCTTGAACCTGTCTTGATCCTTGATTTCAGTCTCCTCATACAGTTTTTTAAACAGAGAGAAATCAGGCTTCTCCCTCTGGTCGTTCCCGGCACTGTACTTATACCCCACATGTTCCAGGGAGGCGACGTCAAGAAGATGCCACCCCTCTCCATCGTTCGTATCTTTTCGGATGGTATCAGACAAGGATATCATCCTTACCCTTACCGCCAAGGGTTATGGTGCCGTCTGTCTCAAGTTCTTTTGCCGCACGCACGACTGCCTGCTGTGCCTCTTCAACCTCGACCAGTCGAACCGGCCCCATGGTGTCAAGATCGTCCTTGAGCATCTCCCCAGCCCTCTGGGAAAGATTGGAGAAGATCTTCTCCTTCATCTCTTCTGTTGCCGTCTTAAGGGCATAGGTCAGCTGCTGGCCTTCTACCTTTTTCAGAATCTCGCGCATGGCTCGGTCGTCGATGGTGACCATATCCTCGAACACAAACATCATGTTCCGGATATCGTTGGCCATTTCAGCACTGTCCTCTTCCACAAATCCCATGATTACATCTTCGCTTGCCTTGTCAACCCCGTTGATAATATCCACCAACACCTGAAGGCCGCCCGCCTTGCCTCCGGGACCAACAGCGCCGGAGAGCTCGTTCTTCAACGCCCTGTCCACGTCCCTCACAACATCGTCGGAAATCTGACCGAGCCTTGCTATCCTCAGGGCGATATCCCCTTTTTTATCGTCGGGAACGAGCATCAAAATCTCTGAGGCTATTTCCGACGGCATATGGGCAAGCACCATGGCAATGGTCTGGGGGTGTTCTCCCTCTATGTAACCGGCAAGGGTTACAATATTGACATCCCTGCTCCACACAAAGGGAAGGGCCCGTTTCCGATTCTCCACATCCTGAAATATGGCATCGGCCTTTTCCTTGTCCAGGCTTGCCGAAATAACCTTTCTCACAAAAGAACTTCCCTCGATCATCATATTACTCTCCCCTTCAAAACGTGTGACAAAGTCAAGGGAAACAGCATCGAGCATCTCCGGGGTGATAAATTCTATCTTTGACATTTCAAAGGCAACGCTTCGGATCTCCTTGTCGTTCATTCGTTCAAAAACTTTTGACGCATACTCTTCACCCATGGCAAGCATGAACACCGCAGCTTTTTCAACACCTGTCATTTTTTCAGGATCTATTATTGCACGGGCCATCAGCTATCCTCCTCCGGGCTTTCATTGAGCCATCCCCTGATGATATTGGTGGCTTTAACCACATCCCGGCGGGCATAGTACCCCGCCTTTTCAGAAACATTGATACTTTCGATGTAGGCTGCCCGTTCAGCCGGACTCATACTCTCGATGTAGGCCTCACGGGCCTCCTTATCCATGCCATCAAGGAACTCGCGCTGTTGTTCCGGCGCCATATCCACAAACGAGAAGCTATCAGAATCGGTCCCATCCTCCACAATGTCGATGCCGCCGCTACCTGGAAGGGCATCCCTGTCAGCCGAGGATTGAATCCCCTGAACAGTCTTGACAATGGGCCTTACGACCAGGAGGAACAGCAGGATCACAAGCAGAACGTTGGCAATAGTTCTGCCATACTCCTTTTGAACGGCCCTCCAACCGGTGAATTCAGGTTCAATAACCCCGATCTCATCAATGGAGGCAAAGGGAAAACACTCCATGGAAACCTGGTCCTGGCGGTTCTCATTAAACCCCATGGCCTTGACCACAATGTCGTTGAACTGCGCCATCTCTGCCTGGGATCTTGGCACATAGGCCCTGGACCGGTTCCCCGTGTCGTCGGTTTTCAACTCATATTTCCCATCGACAACGGCGGCAACCGACACCCGTTGAACAACGGCCATGGGTTTCACGGTCTGGCTGGTTCTTCGGCTCACCTCATAGTTGACGGTGTCATTTTTCTTGTCAATGCTCTGGATCGCACCATCATTGGCATCTCCCGGGGGTACAACGGGGTTGACACTTGAGGGAATCCCTGGATCCAGACGGGTAAGACCTGTCTCGGCAAGGTTCTGCCTGCTCCTTACAAAGGTGGTCTCCCGCTCAAACGGGTCGTAGATCTCTTCGTTGGTGCTGCTGGTTGAAAAATCCATCTCGGCCGTAACCCTTACTATGGCCTTGTCCTTTCCAACTATCCGTTCGAGCATGGTCTGGATACGCTCTGAAAGGGTGGTCTCGTAACGTATTTTATACTTATACTGGGAGTCTGCTAGATTTCTGGCATCGATCCTGGATTTTTCCTCCTCTGATTTCCCCTCGAACAAAATCCTGCCGGTGGTATCCACAATGGTGACAAGCTTTGGGGTAAGGTCTTCGATGGCACTTGCCACGAGATGGGCCACGGCTGCGACCTTCTCCTCGGTCAAATCTGATTTCAGCTCAAGAAGAATGGAGGCCGATGGTTTTTTAGTCTCTTCCACAAACACTGAGTCCTTGGGAAAGACAATCATCACCCTTGCATCCTTGACCTCGTCAAAGGCCCGGATCGTCCGGGCAAGCTCCCCCTGGATCGCCCTTCGCCGATTGATCTTCTGGACAAACTCGGTGGTGCCGAAATCAGTCTTATCAAAGATTTCAAAACCCACCCCCGAACCCTTGGGTATTCCGTCCCTGGCCATGGTAAGCCTGACATCATAGACCTGGTCTTCCGGTACCAGGACCGTTGTTCCGCCGGCCTCTAACCTGTAGGGGATATTGGACGCCTTGAGCCTCTCAACAACCGCTGCGGCATCCTCCTCTGTAAGACCTGAGTAGACAAGCTTATATTCGGTCTTATTTGCCCATACGAACATGGCTGCAAAGCCCGCAAGCATTGAAACTGCAACCACACCCATGAGGATCTTTCTTGCAAGGGGCATCTCTTTATAAAAATTAACCGTCTGTTCAACCAGGGGATTCATAGTTTATACACCGCTATATCTGCATATTTATGATGGTTTTATACGCTTCCATGACCTTGCCCCGGACCTGGACCAAAAGCTTTAACGAGGTGTCGGCCTTGCCAAGGGCCAGCATTCCCTCATGGATACCAAGCTCGCCTGCGATAACCTGTTCGGCTGCCTCATCGGCAATATTCTGATCTGAGTTGACATCCTTTACAGCAGAATTAAGCCGCTGGACAAACGAAGGCTCCCGGCGGGTGAGTTTAAGATTTAGAGGTTCCCTGACAAGGGAAGTTTTGCCTGGGCCCGATGAAATACTGCCTGCGCCTGATATGGTTGATCCAATATTCATTTCTACTCCTATTTGCCGAGTTCAAGGGCTTTCAATACCATGCTCTTTGTGTTGGAAATGGCGGTGATGCTCGCCTCGTAGGAACGCTTTGCAACGATCATGTCCGCAACCTCGGTCAGATGATCCACGTTGGGCATGGCAACATAGCCTGTCACCGGATCGGCATCGGGGTGGGCAGGGTTGTGGACCAGACGGAAATCCTCCTGGGACCGGACGATCTCATCCACGGCAACGCCGATGCCGCTGATCTGACCATGGCTCGGATCATACCCCTGGCCCGGGTTCAAGCCCCGGCCCCCGCCCAGCCGGATGGGTTCAAATTCTATATGGGCGACCTCACCCTCCCTCTGGCTCTTTTCAAGAACCGTCTTGAAATCGTCAATATCCCGCCCCTTGAACACGACCATCTTTCGCCTGTAGGGGCCGCCCTCGGCACTCCTTGTGGTATCCACATTGGCAAGGTTTTCAGCGATCACATTCATCTTGGTTCGATGGGCCGCAAGCCCGGTTGCACTTACCTTCATTGCGTTTAAAAGATCCATTATTTACCTCCCTCCTGGATGGTGTGACGTAGAATGGCCATTTTCCTCAAAAGAAGCTCGGTTGTCGTTCGATACTTGATGTTATTCTCCACAAGATTGGCCATCTCCGTGTCAATATTTACAGAGTCAAGATGATAAATGTCCACATCCTGGCTGTTTGCTCCATTCATGGCCAGAGGCCCGGGACCAGGTTCGGCAAAATGCCCCGCATGGGTCCTGGTTATCCGTTCGGGCGGGGGGGCTGCCATTGCCCGCTTCAATGTCTCGTTAAAATCAATGTCCCGGGGTTTATAACCGATGGTATCCATGTTTGCAATGTTGCCGGTGATCAGATTGTGGCGACGTGCAGATACATCTAACGAGGTGGAAAGCACCTCATAGGTTCTGTTAAACACTCTTGAATCTCCCATGGCCTTATTCCTCTCCTGGTTGTTATATGAAACTCGCTTCGAAGCGCCATAGGTAGCGGAGTTTCAATATTCGTTGTGGCCGGATGCCATCTCTCGCTCCGGCCGTGCCGGTTATATGAAACCCGCTCCGATCCGGCAGACGGGGACGGGTGTTACCCTTCTCTCATTCTCGCAGGCCGTCCGTGGCCTGCTCCGAGGGAAATGGCAACTCCTTGGACCTCGTGTCCACCGTTGCCATTTAACCCGTTCAGGCCAACACCCGTCCCCGCCTGCCTTTTGCTATCGTGTTTCATGCTGCGTTGTGTCCGTAAGGGCGTGTGGGTTTATGTGAAACACCCGTCGAAACACCACTGTGCAAGTCTCGACTTTGGAGCCCTCTTTGGTTTTCCTGACCGGAACATTCAAAACCAAAGGGGGGAAATATTTAAGAAGGGTCAAAATGACCTCCGACGTTTTGCGGTTCCGGTCAGGATAACCAAAGGGGGCGGAATGACACTAGTGCCCACCCTGTAGCATCGTGTTTCATCGTTCGTTGTGTCTGCCAGGACGTGTGGGTTATATAGCTTTTAGCTAACAGCTAACAGCTAACCAAAGCAACTTACATGCCTTCAGGATCAAGAGGCCGTATTATTTTTGTATTCGTTGAGTTTGTTTCTCAGGGTGCGGACGCTGATACCAAGCATTTTAGCGGCATGGGTGCGGTTTCCCTCGGTCTTGTCAAGGGTGTGAAATATCATTTTTTCTTCCATCTCTTTCAAGGGCGAAAGGGGGAACCCATGCACAGGCCCCACACTACTATCCACAGAACCAGAATTTTTTTCCAGGGTGTCAGCGCCCATATGTCCCGGAGGATGCTCTGGAAGAACACCATCTATCATCAGATCCTGCACATCTATCCTGTCGGTGTCAGTCAGGAGTACGGCCCGGTGAATAATATTTTCAAGTTCCCTGACATTTCCGTCAAACGGCTGCCTCCTGAGCAGTTCAAGGGCAGGTTTCGTCATTGACTTGACACCCCTTGCGTCAAGAATGCTGTACTTTCGAATAAACGAGTCTGAAAGAAGCTCAATATCCCCGGGCCGATCACGAAGGGGAGGAATGATAAGAGGAATGGTGTTGAGGCGATAGTAGAGATCCTCCCTGAAGGTCTTCTGGGCGATGGCCTCTTTGATCTCCTGGTTGGTGGTTGAGAGCACCCTTACATCCACCGGTACAGGTTCAATTCCGCCCACCCGGTCCACGGTCCGTTCCTGGAGAACCCTCAGTAGCTTTGCCTGGAGATGAAAGGGCATCTCCGTGATCTCGTCAAGGAGCAGGGTACCATTGTCGGCAAGTTCGAATTTACCTGGTTTCCTTGCCAGGGCCCCGGTAAACGCGCCTCTTTCATGGCCGAACAGCTCGCTCTCCAGGAGATTTTCAGGAAGGGCAGCACAGTTCACGGCGATAAAGGGCATTTTACGCCGGTTGCTCTTTGCATGGATAAATCGGGCAAAAAGTTCTTTCCCCGTTCCACTGGCCCCCTGGATCAAAACTGCCGCCGTGGAATCTGCCACCCTTGCGGCAAGGGTCAAGAGCGCCTCCATGCGGGGATCACGGGTCACAATCTTAACATACCCGGCCTCCTTTTCCGGCCTGGGATCTGTTGGTTTGTTCATGGAAAGCGCCTGCCGGGCGCAGATCGCAATCAGCTCAGGATCGACGGGTTTGACCATAAAATCCATTGCACCCTGTTTCATGGCATCTACGGCATCGGCCACCCTGGGGGTGTCTGATACAAACAGCAAATGGACATCTGGATTTTTCGACTTGATCGTTCCAAGGAATTCAAGGGGAGAGAGAAGGGGTGTGGTAAAATTTGCAAGAACCATCCCGAAATGATTCCGGGCAATTATCGCCTCTGCCTCGCCCCCACCAGAGGCGGCGGTCACCTCAAAACCCAGGTTTTCAAAAACTGCTGAAAAAGCCATCCGGTCCCTGGGGTTTTCCTCAACAATGAGCACCCGTTTAATCGCCAATAGAACCCCCGGACGGTACAGCCCAGGCGGGCAATGGCTCCCGGTCACAACCGGCGGTTATAAGTGCCCCCCCGGTTCCAGTTGGTTGTCTAAAAGTCAGATCCACGGGCAGAACAAAACCTGATTTCCCGGCAGCCATCATGATTCGTTCACCTTTTGTGCCAGGTCAAGGGTGGCGAGCCTCTCCCTTGCAAGGCGTGTCCAGATGGAATCCTCCAGGGCAATGACACTTTCAAAGGCCTTCCTGGCCTCGGTCAATACATTTGCCTTTTGATAGGCATCCCCGAGCATGAACCCTAGATCCGCCCTGGAGCCCTTTTCACCGGTAAGTCTGGAGGCCATGACAAAGGCCTCGGCAGCCTTGACGTAAAACTTTTGCTCCAGATAAGACTCGCCGATTCTGATCTGGGTCGCCACCAGCAGGTCATAGTTGTCTCCCGAGGCCAGGGCAAACTCCCGGACAGCTTCAACAAGCTCTTTTGACACCCCGGGCCAATCCTTCTGAGCCTTGAACACCTCACCCTTCAAGACGAGGATATTTCCCCTTTCAATGCGATCCCGGGTCATCCCGTACCCCTTGTCAAGAGATTCTAAAGCCCTTGCAAATTTATTTTTATCCAGCAGGATTTTACCCATGCGCAAGGAGGCAAGGCCTGCCTTTTGATTGTCTGGAAACCTCCTTACAAACCCCTCCAGTATCTTGAGGGCATCCTCCTTGCGATCGGTTTCATCCATGGCAACCCCGAGCCCGAAGAGAAGGGATTCAGGTCTCTCTTTCAGGGTGTAAAGCTTATATGCCTTGATCAGCTGGTTAAACGCCTGTTCATGGAGGCGGGCATCTAAATAGGCAAGACCCACCGACAGATAGATTCGCCTGCTCTCCATTCTGTCGAACAGCTCTTTCTTTTGTTCAAACACCTGGAGAATGTCCGGATAAAACCCCTTGTTTAAATTATTGTCAAAGAGGATTTCATAGGCCTGCTCCATGAGCTTAACCGCCTCATACCTCATCCCCTGGGAATGGGTGGCAAGCAGAGTTTCGATTTCCTTGATACATTGCGTATAGTCACCCTCTTTTTGATAAATTTCAGCAAGGCGCATCATGGCAACACCGGCAAGGGCATGGTCGGGAAAATCCTTTTTAACCATATTGTAAATGGCTTTTTTCTCATCCGAATCTTCCACCAGAAGGGCAAGCCCCATGGAGCTGTTGAGGAACCCCTCTCCCCTGGGATAGGTTTTAATAACCAGACGGTACAGGCTTTCCGCCTGTTTGTAGCTCTTGTCAACGGCATAGGTGTCGGCAATGTTGGCAAAAATCATATCCCGACCAGAAAGGCCGGGGAAAAGATTTAAAACCCGCAGGAGACTCGCCCTGGCATCGGCTGTTCTACCGAGTTCAAGATTTGCATTTCCGATGTTCAGCAACAGCTCTTCCGAGTCATAGGCCTTGTCTGGATTTGACTTAAGCAGCCCTGTGAGAATCTTGAGGGAATCGATGTAAAACCGCCGCTTGAACAGCGTCTTTCCAACACCAATGCCTGCGTCAACGGTGGAGGTGCTCTCCGGAAGATCCTCAAACACCTCCTTGAACAGGGCCAGGGCCTGATCATTGTAACCCTTTGCACTATAAATCATGCCAAGGAGGTAAAGCGCCTGGGCAAGGCCTGGATACTCCCTGTAACTATCCCTGATGATGGTAAAAAAACCCTCGGCAGCAACGGGATTTTTAAGACGGTTGTGAACAAGCCCCAGGCCTGCAAGGGCAAAGGGGAAAAGCTGTGAGTCAGGATAGGCCACAAGGGCATCCTGGAAGGCTGCCATGGCGGTCAGATTTTGACTGGAATTGTTCGGGTCAGCAGCCATGAAACCTGCATAGGCCTTGAGATAATATGCAGATTCAAGGCAACCGGCATCCCCGGTTTCAATCACCTTGACCAACAGGTTTTCTGCCTCTTTCCCCAGGTGTTGTTCAAGGTAGGTTACAGCCCCGGCAAAATCCCGGGAAGGACAATCCTGCCTGGCTGCCATGGTGAGGATATCGCCTATATCCCCACGAAAAACAGAGGAGGGTCGGTTAACTTTCTTACCCGGTTTCTCCAGGGAGGGTTTCAAAGCAGAAGGGGACACAGTTTCGACAGGCGGCTCCTCCACGTAAGATCCGGGGCGCTTGGAATCGGTAGGGGGTTTTAATTGTGAACCATTTTGTACCGGGTTTTCAGGCAGGGGTTTTGGCGGGTTTTCCAGGGTGGCTTTTGATCCGTTGGATTTGGTTTTGCCGGCAAGGGTCACCACAAGAGTTGCCCCGGTTTTCTCCCAGGCCGAAGTCACACCCTTGAAAGGAGTCCTGCCCGTCACCACAAGGGCCACAACACCATTGGCAAGCCCCTGGATAACCACATTTTCAACAGGATGACCGGGTTTCCCCCCCCTGGAGGAGATGTCGGGCTGATCAACATTTTTAAAGGCGATCAGCACCTCCCGGGTATCCACCTGAATCACCTTGAAAGGGACCCTGTCACTAAGGGCAATTCTTACAGAGCTTGGTTTGTCTCCAAGGGTTACCCCCTTGAGGGTTGCGGCAACAACGCTTGACCCTTGAATGGATAAAAAGAACAAAGCCACCGGGAGAAGTCGGACAACAGCTCGAAATGTAAATTCAAATTTAATCATGGCCTCTACCATCTTCGTATGTCGTTAACCACCGCTGCAGAAAAAACACTGGACATAAAAGGATGCAATTAATGTGCCGACACCGTTTTACAGAAAACTCACTTCGACCGGCAGGCGTGTTTCATTCCTCGTTGTGGCTTTTAGCTCTTAGCTAACTGCTATAACCTTTGGTTGTGTCCGCCAGGAGATGTGAGCTACAAAAAAGGCCCTTCAGGTTCCTGCTCGATGCCGAGCTTTTTGATTCGCTCAACAAGGGTGGTTCGATTCATTTTGAGAAGTTCAGCTGCCCTTGCCTTTACCCAGTCCGTCTCGTTAAGGGCATGGAGAATCATGGAACGTTGAAAGGTGTCGACGGCATGGTTAAACCCCCTGCCATTCTTAAAAATAGCGGCCATCATGGGAAACGTTTCCGAGGAAGAGGTGTTGCTCATGTGATCGGGAATATGTTCGGGAAGAATAAGCTCTTCGTCCACCAGCACAGATATGCGCTCCATCAGGTTCTCAAGCTCCCGGATGTTACCGGGCCAGGAGTAACTGGACATGATGGCAAGCGCCCCATCGGAAAAAATCTTGGGGCGGTAATCGCAAACCCTTTCGGCAAACCGTCTCTGAAAGTGATCGAGCAAAAGGGGAATGTCCGACACGCGATCCCGCAGGGGAGGGATGTGAAGGGGAATCACATTGAGCCTGTAGAAGAGATCCTCTCGAAAGGTTCCCTCCTCCATGGCCTGGGAGAGGTCTTTGTTTGTGGCTGATAGAATCCTGATATCCACATCCAGGGAGGTGGTTCCTCCTACCCGTTCGATACGCCTCTCCTGGAGGGCACGCAGCAGTTTCACCTGGAGGTCCGGACTCATGTCACCAATTTCGTCAAGAAAAACCGTACCCCCGTCTGCAAGCTCAAATCTGCCGACTCTGGATCGATGGGCCCCGGTAAACGCACCTTTCTCATGCCCAAACAGCTCACTCTCAAGAAGCTCGCCTGGAATGGCCCCGCAGTTGATGATAACAATCGGCCCCTGACTTCTGTGACTATTGCTATGGATGGCCCTTGCAACGAGCTCCTTGCCCGTTCCGCTCTCGCCTGTGATCAGGACCGACGAATCGGACTGGGAAACCTTTTTAACCACATTGAGAAGATCCCTTACAGGCTTGCTTGATCCTGCAATCTCATCAAAGACAAACTCCCTGACCGGAGGAGTACTTCCCCCTTTGTCCGGAACGGTTCCATTGGGATCAGACCCTTCCCGCTTAAAAGCATTGCCGCCAGAAGCATTGGGTATCATTTCAAAATCTTTGTCAACTTTTCAGATATGGCTTCGGCAGTAAAAGGCTTGACAACATAATTTGACACACCGGCCTGGACAGCCTCAATGACGTTCTGCTTCTGGGCCTCTGCCGTGACCATGAGAAAAGGGGTTTTTTTGTATTTATCACTTGCCCTGACCGATTTTAACAGCTCAAGCCCGGTCATTTTAGGCATGTTCCAGTCCGAAATTATGAGGTCAACAGATTGCCTCTCAAGCACCTCAAGTGCGGTAGTTCCGTCATCTGCCTCAAGAATATTTTTAAAGCCTATCTGCTTTAAAATATTTTTAAGTATCCGGCGCATGGTCGCAAAGTCGTCCACAATCAGGACCTTTATGGATGTGTCCATTGCCTAAAATCTCCTCCTTTATGGGTACAGAGTTGGATTAGCGTTCAAAACTGACCTCAATGGTAAAACTGCCATCTCCGACAAAAAAAGGGATGGCGATTTTCGGGCCGCTTGTGCAGTGGGTAATAGTGTGATTTTTCCCGGTAATGACCGAAGGAATGGCAGCCTTGAAGACTTTCCCGATCTCTTCAAGCTCTTTTCTTGCCTGGCCTGAAATCATGTTGGTCAGCTCCCCCACGGCATCGACAATTTCTCCGTTAAGCTCCTCCATTTTTTCCCCAAACATTTTTGAAACGATATTGAGAATACAGGCACTCTGAAAAGTAACGGAAATAGTACCATTGGCAACACCTGTAAGTCCAATGACTCCGGTTATATCCCCCAGGGCCGTACTGTTTTTTTTAAGATAGGGGTTTCCCGCCTGTACCTTCACAAAGGCCATTGTTTCCAAGACATTAGCTGTAGCGCTGATAAATGGATTTATAAGCCTTACATCCATATGATACCTTTCAAAACATCACTCCTTGCCTGGAGCATTCTTTACCCAGTAACCATCCAACCCATATTTTCACTCATTGCTGTTGTAGAGCATGATGTTTTTAAGATGGCTATACGTATCAATGTCCATGGCTTCAAAGGAGATCCCAAGCCCGCTGGCAAGTTCTCTTTCGACCTTTGCCCGCATGGAGAGTTCAACATCGTCGCCTCCCCCGGTCAGAACAATGGTGAGATCACAAAGGGTGCCGGGCTCAAGCCTGATGTCTGTGTTGACAAAGACACCGTTCAGGCTTAAATCCTTTGAAGTTCCCTTTGCCTCAATCCTTGCATGGGCGGCGGTCAGAACTATTGTGGTTGAGAATCTAACCCTTTCATGCCTCCGCCTCTCACCATTTTTGAATTTCTCTCCATTTTCTAACTTCTCCATGGTGCCCCTTCCCAGCGCTTTTGTTCACAAAAAACTGTCCAGACAAGTTGAATTAAAAACTACCACAATTTATTCCCCTTAACAAGCCATTATACGGATCTCAGATTATACCTGATCTGCTACATTTAAAAAAGCTGCCACTACCTCCGGGTCCAACTGAGCGCCCGCCTCCTCCTTGATTATGGAGAGGATCTTTGCCTTGTCCATACGTCGGCGATAGGCTCGATCAGAGGCCATGGCGTCAAACACATCCGCCACGGACAGGATCCTCGCAAGCCTGGGAATTTCAGCGCCAGAAAGCCCGTCTGGATAACCTCGGCCGTCATAGCGCTCATGGTGGTGACGAATGATATCCTGTTCCCGGTCCCATAGCCCCAGCTTGCCAACAATATCTGCACCAATGGCAGGATGCTCTTTGATCTTTTTGTACTCTTCAGATGTAAGTTTTCCCGGTTTGAGCAAAATAGAATCCCGGATGCCGATCTTGCCGATGTCGTGGAGTTGGCCTGCAAATTTAAGAATGGAGAGCTCCTCGTCCTCACACCCAAGTTCCCTGCCGATGGCGTGAGCAATCTCAGCCACCCGGCTCGAGTGCTTCATGGTGTAGGGGTCCCTTGCCTCAAGGGCCGCAACAAAGGCATACAGGGTCGAAAAGAGATTGTCATAAATGTTTTCATACAGGGCAATACTTTCAATGGCAGAGGCTGCCTTTCGGGTTATAAAATCCATGTAGTAAACGTCCCTGTCACCAAACCGCCGCTCACCGGCAAGGATGGATACCGCCACCACGCCAAATGTCTTTTCCCTTATTTTCAGCGGAACCGCCATGAACGAAAGGATCCTCTCGTCAAGCTGGGCATTTCCCATGGTTCTGGCAACCAGACAGGGCTTATTGTCCCGGATAACCCCGATAAGAAAGGCCCTTTCACCATCCGACAATTTCCCGTTTCCATGAAGACCGGAATCGGAACCGGTCATGGGAAAAAAGGAATTATCAGCCCTGGTATAGATATAAAAAATCGCCTGATCAGCCCCCACAACCTCCAGGCTAAGGGCAACCACCTTATTAAAAATATCATCGCTTGAATCAGAGTTTGAGAAATCTTCCATGATCCTGTTAAGGGTATTGACCTCATCCAGTCTCACCAGAAGCTGATCGTTCAAGGCATCCAAACGCTCCTGACGCTCCACCTCCTCCCTGAGAATCAGATTTTCAACAAACAGCCCCCTCTCCCTGATGATGCGCCTGTACGCAAGTTCCATCTGTTCAAGATTCACGGGTTTTACAAGAAAATCCACCACGCCGTTTTTCAAGGTTCTTATGGTGTTGTCAAGGGAAGGATAACCGGTCATGATCACAATGGGCAGGGTGCTGTCTATTTCCCTTATTTTCTCGGCAAGCTCAAGGCCGTCCATTTCAGGCATATTGATGTCCGTAAAGCAGCATTCGATCTTCACCTGCTTTATGACTTCAATGGCCTCTACCCCGTTTGTAGCCGTATATACTTCATATCCCTTACGCTCAAAATACTCTTCAGTGACATCCAGTATTCCCTCTTCGTCATCCACTATAAGAATTGTGTGTTGTTCTTTATCAGCCATTCCTGATCCGCTTTAAAAGCAACGTTATAATTTCTGTTGGGGGCCATGTTAAACCATTTGTTCTTTCAATGCAAAACAAATCACCCCCCTGCCTTGATAGGGGGTAGTAGATAGTAGGCAGTGGGGAGTTCACAGTGGAGAGGCACTCTATGTTGGGTTGAGAAACGGAACCGAAGGATTGCAGGCTGTTTCTGTTCATTGAGCCCAACGTCCCGCACCTGCGGTCAAGAATATAATTCGACAACAATAGAGCTTTACAGAACTATATTCTTGACTTTCTCCTTCCCAGAGAATATATTCATTTCAACCTGCTGTCAACGACACAATACTTCAGGAGAGAAGCATGGACGACATTGATTATAAGATCCTTACAATCCTCCAGAACAAGGCCAGGATTCCCAATGTAGAGGTTGCAAGGCAGGTTGGAATGGCCCCGTCAGCCGTGCTCGAAAGGATCAAAAAACTCGAACTCCAGGACGTCATTCAGGGGTACGAGGTTCGCCTCAACCCGGAACAGTTCAACCGGTCGCTCATCGCCTTTGTGACCGTCTGTGTGAGACCAACCCTTTCCGTCAGAAAGACCGGCCGGGCCCTTGCCCGCTTAGAGGAGGTTCAGGAGGTTCACTTTATTGCAGGCAACGATTGCCTGTTTCTGAAGATAAGAGTTGCAGACCACCTGGAACTCGAAACTCTTTTAACAACAAAAATAGCCGCTATCCATGAGGTCCTTTCGACTCAAACCCAGATAGCCCTGGCAACCTTTAAAGAGAACGCCAAAATCCCCCTGGAAACAAAAACATTCAAGGAGAATTAGATATGCCCATGTCAGCCGGTTTCAGACAAAGACTCGACCCGGTATTGGAAAAAGCCCGGAAACATTTCGGCACGCCCTTTCACATCTACGATGAGGCAGGTATTCTGGAAACAGGCACACGAATCAATGGGGCCTTTTCAAAGATTGCGGGATTCCGGGAGTACTATGCGGTCAAGGCCCTTCCCAACCCATGGATCATGGAAATCATGCAGGGCCTTGGATTCGGGTTTGACTGCAGTTCCATCCCTGAGATTCTCCTTGCAAGGAAAATCCAGAGCAAGGGTGAGGATATCATGTTTACCTCGAACAATACCAGCCAACACGATTTTGAAACAGCCTCAGAAAACGGTGGGGCCATCTTAAACCTCGATGACATTTCCCTTGTGGAAAAGGTGCCGGTCATGCCCGAACTCATCTGCTTCAGGTACAATCCAGGACCAAGGCGGGATGGCAACAAAATCATCGGTAAGCCCGAGGAGGCAAAATACGGGGTGAGCCACGACCAGATAATCGACGCTTATAAAGCGGCAATGGCCCGGGGAGCAAACCGTTTTGGCCTCCACACCATGGTCGCCTCAAACGAACTTGACTACACCTATATGGTCGAAACCACTCGGATGCTACTTGACATGGTGGCAGTCATCTCCTCAGCCCTTGACATTCGTTTCGAATTCATCAACATCGGCGGCGGCCTTGGCATTCCCTACAGACCAGATCAAAAAGCCCTGGACATAGAAGCCCTTGCCAGGGAATGCTTTGATCTCTTCCAAGGGTTCAGCAAAACCCACGGCTGGTGCCCCAAAATGTTCATGGAGAGCGGCCGGTTCATAACAGGTCCCCACGGCGCCCTTGTAACAACGGTCATTAACCACAAGGATATCTACAGAAAATACGTTGGCGTGGATGCCTCCATGTCGTCCCTCATGCGCCCTGGAATGTACGACGCCTACCACCACATCCACGTCCATGGAAAGGACGGCCCAAACCAGGGCCGGACCCAGACGGTTGACGTGGTCGGCTCTCTGTGCGAGAACAACGATAAATTTGCCGTCCAGCGCACCCTTCCTGTAACAGAAGAGGGGGATTTGATCGTGATCCACGATACTGGAGCCCACGGCCATGCCATGGGATTCAACTACAACGGCAACCTGAGACCCAAAGAACTGCTGCTCAAAACCAACGGAACCATTCAACTGATCCGCCGGGAAGAACGCCTCGAGGATTATTTTGCCACCCTTGAATTTGAACCGGACTCTATTTAGATTGCTGGGAGCTTTTGCTGTTATGTGATAGAGGTAATATTTGATTTATAATCCTTCGAGGAGGGTGGACAGATTCAATGAAAATAGCCATGGCCCAGACAAATCCCGTGATAGGAGATTTTGATTTCAACATCCGGAAGATCATCAAATGTGCAGATGAGGCACGAGGCCTTGGCTGCGATTTGATCGTATTTCCCGAACTCTCCATATCGGGATATCCGCCTGGAGATCTTCTTGAACACGATGACTTTATCGACAATCAACTGGAAGCTTTTCGCAAACTTGTCGATTCCATCCAAGGGATCGGCGTCTTATGCGGGGTTGTCAACCGCCAGAACACCAACCATAACAACGATCAAAACACACTTCAAGCAGAGAGCCATGCCGTCAGCCAAACCGACAACCAGACTGTGCAGGGCCAGAGACTTCTCTTTAACTCGGCCATGCTGTTTGAAGAAAAGAAGATCATTGCAAGAATCGACAAGCAGATCCTGGCCTGCCATGACACCTTTGATGAAACCAGGTACTTCACCCCGGGGCCGTTAAGCTCTTTGATCGTCTATAAGGGATTGAAACTCGGCATAACCATCTGTGGAAACATCTGGAACGATCAGGAGGGCCCGGGACACCACGACCACAGCCCGGTGGCCGACCTTGCCCGGCTCGGGGCGGATCTGTTCATCAACATTGCAGCCTCCCCGTTCCACGACAAAAAACAGAATCTGAGAGACACCCTTTTCCGAAAAATCGCAACAGATTACAACCGTCCCCTGATCTTTGTCAACCAGGTGGGCGGCAACGACTCGACCCTGTTTGACGGCATGAGCCTTGCCCTGACATCAAGGGGCAAAACTGCTGCAAGGGCAATGGATTTTTCAGAGGACCTTGTGGTGTTCGACACAACCTCAGAAAAAGGGAGTTGCCACGAGGTGTCAACCACTGAGAACCAGGCCATTCTCAAGGCCCTTGTCATGGGAACCAGGGATTATGTGACCAAATGCGGATTTAAACGTGTGGTCCTGGGTTCCAGCGGAGGAATAGATTCAGCCCTCACCGCTGCCATTGCCGCTGCGGCCCTTGGCGGGGAAAACGTCAAGACGATCTTCATGCCGTCCATCTACACCTCCAAGGAAAACTTTGAAGACACAAAGGCCCTGGCCGATAATCTTGGTGCCTCCTGGCACTCCATCCCCATAGCTCCCATGTATGACGCATTTTTAAACCTGTCAGGCACGTTTGATCCCCAAAAGCCGGGCATAACCGAACAGAACATCCAGGCCAGAATCAGGGGAACTATCCTCATGGCCTTTTCCAACATGGAAGGGTCGATGCTCCTTGCACCCGGCAACAAGTCAGAAATGGCCGTGGGGTATTCGACCCTGTACGGCGACATGTGCGGCGGGCTTGCCGTGATCGGGGACCTGACCAAGGAAAAGGTGTATGCCATCTCAAGGCTCATCAACCAAGAACAGGAGATTATCCCCCTTTCCATCCTTGAAAAGGCACCGAGCGCCGAACTTGCACCCGGCCAGACCGACCAGGACGACCTTCCCTCCTACGACATAATCGACGCCGTGGTCAAGGGCCACGTGGAGGAGCATCAAGGCATCGATGAGATGGTGGCCATGGGTCTTGACCGATCGGCCGTCGAGGAGATCGTCCGGAGAATCACCCGGAACGAATACAAACGATACCAGGCCCCACCCATACTCAGAGTCACGACCAAGGCGTTTGGCATGGGAACAAGATTTCCCATGGCCCAGGGTTATCGACCATAGTCGGTACAGCCAAAGCATCGCCAAGGGCACCCGCAAGGGGAGCCCCCACATGATGATGCAATCAGTTCCTATGTTGGGTTAACGTTCGGTCAGATCTAACCTAGGGGCGATCCCTTGCGGTCGCCCTTGCAGCCTAATCAGTGATGAAAAGTTTCAGAGACTCAATGATCGGCGGGTCCTCCCTCTCCATGGTTTCAAGGATGGCCCTGTGCATGCGGCGCTTGTGCTCGCCAAAGATGCCCCGCTTTTTTTCAAAGCCGCCTGCAAAGGCCATGGCCTTTTCCATCATCTCTGCCTGATCCTCCCCTTTTTCTTCGATCACGTGGTGTAAAAGAAGGTCATCAGCCGTGAGCCTCTCACCGGTCAGCTTCATCCGATTGAACAGGTACCCGGGAACGGCCTTTCTCACAAAGGCGATCATGCCCGGCAGAAAAGGAATCCCAAGGTCCACCTCGGGAAAGCAGAAAAACCCTCGGTCCGCCTTCATGAACCGGAAATCACAGGCGCAGGATATGATGGCCCCGTTGCCAAAGGCATGGCCGTTGATAGCGGCAATCACCGGCACTGGCATGGTAAGAAGCCGCTTGAACACTGTGTTCATTTCAAGCATGAACTCTTTGATGGTCGTAAAATCCTTTTGACCGAAACAGTTGCCCAGCCAATCCACATCAATGCCCTGGGAAAAATTCTTGGCGTCGCTTGCGGTTAGAACAATGGAACAGATCCTATTATCCTCGAGTATGCGATCAAAAACCTCGTTCATTTCCCTTGCAAACAATAGATTCTGGCGGTTGGCGCCGTTGTTCATGGTGATTACGGCAACCGACTCTTTTCTCTCCCAATCAATAACAGCCATTCTTCTCTCCCTTTTTCATCTTTTTTGTAGACGCTTTTTTTTCCGTGTGATAGCCAATATTAAAATCACCATACCCGAATACGCAGACCGAGGATAAGAAATGCTTATCAAATGCTGGGGCTCCCGGGGGTCAACTCCCGTATCCGGCCGACAATACCTTAGATACGGCGGGGATACAACCTGCATTCAGGTCACAGCCAAAAGCGGGGAAAACGTTATCATCGATGCCGGCACCGGTATACGTAAACTCGGCCAAAGCCTTGGCAGCGCCTCCACCTCCTGTCTTGTGCTGACCCATGCCCATTTTGACCATGTGGCGGGATTTAATTTTTTCAAACCTCTGTTCCAGCAAGGCTCTGTGGTCGAAATCCAGAACAGCTGCTTTTCAGGCGTGACCGTTGAAAAAATTCTGACCACACTCATGTCTCCTCCCCTTTTCCCCATCTGTCCAAAGGACCTCAAGGCCACCATCAGGTTCAGAACCGATCTTTGCGGAACCTTCTCCATTGGAAGCCTTACGGTTGAGACCATACCCCTGAACCACCCCAATGGCGGGTTTGGGTTTCTATTTACAGAAGAAGGTAAACGCTTTGTTTTTCTCACGGACAACGAATTAGGGTTTGACCATGGCCAGGGGACAGATTTCCAAGACTATCTTGCCTTTGCAGGCGATGCAGATCTTCTCTTCCACGATGCCGAATTCACCCCGGAGGAGTATAAGATGCGAGGGGGATGGGGACACTCCACCTATACTTCCGCCCTTGATCTCGCCCTTCAATCAGGAGCAAAGCGGCTGGGGCTCTTCCATTTAAACCAGAATCGAACCGATGTTCAGATGGATGAGATCCAGGCAGAGTGCCGGTCAAGGATCCGTTCAGCAGGGTCAAATCTCGAATGCTTTGGCGTTGCCTGCAACACCGCTTTTATTCTTTAAGAAAAAAAGCGGTGAAAAACCTTGGATCAAGGTCAGCGGCAGAGACCCTGCCATACTCCTGATAAAGCCGGTGAAACATCTCCCCGATCACATTGCCTAAATTCTGAACAATCCAGTCCAGATCCATGCCTGTCCTGTGGACAAGCCAGCCGGTAAAATCTTCCATCTTAAAACCGTCAATGGTTCCGGAAGCCTCACCTGAAAAAAGTTCGACAAAAAAAGGAATGAACACAGAGCGATCAATGGGTTCAAACCGGGGATCGAGCCCCAGGCGGTCCCTGGCCCAGAGGGTCAGGAGAATGGACTTGAAGGTGAGACCAGTCCTGGGGACAGAGCTGAGATCAAGATTTAAACCCTCCATCACCCGGTCAAGGGCAATGATGCCTTTAAGCTCCTTATCCGTAAAATCGATTTCACGGGCAGAGCCAAACGGGCGGTAAAGCACCCCGGTCTGGTAGTTATCAAAGAACAGGGGCCGATCCAGCAGCAGACCACCCAGAACACCAAACCACTGTTCGTCCAGAAAATGGAGGGAAAGCCCGTTGTTGATGACCCAGCTTTGATTGTACCACTCTCTTGCACGGTCCTTCAGGATAAGACCCGCCCTGGAGGCGACCCTGAAAATATCTGCGAGATGGTATCTGGCAAGAATGGCGGACCCGTCCCCGGGGGTGCAGGCATCAAGCAACTCCATGCCAAGACTTAAAAAGGCGCAGGCCTTCTGAACAAGCTGTTCAAGATCCCGGCGCTCCCTGACCACCTTGTCGTCCGCGGATGAGAGCCGGTTGACAAGGCCTGCAAGCTCGGCCTGGAGGTTGAGCAGCATGGTCTCATCGACCCCGGCAAGGGAACGTGCAAACAGGTTGTTCTCCCCGGTCATGGTCGAGAAGAAGAGTGGCGGCAGGGGATAGTCTCCGCCATAGAGGGTTTTCCTGAGCCCCTGTCCGGGTCTCGGCACAAGCTGGGAGGGATCCCGGGGCTGATAAATACCCACGGCCTCGTGGCGGGGAAGAAACCCCTTCTCAGCCAGCCGGAAAACCTTGAGCCTCAGCTCCTCCTCCTCAACCTCGGCTGGGATGACCACCCCGGTCTCAAGGAGCAGGCCGTGCAATACCGAGAGATCCATGTCAGCCACCCTGTTGAGCATCTCCATGATAAGGGTTTCGGCCCGTTCCCTTGCCTGTTCCACCAGGGCCCCGTCATCACTGTCAAGGATCTGTTGAGGAACTTCGGGGAACCTCACATAAAAGAGGTTGTCAATGGTCTGGAAGCCATCTGGAAAATCCGAAGGGTCTTCATTCTCTTCGAGGATCCTCGTCTCCATGTTCTTGAAGAGATAGAGCTCGAAAAATTCGGTCTTTTCGGTGATCGCCCATCGCAAAAACCGCTCCGGGTCCGCATGAAAGATAAGGCCCAGCATGTTTGTCACCATGGGCAGGTTGATTCTATCCCCCTCCCAGGTTTCAACATCAATGAAATACTCCCACTGGTCAAACGAGGCAAGGGCCAGAACCGGCAGAAAATCGTGGGGACCGATGGCATGCATTAGAAAATGAAGGTCCTGATCCGGAAAACTCTGGACAAGGGTTGCGGGTGTGGGTGAATCAATAATCCTGTTCAGGGCCTTTTGGGGTTCCTCCGCCAGAATTTCCCTGCGGATTGCGGCCAGTTGCCGCTCTTTTTTAATCTGATTTACCAGCATGTGATCATCTTTCATCAATACTACCCCCCTTCCATGGTGCGCATTTCACCAAAAGAATCATTCCGGGCACTGCTGCCACGGTGCAAAAAACAAAAAACCCCACCCACCCCAGGTGAATGGCAAAATACCCGGTGGGTGCTGCGGCGATCACCCGGGGAACACCCATGAGGCTCGACAGGAGCGCATACTGGGTCGCCGTAAACCTCCGGTCGGTCATGGAGGCCATAAAGGCCGCATAGGCAGCCGTTCCCATGCCGCCGGACAGGTTTTCAAAGGCAATCACACAGGCCAGCAAAGGAAGGCTGTGGCCGACAAGGGCAAGCCAGACAAATCCTGCCGTTGACAGGGCCTGGAGAAACCCAAAGACCCACAAGCTCCGGTTGATGCCCATTTTAAGCATCAAAAGGCCCCCTGTAAAGGCCCCCACCAGGGTTGCCCAGAACCCGAACAGCTTGACCACCGTCCCTATCTCAGACATGGAAAACCCCATATCCAGATAGAACGGGGTTGTCATGGCGCTGGCCATGGTATCGCCGATCTTGTAGAGAAGAATAAACAGGAGAATGAGAAAAGCCCCTTTCCGGGAAAAATATTCCCGCATGGGCTCCACAACGGCCTTTGCAAGGGTTGTGGGGCGGCCGGGCGGCTCTTTGGGTTCCGGGGTCCAGAGGGTGACGGCTAAACCCGGCACAAGGGAGAGAGCCATGATCAGGTAGACCTGGGAAAACGGGATGTGGTCGGCAAGGATAAGCCCCCCCCCCGAGGCCAGAAGCATGCCGAGCCTGTAACCATAGATGTACATGGACGAACCAAGCCCAAGCTCGGCGTCGGTCAGATCTTCCCTTCTGTAAGCGTCCACCACAATATCCTGGGAGGCGCTGAAGAAGGTAACAAAAAAGGCGACCAGGGCCACAAGCCAGGGAAAGCTGGCGGGTTTAGTAAATCCCAGACACCCGATGGCAAGGATGAGAAGGATCTGGGCCAGGGCAAGCCACCCCTTTCGCCGCCCCCCCCCCAGGGGAAGGGTAAACCGGTCAAAGAGAGGGGCCCAGAGGAACTTCAGGGTGTAGGGAAGACCCACCAGGGAGAAGAGACCGATGACCGAAAGATCAACCCCCTCCTTCTTCATCCAGGCCTGGAGAACAGATATGGTCAGGAGCAGGGGAAGACCGCAGGAGAATCCCATTACCAGGGCCACCGCCATTTTCCTGCCCATCACCCGATTTCCGGATGCCACGTTTGCCATTGCCCTGAATGAAATCACTGGGTTCTCTGTCTGCAGGCGTCCACGTAGACCTTTACATCCGGGTCCTGCTCAAATGGCTCAAGAAAACCAAGGGCCTTCTGAAAACTGCCAAGGTTCATGAGACTCACCGCCATGCAGATGGTAAGATTTCTGCTCGATTTAAAATGATTTAAACCCAGGGCAGCAGTCTCAATGGCCCGGTCGAACCGTCGCTCCTTCTGGAACACCATGGCAAGCCCGAGAAAGGCGCGAAGGTCGGGATGGTAGGCAAGGGCCCGGTCAAACAAGACACGGGCCGTGGCCATGGGATCTTTCACCCAGGGGTTCCGGGCGTACTCCCCATGGCTGAAGGTCATGGCAAGGCGGGAGAGGAAATCTGCATGAAAGGGGTAGAACAAAGGGTCATCCACAAGTTCAACGCCCGCTGCAAAGTCGGACAGGTTTGAATAAAAACGTCTGCGCAGACTATGGCCGAAACCCTTGACCTTTTCGAGATCAAGATCGGGGTCCTTCTCAAACCAGGCAATGTCTTCGATTTCCCGGGACCAGACAGAATCAGAAAGTTTGCCCTGGTCCACAAGGTTTTCATAGAGCCCGGTGCCGGGAAAGAGCACCAGCAGGTAAAAAATTGCACTTAAAGGCCGGATATCCATGATGAGATCAAGACTCTCATCGATGGTTTGTGCCGTCTCCCCTGGGGAACCATAGATGAAGTAAGCCCTTGGCAGGATGCCAAAGGATGCGGTCAGGGCAAAGGCCCGGACAATCCGCTCCCTCTTCATTGGTTTTCCCAGGGTTTGTCGGATTGCAGCCGATCCGCTTTCCACCCCAAAGCTTATCTGGGTGCATCCGGCCCGTCTCATCCAGCCAAGTATCCCTGGGTCGATGAAGTCCGCCCTGGAGATGGCCACCCAGGTGATGTCAAGCCCCTTTTTAATTATTAACCTGCACACCTCTATCACCCGGATTTTGTCCATGGTGAATGTGTCATCCGATACAAAGAAATGGGTGATGCCCCTTTGGTTCAAAAGGCAAAGCTGCTCTACAAACCAGGCCGGGGAGTGGAACCTGACCCTGGAGCCGGGCCAGAATCGGGGAGAGCCGCAAAAGGTGCAACGCCCCGGGCAGCCCCTTGAGAGGGAAACATGGGCAAGGTCAAAGTAGCGGCCGGGAATGGGCAGGGAATCAAGATCCTCGACGGGTTCACGCTCCTGGGTGTGAACTATTCCGGAACCTTCCCGCCCCCCGCCATGAAGGGCGTCACGGTTGCCGTTACCCAGGGCAAGGCCTTTGATTTCCCGATCCCCATGGGCATTTAGGATTTGATCTTTTCCCCGGTGCCGGACACGCTCTGCGAGTTCCAGAAAGGTTAATTCTCCCTCGCCCTTGACAACACAGTCAAGAGCCGGGCAGGTAAAAAAGAGATGGTCGCACAGAAAGGTGGCGCAGGGACCGCCGAACACGACCAGAATTTCAGGATCAACCTCCTTGACCACCCCGGCCCCTTCAATGGCGCTGAAACGGTTGGCGTTTAAAACGCTGAACCCCACGATTGCAGGCCGCTCGGCATCAACCATGGCCCTTAGAAGATCCATGGGATTCTGCTCCACGGCAAGGTTCACAACCCGGACGTTGAACCCGTTCTCCTTCAACAAAGCCCCGATGTAAAAAAGCCCCATGGGAACAAGAAGGGCGTCCTCGTCCGTGATCCTCGCATCTAGGCAGGCAGGGTTCACAAGAAAAATGGTCATGGAAGCGGGGATATCTTCCCGGCTAACTTCAGACAAGGATGATCACCTCATCAAGGGTTCGTTTGGGAACGTGGTGAACCCCTTCTGCATCCCTGGAATAACGGATGTCGCCCCCGGGTTCAAGATCGTGTATTACAGCCGTTTCAACCGGCTTTCCAAGGGCAATAACCAGAAGGATCTCGTATCTTGAACTGCCGTTCTCCTGGTCAAGGGATAAAATATTTCTTAAACGTTTGGGATCAAACGCTGCGATCATGCATCCCCCAAGCCCCTGTTCCCTTGCACCAAGAAGGATGGACTGGGCCGCAATCCCGTGGTCACACCTGATTTTTTCTGCAATTGCCCTGTCGCCGACGATCACGATGTACCCCGTGGGCCGTTCTGCCTCTTCAGGGCCCTTCCAGTCGGTCAGATAGGCGGCCCAGGCAAGGCAGGAGAAGATCTTTTCGTTCATGGCCTTGCCATGGGAGAGAGCATACTTTAACGGCTGGAGATTACCGGCAGAAGCCGAATGCCTTGCGTGGTCCACGAGGTTGCGCAGGGTCTTCTCGTCAAGGGCATGGGAGGCGTCAAACCTGCGACAGCTTCTATTGGCCTTGATCAGACCTAGAACGGTCCCATGGCCTGGGCTCTTTTTTAATCCTATCTGTTCGTTCACTTTGGATGCACCACTTTTTCAAATTCAGGCATGTTGATATCTATCCAGTCAAGCACCTTGTCAAACTCGCCCGCCACCTGTTGAAGGGCGATTCCCCTGTGGCTCACCCGGCTCTTCTCTTCCATGGAGATCTCGGCAAAGGTTTTATTAAGGTCAGGATAGAAAAAGAGCGGATCATAGCCAAAACCGTTTTCACCCCTTGGCTGTTCAAGTATGATCCCCCGGCACTCACCCTCATAGGTCAGGGCCGCTCCCGTTGGAACGGCAATGGAGATGACACAGTGGAATGCGGCCCGCCTGTCGGCCTTGCCCTTCATCTCTTCAAGGAGCCGTTCCGAGTTCTCCCGATCCGTTGAACCCTCGCCTGCATAACGGGCAGATCTCACACCTGGTGCTCCGCCAAGGGCATCGACTGCAAGGCCTGAATCATCGGCCATGGCTGCAAAGCCAAGAACCCTTGCGGCAAAGGCCGCCTTTTTATAGGCATTATCGTCAAAGGTCTCACCATCCTCCTCGATCTCAGGGATGGGTCCGAAATCATCCAGATTCTTTATCTCAACGGGAAACCCCTTTAAAAGGGCCCTGATCTCACGGGTCTTTCCCTTGTTTCTTGTTGCAAGCACCAGAACAGTCACGTTATCTCCTGCATGAACGATCCCGAATTCAAGGTTACGGGTTCATCCAGATTGTTTTATTGCCCAGATTCTTTTATTATCAGGGGCAAAGGTTAAAAATGAACAAAGTATAGGCCAGGGGCTGTTATTTGTAAATAAAAAGGTTTGCATACGCAGGGCAACCTCATTCTTGACAAATCACAAAATAAATTTAAACTGTTGTCATCAATATCGGATAAAACTACATTGATTTGATTTTTTTTTAGACCACGAAGAGCACGAAGGTCACGAAGTAAGGGCTTCTTCGTGAGCTTTGTGCTCTTCGTGGTAAGACAATTTGGCGGTCTTAAAGGCATGAAACGGGCTTCGTTCTATCTTGGTCCAGTAGGCGGACAAATTTTGATGGATCCATTTCAACAGTCTGATATTTAATACAATCAGAGATAACCAGATCAAACGGGTTCTATCAGTGGGCGAAGTTAGGACCAAGCCCCAATTCATGAATTGCCCCTAATGTCGGCCGCACCACCGTCATCGTCAGTAGTGACCTTGAAAAAAAACACACCTGTCGTATATTTGTTTTTAATGTCTTAAACATATTAAGGAGAGAAACATGAAAAAGTATGCGACGATTGCCGTTTTAGCAGGAATAGCAATGATTATAACCTCCTGCGCCGGTACTACACAACAGACGAGCAAATCAAAGGAAGGGGTGCTGGTGGGTGCAGGAGTTGGGGCGGCCCTGGGTCAGGTCATCGGCAGAGATACAAAGGGCACCCTGATTGGTGCGGGTATAGGTGCAGCACTTGGCGGACTTGCGGGCAACCAGATAGGCGCCTACATGGACCGCCAAGAAAATTCATTGAGAAGTGCGGTTTCAGCATCTGATGCGGCCAGCATTCAAAGGTCCCAGGACGTTCTTACGGCCACCTTTGACTCTAACACATTTTTTGATTTTGATTCGGCAAATTTAAAGGCCGGGGCCTATACGGAACTTGACAGGGTTGCAAGGGTTCTCAGGGAGTACCCCCAGACCAGAATCCGGGTGGAGGGCCACACAGACTCCAAAGGGGCTGAAGATTACAACATGCAGCTCTCCCAGAGGCGGGCCCAGGCCGTTACAAACGCTCTTATTCAGCGGGGGGTTGATCCCGTTCGTATGGAAAGCATTGGATTCGGAGAAACCCAGCCCATCTCATCAAGCGATGCAGCCAACCGCCGGGTGAACATTGTAATAACTCCGATTCAGAGATAGAGAAACGATAGCTGAAACATAATGGTAGAGGGTGGGCACTATTTTCATCCCGCCCCCTTTGGTTATCCTGACCGGAACGCAAAACGTCGGGGGTCACTTTGACACTTCTTAACTGTTTCGACCTTTTGGTTTTGAATGTTCCGGTCAGGAAAACCAAAGAGGGCTCTAAAGTCGAGGCTCTCACAGTGATGTTTCGGTGGGAATTTCATATAAACCGGCACGGCCGGAGCGAGAGATGGCATCCGGCCACA
>Ga0265295_1000087_pt1 | contig 179938 bp, 140 predicted proteins | sample Munlansysbiofilm_FD_192503 | JGI IMG/M metagenome (GOLD analysis project Ga0265295, IMG submission 192503) | Leachate microbial communities from a municipal landfill in Southern Ontario, Canada - Methane capture system biofilm | ecosystem: Engineered > Solid waste > Landfill > Unclassified ...
GCCGAGCGCATCGGCTGGGAAACTTTCTTCAAGATGACCGGCCTTGAGTTCACCCACCACCTTATCGACGACTTCCGTGACCCTGCCTACTACACCTGGCGGCAGAGCACGCAGTTCAAGTTCTAGGACTATCTTGTTTAACCCCGGCGGCGCATCAGCGCCGCCGGGACAGGAGAATCACCATGGCTGACGACAAAGATATTGTTGTTGATTTTCTGAACAGCAAAGCCGCCTCCAAGTCCAAGTTTTATTTCAAGGACTTTACGGACCTGTTCCCCGACAAAGGTCCCCGCGACGTGAAGAAGATCCTCACCAAACTGGTTAACGAAGAAGTGTTGGAGTTCTGGTCTTCCGGTTCCACCACCATGTATGGCCTGAAGGGTGCTGGCAAGCAGTCCCACGCTGAAGGCGAAGACTAGCGTTTGGCCTTTTTAGCCGCATGCAGCGTCACAACCGGCTCGCTATTGCGGAACCGGCCTGTTCGTTTCCGCAATAAAAAGTCTGTGTATCTTGTTTGCGGCTAAAAATTTCCAAGCGTCGGGTTTGACCCGTTCATGGCCTTCGCGGGGCGCGTCAGCCTTTGCGTGAAAGCCTTATAAAAGAAATGCCGCAACTGTTGTTGCGGCATTTCTTGCTTTGTACAGTATTATTTTGCACTATATCGCAAAACTGATACGGCAAGGAGTGAACATGGGCATTTCGTTCAGCCTCACGGATGCGGAGAAAAACTTTTTAAGCCGCCAGGCCAGGATGTCCATTGAAGCCGGTCTGCTGGGCAAGGCTGTACCTTCCATCCCCGAGCCGCCGGATACACTGGACAGACCCCAGGCCCCACTGATGCGGCCTCTTGGCGCCTTTGTAACCATTACCCTCCACCGTGCCCTGCGGGGCTGCATCGGCAATATTGTCGGCCGGGAACCGTTGTACAAGAGCGTCTGGCATCTGGCCGCAGCGGCCGCTTTCAGTGATCCCCGTTTTTCTCCCCTGACGCTGGAAGAGTGGCGTAAGGCCGAACTGGATATTTCGGTGCTGGGCGTGTTGCAGTCCTGCCCGAACCCAGAAAAAATAACGGTGGGGCTTCACGGCCTTGTCCTGCAATGGCAAGGGCACAGTGGCGTTTTTCTGCCGCAGGTTCCTGTGGATCAGGGCTGGGACCGCTTGGAATATCTGGAAAACCTTTGCCTCAAGGCCGGGCTGCCCAAGGGGTGTTGGCGAGCGCCGGGCGTGGACCTGTTTTGTTTTGAGGCGTTTGTTTTTCCGGCCTGATATGGAGAAAAACCGGCAGTGATGCGCCTGCAAGGGACGCTGGGGCCATCAATGAAGCGCCTGTTCCGCGGCACACCCTGAAGGTGTGCCGGGGCTGGCCCTGGAAAAATCAGTAGCTGCGGGCTTCGTCCGTTGGTTGCGTCTTGTCTTTTGTATCCTGAACCTGTGCAGTGCAGCCTGGCAGCCTGCTGCGAAGTTGCCCGCTGTGGCCTCTCCGGCCTGATCCATTGTTGTTTGAGCCGTCCGTATCTTTCTGGTCTGTCTGCACTTGTCTGCGTCATTGACCTGCATCTTGGGTGGCGTTTTACGGCTTTTTCGGCAAACGATCCGGCATCATATCTTTTTTCCGGCTCCGGCATCTTGCGCAGCCGGGAGTGAAAGCGTATGCTGCTTATGTTTCTCAGGGCGGGGTGCAAGTCCCCACCGGCGGTGATACGGCGGCCTTATGGCCGGCGGCAGCCCGCGAGCGCCCATGTTGGGGTCAGCAGATTCGGTGTGAATCCGAAGCCGACGGTAATAGTCCGGATGGAAGAGAACGGTTGCAGCCGCCAATGGCCTTGCGCATGTGCGCCGGGTTTTTGCTGCCGCGTGTGAACTTTTGCCTTCGGGCTGAAGTTTCCGGTGGCATCCCTTTGAGCGGCCCGTCCACGCCCTGATGCACCCTCTCCCGGCACCAGCCGGAAAAGGAGAACGGCATGCATCAGTCCTCACTTTCCCTTGATTTCTTTGGCAGCCCGCACGAGCGGGTACAGAAGGCTCTGGCGTCCCTGCGCGCCGGAGGCGGCGCTCTGGTGGTCGACGACGAAGACCGCGAAAATGAAGGTGACCTCATTTTTCCGGCCCAGACCATCACTGTACCGCAAATGGCCATGCTCATAAGGCATTGCAGCGGTATTGTCTGCCTGTGCCTTACAGACGAGTACACCCGCCGCCTTGATCTGCCAATGATGACAGAGCGTAATACCAATACCCAGCAGACGGCCTTCACCATTTCCATCGAGGCAGCCACAGGCGTGACCACAGGAGTTTCCGCCGCTGACCGCGTGGCTACCATCCAGGCAGCCGTGGCGGAAAACGCCAGCCCCGAGAATTTACGCCGTCCGGGTCACGTGTTTCCCCTGCGGGCAAAGCCCGGTGGGGTGCTGGAGCGGCGCGGGCATACAGAGGCCACGGTTGACCTCATGCGTCTGGCCGGGCATGCACCCTGCGGCGTACTGTGCGAACTGACCCTGGATGATGGAAGCATGGCCCGCCTGCCGCAGGTGGCGGCCTTTGCTGTGGCTCATGCCATTCCCCTGTGCAGTGTGGAAGACCTGGTGGCCTGGCGGCATGGCCTTGGGGAGGAAAACATCGCCATTTCTGCGTAGATAGCGGGCAAGCAGCTCCCGGAAATATGATACCGGACGGAAAGCTGTATCTCTGCATACATGATAAACAGGCCGTCCGCATTATGCGGACGGCCTGAAATGTTTTCAGCCAGCCGGGTTTGGTTGTGGCAGCTTGTGGCTGCCCCGGAAGCGGCCTGGCGTTACTCGCCGGGAGCCAGCCGTTCGGCCAGCCGGGTGTAACGCTTGCGGGTCTTGTTGTTTTTGACCGCCATGTGGAGAGCGCGGGATTCGCCCACCAGAATGACAAGCTTTTTGCCGCGCGTGGCTCCGGTATAGATAAGGTTGCGTTGCAGCAGCACGTAGTGCTGCATCATGATGGGTATGACCACGGCGGGATATTCCGACCCCTGGGATTTGTGAATGGATATGGCGTAGGCCGGGGCCAGCTCGTCCAGCTCATCAAATTCATAGGGGATCACGCGTTCGTCAAAGGTGACGCTCAGGGTGCGGTCGGCAAGGTCAAGAAAGCTGATCCGCCCCATGTCGCCGTTGAACACGTCCTTATCGTAGTTGTTGCGTATCTGCATGACCTTGTCGTGCAGGCGAAAGGCGCGTTCGCCGCGCCGCACTTCAAGGCCGTTGGGGTTCAGGGCCTCCTGCAGGCGCGTATTCATATGTCCCGCGCCCACAGCTCCCTTGTGCATGGGGGTAAGCACCTGGATGTCGTCCACCGGGTCAAGCCCGAAGCGGCGCGGAATATGGTTGCGCACCAGGTCGACCATAAGGTCGGCGGCTTTTTCCGGATCATTCTGGTGGATGAAGTAAAAGTCCGAAAGGCGGTCTTTGCTGGATTCCAGCGAAGGAACCTCGCCGCGATTGATAAGGTGGGCGTTGCAGATAATTTCACTTTCTGCCGACTGGCGGAATATTTCGGTCAGCTCTACCACAGGAACCACACCGGAGGCTATTATGTCGGCCAGCACGTTGCCCGGACCCACCGAGGGCAGCTGATGCACATCGCCCACCAGTACAAGGGTCGCGCCCAGGGGAACGGCCTTGAGCAGGTGGTAAAAAAGCAGGGTGTCCATCATCGAGGCTTCGTCCACCACCAGCAGGCCGCAGGCCAGAGGACTGTCTTCGTTGCGGGCGAAGCCGTCCTCCTTGGGGCTGTATTCCAGCAGGCGGTGAATGGTGCGGGATTCACGCCCCGAGGTTTCGGCCATACGCTTGGCGGCGCGTCCTGTGGGCGCAGCCAGCAGGATGCGGGCGCGCACCTCGGCAAAAAGCCTGATAATGGCATTGATGATGGTGGTCTTGCCTGTGCCGGGGCCGCCCGTAAGCACCATAACCTTGCTGCGGGCCGAGGTACGCACGGCCTCAAGCTGTTCCGGCGCAAGGGATATGTTGAGTTCACCCACCACCTTGTCCACCAGGGCGTCGGGGTTTTCAAAACGAATGGATTTGGGCGAACGCATGAGCCGTTGCAGGTAGAACGCGGTTTTGGACTCGCAGTGAAAATAGCGGCGCAGGTACACGCCTGTTTCAGGCTGTGTGCCGTCAGGGCCGGGCATGTCCATATCTTCGCGCACGATGCGCTCGTCCGCCTCAAGAGCGGCCAGAGCGTCGGAAACAAGGTCCTCGTCAACGCCCAGTTGCGCGCATACGGCCTCCATAAGCGCGGTCTGCGGCAGGTACACGTTGCCGTCATCCGTGGCTTTTTGCAGCACGTAGAGTGTGCCTGCCTGTACGCGCAAGGGGTGGTCGTGCTCGAAGCCCAGCTTGCGGGCCGCGGCATCGGCGGTGACAAAGCCTATGCCGTGGATATCCATGGCAAGGCGATAGGGGTTTTCACGCACGATGCCCAGGGCGTCCGCCCCGTAGGCGCGGTAGATGCGTACAGCATAGGCCGGGGTGATGCCGTGAGGTTGCAGAAAAAGCAGCAGGTCGCGTATGCCGCGGTGTTCGCTCCACGATGCGCGGATGCGCTCCAGGCTTTTTTGCCCCACGCCGCGCACCTTGAGCAGGCGCTCCGGCTCTTCGTCCAGTACCCGTATGGTGTCTGTGCCGAACGCCTTGACGATGCGCGAGGCCATCTCTTCGCCCACGCCCTTGATAAGCCCTGAAGACAGATACAGGCGTATGCCCTCACTGGTGGCAGGCAGCATTTCTTCAGCGTGGCTGAACTCTATCTGGCGGCCAAAACGGGTATTATTGACCCAACGGCCGCCGAGTTTCATCTGTACGCCCGCCTGCGGATTGACCATGTGACCCACGCAGCTTACGGAGTCGCGCGGGCGCGTGAGGCCGCCGTCGCCTCCGCCGCTGTTGACGCTGGCAGGCATAAGACGCAGTACAGTATAGCCGTTTTCTTCATTATGAAAGATAACGCGCTCCACAGTGCCGGAAATTTCCACGGCATCCGGGTCTTGCAGCAGGGGCATGTCCTTCATGGCGATGCTATGTCCTTAAAGCCCGAGGCCCATGCGCTGCTGCAAAAGCAGAGCGTCTGCCAGGGCCAGGGCAGTCATTGCCTCAAGAACGGGCACGATGCGCGGAATGGCGGACAGGTCGTGACGCCCGCCAATGAGTATGTCCACGGGCTGGCCCTGCCTGTCCACGGTTTTTTGCGTAACGGCTATGGAGGCTATGGGTTTGACGGCGACGCGCAGCACAATATCCTGTCCGCTGGATATGCCGCCCAGGATGCCGCCTGCATGGTTGGAGGCAAAGCGCGCCCTGCCCGGCTCCGGCGCATCCGCCGGAAGCAGGGGGTCGTTGTTTTGCGAGCCGCGCAGGGCTGCTGCGGCAAAGCCCTCGCCCACCTCTACGCCCTTGACCGCACCCACGCTCATGACGGCATGGGCCAGCACGGCATCAAGCTTGTCAAAAACAGGTTCACCAAGACCGGCAGGCACGTTGTGTGCTTCAATACGGACAATGCCGCCCAGGGTTTCCCCGGCCTTGCGTGCTTCGGCCACCAGCGCGTCCCACTGGCTGACGACGGAGGGTGCTGCGGCGCAATACGGCCGCGCTGCGGCTCCGTCCATGTCCAGCCCCCAAAGGGGTGCGGCAATACCGCCCAGCTCAACGCAGCCGCCCAGAATGGTCACGCCGCGCCGCGCCAGAATCTTCTTGGCAATGACGCCTCCGGCAACACGCGCAGCGGTTTCGCGGCCCGAAGAGCGCCCGCCGCCCCGGTGGTCGCGCAGGCCGTTGTATTTCTGAAAATACGCCCAGTCTGCATGGCCGGGACGAAAGGCTTCGGCCAGGTTGCCGTAGTCGCGGGAACGCTGATCTTCATTGGCGATGAAAAAGGCGATGGGGGTTCCCGTGGTGCAGCCCTCGAAAACACCGGAAAGCAGACGCACGGTGTCAGCTTCTTTGCGCTTGGTGGCTGTGGGGCCCTGGCCGGGCTTGCGGCGGTCCAGTTCTGCCTGGATATGGGCCTCGGTCAGCTCCAGCCCGGCAGGGCAGCCGTCAATAATACCGCCGAGGCCGGGACCGTGGGACTCGCCGAAGGTGGTCAGGCGCAAGGCGCGCCCAAAGGTGTTTCCGGCCATGGTGTACCTCGCGCTGGACAGAAAATGGGATTCGGGCCGCCATGCGGGCGGCTGTAATCCGTTCAGTATAGGAAAGGGCGGCGCGGCTGGCAAGGCGGCATAAAAAAGGATGCCGGCGGCAGCCATGCGCGTGCGGGCAGGGGCACCCCTTGCTTGCCGGGTGCGTTGCTCCGGTAGGCCGCTGACCGTACACAGGTCGCGCAGCCAGAAGGTTGTCAAATGGTTCCGAAAAAGATTTTTGTGGAAGATGACGATACGGGAGGGGGAACTTCTGGAAAAAGTCCCCCCTCCCGTATCAGTCAGAGCACGTTGGTTTTAAACGTCTGCATGCGCAAAGTTCACAGGGCGCTCACTGCAACTCTTGATAACGCAACCTGAAGCGTTGCTGCTTTTCCGTTTACACCTTGGCGGCGGTGCGCAGGTCGGCCACGGCATCGGTGGCTTCCCAGGTGAATTCGGGCAGCTCGCGGCCAAAGTGGCCGTAGCAGGCGCTCTTCTGGTAGATGGGCCGCTTGAGATCAAGGCGCTTGGTGATGAAGTAGGGGCGCAGGTCAAAAACTTCGCGCACGGCTTTGGTGAGGACTTCATCAGGAATTTCGCTGGTTCCCTGCGAGGAAACAAGCACGCTCACGGGCTGGGCCACACCGATGCAGTAGGCTATCTGCACTTCGCACACCGGGGCAAGGCCAGCGGCCACCACGTTTTTGGCGATGTAGCGGCCCATGTAGGCGCCGGAACGGTCCACCTTGGAAGGGTCCTTGCCGGAGAACGCGCCGCCGCCGTGGTGGCCGCTGCCGCCGTAGGTGTCCTGGATGATCTTGCGGCCGGTAAGCCCGCAGTCGCCCATGGGGCCACCCACCACAAACCGTCCGGTGGTGTTGATGAAGATTTCGCAGTCTTTTTCGTCGAAATAGCCCGAAGGCTCAAGAATGGGGCGGATGACGTGTTTTTTCACGGCTTCGGCCACATCGTCCTGGCTTGCGCCGGCAGCATGCTGGGTGGAGACCACCACGTTGTTGATGCGCACGGGCTTGCCGTCCTGGTATTCAAAAGATACCTGGGTCTTGCCGTCCGGGCGGAAAAAGTCCACCAGACCGTCCTTGCGCACCCTGGCAAGCTGCTGTGAAAGCTGGTGCGCCCAGTAAATGGGGGCAGGCATGAGGGTAGAGGTTTCATTGCAGGCAAAGCCGAACATCATGCCCTGGTCGCCCGCACCCTGATCTTCGGGCTTTGAGCGCACCACGCCCTGAGCAATGTCCGGGGACTGATGGCCGATGGTGGAAATGACGGCGCAGGTCTGCCAGTCAAAGCCCATTTCGGAGCTGTTGTAGCCGATGTTTTTGATGGTTTCGCGCACCACGGTGGGCAGGTCGGCATAGCCGGTGGTGCTGATTTCACCGGCGATAACAGCCATGCCCGTGGTGACCAGTGCTTCGCAGGCCACGTGAGCGTCCGGGTCCTGCGCCAGCAGGGTGTCCAGGACTGCGTCTGATATCTGGTCGGCCACCTTGTCGGGGTGGCCTTCGGTAACGGATTCAGAGGTGAAAAAATATTTGCCCTTGGTCTGCATGCTGTTCTCCTTGAAGGGACGCGCGGCAGGCGCGGTGGTTTACGAACGTAAAAGAATGTTGTCGATAAGGCGTGCCTTGCCCATACGCACGGCACAGGCCATAAGGGCCGGGCCTGCTACCTCGTCAAGCGGCTCCAGTGATTCCGGATGCACTATGGTGAGGTAGTCCAGACGGCCAAGGGGCAGAAGTTCTGCCCAGCGGCGCAATACGGCCTCGCGCAGCAGTGTTGCGCTGCCTGCCCCTTCTTGCGCCAGCTTCTGGGCGTGGAGCAGGGCCTGGCGGATTTGCGGCGCCTGTGCGCGTTCTTCCGGCGAAAGGTAGACGTTGCGCGAAGACAGGGCCAGACCGTCGGCTTCGCGTACGGTGGGCCGGGTTTCAATGCGCACGGGCAGGTTCAGATCGCGGACCATACGTTTGATGATGGCCTGCTGCTGCCAGTCTTTCTGGCCGAAAACAGCCACGTCTGCCGCGCTCAGCATAAAGAGCTTGAGCACCACCGTGCAGACTCCGCGAAAGTGCGTGGGGCGGCTTTGCCCGCACAGGCCCCTGGCAAGGTCCGGCACTTCAACCCAGGTGGCATGGTCAGCTTCGTACATGCTCCCCGGTTCAGGCATGAAAATGGCGTCAGCGCCGTGGCTTGCGGCAATGGCCGTATCGCGCTCGGCGTCGCGCGGGTAAGCGGCCAGATCTTCACCGGGGCCGAACTGGGCAGGGTTGACGAAAAGGCTTACCACCAGGCGTTTGGCCAAGGTGCGGCCATGGGCCATGAGGTCTTCATGGCCGGCGTGGTAGTAGCCCATAGTGGGCACAAGGGCGATATCGTCCCCGGCCGCATGCCAGGCGCGGCATTGGGCCGCAAGTTGCTGAGGCGTAGTAAATATCTGCATATCAAGGTATTGTGATATGGTTTATGAATGACTTCTTATACACGTACAGGGCATGGTTGTAAAGGAAAACTCGGCCTTGCGGAAAGCGCGCCGCAGCGCGGGAAGGCGGACAGCGCGCAGGCGGCGCGGGCCAAGGGCCGCGAGGCGCATTCTGCCTTGACCGGCGAGGCGGCAGTGGGCATAAGAACTACGGGAGGATATTCATGCTGAAACCCTTTTATCAGGGCAAACTCGACACCTTCTGCGCCATTTACGCCGTGCTTAATGCCCTGCGGCTTACCCACAGTATCCGGGTGCTCAAGGCGCGCGAAATCCTTAATGACACACTTATGGCCCTCGCGGCCTCGCCCGCGGCGTTCCGGGCCGCACTGGAGCAGGAAACAGATTACTGCGACCTGGTGGACGGCATGCTCAGGACCCAGAGCCGCATCTTTCCACTGGACGTGCGCCAGCCTTTCGGCACAGATCAGGACCCATCGGTGGACCAGGTGTGGGACTGTTTTGACCAGTGGCTTAACGGCGGCGGCAACCGTGCGCTTGTTTTCCGGTTTTTGCGGCATCTTACACCTGACGGACCACCCATGAACCGCCACTGGACAACTGCCGACAGCCTGAAAAACAACGTACTGCGCCTTTTTGACTGCAGCCATGAGGCCGAGGCTGTCCTGAACGTGCGCAAAGACAGCTTTGTGACCAGTGCGCGGGATATCTGCCGGGAAAAACTTCTTTACATACAGCCCAATACCATACGGCTCATGCGGCTGCCCCTGTAAAGGGCATTCCATCGGGGCTGCGCCTCCGGGCCGGGCCTGCCCGGGCCGGTCTGTGCGCAGGGCATAAGGGCAGACGCCCGCCGCAGAGGCCGCAAGGCTCTTGTGAGCCGCCGACAAAAGGCTTGTGGCTGGAAAACAGCGCCGCAAACCTGTGTAGTCAAACGCTGCGCGGGCATGGCAATACTTTTGAGAGCGGAGGATTGGAGACTGCGCGTCTCAACGGCGGGTGGGCTAGAAATCGTAAAAAGGCTTTTCGTCGCTGAGGGGCAGGCCCAGATTGCGGGCGTCGTTGGCCAGATGGGGGTCCACCCAGAAGGCTTTTTCCTGAATAAAGGAAAGCACCTCAAAGGCGTCCTGGTCCAGCGGCTGGGAATAATAGAAGCCCTGGGCGCAGTTGCAGCCGCAACTGAGCAGAAAGCGGGCCTGATCAAGGGTTTCAACGCCTTCAGCCACGATCTGCATGTGCAGGTCTTTGGCAAGGGCAATAGTGTTGCGGGCCACAATCTGGCCGCGTTCGTTGTCCGTGCCGTCACTGATGAAGGCGCGGTCCAGCTTGACGATGTTGAACGGCAGGGCGCGCAGGGTGCTCAGCGAAGAATAGCCCGTACCAAAGTCATCCATTGAAAAAATAAAACCTTCGGCCTGCAGTTCACACATGATGTGAATGAGGGCCTTTTCATTTTTGAAAAAGGCACTTTCGGTGAGTTCCAGCTCGAGCAGGTGGCGCGGCAGGCGGTATTTGTCTACAAGCTGAACCAGTTTTTTTGTCAGAGCGCCGTCATTAAAGTGCAGGCGCGACATATTTACCGAGACGGGCATGGGTTTGTAGCCCTTGTCCAGCCACATGCGCAGGTTCTGGCAGGTGAGGTCCCAGATGTATTCATCGAGACGCACGATAAAACCGTTGCGCTCGAAAAGCGGCACAAAGCGGCCTGGCAGGATCAGTCCGTCGTGCGGGTGCTGCCAGCGTACAAGAGCCTCGGCCCCCACGATGCGGCCGCTCGACAGCTCCACCTTGGGCTGCAGGTAGAGCTTGAACTGTTTTTGCTCCAGTGCGCGGTACATCTGGTCGGTAATGTAGCTTTCGTCATGCAGGCGCTGGCGCAGCGCGTTGTCATAAAAGGCATAGTTGGCAAGGTCGCTGCCCTTGATGGTTTTTTGCGCCAGATAGGCCCAGTCGCAGAGCACGTGGGCAGGAGTCCGGCGATTTTCCACCTGGCAGACGCCGAAGAAAAGCTTGACCCTGAATGTGTCGGAGTAATGCTCGAGCCTGCGGGAAAGGGAGTGGATGAAGTTTTTTATCCGGTTGATGTCGCCAGTGATGCACACGGCAAACACATCGGCCGTAAGGCGGGCGTAAGCCTCGCACTGGGTGTTGATGCGCTGGCGGATGAGGCGGGCGATGGCCCGCAGCAGGCGGTTGCCTTCTTCCAGGCTGAAGGCTTCGTTGATGGCCTTGAAGCCCGCCACGTCAAAGCGCAGGACGGCGTACGGCTCTGTGGGATACTCGCGCAGCAGCGCTTCTACCTTTTCAAAAAATGTCTGGGTATTGTACGCCCCTGTGAGGGGATCGTGCTCGGCTCGCAGGCGCAGGGCCTGCTCTGTGCGGGTGGCGGCATCCACGTCGTTGATGGTGCCGATGTAGCGTTCACCCGGGCTGTCGTCCGCCAGGCAGGTATAGGTGACCTTGCACCAGATGAACTGCCCGTCGCGGCGGCGCAGGCGCAGGGTCATTTCGCCGGAGCGTATGCCCAGGGCCAGACGTGAAAGGCAAGTGTCAAAGGCGGCGCTGTCGCCGCTGTACAGCACATTGTCCTCACGCCAGACATCAAAGGGAATGCGGCCATCGTAATTTCCGGCCAGCAGTTCGCCTATGCGTGGACTGATGTAGGTAAGATCATTATTGCGCCACTCGAATACCAGCGTGCGTGTATGGTCCACCACGGCCTTGTAGCGCAGGTTATCGAGCTTCTGCTGCTGGAGAAGCTCATTTTCACGCACAATGGTGGCCGCGCGCTTGAGGTCGTCCACATCCTGCACGCAGACAAGGTATACGAAATGCCCGCCGGGCTGACGGACGGGAAATGCGGTAATGCGCGTCCAGCGGTAGCTCAGGTCGTGGCATTTTCTGCGCACGTCAAGCGTTGAGAACGGCAGGCCGTTTTTTTCAAGATCCTGCCTGGACAAAGGGTCCCAGAAGCGCAGCAGCGCATTGTGGTCGTCAGGGTGGACGAGCCTGGTCAGAGCCTCGGTAAAAAGCTCCGACAGGGTGAATTCGCCCGAAGGTCCCAGAAGCGTGTCATCGCCCCTGTACAGTTCGCGCGCTTCGTCCTTTTCAAAGTCCAGAAGATATATTTCGGCGTAGACGCTGCGCAGCACGCCTGAATAGCACTGCTCTTCCATTCTGCCGCTTGCGAGGCATGTCATGGGGGCTACAGCGAAATTTTTTTTGATGTCGGTTGGGGCGGGTTTGTTTTTCATAAGCAACGCTTGTTTGGTTGCGCACGGATACGGCGCTGACGCCGGACTGTCAAGTCTTGAGCCTAGCACCGGACCCGGCGTTTTGCAAATGAGCTGCACTGGTGACAAGCCGCGGGCACATCTGTAGGATGCCCCTCATGACAAGTGCAAACAAACAGAAAAAAATCAAGGTCTGGTCGCTGAGCCTGGGATGTCCCAAAAACAGGGTCGACAGCGAGCGCCTGCTCGGTTCGCTGGGTGCGCCTGTGAGCCATGTGGAGCACATGGGCCGCGCTGATCTTGTATTCATCAATACCTGTGGATTTATTGATCCCGCCGTGCGCGAATCCGTGCGCGCCGTTCTGGATGCGGGGCAGCGTCTGGGCCGTTGCAGCAAAAAGCCTCTGCTGGCTGTGGGCGGCTGCATGGTGGGCCGTTACGGTGCGGAAAACCTGGCTGAAGATCTGCCCGAAGTGGATCTGTGGCTACCCACGGCTGATCTGGACCGCTGGCCCGGCATGGTGGCCGAGGCCCTGGCCCTGCCCACGCCGCCTGTGCGTATGCCCGGCGGCGGCAGGCTGCTTTCCACGGGGCCTTCCTACGCATGGCTCAAGGTAGGCGAAGGCTGCCGGCACAAATGTGCCTTTTGCACCATTCCCTCCATCAGGGGGGGGCTGCATTCGCTGCCTGCCGAATATATTGTGGACGAGGCCCGCGCCCTGCTGGGGCAGGGAGTTCGCGAACTGGCCCTTGTGGCTCAGGATCTGACGGCCTGGGGTGCGGATCTGGGCATGAAAAACGGTCTTCCTTCCCTGCTGGAAAAACTTGCCGCGCTGGACGGTCTGGCCTGGCTGCGCCTGCTCTATCTGTACCCCAGCGGAGTGACCCTGGAACTTCTTGCCCTCATACGCGATACCGGGGCACCGCTTTTGCCCTATCTGGATATTCCCCTGCAGCATGCCCACTCCGACGTACTCTCGCGCATGGGCAGGCCTTTTGCGGGCAACCCCCGGCGCGTGCTGGATGCCGTGCGGCAAATTTTGCCGCACGCGGCCCTGCGCACCACATTTATTGTGGGTTACCCCGGCGAGACGGATGAACAGTTTGAAAGCCTGTGCCGCTTTGTGGAAGAAAGCGCTTTTCAGCATGTGGGGGTATTTGCCTATCAGGCTGAAGACGGCACAGAAGCGGCGACCTTGCCGGATCAGGTGCCGGATGCGGTCAAGCAGTGGCGGCGCGATACTCTTATGGACATACAGGCAGATATCAGCGAACGCCTGCTGGCGGCCCATGTGGGCAGTCGCATGCAGGTGCTGGTGGATGCGCCGCATCCCGAGTGGCCGGGCCTGCACAGCGGGCGCGTGTGGCTTCAGGCCCCGGAGGTGGACGGCATCACCTATGTAAGCGGGCCGGGCGTCGCGCCCGGAGCGCTGGTGGAATGCGACATTGTGGAAAATACCGAATATGATCTGACCGCACTGGCCTAAGGGCTGTCTGCCATTGAAAATGTCTGGTTGCCCGGTGCGGTTTTTTCGGAAAATCCACACCACGGAGCTGTGCGAAGCGTGACCGGCTTGCCGGGCATCCCTTTGGGCCGCGAAACGGGGTAGGCGAACAGGCAGCAACTCCCTGCCTGCAAGGCACGAACGCGTTTCGCCGCCAAGCAGATATTTCAAGGTAAAAATGCTCCAGGACTGCCTTTGCAGAAAAAATCTGGAGTGGCTGCGGCCTGGGCATGTCCCGAAATAAATATCCCCGGAGGGTTTCCTCCGGGGATATTTGGTGTGCGTGCTGTGGCACGCCCTCAACCAGTTGCCTGGTGGCGATTTAGCGGCCGATAAGCTGCATAGCCATCTGGGGCATGCTGTTGGCCTGCGAAAGCATGGCCACAGCGGACTGGGTGAGGATCTGGTTGCGTACGAACGCCGTCATTTCCGTGGCCACGTCCACGTCGGAAATGCGGGATTCGGCAGCCTGCAGATTCTGCGACTGGGTGGTCAGGTTGGAAATGGTGTTTTCCAGCCTGTTCTGCAACGCGCCAAGGTGAGCGCGGATCTTGTCCTTGGAGATCACGGCGTCGTTGAGGCCCACAAGGGCCTTCTGCGCGGCTTCCTGCGTGGAAACCGTGTAGGCGGCAGATGTCTTGTCGGCCTGATTGCCCACACCCAGGGCAGAGGCGGTGCTGTTGCCGATCTTGATGTAGTAGTAGTCTTCAGCCGAGTCGTTCATGCTGCCGAAGTGCACCTTCAGCTTGCCGGTGGCTGTAAGATCGCTGCCGTTGTGCGTGTCGCTCGACAGGTTGCCGTTCAGCAGGTAGATGCCGTTGAAGTCCGTGGCATTGGCGATTCGGGTAATTTCCGAAGCCATGGCCTGGTACTCCGATTCGATCATCAGGCGCTGTGTGGAGTCATAGGTGCCGGTGGCTGCCTGTTCGGCCAGTTCCTTCATGCGTATGAGCTTTTCGTCAATAACGGCCAGAGCGCCGTCGGCGGTCTGGATGAGGGAAATGGCGTCGTTGGCGTTGCGGACACCCTGCTGCAGAGCGGCGATGTCGGTACGCATCAGTTCGCGGATGGCGAGGCCGGCGGCGTCGTCGGCCGCGGAGTTGATGCGCAGGCCCGTGGACAAGCGCTGCACCGAGGACGACAGATTGCCGTAGTGCGATGTCAGCGTGTTGGCCACCTGGGTGGCCATCTGGTTGTGATTGATATACATGACATTCCTCCCTGAATGTTCTGCATGCCCGGCGATGCTTGCGCGCGCCCGCTTCCTTGCGGGCTGTCGCCGCACAGTGTTCGTACTGACGAACGGATGACGGTTGTTGATTTCTTCGTAACGGCCCTGCGCCGCTGCGAAGCCCCAAAACTACGGGTTTTTTGCTCCCACAGCCTCGTGGCAGCTATGGGCAAAAAATGCCCGGAAACCTGTGCCCAAAGATACAGCAGGAATCATGCCATTATCTGTAAGGACAGCGGCGTCAAATTGCTGTCGCGTGGGCTTTTGAGCCTGCAGCAAAATGTGTGCTCCGGAAATGCCCTTTCACAAAAACTTTTGCACAGGGTATTGACGATAATATATGCCATACTTAACTAATAGATATAACGTTTTCCACAGGAGGTTTTGCATATGCGTAACGCTCTCAGACTTGTCCCCAATCGTTGGTTTGTGCCGCGCGAAGCCCTGCGCCGCCGCGAAGGCGCGGGCCAGTCAGTGGATGACATTGACAGATTTTTTCAGGGGCTGTTTCAGGGAATGCTGACGCCATGGGGGATCATGCGCGGAGAATGGGCCTCGAATCCTAAAGAAGGCGACGCGCTCACGCCCTGCATGGACCTGACCAGTAGTGAAAAAGGCTATGCCCTGAGCATGGAATTACCGGGAGTGGCTCCAGAAAATGTCGACGTTTCGGTGCAGGATCGCGAGCTTGTCGTCAGTGGCGAAAAACAGCGCGAGACAACCGAGGAAAATGAAAACAGCCATGTGACGGAACGCGTTTTCGGTTCTTTCAAAAGAATGCTGATTCTGCCGGAAGATGCCGATGTGAACAGCATAACCGCCAACCATAAGGATGGCGTGCTGACGGTCTGCATTCCGCGTAAACCGGAAGCATTGCCGGAAACGAAAAAGATAGAGATCACCAAGGGCTGATTACCCATGAGGCAATAAATTGCGGGGCCTTGTGCCCCGGGAGCAAAGCCGCGTTGTGGGCGGTGTCCATCCTCCTCCAGCGGGTCAAGCGCTCCGGCCCGCAAAAGGTCCCCGCCGTTATGGCGGGGACCTTGTTTTATCTGCCGCAACACTGATTGACCTGCCAGGAGCCGGTTGCCTTTGAGAATATATATCCTCAAATTTTTTCACATGCTTTTTCAGCAGTAATACGGCAACTGCATTGCGCTTCGCCCCTTTGGCGGGCGCCTGCCCACGCCGTTGCCTGGGGAGTTCGGCAGTTGCCGTGCTTCAAGGGAGCAGGCGGCACAATTTTTTTCTCTCCCTAATGTATGGTCGGGAACAGCCGATAGGACAAGCAAAGGCGGTATACGCAAGGACGCGTTGGCATTTCGCGCCGCCTATGACGTACAGCATTCATGGAGGAATGTATGTATATCAATCATAACCAGATGGCCACCCAGGTGGCCAACACGCTGACATCGCACTATGGCAACCTGTCAAATTCGGTGCAGCGTTTGTCCACGGGCCTGCGCATCAACTCCGCGGCCGACGACGCCGCCGGCCTCGCCATCCGCGAACTGATGCGTACCGACATCGCCGCCCTGCAGCAGGGTGTCCGCAACGCCAACGACGCCATTTCCCTCATCCAGACCGCCGACGGCGCTCTGGCCGTTATTGACGAAAAGCTCATACGCATGAAGGAACTGGCCGAACAGGCAGCCACCGGCACCTATGACTCCACACAGCGCCTGATGATCGAATCGGAGTACCAGGCCATGGCTTCGGAAATTACCCGAATCGCCAATGCCACGGACTTCAACGGCATCTACCTGCTGAACGGCAACCTGTCGAGCGACACGCACAACGGCAGCGATCTTACAGCCACCGGCAAGCTGAAGGTGCACTTCGGCAGCATGAACGACTCGGCTGAAGACTACTACTACATCAAGATCGGCAACAGCACCGCCTCTGCCCTGGGTGTGGGCAATCAGGCCGACAAGACATCTGCCGCCTACACGGTTTCCACGCAGGAAGCCGCGCAGAAGGCCCTTGTGGGCCTCAACGACGCCGTGATCTCCAAGGACAAGATCCGCGCTCACCTTGGCGCGTTGCAGAACAGGCTGGAAAACACCATTTCCAACCTGACCACCCAGTCGCAGAATCTGCAGGCTGCCGAATCCCGCATTTCCGACGTGGACGTGGCCACGGAAATGACGGCGTTCGTACGCAACCAGATCCTCACCCAGTCCGCTGTGGCCATGCTTTCGCAGGCCAACAGCATGCCCCAGATGGCGCTTTCGCTTATTTCGAGGTAGGGCTGAAAACAGGTGGTGGAGGGCGTTTGCCCGGAACAGCCCTGCGGCAGGGGAGTGCTGCGCGGCTATAAAAAGCAGAACAGGCCGGTTCGTCAGATGACGGGCCGGCCTTGTACTTTTTATGATGGTTGTGGCTGCTGTCAGCGGCACGAAGAAAAGGCGCGTGTCTGCCCCGGAGCCATAACCGCACAGGAGCAGGGCAGATCCAGTTTTGCCAGTTCCTTTTCAAAGTCCCGGGTGTCCTGCGCCAGAACGGGAAAGGTTCCCCAGTGCATGGGGATCACGTTTTTGCAGTTGAGCAGCTTGCAGGCCAGGGCCGCCTGCGGCGCGTCCATTGTGAAAACGCCGCCAATGGGCAACAGGGCCACATCGATGGAGTAGAGCTGCCCCCACAGGGCCATGTCGCCAAAAACGCATGTGTCGCCGGAATGGTAGACGGTGAGGCCGTCGGGCATACGCACGATGTAGCCCGCCGGACAGCCCGAATCAGTGGTGTGGAATGCCGGCGTCATGGTAATGCTGGCGCCCTTGCAGGCGAGGGTGCCGCCCATGTTGAAGCCGATGCCGTTGAGTATCTGACTGTCGGGCAGGCCGGCCGCAGCCTTTTGCGCCGTGCCTACGATGGCCCCGAGCATGGCCCCGGTTTTTTGGCATATGGTTACGGCTTCGCCCACATGGTCGCCGTGGTCGTGGGTCAGAAGCACTAGGTCGGCGCGGCCCACATCATCCACGCCGAGTCCGTATTGCGGAGCCAGAAAGGGGTCAATAACCACATGCACGTCATGGTTGCTGATCTTGAAGGCCGAGTGTCCAAACCAGGTTATATCGCTCATGCGCACCTCCTTTGCTGTTGTTTTGCCGTTGTTTCTGTCCTGTCGCGAAAAGTGGCAGCCGCCGCGCAGTATATGCGTCCCGACGCGCAAACTGTAAATATTGCGGAGCCTGCGCAGGTCTACTGCTGTTTGGGGTGGCGGAAAGCCTGAGGCGGCTGGAGTGCGGTGTTCCGTACGTGTTGCAGTTAGCCCGGCCATCGGCCCAGATTGTGCGGCAGGCCTAGCTGGTCGAAAATTCTGCCGCACAGGTGCAGCAGCAGGTCATCCACGCTTTGGGGTTTAAGATAGAAGCCCGGGCAGAGGGGCATGATGACTGCTCCGGCTTCATGCAGGGCAAGCATGTTGCGCAGGTGAATGGCCGAAAGCGGGCTTTCCCTCGGGACCAGCACCAGCGGCAGCCGCTCTTTGAGGGCCACATCCGCCGAACGCTGCACGAGGTTGCGTGTGGCTCCCGAGGCTATGGCCCCGAGTGTACCCATTGAGCACGGCGCAAGGATCATGGCCGCAGGCTCAGGACCGCGCCGCCACCATGAGCCGCTGGAGGGCCCGGCCCCCAGGTTTTCCGCGTCGTGAACGTGGTGCGCGTACTGGGCGAGTAGCTCCGGGCCGGATTCGCACTCGGCGCGCAAGACCGCATGCGCGCCTTGCGAAATGATGCAGTGAACACGCACATGGGGCATGGCCGCCAGGCTGCGCAGCAGACATGCCGCCAGCGGCATGCCGCTGGCGCCGCTGACGCCCACCAGAATGTCGCGCGGCCGGGTGCCGGGCGAAAGAGCGGGCATGGCGGCGCGGTTGTCTGTCTGGTCTGCCGCAGCGGTTGGGGATATGGCGCTTGTCATGATTATTCTCCCTGCTGCTTGCATACCTGACAAGAAGGTTGCACGCAAACTGGCAAAAGTCCTGCGGCGCCGGCCTGCTGCAAGGTCGGCCCGCGGGAGGCGATAGAATGAAGGCATCCGTGGGCTAAAGAACAGGCAAGCCAACAGCAGTCCTCCGGCACGCTCTGTGTTGCTTGCGGCCTTGACAGGGAAGGCGAGTCGGCATATCAAGACAGTTCTTAATGCGCCCGTAGCTCAGCCGGATAGAGCGTTGGCCTCCGGAGCCAAAGGTCGTGAGTTCGAATCTCGCCGGGCGCGCCATTAAAATCAAGCCCTCATGGTTTAAATACCGTGAGGGCTTTTTCGGTCTCAACACCGTTCCCAATACGGATGAAAAGTTCTTCCTACTGGCGGGGTATTTCATCTTCTGACCATAAAAAGCTTAGCCCAGGTCGGCGCTTCGAATCTAATATAACAAATATATGTAGTTATGCGCATATTTGAGCCAAAAAACAGCTTGGCCCCACTGTGGAGCACACACACTATCCATTGTCATGCAGGGGTGATAACGGATGTCCCCCCTTCATTCAGGCGCAAAAAATCCCGGCCCATGTAACACTGGTCGGGATTTTTGTTTGAAGCTGTCAGGGCAGTTATAAAGTGAAATTGCTCTGGTGCGTTATGCACTGTCCCCGCTCAGGGCTGCGCGTATGCGGCAGACGCCGCAGGTATCCCCCGAAGATGTGGGATAGCCGCACAGCGTACAGGGGGCAAGGGTTACCCCCTCTTCAGCTTCGCGCCGTGCGAAAACAGGCCGCCCCCGCGCCAGAAAACCCTGATAAAAGTCCAGTTTGCGGCCGGGCATGGCGGCTTCAAGATTTTGCAGCAGCCCCTTGAGCGTGGTGAAGCTGGCCCCGGGGCTGTAAGGACAGGGCGCATAGTGGTTTTCTATGCCCATCAGAAAGGCATAGTTGGCGGTTTCAAATTCCGTAAGCCGCCACAGTGGTTTGACCTTGCGTGAAAAGCCGTGTTCGCTATCGAGGCGCGGTCCCTGATCGGAAAGGTAGGCCGTGTCCCAGCGCAGGGTGTTGCTGAAAAGACGGGCCACTTCGTCATCAAGGTTGTGTCCGGTGGCCAGGGCGTCAAAGCCCTCATCCAGCGCGACCTTGTTGAAAAAATGACGTTTGATCTTGCCGCAGGCCGAGCAGACGGGCCGGTTCAGGCGCGCCTTGACCGCAGGAATGGCAAGGCCTTCGGCGGTCATTTCCCTGATCATGAGCTTGAGGCCGTGCTTGGCGCAAAAGCGTTCCACGACGCCCCGCGCCGCGGCCGAGGATACGGGAATGCCCAGGTCAATGTGCAGACCCGTGACATTGTAGCCCTGGCGGGAAAGTTCGAGCATGAGGGCAAGGGAATCCTTGCCCCCGGAAAGGGCCACGAGCACACGCTCGTCACGGGTAAAAAGCTTCTGTCCTTCAATGCCCCTGGTTACCTGGCGGGAAAAGAAGTCCTTGTAGCAGTCGGGGCAAAAGGCGGCATTGTGGCTGCGCAGGGCTACTGCGGCCTCGGCTTTGCAGATTTTACACTTCATCGCTGTTCCTGGGCTGTATTTGAAAACGGTATGCCAGAGTATTTCAGTACGTAATTATATTCAAGACCGGTGGGCGTCATCATGGTCCGGCTCAAGCCAGCCCAGTTCGCGGCACCATTGGGTATACAGGGCGCAGGCGCGCGCCGCAAAGGCTTCCAGTCCCACATGGGGGCGCAGCGTCTGCGCGCCGCGTACAAGATCCCGGCGCAGGTCCGCGTTCTGCATAAGGTCGATCATGGCTTTTGCCAGGGCCTGCGGATCGTTTTCTTCCACCAGCAGGGCCGCGTTGTGCGGTTTGCCGCCTTCCAGAGACAGGCGTTCCAGGTGCAGGGGGCTTTGACTGCACAGCAGGGGCAGGCCCGCGGCCACACCGGCCCACAGGTTCTCGGGCAGCTCCTCGGGGGAAGAGCCGGGCGCGATCCAGGCATGGCAGCGGGGCAAGACATCGGGCAGGTGTTGCTCGTTGAGTATGCTCAGGCGTGAGGCCACGCCAAGGCTTTCGGCTTCGTCAAGGATTTCGGCAAGGCGGGGGCCGCCTCCCAGGGCGCGCACTTCCCACGGCGGCAGGTCGTCGCGCTGCCAGATGGCCGACATGGCCCGCATGACCACCTGCGCACCGGAACGCGGCGTCAGGGCATCGGCCAGGCCAAAAACAAAGCGGTCCGGCCCGGAAAGGCCGGAATCAGGCACTGCGGAGCGGCCTGCTTCGCATTCTGCGGCGGGTAAAAAATCGTCAAGGCTCATGCCCGGAGCCAGCAGTGTGAGGGGGGCATGTCCCAGGGGCAGGGTGCGGGGTTTTTCGCCGCATTCCGGACGGGAACCGGTGTTTCCAGTACTGTTTTTTTTGCTCTTGCCCTTCTTTTCGACCGGGGTGTCTGGGGCCTGCCGGGCTTCTGCGGCGGCCAGGCGCTCCATGACATGGCGCGAGCCGCACAGCACCTTGTGGGCAGCCCTGAAGGCCCTGCTTGCGGCGCACTGCCCCTGCGGGGGGCGGAGAGGAAAGGCATGGGCCAGCAGGGTGCCTCCTGCCGGGCGCATGCGCAGTACGCTGCGGCCCAGGGCCACGGCGTCCTGCCCCATTGTCTGCACAAGCAGTTTCTGATGTCTGCGCTGCCAGCGCCACAAGCGCCAGAAATTGAAAGGATTGCCGGGGCTTGCCCCGTTTACGGTCAGAACAGGCAGGTTGAGCTGGCATGCCCGGGCATGAAGGTACGAAGATTCACGGCAGGCCAGCATGGGGGCGAGACGGCCGCCATCACGCATGGCGCGGGCCAGGGCCAGAACGTGTTCTTCTTCCATCCGCGCGGTGCGCATGGGCGAGCCGAGTTCGGCCCACCGGGCCTGCTCTTCCGGCGAGGCGGGGCCGGGAACCGTATTTTGCAGGGCAATAAGCAGAACACGCATCAGAAGGGAGTACCTTGTTCCATCAAATGCCGCAGCAGGGCATCCTTGAGCCACCGGGCCACCGGACCCGGCCTGCCCAGATGCTCGCCGCAGCCCACGGGCTTTCCGTCAAAATGGGTCACCCCCACGCAGAGGGTGGAACTGGTGAAAAGCAGCATTTCACTGGCCGTGCTGATCTGTTCTTTGGCTATGGGGGCCTCTATTACCGTCATGGGACCGGGGTGGCGGCGCGCGGCCAGTTCAAGGGCGGCCAGCATGGTGGTGCCGGGCAGGATGCGTCTGAGTTCGGGGCAGAGCAGGCGTCCCCGTTCGTCCACAAGGCCCACGTTGGCTGTGGCGGCTTCGCCCATGAAGCCGTCTTCATCAAAGGTCACGGCAACGTCCATGCCCTTGCGGGCGGCCTCCATAGCCATGAACACATTGGGCAGATAATTGGTGTTTTTTATGCGGGCCAGGTATTCCTGCTTGGGCGGGATGTCACTGGTAAAGGCGGTGAGCCCTTTTTCATAAAAGGCTTGGCCCGCAAATTTTTTGCGCAGGGCCACCACATACAGGCCTGCCTGGGGGCATTCAGCCGGGCTGATGCCGAAGCCGCCAGGGCCTCGGCTCAGGAATATGCGCATGTCGCCGTGATCGCTGCCCGAGGCGCGGGCCACGTCCAGTATGATGCGGCGCAGTGTATCCCACGGACAGGGAGGGGGGATGCCGAGAGCCGCGGCTCCGTCCTTGAGGCGCGCAAGGTGCTGGTCAAAGCTGAACAGCCTGCCCTGGCGGTAGCTGATGCTCTCAAAAAGACCGTCGCCCCTGTGGCAGATGTGATCATCCAGCGGCAAAAGCAGAAGGGCCGCGTCAGTGCAGATATGCCCCACCCTGTGATCATAGAACGCCAGCACGTTTTCAGAACCGGGCCGGGGAGCGGCCAGCAGGGCCGCAAGATAGGTATGGGCATCGACTGCTTTCAAGGGCGTCTCCTCAAAAGGCGCGCGGGGCGCAGAACGCCCCGCACGTTTGCTGCATGCGTTCAATATCAGGACATAAAGACGTTTTTGTCCGTCACGCGCACAAGGCCGCGCTGCACAAGCTCTTCGGCGATCTGCACCGTGTTGAGGGCCGCGCCCTTGCGCACGTTGTCGGCCACAATCCACATGTTGAGGCCGTTTGCAATGGTTTCGTCCTCACGGATACGGCCCACATAGGTGTGGTCATCGCCCACGCAGTAGCCGGGCATGGGATACATAAGCTCGCGGGGATTGTCGAACACGCGCACACCCGGAGCCTGCGCAAGCATAACGCGGGCATCTCTGGCCGAAAGCTTTTTTTCCGTTTCCACGTTGACGGATTCGGCATGGCAGTAAAAAACGGGTACGCGCACGCAGGTAGCCGTGACCTTGACCGACGGATCGTTGAAAATCTTGACGGTTTCGTGGACCATCTTCATTTCTTCCTTGGTGTAGTCATTTTCAAGGAAAACGTCGATGTGGGGCAGGCAGTTGAAGGCAATGCGGTAGGGGTAGGTCTTGTTTTCGGGATCGCGCCCGTTGAAGAGGTCGCGCACCTGGCGCTCCAGCTCTTCAATACCCTTCTGCCCGGTGCCCGAAACCGCCTGATAGGTGGAAACAACCACGCGCCTGATTTTGGCCGCATCGTGCAGGGGCTTGAGCGCCACCATCATCTGGATGGTGGAGCAGTTGGGATTGGCGATGATGCCGTTATGGTCTTCCAGGGCCTGGGCGTTGACTTCGGGCACCACCAGGGGGCAGCGGTCATCCATGCGCCATGTGGAGGAGTTGTCCACCACGACGCAGCCGGCATGGGCCGCATGGGGGGCAAATTTTAGCGAAGCGGCGCCGCCTGCGGAAAAAATGGCCAGGTCAATGCCTTCAAAGACGTCTTCTTTAAGTTCCTGAACGGTCAGTTCCTTTTCGCCGAAAGGAACCTTGGTTCCCGCCGAACGGGCGGAAGCAAAGGCACGGATTTCGGTGGCGGGAAAGTCGCGCTCGTGAAGGGTCTTGAGCATTTCACGGCCTACGGCGCCAGTGGCGCCAACAACGGCAACAGTCAGCTTCTTGCTCATGGCTTTTCGCTCTCCTTGGGCGATGCACGTCGGCCTTACGGGGCCGCCGATAAAAAGAGCGCGGCAAATGCGCGCGGTGAGGCGACAGTATAGTCCTGATCGCGGTAAATGTGAAGGGCGCGTTGTGCGCCGCGCGCGAAGTTTTACGCGGGAATCGCCGTTGTGGATAACGAGCGTGAAAACTGCCGGGCATGCGTCAGGTAACGCCGGAACAGCACCGGGCGGGTACGGGATGGGACTGTTTGGCCTGCGCTGCCTGCACTTCAGGCAGACAAGGGGGTGGGTAGGGGAGAGAGGTGTGGCACGCGCCGAGGCAACGGCGGAGCGCACCTGCCGGAACGCGGGGGGGCATCTGCCCACAGGGGCGGCTGCCCATATGGCTGTTCCGCCGGGCGATGCTGCCCGGCGGAACAGTTTTGTACCTTTACGCTGCCGAGGACGAAGATGGATAGCTGCTGCAGTTCAGGCCATTATGGCCTAAAATTCCAGATTGCCCGGCGTACGGGGGAAGGGGATGACATCGCGGATATTGGTAATGCCCGTGAGCAGCATGAGCAGGCGCTCGAAGCCCAGGCCGAAACCGGCGTGAGGCACAGTGCCGAAGCGGCGCAGTTCGAGATACCACCAGTAATCTTCCGGGTTCTGCCCCATTTCGCGTATGCGGGCCTCAAGTGTGGGCAGGCGCTCTTCGCGCTGCGATCCGCCGATAAGCTCGCCGATGCGCGGAACCAGCATGTCCATAGCGGCCACGGTTTTGCCATCCTCATTCTGGCGCATGTAAAACGCCTTGATATCTTTGGGGTAATCATAAACGATAACAGGCTTTTTAAAGTGTTCTTCCGCCAGGTAACGCTCATGTTCGGTTTGCAGGTCTGTACCGAAAGCAACGGGAAAGGCAAAATCCTTGCCGCTTTTCTGCAGAATTTCCACGGCCTCCGTGTAGGACACACGACCAAAGGGCGCAGCCAGCATGTCCTGCAGGCGCTGGCGCAGGCCCTTGTCCACAAAGCTGTCAAAAAGATTCACGTCGCTTTCGCAACGGGTGAGCACATGGTCCACTACGTGCCGGGTAAGCCCTTCACCCAGCTCCATAAGGTCTTCCAGATCGGCAAAGGCCATTTCCGGCTCGATCATCCAGAATTCGGCGGCGTGGCGCGGCGTGTTGGAATTTTCTGCCCGGAAGGTCGGGCCAAAACTGTACACCCGCCCAAGGCCCGTGGCCAGGGCTTCAGCCTCAAGCTGGCCTGAAACCGTCAGGTTGCACTGGCGGCTGAAAAAATCCTGATCCAGGTTTTTTGCGCCCGGCTCAAGTGTGGTCACGCGGAACATCTCGCCCGCGCCCTCACAGTCCGCGCCGGTAAGTACAGGGGTATGCACCCAGGCGAAGCGGCGGCCGCGGAAAAAATCGTGAACGGCAAAGCCAGCCTCGGAGCGGATGCGGAATACGGCTCCGTACTTGTTGGTTCGCGGCCGCAGGTGGGCAATGGTGCGCAAAAATTCGTCGGAATGGCGTTTTTTCTGCAAAGGAAAATTTTCGGGGTCGGCCAGGCCGTAAACCTGCACGTCATGCGCGCGCACCTCCCACTGCTGCCCTTTGCCCGGCGAGGATACAAGTTCGCCCGTCACGCGCACGGCAGCGCCTGTGGCCGCATCGCCGAGGCCCTGATGGGCAGGCGTACCCGCGTCCACGATGCATTGCATGTTGGCGAGGCAGGAACCGTCGTTGATTTCCACAAAGCTGAAATCCTTGGCGTCGCGGCGTGTGCGTATCCAGCCACACAGGACTATGGTGGGCTGGGCCGATGTGGAGTTGAGAGCGTCGATAATCAGGGTTCGCTGCATGGCAGGCTCCTCGGTGAATGAAATTTGTGCAAGTGTAGCGCTTCCGTGAGGCAGGCTCAAGAGCGGAGCCGCCGCATGGCGTGCGCCACTTCTGACTGCGGCGCTGACGAGCGGGCCACGCCATTGAAAGTTCCCGGCCGCGGGCTTACTGTACCCTCGGGTACGCCCGAAAACATGCGGAACAGACATGCAGGGGAAATATGGAACGCCGACAGACCATATGTCTTGTGGATGACGACCGGGAAATCCTGGACCTTTTGTCCGGCTATCTGAAGAAGCACGGCTTTGAGGTAAGCTGCGCCGAAAACGGTGATGCGCTTATGGATATTCTGCGCTGTGACAGGCCGGATCTTATAGTGCTGGATGTCATGCTGCCCGGGCAGGACGGCTTTATGGTCTGCCGTGAGGTGCGGAAGCAGTGGCGCATCCCCATTATCTTTCTGAGCGCGCTGGGTGAAAGCACAGACCGCGTGGTGGGGCTGGAGCTGGGCGCGGACGACTACATGGCCAAGCCCTTTGAACCGCGCGAGCTGCTGGCGCGCATCCGCAGCGTGCTGCGGCGTAACGAGGGTCTGCCTGTGCCGGCCAGAGAAAGCGGCAGCATGCATTTTTCAGGCTGGCGTCTGGACAGGGCGTCCCGCTGTCTGCAATCTCCCTGTGGGGTTATGGTGAACCTGAGCGGCGCCGAGTATCGCCTGCTCATGGCTTTTCTTGAAAACCCGCAAACAGTGCTGAGCCGCGACGCCCTTATGGACCTGACCCAGGGCCGCAATGCCGGGGCGTTTGACAGAAGCATAGACGTGCAGGTGAGCCGTCTGCGTACCCGCCTGCGTGACAAGGGCGGTGAAAAGACTGCGCTCATAAAGACTGTGCGCGGCGACGGCTATATCTGGACGGCGGATGTGCGCCGGGAAAACGCATGAATACCGACCGCCATCTGCCCCAAAGCCTGTTTTCACGGTTGAGCCTTTTTTTGCTCGGGGCTTTTTTTATCCTGCACACCGTGACCATCCTGACCGTGGCCGACTTTTTTGAACGCCATATGGTGCAGAATATGCTGGCGAACCACAGCGCCACCATAGCCCTGTGTGTCCGCATGTTTGAAGCGGAACCCGCGCAGAGCAGGCCTGCGCTCATGAGCGGTCTGGCGCGGTTTTCAGATGTGCGTGTGAAAATGCTGGATGAAAAACCCGACATGCCGCAGGGAACCGATACGCTTTCGCGCTTTTTTCTGGAGCATATCCGTGAGGCGCTGGACGACCTGGCCGCGCCCGGCCAGCAGCCGCGGGCCATGCAGGCTCAGGTGCGGGTGATCATACTCGGCAAAGAGGCCGGGCAATGGGCTTCGCTTTTTGAAAGATTTTTTTCCTTGTGGGACGTGTCCGGCTCGTTCGACGCCCGCCTGACCATAGAGCTTGCCGATGGTTCCTGGCTGGGCATCAGTTACGACGGCCCCGCCCACCGCGCCCATCTTGAAGACATGCCTTTCGTGGTGCTTGGCCTGGAATTCATTGTTTTTGCGGCCTTGCTGCTGCTCATTGTGTACAGGCTGGTGCGCCCTCTGCGCACCCTGGCGCGGGCCGCGGAAAAATTCGGCTCTTCACAACGCCTGCCCCACATGGTCCCCGACGAAGGCCCCAGTGAAGTGCGTCACGCGGCACAGGCATTTAACGCCATGCAAAAGCGTATCAGCGGCATCATGGAAGAACGGGAACGGGTTTTTGCAGCCCTGTCGCATGACTTGCGCACGCCGCTCACCCGCATGCGTTTGCGGCTTGAAAGCACGCCACCCGGGACGTTCCGGCAGAAAATGCTTGAAGATGTGCAGAGCCTGCATTCCACCGTGGAAATGGGTACGGCCATGACCCAGTGCCGCAGACACACGGAGGATCGCGTCAAGGTAGACATGCAGGCCTTTCTTGAGTCCATTGTGGAGGATCGCCGCGAAATGGGGCAGGATGTAACGCTGGCCGGTCCGGAGCTTGAGCTGCTGGCCCTTGTCTATCCCGTGGCCCTGCGGCGCTGCCTGGACAATCTGCTGGATAATGCCCTGCGCTATGGGCGGGAGGCTGTTCTTTCCGCTTCAGTGCAGACGCTGCCCGGCAGAAAAAGCGTGCTGCGCGTGGATATTGACGACAAGGGGCCGGGCATGGACCCGGCCTTGCTCGAAAAGGTTTTTGAACCATTTTTTCGTGTGGAAGGTTCGCGTAACAGGCATACGGGCGGTCATGGCCTTGGGCTTTCCATTGCCCGCAGCATGGCGGGCCTGCATGAGGCCGCGCTGTTTCTTGAAAATCTGCCCCAGGGCGGTCTCAGGGCGCGGCTGGAGTTGCCGCTGATGGATGAACGCCGCGCCTGAGACCACAAGGCCCGCCACTGGCGGAAAGACGTTTTGGGCGAACGAGGTGCGCTGGGCGTCCGGCAGTCTTGACGGGGCGAACCGCCCGCCCGGCGGGAACGGGCCTGCCGGGCCACGCACGTGTAAGCTGTGCGCCAACGGCCTGCCGGAACAGGGGCAACGCGGAGGCTGGCGGACCGTTGCAGTCTTACAGGCCTGCCCTGCCGAGCATATAGGCGTAACGCTGCGGGCGGCTGTGGATAAGGGTGTGCCGCAGAATCCGGAAGCCGTGCTTGCGGGCCAAGCCTTCCACATCTGCATGCGACAGGCGGAATGTATATTCCGAGGGCCGCCGCTGGCTTTCGGGCTTGCGCCAGTCTTCAGTATGGTACCGGTTGTTGGGCACGCTGTTATACCTGTCACTGATGACGTCGAAAACAAAAACGCCGTCGGGCTTCAGGCAGGGCCTGTAGGTTTCCATAAAGGCATCCAGCGATGTGCCGGGCAGGTGGTACAGCCAGTTGACCGACAGTATGGCCCCCTGATTTTCAGGAAGGCGGGTGGGTGACAGGGCGTTGTCCTGCCAGGTTTCCAGGCTGTGCCCCAGATATTTTTGCAAATGCTCGCTGAAGTGCAGCACCCGGGGATCAATGTCGCTGCCCGAAAGCTGGGTAAAGCCCTTGAGGGCCAGCCACAGCAGGTTGGCTCCGCTGCCGCAGCCCGGCTCAAAAACAGGAGTATCCTGCGGCAGGTAGCGGGCAATCCAGCCGCAGGGGATGCATACATGACGGCGCGGTGTTCTGTGCGCCACAGCTTCTACATGCCATGGCGGCGAATCACACTGGCTGCCGGTTTCTTTAAGAAAACGCAAGGGAACGGGCAGGGAGTGCCCAAGGGGCCACCTGTCGCGCAGGTAGTCCATGCCCTGTTGAAAAAGACCCTTTGTGACCGGTGCGGGAACAGGAACCTGTATCCGTGAAAAAGCAGTTTCATTATGCATGGTTCCATATATAGCAGCGGGTGGACGGCAAACTGTGTGCCCAGTATGACAAATTGTAACAAAGTGTTGCAGCTTCTGCGGCATGCAAAAACGCGTATGTTCACGCAACGGGCCGAAGCTGTACTTTTCATTTTTCTAAACTTTATATAGACTGGCTGCGGCAGGGCAGCATTTGCGGCCTTGGTGCCGCAAGACGTAGCCTGCCCACATTCTGTACCGTTGAGGGAGAAGGCATGAACAAAATATTTGGCATTCTGGCCCTGATCTGTGTTCTGGCAGTGGCGGGCATGGCGGCAGCCGCCACGCCGCAGGCAGGCAAGCCCGTGCAGGACAAACCCGAGAAAGGCGCGGACCGTGTGACTGTGGTCAGCGTCTCCGTCGAGGGCACGGACAGCATCGGGGCGCGCCTCGGCACGAGCCTTAAAGAGCGCTTTAACAAAAGCAGCCTGTTTACCCTGAATGACGATGAAGAAAAGGATCAGCCCAAGCTGTACGTCATGCTTGAAACCAGGGCGGAGTTTCCGGATCGCCCGGGCGTCGGCTCGGTCTATTCGGTGTGCTGGGTTTTCAAGCAGGGCAAGGGGTATCTTGGATATCTTCTGGCCCGCGAACTTGGCACCGTCAACTACGAAGAGGTGGATGGGCTGGTGGACAGGCTGGTGGAGCGCACTGACGGTATCGCGGCCAAGTACAGCAGCCTGTGGAAGTAGCGGCAATGCCGCAAGGCGGATACGGCCGTACCCGCCGCAGACGTGCCGAACGGTTATACAGGCATGCAGGCTGGAAAAATATTCTGCCAGAAAGGCTCCCCGTCCTCGGGGAGCCTTTCTTTGCCCTTTATGGAGCATGCTATTTTTGCGGTTCGCGCAACAGGGGCAGGCAGCCTGCCCCACCAGAGTGGGGGCTACAGCCAGGGACTGTTTCAGGCGTTGGATGGCTGGCCCTGTTCTGATTCCGGATGCTCCACGGGCGGGTCATCATAGAAGACGTACCGGTTCTTGCCGAGCTGCTTGGCGCGATACTGGGCGTTGTCTGCCCGCTGGAGGGATTCTTCATAGGAATTTTCGCTGCCGTCAAACATATAGATGCCGATGCTGGCGCTGATGTTCACGGCTTTTCCCTCGCGGTCGAAATGCATGGCCAGGGCCTTGAGCACGGATTCTGCCCGCGCGGCCACGGCGTTGCGGGTGATGCCCATGGCAAAAACGCAGAATTCATCGCCGCCGAAGCGCCCCACGGCATCCACATTGCGGAAGATGCGCCTGAGGGCGTCCGCGGCGTCGATCAGGGCGACGTCACCGGCCATGTGTCCCAGGCTGTCGTTAAGCTCCTTGAAGTTGTCCAGATCAAGAAAGAGCAGGGCGTGTGTCTTGTCGCCCTTGGGCCGGACAGGCATGTTCTGCATGACCTTTTCGCGAAAGGCCACCTTGTTGTAAAGATCCGTCAGGCTGTCGCGTTGCGACAGGCGCTCCAGCTCGGCTCTGCGGCGCACCTCTTCGTCAATGTCCACAATTTTTCCCACAATATGCAGGGGCGCGTCTTTTTTGCTGATGCGGGTGGTCTGCACCCTGCACCAGATGTATCGCCCCTGGGCCGTGGGAATGCGCATCACGCTGAAAACAGTACGTTCTCCCCCCCGTACCCGCCGCCGCATTTCCGTAAGGGCTGGCAGGTCGTCGGGGTGTACTATCTGATCATTGCGCGGGCGCCCGTCAGGGGTGAACATGGGGGTGCTGTCGCGGCCGAATTTTGTGAAAAAATTGGGCGAGCAGGTGAACTGCCTTTTTTCCATATCCATATCAAAAATAATATCCTGAGACTGCTCCAGCAGAATGCGGTAACGCTCTTTTTCCTGTTCCAGTTCTTCCTGCATATGTTTTTGTTCTGTAATGTCCACCACAACGCAGTCCAGGCTGGGAAGGGCTATGGCCTGCCCGTCGCTGGACCATGTGCAGCGCAGCAGGGCCGGCATGGGCTGGCCGTTTTTACGGCGCAGGTGCAGTTCCATATTGACGGAAGAATTTTCTTCACGGCGGCTTTCAAGCAGCCTGAACAGGCTCTCTGACTCTTCGGGACTCAGAAAGTCGGCAAGGCAGGGATTTGGGGGCGGGTTGTCGCTATAGCCCAGCAAATGCCAGAACCCGCTGTTGGCGTTGCGGATGTCCAGGCGGGGATTGTTGATGAGGCTGATGACGCCGCCGTTGATATTGTTTGCCATATTGGTGAGGCGGCGCTCGCTTTCCTGAACGGTTCTGCCGCTCTTGCGCCGCAGATAGGCAAGGTAGGCAAAAAAGGCCAGGCCGAAAAGCAGCATCTGCCCCAGAGCCGCCAGCAGGGTGCGGTGCTCGTAGGCCATGTCCGACAGGCTCATGGGTGAGGCCACCGCGGAAATGTTTTCAGAAATGATCTGGCTTTTGCTTTTTTCGTCGATATTCATGAGCAGCTTGTTGAGGATGTTCAGCAGAGGCGGCGGCATGGCCGCGCTGACAGCCAGGCGGCTGTCTTCAAAACTGCTGTGTTCCTGCAGGGGTACTATTTCGCGAAAGCGGGGTCTGGCGAGCAGATAGTCCACTTCAAAGCTGGTTTGCAGCAAAAGGTCTGCCTGGCCTGCTGCTACGGCTTCAAGGCAGCATTCGATGTCGGGGTAAGAAACCACGCGCAAGGCGGGATAATTGGTATTAAGGTACACGTGCCCGCCGCGCCAGACGGCGGGTATGGCGACTTGCAGCGGAGCGCCGGGTGGAATTTCGGAAAACTTTTTGCTGTACAGGTTCAGTCCGCTGCGCAGTACGGGCGAGGTCAGCGTATACAGGGGGCTGGAGTTGCATATTGTGGAATACATTACGCCGGCACACAGGTCTATTTTGCCTTGCCTGAAATAGTCGTTCAGGCTCATGTCCGGATCATCCATAGGCACGAATTCGAAAATCAGGCCGCTTGCGCGGCTGAGCTTGCGAAGTATGCCGGGCAGGATGCCCCGTGTCTCGCCTGTGCTTTCATCGTGCCAGATCAGGGGCTTGCGCATGGGGCTGTAGCCCACGCGCAGGGGTGGGCAGGAACGTATGAAGTCTCTTTCGGCCTTGGTAAGCGGCGTCTGGTAGCTGCGCCACAAATGGGTGCGCGAAAGTTTGTTTTCCAGATCGGGCTGTTCCAGTTTTAACTGGGCTATGCCGTGCTCCAGTTCTTTCATGAGCTGGGCATTACTGTGGCTGGTGATATAGAAAAAAGGCCTGGGGTCGTATTTTGCCAGCACCGCTTCGTCAGCTTCAAGGCTGATGACGGAAGTCAGTATGGCGTCGATGCCCCCGGCTTTCAGTGCATCGCGGGAGTCTTTGGCAAGCCTGAAAGGAATAAGCTGCGGCGCGGTAAAGTTGTTGCGCGCGGCGTAGGCCATAAAGTCTGCCCGCCAGGGGCTGTCGCTGGTGACGCCTATGCGCAGGCTTTCAAATTTTTTGAAGTCTTCGTAAACAAGAGGCGTGTCTTTTGAGGCAACAAGGGCGGTATAGGTGATGCCGCTGGCATATGGAGAATACAGAAAACGCCTGGCGCGTTCGGGGGTGTGCAGCGCGCCGCCAAGAAGATCGATCTGGTCTTTTTCCAGCGCGCTCAGGGCGGCGTGCCAAGTGTCAAAACTGACAAACTTTACCTGCCATCCGGTGTATCTGCTTACCTGCTCCAGGTAGTCAACGTCATAGCCGACGGGACGGCCGTTTTCCAGATCGTGAAAACCACCCATGGGAAAAATGCCCACCTGCACAATGCGGGAGGCAGCCTGGGACGGCAAACTCCAGAGAGCCTGTGCAATGCAGAAAAGCATCCAGGCCAGAAGTTTCAGGACGCGAAAGTTCCTGCGCATGTCCCTTTGCCCCCATCAAGACTCGTATGCAAGCACGCAGCCCGGCCATGCCGCCCCCGGCACAATTCCGCCGGCAGCGAAAATCCGGTATGTTTGTCGTCAGTTGCGGGCCGCAGTCGCAGCGCGCGGTTCTGTCCGTACACTCCGCAGGCGCAGCACATATATGCGCGCGGCCAGGGCTTCAACGGCTCTTGCCGGGGTAAGCCCGTACTGCAAGGCATCCTGCGCTTCTGTCAGCCACTGGCAGACAAGGGCCAGGTCTTGTGCGCTCAGGTTTTCCAGGGCCGGATCCAGCGGAGAAGTGTTATCAGTTATTACTTCAGAAAGTATACGGTTTATGGATTTCTGGCAACACAGTAAAAGGCGTCCGGCCTGGGCGGCGTCCAGTGCTCCCTTGGCGGCCAGTGCGTCCAGAAGCCCCTGGCCGGTCAGCAGAAAATGCGCCAGCTTTTCTTCCCACGGGCGCATGGCGTCATCTGCGGCACGGCTGTCGGGCCAGGGCAGGGTAAGGCAGAAAGAACGGGAAACAAGGGTGGGCAGCAACTGTTCGCGCTGTGGCGCGAGCAGGACGAAAACTGTGGTGGCCGAGGGTTCTTCCAGTGCCTTGAGCAGGGCATTGGCGGCCTCGTCACGGGTAAGGGAAAGGCCCATAAGCAGAACAACGCGACGTCCGTTCCCGTGGGGGGCGTCGCGCAGGCGGCTTTTAAGCTCCCGTACGCGCTCCATGTTGAAGGCGCGTACGGGGCCGGGATTTTCTTCGTCTTCGCGGTTGCTGATACGGCCGTCGTAAGCGGCAAGGTCAAGGTGCTCTCCGGCCGCGATCTGCAGGCAGACGGGGCAGGCAAGGCACGGTGCGCCGGAATGGGGTGCCTGCGGGCAGTTGATGCGCGCGGCCCAATAAAGGGCCATGTCGCGCCGCTGGGCTTCGCTGCCGCCTTCAAGCAGCAACACCTGGGGCGGGGCCGCCCCAAGGCGGTTCAACGCATCCTTGAGCCTGTCAAAGGCCGGAACAGCAATAGCCGGAAGCATGGGCGCGGTCATGGCGCGACTGCGCCTCAGCGCACGATGGTCTGTCTGCGCTCGGCGCCTACGGAAACCATGCTCACCTTTACACCGACAAGCTCTTCAATACGCGCGATGTAGGCCCGTACGGTTTCGGGCAGGTCATCAAAGCGGGTGCATCCGGTAATGTCTTCCTCAAAGCCGGGCAGGTCTTCATATACGGGCGTGACCTTTTCAAGCGCGCCTTCTTCCTGCGGCATGTAATCAAGCTTGTGGCCTTCATATTCATAGGCCACGCAGATGCGAAGGCCGGGCAGGTTCTGCAGCACGTCAAGCTTGGTCAGGGCTATGTCGGTCATGCCGCACAGGCGCACGCTCTCGCGCAGTACCACGGCGTCCAGCCAGCCGCAGCGGCGCGGGCGGCCCGTGGTGGCCCCGAATTCGTGTCCCTGGGTGCGCAGGTAGCTGCCGGTGTCGTCAAGCTGCTCGGTGGGAAAGGGGCCGGAACCCACGCGGGTGGTATAGGCCTTTACGATGCCCACCACGCGGTGCAGGGCAGAAGGACCCACGCCGCAGCCCGCTGAGGCATTGCCCGACACGGTGTTGGAGGACGTGACAAAGGGGTATGTGCCGTGGTCGATATCCAGGTGAATGCCTTGCGCGCCTTCAAAAAGAATGTCGCCGCCCTGGGCCTGGATTTTCTGAATGTGGTCTTCCACTTCCGTAAGGTATGGCAGCAGTCGCGGGGCGAGGGCCAGCAGCTCTTGGCATACGGCGGCTTCGTCCAGCGGATCAAATTTGTACAGATCGCGCAGCAGGGTGTTTTTTTCCTGCAGGGCGTGGGCCACCTTGGCCCGCACCAGGTCGGGATTGGCCAGATCGCCTGCGCGCAGGCCCACACGGGCGGCCTTGTCTTCGTAGCAGGGACCGATGCCGCGCCCGGTTGTGCCTATTTTGTGCGAAGCGCGTTTGGCTTCGCGGGCTTTGTCCAGGCTTTTGTGGTAAGGCATGATGAGGTGGGCTTTTTTGCTGATGCCGAGCCTGGCCGCGGAAACGTCAACGCCCTTGGCAGCCAGGTGGTCCACTTCTTCAAGAAAAACGTGCGGGTCAAGCACCACACCGTTGCCGATGAGGCACATCTTGTCAGCGTGCAGTATGCCCGAAGGAATGAGGTGAAGGATGGTTTCTTCGCCCTGTACCTTGATGGTGTGCCCGGCATTGTTGCCGCCCTGAAAACGGACAATGGCCCGGCTTTGGGCGCTCAGCATGTCAACAATTTTGCCTTTGCCTTCGTCGCCCCACTGTGCGCCGATGATGACCGTATTCGCCATGATTTTACCTGCCTGAAACGCCGCCGCAGGGGAGGCGTACTGTCATGAGGAAGCGTTACGCACCCGCGGGCGCGACAAATGACCGCTTTGTCAAACTGCCAAAAGCAGGACGCAAAGCCTTTCATGGTACCTATCTCGGATGCAAATGCAAGTCAAATGTCCATAACGGTACAGGATCGTCCGCAGGTCATGCGTTTGCGGGGTATGCGCCGCAAACTATGACTCGCCTGTGACCGCTGAAATGCCCGTCTGCATGCCTTGCGGCTGCGGGCGGGTATGGCGCAGTGGCCGGGCTGCTACGGCTTGCCGTCTTCGTCATCCTCTTTGAGGGGATGAAATTTCAGAACGCGGCAGCGTTGCTCGGGAACGTCTTTTTGCGGCGGCTCCAGGGAAAACTCGGGCGCAAGGCCGGGCAATTGCGGGGCAAGGCCCTCGCGGCCCTGACTCTGCCGCGACCAGTGGTAGTTGAAAAGCTGGTTTTTCCAGCGTTTGGCCTGAATCAGGGAAAAGATGAGCGTCGCCTCTTCCCACTTTCTTGTGGGCTCAAAGCGGCTGCTTACGGTGGCGTATTTGCTCCACAGTGACATGAGTGACGCTTCGTCGATCGTATCCAGTTGCTGCGCCAGCCGGGCAAGCAGTTTTTCCATATATCCTCCGCTGATAAGTGCAGGGCGCGCCAAGGGCGCAAACCTGCCTTGTGAATCCTGAGCGACAAGGCAATGTAGGGCCTGCCCTGTGTTTCGTCAACGCGCAGGCGGCGCCAGCCATGCGGCAAAGCCGCGCCGCGCCGCATGGGCTGCGGATTTGGACTGGTGGGGCGGCTTCTTCTGTGCTATGCAAAACCCTTACCTGACCGGCGAACATCTGGAGGCAAGCATGTCGGATCTCAAGGCCATGTACAGCACTGTCCGCAAGGACGCTTTTCCCGAAACCATGACCATCATTCTTGGCGATGAAAAACTCGTGTTCCAGAAGCGTGTCTGGACGCTGGACGGCGAGGAAAAGGGCCTGCGCTATGGGGAAAACCCCGATCAGCCCGCAGCCCTGTACGCCCTGAAAGAGGGTTCCATCACTTGCGGCGGCCTCCAGTGGCGGGGTCCGGGGCACGGCATTGTTTCTGCCCTGACCGAAGAGCAGATGATCCAGGCGGGCAAGCACCCCGGCAAGACCAACCTGACGGACGTGGACAACGGGGCCAATATTCTTCAGTACCTCGCAGACCGCCCGGCGGCAGTCATTCTGAAGCACAATAATCCCTGCGGCGCGGCCTGGAGCAGGGACGGCGTGGCCACCGCCCTCGAAAAAGCCTTCTGGTGCGACCGTATCGCGGCTTTTGGCGGCGCGGTGGTCGTCAACCGTTCCTTCACCCGTGAGGCCGCCGAAATGGTAGCCGCCAACTATTTTGAAGTGGTAGCTGCTCCGGCTTTTGAAGAAGGCGCGGTGGAGATTCTTAAAAGCCGAAAAAACCTGCGGATTATGGAACTGCCCGGCCTGGGCCGGCTTGAGGAACTGACCTCGTCGGCGTTTCTCGACATAAAGAGCCTGTCCGACGGCGGTATTGTAGTGCAGAAGTCTTTTGTAAACCGTGTTCTTTCCGGTGACGATTTTTTGCCCGCCACCGCCACCACAAGGGACGGCCTTTCTGTGGCGGCACGTGCGCCAAGCCCGGCTGAGCTGGATGACCTGCGCTTTGCCTGGGCCGTGGAGGCCGGTGTTACCTCCAACTCTGTCATTTTTGTGCGTGACGGGGCCACCGTGGCTATCGGCACGGGTGAACAGGATCGCGTGGGCTGTGTAGAGCTTGCCATACACAAGGCGCACACCAAGTATGCGGATACACTTGCCTTCCGTGAACTGGGCCTGACTCTTTACGAGCTGAAGCTCAAAGCCGCCGAAGACAGCACCCTGGCGGAAAAGCTGGCCGACATCGAGCGGCGCACAGAGGAAACCCACGGCGGCCTTGCCGGGACGGCCCTGGTGTCCGATGGTTTTTTCCCCTTTCGCGACGGCGTGGATGTAGCCATTGCCCAGGGCGTTACGGCCATAGCCCAGCCAGGCGGATCCATGCGTGACGCCGAAGTCATCATGGCCTGCAATGAGGCTGCTCCGCAGGTAGCCATGGTTTTTACGGGGCAGCGTTCTTTCAAGCATTAAGCCCGGTGGCATCGGGCCGGATCGCGCCAAGGCGCGGTCCGGCCCTGCCGCCTGTATTTTCCCGGTCTGCCCCGGCCCGTGCGGCAGACTGGTCATGCCCGCGTTGTCAGGGGGGCCGCCTTCCTTGTTGCCCCGGAGCAGTCTGTTTTCAGGGCAACGCGGCGCTGCGGCTGCCCGGGCAACGGCGTAGGCCGCCGTCCGCCGCGGGGGCGCAAGGGCAGCGCTGTCGTGTGGTTGGGCACCCGCATGAGCGCCTTGCAAACATTGCCGGTGCGCATTTTCAATCTTGAAATGGTCCAGCGCCCCGATCTCACCCGTCACCATGCGAAACGCCATGAGCCATACCTGCCATATTTCTGAAGGCCGCAACTCGCGGTCCGTCCCGGAGTCCATGCCCCGCCTTTGCGTTACAGCTCTTTCCGGCGGCGGCGGCAAGACGTTGCTTTCTTTGGGGATTTGCCGCGCATTTGTCCGGTCCGGCCTTGTTGTGCAGCCTTTCAAGAAGGGGCCGGACTATATCGATGCCGCCTGGCTGCGCCTGGCCGCCGGGCGGCCCGCCGCCAATCTTGACCCGTATTTTCTTGAGGCGCCGCGCCTGCGCGCTCTTTTTGTCCACGCCATGCGAAGCGCGGCCGCCCAACGTGTGGAAGACATTGCGACAGGCGGGCAACCCGCTGCTGCGGGCAGGCGCCTGCTTGGCCTTGTGGAAGGTAACCGGGGTTTTTTTGACGGCATGGACGCACGTGGCTCGTGCTCTACAGCGGAGCTTTCCCGTGTGCTGGCATGCCCGGTGGTCATCAGCGTCGACTGTACCAAGATGACCCGCACAGCGGCGGCCCTGGTGCGCGGCATGCTGTATTTTGAGACGGGGATACGCTTTGCGGGCGTGGTGCTCAATCAGGTCGGCTCCAGCCGGCATGAGCGCATTCTCAGGCAGGCGCTGGAGGAGCATACGGATGTTCCCGTGCTTGGAGCCTTACCGCGGCTTGCGGAAAATCCGCTGCCTGAACGCCATATGGGCATTGCCTCCTGCGGTGACAGCCTTTCGCCCCAGGCACAGCAGGTGCTGGACAGGCTGGCGGATTTTGTGAGCGCGCATATGGACATGCCCCGCGTACTTGACGCCGCCGCAAGCGCCCCCCCGCTGGAAGCTGAAGCCTTCTGGCCGGAACCTGCCGATGCCGCGGGCAGTTGTTACGACCTTGCGTCCCCGGCCGGGGCAGAACCTGCCGGGCAGGCCGCCGCATGCACACCTGATGGCAGCGCTGTGGTCTCCCCCTGCGTCTTTTGCGTCCCTTCCGCCCTGGGCGCGCGGCCGCGTATAGGCTACGTGCGTGATGCCGCCCTGTGGTTTTATTATGAGGAGAATCTGGAGGCCCTGCGCCGGGCCGGGGCAGATCTTGTGCGGCTTTCGCTCCTGGATGCGGAGTATCGGCCTGCCGAGGCAGAGGGGGAGCCGGGGGCTTCTTCAGGCCCGGCCTGTCGCGCTCCCTGGCCGCAGGTGGATGCCCTGTACCTGGGCGGGGGCTTTCCTGAAGATCATGCAGAGGCTTTAAGTCGTTCGCCGCTGCTGGGGCAGATTGCGGCATGGGCGGAACTGGGTATGCCCATATATGCCGAGTGTGGCGGTTTTATGGTGCTTTCGCGCGGCATTGAGCGTCAGGAAACAGCGTGGCCCATGAGCGGCATCTTGCCGGTAACCGCTGTTTTTTGCCCGAAGCCGCAGGGGCTTGGCTATGTGCGGGGCCGTATTACGGCTCCCAATCCTTTTTTTGCACCCGGCACAGAACTGCGTGGACACGAATTTCATTATTCCCGTTGCCGGTGGGAAGTTTCGGACAGTTGGAGCCATAATTCCGGCCATGCGCACTGGGCCATGCAACTGGACAAGGGGCAGGGCATGGGACCTCCACCCGGTTCGCCGTTGCATCCGGAGCCGGGCAAGGATGGCGGCGTACACATACCGCTTCGGGTGGACGGCCTTGTTTTTCGTAATGTATGGGCTTCATATACCCATATTTTCGCCCCGGCCGCACCGGGCTGGGCAGAAAATTTCGTGAACGCGGCCCGCAGCTTTGCCGCACGGAACCGGAGAGAATGCCATGAATAACGCTAAAGTCTCCATCATTATTCCTGTCTGGAATCTCTGGGACATGACCGCCGCCTGTCTGCGCTCCCTGGCCATGCACACACGGGAGGAGAATGTGGAAATAGTGGTGGTGGACAACGGCTCTACCGATGCTACCACCACGGAACTGGAAGCTTTGGGCCGCGCCTTGTGGGGTGCGGCCTTTTGCCCGGTGCGGCTGACCGCCAATCTGGGATTTGCCGGAGGGTGCAACGCAGGGGCTGCCGCTGCCACAGGTGACCTGCTGTTTTTTCTTAATAATGACACAACCGTGACCCCGGGCTGGCTGCCGCCCCTGCGCGAGGCCCTTGGCCGGCAGTGCATGGGCGCCGTTGGACCGCTTTTGCTTTATCCCAACGGAACCATACAGCATTGCGGCATTTTTTTTACGCCCTTTCTGCAAGTGGGCCACCTGTATGAGGGTTTTCCCGGTGGGCACCCTGTGCCGCGCAACAAAAGGCCTCTTCAGGCCATAACAGGCGCGGCCATGCTGCTGCGCAAAGATGTTTTTTGGGAATGCGGCGGCTTTTTTGAAGGTTTTCGCAATGGCTTTGAAGATCTGGACCTCTGTTTTGAGCTGCGCGGCAAAGGGTATGCCCTGGCTGTGGAAGGGCGCAGCGTCATTGTACACCATACCAGCCAGACCCCGGGCCGTTTTGATCATGATAACGCCAATGGAATGCTGTTCTGCCAACGGCAGGCACGGCGGCTCAGGCCGGACCTGCACATCCTGGCTGCGCTTGACGGTTACGAGTTGCGGCTCGGCCCCAATCTCGGGCACTGGCTAGAACTGCCGGAAGCGGTGGAAGAAAAGCGCAACGCGGATTTTGACGCGCGATTCACCGCCAATGAAGAAGCCTGCCGGGCAGAACTGGAGCATGAACCTTTGTGGCGGGGCGGCTGGCACCGGTTAATGGATATGCTTGAGGCCCGTGGCGACATGACCGCTGCCCTGCTGAGTGCCACCCGTTGCGTCATGTTTTTGGGCGACGAGGTTTCGCGCGAAAAACTGCTGCATCTTACAGCGGCCGTGGAAGGGCCGGATTACGCGGCTTCGGTGCGGGCAGCCCTGACTGGCTCTGTGGGGGATGACCTGGCGGGAGCGGCCAAGGCGCGGGTACAGCGTACCCGCCGTGCGGCATACGACATGGGTGACACCCTGCTGGCCGAAGTTTTCAATCAATGGCTCTTGCGCTATGGGCGGGCATAGGCGCAGATGCTGTCGCAACGGCATCCGGAAAGTACAAAATTTGTTTTGCATCAGGGCAGACAGCAAGGCCAGAAGCTGGCCCACTTTTCATGGCTGGGCTGCGGCCACAGCCGTTGGTTTTATTAATGCCGTTTTTTTCTTTTCCGGACCGACGTCCTGTCTGTGGTTCACAGAAAATTTTTCATCCATTTCAGCAAAGTATGCACCATTTGCATTGGCATAGCGGCCTTTGCACGGCACTTTCCAGTTTTAGGGAGACGTATTTTTTTGTTGTTGCGGGCGCAGTATTGGCCGAAAATTATTGGTAGGAGTTATTGACAGTATTGGCCTATTTTAATATGATAAAAGCTATATAAGTTTTTGCTATAAATATATTGGATGTATGGTATGACCGCTGAAAGTTATTGTACCACGTTTTTCCAAAGCCCGGTTCCAGACGGCGCACGGGGCTTCCGATGAAAGCTGTGGATGGGTGTTCTGCAGATTCTTTTCAGATGCCCCCGCGCGATGTATCCCTTGTCTGCGGGAATCGTCTGGATTTCTTGCAGGGCCTGCCGCAGGCTCTTGCGGTTATGCGGGTAGACCTGGATGTTATGGGCAGGCCGCGTGATTTGATGGTTGTTTATGGCAATGAAGCGCTTTTTACACTTTTTGGTGCTCCCCGTGAATGGATGACGGGCGTTTCGCTTGTTGACTCCTGTATGAAGCTGGACAGAAAATGGCTGGAAATTTTCCGGAAGACTGCCTATCAGGGGCAAGTGCAGGAAATGACCGGTTTCTGGCCTTCGTTGGGCAGACACCTCGCTGTAACCTGCCATCAGCCACAATACGGCTACTGTACCTGTCTTTTTCAGGATGTGACCGAGCGCGTACATAAAGAAAATGATCTGGTAAAAAGCCGTAACCGTCTTGAAGCCCTGCTGCACAGCACTGTTGATATGGTGTTTCAGATTGATCCGGTTACGAGGGGCATCAGCAATCTTGACCAGGAGCTGGCTGCCTGCGGCGGCCTGCTCAAAGCCAGAAGAGTTCCGGAAACCCTTCTGATGCAAGGGCTTCTGGCTCCCGGCCAGAACGATAAAATCAGCAGCTTGATCAACCTTGCCCTGCGCGCTGAAAATGACTGTACCTGCGAGGTGCGCGCACGGCTCAAGGCCGGTTCTCCCTATACCTGGCACAGTCTCACCGTTGTGGGCTACAGCGATCCGTGTTCTAAAGAAATCGGTATAATAGGCTTTCTTAAAGACGTGCATGCCAGCATCAAGGAAAGGGACGCCCTGGTGCGCCGGGCAGAAAAAGATCCTCTTTGCGGCATCTATAACAGGGCTGCCGGCGAAAACCTCGCTGCTTCCAGGCTGAGCGGAGCGGACGAAACCTGTCACAGCGCGGCCCTGCTTGTTTTTGATCTGGATAATTTCAAGGTAATTAACGACACGGCCGGGCATGCGGCGGGCGATGCGGTGCTGAAAGCTTTTGCCGTTCTGCTGGGCCAGTGCTTTCGTAAAGACGATATTGTTTTTCGGTTTGGCGGGGATGAGTTTGCCGTTTTTGTGCAGAACATGCCGCAGGAAAGGATCATCCGTGTCAGTAAAAATATCGTGGCAAGGCTGGAAGAACCGCTTGTTGACGATGTGCGCGTGGGTGCGTGTATTGGGGTTGCCTACAGCCGGTCGGGCCGCCACAGCTATGAAGAACTTTATAAAATGGCCGATAAGGCTTTGTACAATGCCAAAGAAGGCGGCAAGGGACAAACCGCGATTCTTTGTCTGCATGGCAGCGGGGCCTGACGGGCTGTTGTGAGCTGGCCTGATGCGCCGGGTAGATTCCGGCGGCACAAAGGCGTACTGTTTTAAGGCGCTTTGCTGCGCATCAAGGATTTGTGCGTCGTGGGTGTGTTCGTGAGAAAGAGTGTCGTTGAGCGCCACTGTGCTGCATTTCGTGGCATGCAGCGCCGGCAGCCGCGGCCATAACCGCATTGCGGTCAATTATCGCGGAATGCAGGACGTACAAAAAAGAGGGCTGTCAGTAGTGGGGCAGCCCTCACTTTTTTCCGAAAATTCGCGCCTGCAACGTGCACATTCGCAAAAATACAGTATTCCCTAAAATACGCCGGGATGATTCGCCTGAATTTCGTTCTGCCCTCCGGGCAGATCCGGACGCCACAGGCAGACGCCCGCCCCAAAGCCTCATGTGTGCGGGTTCGCACGGGCAAGTGGGGCGGGCTTTTTTACATTGGGGGAATCTGTATCCTCAAAATTCAATGTGCTGAAGGGGCTGGCCGCGAAAGTGCCTATCAGCCCTGCGTGGATTTTTGTAAAAGTCCGCATCACGTAACTGCCAAAGCGTCCCGGCGTGCCGGTGTCGACCACTACAGCGGAAGAAGCTGTGACTTAAGACCGCAGAGCTGGTTGCGCGCCGTTACGCAAGGGCTTGAACGTGCAACGCACCAGAGCAACTACCGCTTCAAATAATTGCTTAACGGTCGGCAACGCCGCCCTGCAATCATTTGGCTACAAGGATCTGGAGACAAATCCTTGTAGCGTATTTCAAGTGTTAAATGTTCTACAAGCGCCCGATGATCAGGTCGTCAAGGGTTCTTTTGGGGACATGATGAACCCCCTGGGCATCACGCCAATAGGCGGTATTGCCGTCTGAGGGCAGCGGAGCCACTACGCGCGTTTCTTTGGCTGCGCCCAGGCCGAGCACCAGTGCGGGCTTGAGGTCTGCCGGGGCCTGCAAGAGCGAGGGTACGGCCTGATGATCAAAAGATTTGATGATGCAGCAGCCCCAGTCGCGGCTGGTGGCTGCCAGCTGAATGGTCTGTGCGGCAATGCCCACGTCGTAGAACGTCAGCTCCGTGCCGCCCTGCGGCATAAAAATGGTGATAAAGCCTGTGGGCTGTTCGCCGGGATGCGGCCCGCCCCAGTCTTTGAGCGCGCCTGCCCAGCGGGTAAGAGCAAAGAGCTTTTTGCAGGTATCACCCTGGGTGACAAGGCTGAATCGCAGGTCTTGGGCATTTCTGGCCGAAGGCGCCAGTCTCGCGCAATCCACAAGCCATTCCAGATCGGCAACGGTCAGCGGCCGGTCTTCTGCAAAACGGCGGCAAGTACGCGCTTTTTCAGCTAATTTTCTGAAATCCATGAATTCCTCCTTGCTTGCCCTGGCAAATGCGCAGGCGCGTCCAGAATATTCTGTTTTTGAGAAGAGATGTTCCCAAACTTTTCAGGCCGTCCATTCCGGCGCTCGCTGGCGCAGACGCGGTACCTTCGTGACGGAAAATACGTTGGTAGCCGTCAGGGCTGTTTACGGCACGAGTTTTCTAGACTGTTGCCAGCAGAAACCACAATTGGCCCCATTGTATGGCTGCGCCCAGGAAATCGCCGTTAACGCCGCCCCGGTCACGGGCCAGAGCCGCCATGCGGCGGATGAGAACATACTGCCCGCAGACCGTCAACGGTGCTTGCCACAAGGTTATCTGTCCCGTAAAAAATAGCAGGCATAACAGCAGCAGCGCGCCCAGTGCGTAGCCTCGCGCCAGTGCGGGGCTGGCTCCGGCGCAGGTCAGACCGCCCAGTGACTGCGGTTCGCGCGGCTCGGCAGATGCGGCCAGCCAGAGCGCGCAGGCCCGGCCCCAGGCAGGGGCTGTCACAAGGCAGAGCCATTGTCCGGCATGTATATGCCAGCACAGTGCCAGCCACATGCCGCCAAAAGCCAGCAAAAGGTGCAGGGCACCAAACGCGCCCAGGCGGCTGTCGCGCAGGATGCTCCAAAAGCGTTCGCCCGGCGCGCCGCTGCCGCAGGCATCGCCAAGGTCAGCAAGCCCGTCCCAGTGCAGGCCCCGTGTGGCCCATACCTCGAGGCCCATCCACAGCCAGGCCGCAAGGGCGGCGCACAGCACAAGGTTGGCCTCAGGGGTCTGGCGCAGCAGAAAATATACAGAAACGCAGGGCAGGCTCAGCGTGAGGCCAATACACAGTCCGGCCAGACCGTAAAAAGGCAGGCAGCGGCCAAGGTCGTGCCCGGTGCAGTCACGACGGGGAGGCACAAGGCGGGTTAAAAAGGCCAGGGCGTCATAACAACGGCCTGGCCAGGACAAGCGACATTTTTGCGGGTGCAAGGCCAAAACCCTAGCGGGTCATGGGGTGGTTGAAGGCCAGAGCATAAAGGTGGTGGAAAAAGTCAACGTATTCCACATTGATACGCTCAGGAACCTTGATGCGCGCGGGCGCGAAGTTCAGTATGGAGGTAATGCCCGCGTCCATAAGGTGCTGGGCAGCCCGCTGCGCCCTTTCAGGCGGGGTGGTGATGATGCCGATTTCAATATTCAGGTCAGACACCATATCCTTGAGATCGCGGGTGCAATGCACTTCAAGGCCGTGGACAATTTCACCGATCTTGAAGGGGTCGCAGTCAAATATGGCCACGATATTGAAGCCGCGAGCGCGGAATTCACCATGGTTAAGGATGGCCTTGCCGAGGTTGCCGACACCGATCAGGGCCATACGCCATTCGCGGTCAACACCAAGAGAAGAGGTGATGGCGGCAATCAGGGATTTTACATGGTAGCCCACCCCGCGAATGCCGAACTCGCCAAAGTAGGCAAGGTCTTTGCGCACCTGCGAACCGTTGACCCCGCAAGCCTCGGCCAGGGGGTTGGAGGAAATGACCTCCACATTGTCGCGGGAGAAGTTCTCCAGCACCTGTACGTACGTGGCGAGGCGCTGGATGGTGGCGCGGGGAATGTGTTTGCTTTTGGGTTGGTTAGCCATAGAAGTACCTTTTGAAAGCCGCGAGCTTGTCAACGGGAAGATGTCGTCTCGTGAAATAAAGTGTCTATCAAAAACCAGCAAATGTGCAAGCCGGGCTGCTTTTGTCAATGGTTACTGCCAAGAGCATATAAAATATACGTAATTCTATGATCTGGCAATGTCACGCTCAACTTAGCGCTATTGGGTTGCATGCACAACCATTGACGATGGTTGCCCCCCAATGTGATAGTAACAAGATAGCCAACATGCCACATGGATTTGTTTTTGTATTTTTTGTTGTTATAAAAGCATGTTACAGCTTATTCCTTTTTGGTTGTGGGCGTTCGCCGCAGGTTGGGGCAGCCAGTACGCGCTCATGTTACAAAAAGAATTTTTCGTGATCAAAAGGCTACTATAAAAGGGTACAAAGGTTAAGCCCCAAGCTTCAGAATATGTTCTGTGCAACAAAAAAGGTCAATATTCTAAAAATATGCCACTTTTTGCGCGAGTTGGGCATATGGCATCCAGCTGTCCGTGCTTCTATCTGCACAGGTTCGCCTGTTTCGTCATTTTTTTCGCAATGCCGGTTCAGGTAGGGCAGGTTGCCGCAGTGCAGGTTTACTGTCGCGGTAAATATTTTTGTAAAAATGCCTCGCATGAAAATTCTGCTGTTTTTCCGCTGGTTGCGGCCGTGCCTGTGGGCATTGGCCTCGCCCCGTGACGGGGAATCTGCGGAGTTGCCGGTTAACCGTTCCAGTATGCTTTTTGGGGCTGTTCAACGGTGAAGATACGTTTGCTACGATACGTAACCTCGAAAATAGGTTGCGCTGCGCCTTCACGGTTGGCGACTGATCACGTAAGCGCCACGGCAATGTAACCTTGGATTGCTCTGGCTGAAGGGGCGTGTCGGATATTCAGCCACCTGCAGGATGAGGGGCGTCCAACGGTATGAGCTCCTGTTCGGGGCGTCATCGGACGGGCGCTACCCGGTTTTTCCGGCAAGGCCTTGCCTGCCTCCGGCGCGTGTTGCGCGAGAGTCGGGTGTCTTTTGGGTGCACAGGCTCCCCAGTTTTATTTTGTGGGATAGAGCCGCAGCGTAGATAGGTGGCATGTTGCGGCAGTGGAGAGGAGACACAAAGGTCTGCGCGTTGTTTGGGTTTTTGTCGCGAACTCGCTGTGAGAGTAGGGACTTTGCGTCCGCGCGCTTCGTTTATGCCTGACATTTGTGCGCTATGTAGTGGCACTGAAGGTAGAAATTGAAGGCAGTTGTAGCGAGGAAAAAAGCGGAAATAAAAAAGGAGGCCGAAGCCTCCTTTTTTTGTGTCAAAACCTGTCCGGCCTTACGCGTAGGGGTTGGCGTACAGCAGAATGAAGCTGATAACCAGGGCGTAAATGGCCAGGGATTCGATAAAGGCAAAGGCCAAAATCATGGTACCGGTGATCTTGCCGCTCACGTCGGGGTTGCGGGCAACGCCTTCGCAGGCGCCCTTCAGGCCAAGGCCCATGCCGATACCGCAACCGAAGGCGGCAATGCCGATGCCAAGGGCGGCGGCCAGGCAGGTGTAGCCAAGGGCCGAGGCGTCAAGCTGGTTGGCAGCAAAAGCCATGGTGGCCATACCCAGAAGAGCCACGGTATTCAGGGCGATCATCAGAAGTTTACGCATGAGACACTCCTTGCACTGTTGTATTGTTGGGTCATTACGACCATTCCCCACTATAGCGTGCCTGTTTTACGTCCGGCAGGAGACGCCGCCGGGTTGCCGCCGGCGGGAAGGGCGGCAGGGCCGCCCGTGGCAAGGCTAGTGTTCGGGAGCCTCAAGAGCGCCCTTGATGTAGAACATGGTCAGCATGAAGAACACGAAAGCCTGCATGGTCTTGCCCAGAAGGAAAAGCGCGTAGATGGGCAGCGTTCCCAGGATGGGCGCCATGATGAAAAACAGCACCATAACGATTTCTTCACCCCGGATGTTGCCGAAAAGACGGAGTGAAAGCGAAACCGGGCGGGAAAGGTGCGACACCACCTCAAGCGGGAACATCAGCGGGATAAGGAACTTGGAAGGCCCGGTGAAATGGTGGATATAATGCGTTTTCCAGCGGATAAGACCCACCGCATTGTAAAACACCAGCACAAAGAGAGCCATACAGACCGTGGTGTTGAGGTTGGCGGTAGGCGCGTCGAAGCCGGGCACAAGGCCCATGAGATTCATGCCGAAAATGTAAATGAAAATGCCCGCCAGCAGGGGAACGAACTTGCGCCCGTTCTCACCCATGGTGGAAACGATAAAGTTTTCGATGGTGTCTACCATGGCCTCAAAAAAGTTCTGCAAGCCGCCTGGCACCAGCGTCAGGCGTCTTCGCAGGACCCAGGCCACAGCAAACAGAATGGCCATGCAGACCCAGGAGTAGAATACATGTTTGAATTCCACCACCTGTCCACCGATGGTGATTTCGTCCATGCCCATAAATGTGGAGAGCAATACCGGATGCGGCAAACCACCTGCCATGAGCCATGCCTCCTGGTCGATACGCGCCTAGGCGCTGCGTTGATGTAAAGCCCTAAGGCCATTCCCCAAAAATTTTCGTGCTGCCCGCGTCATGATCCGGCAGGCATCTACCTGCGCGTTGTCAGGGTACAGCCCTGCGCGCGGCTTCAGCCGGGCTGCCGGAACTGCATGCATCGTACCGCCGTTTTTTCACCGCGCACAGGCCTGATGGGGCGGCTGCGGCTGACGGTTGCGGTGTTATGCAATAAATCTGTACGGTTGCCGTTTTTTTGGTTCGGCTGCGACTTCTCCTATGGGCTGCGGCGTGCGGCTCGCCCGGCCAGAGCAAAGCTGACAAGGGCACAGAACCCGCCCGCCAGCATGCCGCCCACAAGGGCAAACACCGGAGCCTGATACACGATGAGGGATATATATAGGATGCCCCCCACCAAGACAAGCCTGCCAAGCCAACGAATTATCACAATGCGCAAAAAGGCTGTGCTGTAATCGCCCAGGCCCCGGCGCAGAAAAAATCGTGCCAGCCCCCAGAATGTCCAGGCCATGATGGCCAGGCCCACTCCAAACCAGAAAATCCAGGGCAGTACCGTGAAGGTCAGTACGCCAGCAAGCAGAACGGCGGCAGCAATCAGTATTTCATTGCGGACCATGACGCGCACTGCGGGATGGTCAAGGCCACGCCGCCAAAGCCAGGCGTCAAGGCTGTGTATCATGCTCTTTTTGCCGGTCACGGCCATCCGTTTTGCCCTGCTCCCCTGAAGGAGCGCTTGCGGCCTCGCTTTGCGGGGTCAGCCCTTTGCGCAGAGCGTCCTGCCTGGCCATTTTTTTCAGCAGCGCCTTGGTGTCGCGGTAAACATTCAGAAAGCCGGCGGCGATGCCGATAAGCAGAAAAATCAGTTTGCCCCAGGGACCTGTATGCAGCCAGTAGTCAATGCCATAGCCTATGGCAAATCCCACTGCCGGGCCGCTGACCAAGTGCAGGCCTATGACCCCGGTGTTGGCCATGGCTTCAAGGCCGCTTTGCTGTTGCTTGAGAAAATCCTTGAACGACATGCCCCCTCCCGCGCCAGGGCTGCCTGCGCAGGCAGCTGATTTGCATTTGTTCTCGCGCGTTACAGGGATGGACGTTATAAACCCCAACGCTGTGTAAATTATCACAGCCTTCGCGCCGCGTCAATGACTTTACGCGGAAATATGCATGGCGCATGGCCTTACAGGCTTTGCCACAGGGTCAGGCATTCCACATGCGGTGTATGCGGAAACAGGTCCACTGCGGCCATTTCCACCAGCCGGTAGGCCCCGCGAAGCCGGGCCGCGTCCCGGGCCAGCGTGGCCGGATTACATGACACATAAAGTATGGTGTGGGCATTGAGCCGCAGCAGTGCATTCAGGGCGCGGGGGGCAAGGCCCGCGCGCGGCGGGTCCACCAGCACGGCGTCCCATGTTTCCGTGGGGTGCCAGTAATTTTCGTGCGCGGGGGCAAGTCTGTCCAGCCGCTGGGCGGCGTCGCCGGCCACGTAGGAGCAATGGGTAAAGCCCATGGCGGCGGCGTTGGCCTGTGCCAGGGCAACAGCTTTTGCGTCCTGTTCCAGGCCGAGCAGGCGGCCGCAGCGGTCTGCCATGAGCAGGCCCGGAGCGCCCACGCCGCAGTAGAGATCGAGCAGCGCGGGAGATTCCTGGCTGACATGCCGCTTGAGCATGCCCAGTGCCGTGTCTGCCAGCACCTGCGCCGCAGCGGTATTGACCTGAAAAAACGATGCGGCATCCAGGGCGAAATGGCGCCCGCCAAGGGGCTGCCAAAAGCGGGCCGAGGCCGGATTGTGCGCGCCGGTCCTGTCCAGGCTGGCGATGCGCTTCTGCCCTTGGGCCAGGGCGTCTTCACTGGCGCGTTCTTCGTGAATGAATCCGGCCAGCGCGGGAAAGGACTGGAGCAGCTTCTGGCCCACAGTTCGTACTTTTTCCTGCTCTTCATGGCTGCCCGGGCTGGTGATGCAAAGTGCCCACCAGCCGGGAGTGCGCAGGTCGGCGGAAAGCCCGCGCCGCAAAACGAGGAAACGCCAGAAGCCGTTGTTCTGCACTGCTTCTGCGGCCATAGCTGCTGCTGCGATGCTGTTTGCGGGTGCACGGCGGGCCGGGCGTGAGCCACGCCTGCCTTTGCCGTCCGGCTTGCCGTGGTGCGCAGTGTCTTCCTGGGGCGCTTGCCTGTAGCGGGCCTGATCGCGTGGGGTATGCGCCGGCAGTCCGCTTTGTGCCGCCAGATCAGCCGCCATGCGGACAATGTCACGGGCTGCGGCGGGCAGCAGGGCGCATTGAGGCACAGAAACCACGCCGCGCCCGTTCCGGCGGCGCAGGCCGAGTATCAGGGGGTCGCCCTCCGTGCCGCTGCCGGCAAAGGCCAGTTCCATCTTGTTGCGGTACTGTTCAAGCGCGGGAGAAGGCAGGACACCGGTAAACAGGCTTTCCACAAGCCCGGCGTCCAGGCCGCCGATGCGGCTCATGGCATCAAGGGCGATGCGGCGCTTCCACTGCAACTGCATATCGTACGGCATGGTCTGCAGCGGGCATCCGCCACAGTCGCCGTGGTGGGTACAGACGGGCGGTGCAGAGCGCGGGGCATCCTGCAGGACTTCCAGCATTTCGGCTTCACAGAAGCTGGATTTGCGGCGGGTGATGCGCGCACGCACGGTCTGCCCGGGCAGGCCGCCGGTCACAAAAACAACAGTGCCACGGTTGCGGGTGCGCCCGGAGGCCCGACCGCCCGCCGGAGCGGAGCCGGATATGGAAATCGCGTCGCCGTGGGCGCGGGCCAGGCCGCGACCGTCATGGGTCAGGCTTTCTATCTGAAGGGTAATGGTATCGTTCATCGCCGCAAAACATAGCAGCGCAAGGGCAGTATGCCAAGGAAAACTCGCAGGAAAAACTATGGGTTTGGCTGTATATGCTGCAAGAACGCGCTTGTGGGACGATTTTTCGCTTGTGCCGCGACTGCCCTTGAGGTACAAGCGCCGTGCGGCTGCATGCCGCCGCCCCGGGGCGGCGGCGGCGCGTCCTTGCCGAAAAAATGCGGAAGGCGCTTGACATTTGCCGTGCAATAGGGCAAATATGCCTTTCTCTTTTTGGAGGTTGATATCATGTACGCGATTATCGAAACCGGCGGAAAACAGTACCGCGTTGAAGAAGGTTCCAAGATCGTTGTGGAAAAGCTCGCGGCGCAGGCCGGAAGCGAAATTTCCCTGGACAAGGTGCTGATGGTCGGCGGCGCTGAATGCAAAGTCGGCGCTCCCTATCTTGCCGGGGCCGCCGTTACGGCGGAAGTGGTGGATCACGGGCGCGGCCCGAAGATCAAGGTGTTCAAGCGCTGGCGCCGCAATGACTCGCGCAAGATGCGCGGTCATCGTCAGGATTTCACCACCATTCGCGTCAAGAGCATCAACGGCTAGAACCTTTTATGAGGTTCTGGCGGGCGTGAGGGCGAACGCCCGATGTCCGGACATGCAGGTTCCTCAGGGAGCCAGTTTGTCTGGTTGAGCGAAAAATTTACTCGCCCAGCTGAGCTTCAGGGTTCAGCGCACCAGGGAGGCTATTATGGCTCAAAAGAAAGCAGGCGGCTCTTCGCGTAACGGCCGCGACAGTGTAGGCCAGAGGCGCGGCGTTAAACGTTTCGGCGGCCAGCGTGTTCTTGCCGGCAATATTCTGGTGCGCCAGTTGGGCACCACTGTGCACCCCGGCGTCAACGTGGGCATGGGCAGGGATTTTACCCTGTTTGCCAAGATTGATGGCGTGGTGCGCTTTGAAAAGTATATCCGCAAGCGTCGCGTGCTTACGCGCGTGCATGTGGAGGCGGCCGCCAGCTAGCGCGGCCGCGTGGGATTTTATTGATAAGGGAAGGGGCCGCAAGGCTTCTTCCCTTTCGGTGTTTGTGTGCCGTGACCCTGCCGGCCGCAACATGCCGCTGAAAAACAAGCCCGTAAGCATCGGGCAGAGGATATTGCATGAGATTTGTGGATGAAGCCAGAATTCAGGTGCGTGCCGGCAAAGGCGGGCACGGCTGCCTGTCCTTCCGGCGCGAAAAATTTGTACCCCGAGGCGGCCCGGACGGCGGCAACGGGGGGGATGGCGGTTCTGTGTACCTCAAGGCAGATAACCGGCTGCTCTCGCTGTACGACTTTCGCCTCAAGCGCCTGTACGAGGCACAGAACGGCCGCCCCGGCGAGGGCAGCCAGTGCGATGGCCGCAAGGGCGAAAATCTGGTTCTGAATCTGCCCGTGGGAACGCTGGTGTACGCGGAAGGTCCCGAAGGTGAAGTGCTGGTGGCCGACCTGAGCGAGCCGGATGCGGAAGTGCTGGTAGCCAGCGGCGGCCGCGGCGGCAAGGGGAATGAGCATTTCAAGTCTTCGACCATGCGCGCGCCGCGGTTTTCGCAACCCGGCGAACCCGGAGAGGAATTCAATCTGCGGCTTGAGCTGAAAATTCTGGCGGACGCCGGTCTGATAGGCTTGCCCAACGCCGGAAAATCCACATTCATTTCGCAGGTGTCGGCCGCGCGGCCCAAGATTGCCGCGTATCCCTTCACCACGCTTACCCCCAATCTGGGGGTGATGATTGATGAGGTCGACCCGGACAGGCGCATGGTCATTGCCGACATCCCGGGTCTGATCGAAGGGGCGCACGAAGGGCAGGGGCTTGGCCTGCGTTTTCTCAAGCATGTGGAGCGCACACGTTTTCTCGTGCACATTCTCAGCATCGAGGATGTGGGCGATGAAGACCCCTGGGCGGGCTTCAGCCTGGTCAATGAAGAGCTGCGCCGCTTTGACGCGGAGCTTGGCGAGCGCAGGCAGATCGAGGTGGTGAACAAAATCGACCTTGTAAGCCCTGAAAGGCTGGAAGCCCTGAAAGAGCGGGCCAGAGCCGACGGGCGCGAGGTTTACTTCATTTCTGCCCGCGATGACCTGGGTCTTGAGCCTCTGGTGCAGGAGCTTTGGCAGGTTTGCGAGAGCACCGCACGCAACGAGCCGATTGTGCGTCTGGAAGGCCTCACCGATGTGGAGGAAGAGGAATTTCCCGAAATTGAAGTCATCTATACCCGCGAATAGCGGGATGTGGAGCGGATATGAGCAGGCAGCGCCCTCATGGCACGGCGTCCGGAGCCGGACGGCCGGAGCAGTGCGGCACGTGTGGCTCTGAAGAAGAGCGGTCTGAAACCTGGCAGCAGGAGCGCGCGCGCGTTCTGGCTCAGGCGCGGGTAATTGTGGTCAAGGTGGGCAGCGCCGTGCTGACGGATGCCAGCGGGCTGAGCAGCCCTGTGCTGGCGGGGCTTGCCGCACAGCTTGCCGCTTTGCGCGACCTGCCCCTTGTCAGTGATCCGGCGGGGCAGCCCCAGCAGGGGGCGCGCCGTCTGGTGCTGGTTTCTTCGGGCGCGGTGGCGGCCGGGCGTGCCGCCCTGACAAGCCGGGGTCGCGTGGTGGAAACTGCGGGCCTGGCTGCGCGTCAGGCCGCGGCGGCTGTGGGGCAGGGCCAGCTTATGCAGGCCTGGGACAAGGTTTTTCTGGCCCACGGCATGCCTACGGCACAGGTGCTGCTGACGCGTGACGACCTTCGCGCGCGCCAACGCTTTCTCAATGCCCGTAATACCTTTGCCGAATTGCTGCACTGGGATGTATTGCCGATCGTCAATGAAAACGACACGGTATCCATCAGCGAACTGAAGTTTGGTGATAATGACTGTCTGGCGAGCCTGCTTATAAATCTGGTGGAAGCCGATCTTTTTATCAATCTGACCTCTTCGTCGGGTGTGCTCGCGGCTGATCCGCAAAAATATCCCGATGCGCCCGTTATGGACCATATCGACGATGTGGCAACGCTGGATCTGGGGCAGCTTTGCGGCGGCAAGACGCTGGTGGGCACAGGTGGCATGTATTCCAAGCTGCTGGCCGCGCGCCGTGCCGCGCAACTGGGCGTACCCACACTGATTCTGCCCGGCCGTGAGCCTTGGGTCATCAGCCGGGCCTTTGCCGCTGCCGGGGTATGCCCCGCGCCTGACGGGCATGAACCGTTCACGCGCGGAACCTGGGTGCGGTCCGGGCAACACGCAATCACGCGGCGCAAGTTCTGGCTGGCCTATCAGTCTGACCCTGCGGGCAGCGTGCATGTGGATGACGGTGCGGCCAAAGCCTTGCTGCACAAGGGCAGCAGTCTGCTGCCCGGCGGCGTGTGCGCGGTGGAAGGAACCTTTCAGCGGGGGGGCCTTGTGCGCGTACTGCACAAGGGTGAAAGCATCGGTGTGGGACTTTCCAACTACAGTGCGCCGGAGCTCAAGAAGATCATGGGGCTTAAGCGCCATGAGGTGGCGGCCATTCTTGGTGATGCCCATTACCCCGAAGTCATACACAGGGATAACCTGCTGGTGGATGCGGCGGTCTGATTCCGTGGGGCGTGTCCTCTGCTGCTGCGGGCGCGTCCGCATTTTGCATGATGCTCTGTCTTGACGCTGCGCAAAACGCCGTAAGGCGATTGGCCTTGCCGGGCGGGGGAAGCTGGAATGGACAGCAAAAATGCGTCGTAACCCTTTATTTCAGAAGAGCCGCAGGCAGCATCGGGGTATGGTAACGCTAGAGTATTTCGCACTTGAAGTGCCTATAAGGATTTGTCTCCAAATTTTTGTCCCCCAATGATTGAAGGGCGGCTTTGCCGACCGGAAGCAATCATTTGGAGGGGTAATTGCTCTAGCTGCTCTGGCGTGGATGGCTTTGAAATGTGAAGCATCTCAAGGTTGTCATTCTGCCAGAGATGCAGTTTTTGGCAGAATCTACGTGACGATGCGGCGCGTTGCACTCTTGTGCCGCGTTGGGGCATTTAGGTTTTTCAAATTATAATACTCTCAAAAGGTCCCCAGGGGACCTTTTTTATGGTCCGCGTTTAGCCGTTTTGCGGCGCAGGGCGCAGGGGAATGAGCGGGCCGAGGTCTATGCCCGCTACATCCACAAGAGCACGGTACGGGTATATTTCCACCCCGCAGGCTAGCGCGGCGTAAAAAAGGCGCGCGTATTCCGGGTCGATAAAGTCCGCCGGGGCAAAACAGCTGCCGTCCGGGCGCTGCACAAGGTACAGCATGGCGGCCCGTTCGCCCTGGGCCACAATGTCCATCAGCTCGCGCAGATGTTTTTGTCCGCGTTCGCTGGCCGCGTCAGGAAAGCAGGCGGCGTCGTCTTCCATCATGGTGACGTTTTTACATTCCACCCACAGGGGCGGCAGGCCGGGACCTGTGAGCAGTCCGTCCAGGCGGCTTTGCCCGCGTCTGGCCTCGCGGACAAGGCTGGTGTAGCCTTGCGCAAAGGCAAGGCGTCCGGCATGAAAGGCGGCCTCAAGCATGCGGTTGGGCATATTGGTGTTTACACCTACCCAAAAGCCGCGTCTGGCGTATGGATCGGCGCCGGCAGGGGCATCAGGGGCGGCGGGCGTTGCCGTCTGGGGCAGCCATACGCACTCCTGCGTATATTTGAGCTTGCGGGCAGGATTGGCCGCCGGGGAAGCAAGAACGGGATTGCCCGGCCGGGTGAGGCCCAGCATGCTGCCGGAATTATTGCTGTGTACCCACAGCTCCCCGCCGTTGACGCGCAGTTCTACGCTGAAGCGCTTGCGCCGCTGCACAAAGCTGCCGATCACGCAGCCCTGCGGCATGGGCAGCAGGGGCTGGTGTGCCGTATGGGGAATCTGCTTGGGCATGTTTGCGGCGGCCGGGGCCTCGGTGTGGGCAGGGGCATCTTGCGCCGCCTGGTCTGTTTGTAGGCCGCAGGTTTTTTTTTGCTGTGCCTGACGGGTCTGTTGTGATTGCTGCGGGTGGTGCATCCGGCCGCAGTCCTGCGGCTGCGGGCTGCCGGATTTTATGGTCGCGGCGTCGTTCTGTTTGGTACGCATTTACACCCCGTGGCGAAGCTGATAAAATTAGCGGCTGTAATCTCGCCGCATGCGCCGCATTGCGTCCCCCTTCGTGAAGGAGCCTCTCATGCAGATTTCAGATCGTTTGAGCAGCATCAAACCCTCTCTGACCCTCAGTGTCAACAGTCGCGCCCTGGAACTCAAGGCCCAGGGCGTTGCCGTAACCAGTCTGGCCGTGGGCGAACCGGACTTTCCCACGCCGCCCCACGTCTGTGAGGCCGCCAAGGCCGCCATTGACGCAAATTTTTGCCGCTATACCGCCGTGCCCGGCATTCCGGATCTGCGCAAGGCCGCCGGAGCGTATTTTGACCGCGCCTATGGCGTGCCCGTGCCGCAGGAATCCATTGTTATCGGGGCCGGGGGCAAGCATTGCCTCTACAATTTTTTGCAGGCCACTGTTAATCCGGGTGATGAGGTGCTTATTCCCGCGCCATACTGGCTGAGCTACCCTGATATGGTCATGCTGGCGGGGGGGGTGCCGGTTACCGTGCACGCCGGGCCGGAGCAGGGCTTCAAGGTAACGCCCGGCATGCTGGATGCCGCGGCTACGGACAAAACACGTCTGCTTATCCTCAACTCGCCCAGCAACCCCACAGGGGCGGTGTACACCGAGGCGGAGTTTACGGCCATTATGGACTGGGCTTTGGCACGCGGCATTTTTGTGCTGTCTGACGAAATTTATGACCAGCTTGTTTTTGCTCCGGCCAAAATGACCAGCGCTATCGGCTGGTTTGCGCGCTATCCCGAGCAGGTGGCCGTGCTCAACGGGCTTTCAAAAAGCTACGCCATGACAGGCTGGCGGGTGGGTTTTCTTGCCGCGCACCCCACGCTGATAAAAAAAATATCGTCCATGCAGGGACACAGCACCTCCAGCATCTGCTCCATTGCGCAAAAGGCGGCTCTGGCGGCCCTGACCGGCCCCACGGACTGCATCGACACCATGCGCGAGGCCTTTATGCGCCGTCGCGATCTGGGAATGAAGATCATAGGCTCCTGGCCCTGGGCCGTGTGCCCCAAGCCTGACGGGGCCTTTTATCTTTTTGTGGACGTGCGCAAGTGCTATGGCGGCACGGTGAACAACTCCACCGAGCTGTGCACCCACCTGCTGGACAAGGCGCATGTGGCCCTTGTGCCCGGCGCGGCCTTTGGCGACGACAATTGCATCCGCCTTTCCTATGCTGTGGCCGATGACGTTCTGGCACACGCGCTGAAAAACGCCGGAGCAGAGATGGCCCGGCTGGCCGAAGAGGTGGGCAGATAGGGCAGGTTTGCTGTTCCGTCAGGGCTTTCTGTGGATACTGGGGCTGGCCGGAAGGGTGCAGGTTCCCGAAGGCGTACAAAGCGGACTTGTATGACGCCCGGCAAACGGCTTGAGCCGCGGATTTGAAAGAATTATAATTTTTTTGCAAGAAGTTGTTGACAAACAGGCGTATTTTAGTCATTGTGCTTTTCGCCGTGGGGCTGTAGCTCAGTTGGGAGAGCGCTTGAATGGCATTCAAGAGGCCGTCAGTTCAATTCTGTCCAGCTCCACCAGATATTTAAAGGACTTCGTAGAAATACGAAGTCCTTTTTGCGTTTTCTGGCGGATTTTAGGGTGCAGTCCCCACGCCAAAGACAGGGCAAGGCCATTATTGTTTTCCTGCGCAAGTCGTGAGAGATTCTTGCAAAAGAATATCTTGTTTTTGTATAGGTCGGCAAAATCACTCTAGAACATGCGAAAAATACTTCGCTTTAAAATCTGCCCGCAACTGGTTATTTGTCTGGAGTAATCTAATAACTTTTTTGCAGTAGTCCTTGTCTATTGAGTTAGATATCCTACTTGAAATTCCTTTGTTACAATAAACTTTAAATGCACTTTCATAATCATTTTCTTCGATGATTTTCTCTAACAATTCTCTACGAAGAGAAGAAAGTTCCTTAATATTGATTTTTTCAAAAAGCTTTTCTATCTCTTCTTTTATTTCAGTTACGGAGTTAATTTTTTTTATCATATGTTCTTTTAAACAATTATTTACGAAATCTCTTGTGTATATAGTAATTTGAGATTCAATCTCATCTTTAAGAAATTTTAAAAGCAGATTTTTAGACCTCTCAACAGAGTCCTTTTCTCCAAAAAATTGCTCTGCACCTTTTTGTAGTAACATTTCATCACAAAGTAAATTTTCAATTTCACAGCACTCTAAGCAAAATACTCTTAACTCGCGCCATTTATTTATAAACTCTTCACGGTGGAAGTCACCATCAATAATTCCAATCGCTTTATTTCCATGGAGGGCTTGCAATTCATTGAACGCCCGAGTGTAATTGCAGACATTCATATGTCCACCAACAGGCATGACAGCATAGCCCTCAAAGAGTATTGTAAACAATTCATAATCAATGCTATTAAATGCCCCTTCGCAAAATAGCACAGTATTTCTACATCCAAGTATCTCAATAAACAATTCTTCAGGAAAGGTGGCGTTAGCAGGAATTACCTCCATTTCCCAATACGAAGGTGCTATAAATTTTTTCATCCATATTTTTTGTGTTTCTTGTCTAGATGTCGCAAATTGTAAATTGTGCGTTAGATAAACAAATTTGCAATCTGACCTTTTAACTTCCAGATCATCCCATAATCTGAGCATGGCGTTTGCATGAAGGTGGTTTTCTGGCTCATCAATTATAATATAGCTGTCTTTTTCTGCCAAAATGATATTTCCAATATAATAAAAAATTGCCTTTTCGCCATCGCTCAGCTCATTGACATTGTAAAATTGGCCTGCGTCACTTTCAATTATAACCTTGCAGTTATTATCTACGGTCATATTTCTATGCTGTACAATTCTACTCCAAAGCAAACATGTTGTTTGTAACAGAGATTGTTCCGGATTATTCGATGTTTCTGAATTGAAGTGCGTAACTGCAGACTGAATATGAAATTTTATAAGAGTTTTGAAAAGGTTTTGAAATTCATTAAGTAGCTGACTACCTGTTGAATGATCTGCTGTCCGCCATAGTTTAGGGTTCTTTTGAAATGCACGGAAATCATTGATGGGTTTGCTGCTAAAATCTACATTGCTTTCATTTTGATATAGAAAAACTTTTTGAGCAGAAATAACTGTTATTTTTTCTCCAAAAATCGTTTTTAGATTTCTTGAAAAGGAACTTTTTCCTGCTCCATTCGCACCAACGATAACAATGCTTTTATCAATGTTCCTAATTAATTTAAAATTTTGTAGGTGTCGAAGCTTATTGTCCATTAAAATTATTGTTTGACTTCTCTGAATTTGATCAATGACATGTGCTGCGAGTTCAACATTCTGATTTTCAAATATTCCCTTTTTATGTTTAAGGAGGTCTATTGGGAGACTTTCAACCTCTTCAATTAATTTTCTTACTAGATTCAGATACTGAATCGTGAAAGAATTTAGCTGATATTCATCACAAATTTCATTTTTTAATTCTGTAAGCAATGTGATAACATTGCTTTCTCTTAAGTAATAATTTTCATCATAAATCAGTGCTATTTTTTTCCAGCACATTCCAAAACCATCTATAATATCTCCATAAAAGACAAAAAAAGATTCGATAGTTTTAATTTTCGTAGATATTGTATCCGCAATAGATTTTTTTTCTGAATTTATAGCGTCCATCGTTGCCCCATTGGTTAAGCTAATTGGCCGACCTATACAAAAACAAGATATTCTTTTGCAAGAATCTCTCACGACTTGCGCAGGAAAACAATAATGGCCTTGCCCTGTCTTTGGCGTGGGGACTGCACCCTAAAATCCGCCAGAAAACGCAAAAAGGACTTCGTATTTCTACGAAGTCCTTTAAATATCTGGTGGAGCTGGACAGAATTGAACTGACGGCCTCTTGAATGCCATTCAAGCGCGCACGCGCCGTTAAAACTGCGGTCAGGGGGCATGACCGGTACATCAAGTTTGAACGAGTACACACCACGTTGCGGCGTGGGGACTATTGCCGGTAAAATCCGTGCAAGCCGCGTCCTGCATGCGCCCCTTTTTTGCGCGTGTTTTTCCCTCACCCGCACTCTCTTTTTCGTCAGTTCTGCTTCATCCTGGTGATAAGCTGCGTCAGCCGTTCGGCTTGCCGGGCAAGGTTGGTGACCGCGTGGTTGGCTTCGGCCATTGCCTGCGCCGTCTGGCCGGACATGGCATTTACATGCACTATGGACTGGTTGATCTCTTCACTGGCGGCAGACTGTTCTTCGCTGGCTGTGGCGATGGCGCTGACCTGATCTGCGGTGGTCTCCACATTTTTTACGATCTGGCGCAGGGCATCGCCGGACTGTCCTGCATACGTGGTGGCGGTGTCCACTGCCTTCAGGGCGGAATCCATAGATTTGACGCTCTGTGCTGTACTGCTCTGGATGGCGGCAATGGCATTGCCCACATCATTGGTTGAAGCCACGGTTTTTTCCGCCAGTTTGCGCACCTCGTCTGCCACTACGGCGAAGCCCCGTCCGGCGTCTCCGGCGCGCGCGGCTTCAATGGCGGCATTGAGGGCCAGCAGGTTGGTCTGGTCGGCAATATCCGAGATGACGTTCATAATATGGGTGATGGCCTGCGCGTGCGTATCAAGGCGGCTCATGTCGTCCTTGAGGGCCAGTGACACCGTGTGCACTTCATCAATGCTTGCAAGTGCGTTCTGCACTATTTGGGCCCCGTTTTCCGCATTGGCTTTTGTTTCCGCAGAGACGGCGGCGGCTGAGGAGGCGTTGCGGGCCACCTCCTGCACGGTGGCGTTCATTTCGTTCATGGCGGTAGCCGCTTCGGACAGCCTCTGGGCAGACTCGCCGGCGCTGCGGTCGGCCTGTTCTATTTCGGCAGACAGTTGGCCCGCTGCAGAAGAAACAGCAGACGCAACCTGCTCCAGCTGTTGCGCTATTTCAAGCAGTACAGCGGTTTTTTCCTGCGCTTCCCGGCTGGCTTCGTCTGCCTGACGCATGGCCTGTGTAGCTTTTTCCGCCTGCTCGCGCGCGCTTTTTGATTCGGATTCGGCATTGTGAATGAACTTTTTGCTGGCCGCGACCATTGTATTCAACGCATTTCGCAGTGTGCCGATTTCGTTTGCGGACGAGGCGTCGATGCTGCTGTCAAAATCGCCGTCCGCCACCTTCTGGGCAAAGTCCGTTGTGAGCAGAAGGGGCGCGATGACGTTTTTTCTGGAATAGATAATGGACACTAGGCAAATGCCTGCGGCAGCGGCCAGGCTGGCAAAGACGATGATTTCATACAGGTCGTTTCTTGCGGCAACAGTGTTGACCTCTTGCCGTGTCCGGCTTTCAAGGGCGGCCACAAAAGCATCCATCTTGTCCATAATCGGCTTGGCAAGGGATTCATATTCCTTGCCGTATACAATGCTTATGGCGCGTTCCTTATCCGGTGTGCCCTTGACGGTATACTGGCCGCCAGCATCTTTATAAAGCCCCTTGACCAGGTTCATGGCCTCCATTTCGAGCGGAACCAGATTGTTTGAAAGATTGTTGGCGGCGGTAACATAGGCCATTTCTTCGGCGGTTACCTTATACTTGGCAAGCAGTTCAAGCAGGTTGTGCTTTTCGTTGGGAAAAATGCCCCTGTTGCTGAAGCGGGGAATTTTGCCCGACCGCTCATCAAGAACGGCATTGTAGGCATCTTCATACTTTTTATCACCGGTAACAGCATACGTCCGCACGTTTCTTGTCAGGCTTACGGAACTTTGGCGCAGTTCGTCACCCAAGGCGACGACAATTGCCTTGGTTTCCATCACTTCTTCTACACGCTGGCTTGATTGCGCATAAAGAAGCAGGGTGCCGCAAACAAAGGCAATGGCGGCGATAGTGGCCAGATTTATACAGGATGTGGCATTTTTTATGGTCATGACGCGTGCTCCGGATCTGGTTAAGCCTGTTGGTTGGAAAAGCTGCCAGAAGTAATGTCAAGTTTTCTATATATAAAAACGGATGTGCACGCATTTTGATTAGAGCATGCAGGTAAAGTAAAGCATTTTTTACACTCGCCCGCCTGCAGCGCATTATGGATAATTATATGATAATATTATAAAAATAAGCCAAAACTGTTTTTTACGCTGCGCTGCGGGGCAGATAGCCAATGCACACCGTACCGCTTGTTATTTCAGCAAAAAGACCGGTATTGATGCGATCCGGTTGCGCGTGGGGCAAGGCGGCTATGGCAACATACCTCATGCGTGTGCCGGTTTGATTTGTGGAATTTTTAAGATAGATTTACAGCGCTGACCTGTTCGTCTGCTGATCGAAGCCGCCGGGAGCCGTCTGCCATATGGCACCTGTGTTCTGCCGCTACGGCAGGGCAAGGCTGGTCCTGCCACACTTCTTGCTGTCCAATTCTTCCTGTGCTTTCCGGTCGCTGAAAAAGACGACCTTTCTGGATGGCTTTTCTGCAAACCTGCCCCTGATGCTTTCAGAAACAAAAAAATGACCGGCTGCGTCCGTTGCATTCTGCAGGGGGCGGGCGTATGCAGCACCCCGTTATTTTGCCCGCATATGGGCATAAGACAGATATAAGGACTGACTATGACCACCATAAAAACTCCGGAGGGAAGGCGCCTCTGGGTTCCTGTTTTCACGCTTGCCCTGGCTGCTTTCATTTTTGTTACCACCGAGATACTGCCCATCGGGCTGTTGCCGGAAATTGCCGCGGACCTCGGCGAAACAGAGGCCTTCACCGGGCTTCTTGTGGCTGTATATGCCTGGGTTGTGGCCTTGCTGTCGCTGCCCCTGACTGCTCTGACGGCCCGTTTTGAACGGCGCAAACTGCTGCTCTGCCTGTTTGGCGTATTCATTGCGGGCCATGTGCTTTCGGCTTTTGCGTTCAATTTTACCACCCTCATGATTGCCCGCATATGCGTGGCAAACGCTCACGCCGTATTCTGGTCAATCGCAAGCCCCATCGTGGTGCGCGTAACGCCGCCGGCACTCAAGGCCAAGGGGCTTGCCATCATTATTGTAGGCGGTTCGCTGGCGACGGTGCTGGGGGTTCCGTTCAGCACGGTCATCGGCCAGCATTTCGGCTGGCGGGCAGCGTTTTTGATCATCGGGGCTATGGCCTTCTGCATTGCGCTGATTTTGTGGCGACTGCTGCCGACGCTTGAATCCAAGGATACGGGATCGTTCAAAAGCGTCCCTGCCCTGTTTCGCAACAAGGAGCTTTCACTGCTCTATTTGCAGACCATGCTGGCTGTGACGGGGCATTTTGTGGCCTATACCTATCTGGCGCCCCTGCTCATCCAGGTGGGCGGCTTTACGGAAGGGGCCGTGCCGCTGTTCTTGTTGATTATGGGCCTGTCGGGCATTGCGGGCAGCATGCTTGCCGCGCGGCTGGTGGGCAACGGGGCAAAATTCGTCTTTACTGTGCCGCCTGTGGCAATTTTTCTTTGCCTGCTGGTGCTGAACGTTTCCATTGACCGCATCCTGCTTATCGTGCCGCTATGCATTGTATGGGGAGGCAGCATGGCGGTGCTGGGCCTGCTGTTTCAGAGCAGGATACTTGAAATCGCGGCGCACTCCGCCGATATCGCCACATCAATATATTCGGGTATTTTCAACGTGGGCATCGGCGGCGGTGCGTTTATCGGCAGTATGGTGTTCAACAAGCTTGGGCTGGGCATGACGGGATACGCGGGCGCGGCGTTCTTTTTCGCGACCATTCTGGTCAGCCTGTATGCTGCGCGGATCGGGCGCAGCGAAGGTCCGGCCGCAGGCTAAGGGCGGCCCGCAGGCACATTGCCCGGGACCGTCCGGGCTGGTTCATACCCGGAAGAGCCTGCAATATCCGGTAATATCCGGCAATATCCGGGTATGCCCAGGCATGACCAGTGCGGGTGCTCCGGGCCGTGCAAAGGCCGCCGCTGCGATGGTGCTGCAATTTTTACGGCTCGCCGCCGTTTCGCCCGAAAAAGGGAGGTCTGTGATGAGCATTATTCTGCACCGCGTATATGAGCACTGCCTGCCCGATGCCGACGTGCGTATTCTGGTTGACCGAATCTGGCCGAGAGGCATTGCAAAGGCCGCTGCCAGCTGGGACGTGTGGCTGAAGGATATTGCCCCGTCCAGTGAGCTGCGCAAATGGTTTGCCCACGACAGGGGAAAATGGAACGAATTCCAGAAGCGCTATACTGCGGAGCTTGACGCTTCCGGAGCGCCGCTCGTCAGGCTGCGGGAGCTTCTTGCGGCTCACGGCACGGCAGTATTTCTGTATGCGGCGAAAGATCAGGATTGCAATAATGCCGTGGCCCTGAAAAACTATCTGGAATCCCGGCCGTAGCGGCATGCTGCGTCGGCTCACAGTTGATAGCACGATGTTTTTCGGCCGGTTTCTACATGACAGACCACTCACCCGGGCTGGCCGTTACCCTGCCGGTTCGGCCAGTCTGACCGATGCACCCAGGCTGCCGGGGGCATTGCCGGTACACGTTCTCTGCTGCATTTTTCGCTTTGCTCGAAACATGTTTTCGGATATTCGCTTGCTGTAACGTCGTTTTTGCCGTTTTTGCAAACGTGATTCCGGCATGCCAGCCGTGTATGTATAACTGTTTTCTGCTTTCTGCCGTCCGCAGGCATGCGTGGGCGGCCCTGCCTGAACCGGCTTCCGATGGAGGCATATGGACACGCAAAAAATATCTCCTGCCAGTGTGATAAAATCTCTGGGGCTTGTATTTGGTGATATCGGCACAAGCCCCATCTACACCCTGGCAGTCATTTTTATGATGACAGAAAGAACCGAGGCAAACTTTATAGGTATTCTTTCGCTCATCATATGGACACTGCTTTTGCTTGTTACTGTAGAGTATGCCTGGCTGGCAATGAGCCTGAGCAAGGCCGGAGAGGGCGGCACAATTGTGCTGCTCTCCATCCTGCGGCCCATGTTGCAGTCCGGAAAGAAAATAGGTGTGGCTTCGGTGCTGGCTTTTATAGGGGTTTCACTGCTTGTGGGGGATGGCGTCATTACTCCGGCCATCACCATACTTTCGGCAGTGGAAGGGCTGGTGCTGCTGCCCGGCCTTGAGGACGTCTCGCAAGGTACGCTTGTTGTACTGGCCCTGCTTGTGGCCGTGTTTCTTTTTTCCATCCAGAAGAACGGCAGCAGCAGGCTTTCCGCTTTTTTTGGCCCTGTCATGGCCGTGTGGTTCGGTGTGCTGGCCTGTTCCGGCCTGGCGGCGCTCAGCCAGTTTCCGGCGGTGCTGAAGGCCGTTAACCCCTGGTATGGCATCGACTTCATGCTGCGCAACGGTCTGGCGGGATTTTTTGTGCTGTCCGAGGTCATCCTGTGCGCCACGGGCGGCGAGGCCCTGTACGCCGATATGGGGCATATGGGGCGCAAGCCCATCCTGGCGGCCTGGGGCATGGTCTTTACCGCACTTTTGCTGTGCTATATGGGGCAGACGGCCTTTCTCGTCCATAATCCGGGCGCGAACAACGTGCTTTTTGAAATGGTTCACAGCCAGGCCCGCTGGCTCTACGCCCCCTTTCTGGTGCTGAGCCTGCTGGCGACCATCATTGCGTCCCAGTCGCTCATAAGCGGCATATTTTCCATCATGTACCAGAGCATGGCCACGCATATCATGCCTCTTTTCAAGGTGGATTACACCTCAAGGGAGATGCACTCGCAGATCTACATAGGCTCTGTAAACTGGGCCCTGTTTCTTGCCGTGGTGCTGGTCATTATGGGCTTCAAGGAGTCGCACAGGCTCGCCGCGGCCTACGGCCTGGCCGTTACCGGAACCATGACCATTACGGGCATGCTTATGGTCTGGATATTTCACCTGAAAAACCGCCCCTGGCTGTGCGCCACGGCTGCCGGCATCTGCGCGCTGGACGTGGTGTATCTGGTGGCAAACTTTTACAAGCTGCCGCACGGGGGCTACTGGTCGCTGGTCATTGCCATGATACCCTTGGGGATCATCCTCATTTACACGCAGGGGCAGAAGGCCGTGTACCAGCGCATGCAGCCCATGCCCCGGGATGTCTTTATGGAAAGGTTTACAAAGCTGAGAAGGCAGGGCCACATCATCAAGGGGACGGCCATCTTTTTTCTGCGTAGCCTGGACAGCATTTCGCCGTATATCTGCAAGACCATGTTTGATAACGGCATTATTTACGAGCGCAACGTGATGCTCAGCATTTCACGCACATATGAGCCGCAGGGGCTGGAATGCCGCTTTGAAGATACGCATGTTGCCGGTATCCAGGTATTTACGGTCACCGCAGGATATATGGAACATATTGATATTGACGGACTGCTGGAAAAAACGGGCATAAAGCCGCGTGCTATCTTCTATGGTGTCGAGGACATATTCACCCGTTCCATTGTCTGGAAAGTCTACGCGGTCATCAAAAAGCTGGCTCCGCCCTTTGTGCAGTTTTATAAGCTGCCGCTGCATTCCGTACACGGGGTTATCAGCCGTATTTCACTTTAGGGCGTTTTGGGGCACCCTTTGAAGGGCGGCATCCGATATCCGTTATCCGTGCAGCCCGGGGCTGCCTGCAAAAGGCCGGGAAATCCCGGCCTTTTGGTGTCGTATACCGAGGCAGCCGGAGGCGCGCTGCTTCGTTGTGCCTGCGGTGCAGGGGCGTTCCGCCAGAGCATTTTCAAGGTAAAAATATTCTAGGACGTGCTGTTCTGTTCCCGGCTTTGGGAAGCGGGCGTTTCTGCCGGAGTGCTCTCCGGGGCGGGCTGCTCTGCTGGCTGTTCTGCAGTTTGCCCGGCGGACGTGCCGGGGGCGCCTGTCGGAAGGGTGCCGGTGATTTCTGCCGGGGCTGTGACCTCAGGGGCGGTTTCGGTCTGCGCTGCCGGGGTGTGGCTCTGTTCGTCCTGGGCGCGCTGCCCAAGCATCATCTGTGTCAGCAGGGTAATGATGAAAACAATTGCGGACATGATAATGATAACGGCCATTTTTTTCTTGTCTTGCATGAAAACCTCGCCTCGATTTTTTGCATACTACTGCTGATTGTTGTCCGAAAAAGCGGCTGTGTAAAGCGGCCCCGCCGGAACATGCGCACAGGTCATGCAGTGGCGCGCCCGGCAGTGCGCCCGCTGTTGCGCGCCTGAGGCTATTGGGATACGTTGCGGTTATGGTCAGGTATGTGCAAACGCTTCCGGCCATTGTCAGGCCGGGTGCCTGAAAAGGAGAAAACTATGAGCGTGAAGAACGAAGAAAATATGGATGCCTTGAGAGAAGAAGTGCAGGCCCTGCGCAAGCAGATTGAAAGCCTTGCCAAGACTGCCGAAAAAAAGGCCTCGCATCACGCGGCCTTTCTGAGTGCCAACCTGGAAGATGAGGTTGAAAAATATCAGAAGCTTGCAGCGGAAAAGCTGCAAAGAGCTCTGGCCGCCGGCGGAGACGGCGTTGAAAACGTCAGCGAGCGTATACGCCAGAACCCTCTGGGCAGCCTGCTGCTGGCCTTTGGGGCCGGCTATGCGATTTCTCTTCTCTTCCGGCACGGCAAGTAGTACCGGGCGTGAACGGCCTTACTGAAGTAATAATCCGTTTCTTTGACCTCTTGGAGGCCGAGGGCCGGCAGTTGCAGCGTAATACGCTGCTTACGGTACGCATGGCCGTGCTGCTGGTCCTTGGCCTGATTTTTGGGGCTGCGGCTGTGGCTTTTCTGGTCGCGGCCCTGTATCAGGCATTGACTCTCATCCTGCATCCGGCCTGGGTCATGTGTATTCTGGGGCTGGTCTGTGCGGGAATTGCCGGGGGGTTGTTATGGTGGTCTCGTCCTCGCAAGGAAGCGCCACACAAGAAAGTACCACAGTAGATGAGGCCAAGCGCCGGCTGCGGGAAGCTGCCGCCGGGTTTGATCCGTATTCTCTGGTGCGCAAGCGCCCCCTGACCTGCGCGGGGAGCGCCTTTCTGCTCGGTCTGGGTTGGCGTTTGGCGCAGCCCGGGCGTATGGCATCGGGCATAATGGTCTTTGCCCTGCAAAGTATGAGCAAAATGGTGGCCGGAAACCTGGCTGCGCGCCTTAAAGGCGCTTTTTCAGAAGCACCCGCTACCGGTGAAGCCAGCGGCAGTACGCCCGGAACTGTCGGGCCAGACCCCGCTGTCCCTGTGTTTCCGTCCGGTGCGGATGCCTCTGCGCCGCAACTATAGGCTGCTGCACTCCTAAATGCCCGATATGGCGGTTGAGACTCCACCGACCGCCTGCCCTTGGGTGGGAGCATGCCGTTGCCTTTGTGCTGCTGTGGGCGTTGAAACGGAGACCGTAAAAAACTGAAAAGTTCCGCTCGCAAAGTTCAATGCGTTCAATGCGTTTTTTGGCGTGAGCGTGTGGGGCGTTGAAAAAATGCCGTCTTCTTAAAAGCCTGCCAGGCGCGATGAAAACATGTTAGGCGCCCGTGTTTGTTGCGGAAAGGCCATATGGACGAAAAAAAGATATTTGAGTTTCTCACTGATGGCTACGCCATTGCCGCCGTGGTAACGGCCATACTGTTCTATTTCACCATACGGGGGCAGAAGCGCAGTGCCAATACGGCCATGCATCTGACGCGCGTTTGCGCTGCCTGCGCCCTTGTTATGGCCATAAGTCTTTGTGCGCGGGAACTGGTGGACAAGTTCGGGGCAACTTTTATCAACCCGCGCTACATCAATATTTTCCAGCATGTGGCCATTGTTCTTATCCTCATCCGTGAATCCTTTCTGGGAATCGACCGCTTTTGCGATCATCTTGCCAGAACCAGCGGCGACGCCACTTCGGCGCGCATTGTGTCACGCCTGCTCAAAGCCTCCATCTGCCTGTGCGCCATACTGTTTTTCGGCGAATATATGGGCATAAGCTTTGCTGGACTGCTGACGTTCGGCGGCATCGGCGGCATTGCCATCGGTCTGGCGGGCAAGAATATTTTGGGCAACTTTTTTTCAGGGCTGATGCTGTATTTTGACCGCCCCTTCAATATCGGCGACTGGATAAAATCGCCTGATCGCAATATTGAAGGCACGGTGGTGGAGATCGGCTGGCGCATGTCCAAGATCATGACATTCGAGCATTACCCCGTGTACGTGCCCAACGATATTTTTTCATCCATTTGCATCGAAAATGTGGGGCGCATAGCCAACTATCGTATCAAGCTGCAGATAGGCCTGCGCTATGAGGATGCGGACAGGATTCAGGCTGTTGCCGATGCTCTGAAAAAAATGCTCCACGATGAGCCGCGTATTGACAAGGGGCAGGAAATCCTTGTCGTTTTTAACGAATTTGCCTCTTCATCCCTGAATATCCTGATCTACTGCTACGCAAAAACGACCAACTGGGCGCAGTTTATGCAAACGCAGCACGATGTGTATCTCGGCATCGTTTCGGTGGTGCACGGCCTTGGTGCGGATTTTGCTTTTCCCACGCAAACGCTTTATCTCGAAAAAGACGATGGCCCGGGCGCATAACCAAAGCCGGGGGGTGACCGTATTGCGACGGATGCACGTTCTGCCAGAGCCGGGCCGGGTCTTTACTTTTGCAGGAGGAGACAATAGTATTTGCTTCATCGTATCAATTTATAATTATTGGTAATTATATGAAGACGGGATTATACCCTGCCGCCAGAAACAGGCGCGGCAGAAACTGGGCGGCTGACGCGCTTTTTGTGGTGCTGGCCGCCCTTTATGCCATGGCCGTTGCACAGGGGATCGTTGCGCTTTCCGGTCATGGCGCCGAGCTGGACAGCGATCTGTCGTGCTACGCCTTTGCTATGGCGGGGGAGCATCTGCCGGAGAATTTTCACGGTGACCCCTTGCTGCACGAGGTTACTCCGGCCAACTCGCTCTGGAATCTGCAGCAGTTTGCCGCCGAGCTGCTGACGCCGGGCGACCGGTATGCCGTGGGGCTGCTGTTGGCAGGGGCGTTTATCATTTTTGCCTACCTTGTGGGCATGTATCTGCTGGGGCGGTGGCTGTACGGCAGCCCCGGGCCTGCGCTCATTCTGGCTCTGCTCATGAGCGTCACAGTATGGGTGGGTTGGGGAACCTTCTGGGGCGTGACCCATTCCGACCCGGTGCCACGCACGTTTTTTGCGGCCCTGTGGCCCTTTATGCTCATGGGGGCGGTGGTCGCCATGCGCCATGCCTTCTGGCGTCCTGTAGCTATGCTGGCCGCGGGGCTGGGCATGTGGGTGCACGGCCTGGGAGCGCTCAATACCGGCGCCATGTTTTTTGTGGCGTTCTTTTTTTGCAGGCCGGAGGGCTGGAGCTGGACAAAACATCTGGGTAATCTGGCCCTGTGCCTGGTATTTTTCTTTGTGCCGGTGCTGACGTTCCTGTGGCCTTCTCTTGGGCAGAAACAGGCTTTCAGCCCGGCAGACATCCAGATGTTTTACGAGCTGTTTTCGCAGCGCTGGGCCAAGGATTACGGCCGGTTCGCCGAACGGCTGGCCTTGTTTTTAAGCTGGGGCAAGCCCACCTTCTGGATTCTGCTGGCCGGTTTCGGCAGCTGGCTCGTGGTCCGGCGCAATGGCAGCCCCCGGCTGCGGCAACTGGCTGCCATGTGCCCGGCTTTTGTGCTGGCCCTTGCCCTGGTGTCCACCTTTTCATGGCTTGAGTCTCTTCTGGCGCCGCCTATGGGGCGTTTGCCCATGGCGCATGAGTTTGTGCGCGGGTTGCGCTACCTTATCCCCCTGGCATGGATCATGCTGGTGGGGGTGCTGGCCCTGTTCTGGCCGCGTATGGCAGCCTGGCTGCGCGTGGGCCTTTGTGTTCTTGCGGTGCTGCTCATGCTGCTCTGTAACGGCGACCGGCAAAATGTGGCTGCGCTCTACAGCATAGCCGAGCATACGGGGCTTCCCATGCCCTATATGAGCCGGGCGGAGACTTTTGCCGTCCGTGCCGGCAGCCACCGCGAGGCCCTGCTGGCCCTCAAGGAAAAAACTGCTCCCGGGGATACCGTCTTCAGCAATTCTGGCGATCTGGGTGTAAGGTATATGGCGCAACGCGGACTTTTTCTTACGTTCAAGGACGGCTATCACCCGTACTACAATAAAAATCCCGGGCAGGCCCGGCAGTGGCTTGCCAATGAGAAACTGCGCCTGAAAAGTCCTGCCGGCTATGTGGATGTATGGCTGAAGTCCGGTCTGCCGTGGCTGTTTTGTGACCGGCCTGAAGACCGCGCCATGCTGGAAAAATACGGGAACGTGGTGTGGGAAAATTCCGGCTGGCTTATTGTCCGCCGTCATGAGGGCGGCACACCTGCCGGGGGGGATTCCGCCTCTGCTGTTTCGGGCGAAAAAAACGCCCCGACGGAAGGACTCCTGCAAGAGGGCCAGACTCCGGACCAGACGCCCGGCGTTGCAGTGCCCGCGCCGTAGAATCCGCAGCGCGCGCGGCGGCACGGGCTGTTCTGGCTATATGCCATAAAGGCCGCGATTCTGGCGCATGCGCAGATATCGGTCACGCCGTGTGTTTCGCCCGGATGTCATGCCGGATGCCATGCGTATGTCCGGGCCATGCCATGTCCGGGCGCTTGCCTGGAGCGGCCCGATTGAGCATAATCAGCGGGTTGAAACCTTCAGCTCCATGTGGAGGACTCCCATGCAGCCCGAACTTCTGCTTTTTGATATCGGCAATACTTCCATCAAAATCGGACTGGCGCATGAGCGGCAGGTGGTCACTTCCTACACATTGCGCACCGATGCGGGGCAGACGGCGGATGACCTGGGGCTGAAGCTTGCGACCCTGCTCGGGCACGCGGGCGTTACGCCGCAGAGCCTGCGGGCCTGCGTGGCTTCTTCGGTGGTTCCGGGCTTTGATCCGCTGTTGCGCGAGGCAGTGGCCCGCTATGTGGACTGCCCCCTGTATCGCGTTGGCGCTGATTTGTCCGTGCCGCTTGAAAACCGCTATGAGCGCCCGGCCGAGGTCGGGGCCGACAGGCTGGTGGGGGCCTACGCGGCCCGCCGTCTGTATCCGGAATTTCCCGGCCTGCTGGTGGTTGATTTCGGCACGGCGGTGACCATTGACTGTGTTAACGGCAACGCCTATATGGGCGGCCTGATTTTTCCCGGCCCGCGTACAGCGTTAAGCGCCCTTTCGCGTGAGGCGGCCAAGCTGCCCAGGGTCAACCTGGACGTACGGGCCGATGAACCGACCCCGGGGCGCAGTACGGCCACCAGCATACAGCACGGGCTGGTTTTCGGTTTTGCCTGCATGGTTGAAGGGCTTGCGCAGCGCCTCAAGCGGCAGTTGCCCGGTCCTGCCAGGGTGCTGGGAACCGGAGGTTTTGCGGCGTCCATCGCCAGGGTAAGTCCGGTCTTCGACCATGTGTTGCCCGCCTTGCTGCTTGAGGGTTTACGCCGCCTGTACTATGAAGAGCGCACGGCGTTCTGATATGCTGCGGGCGTGTACGGCCTGTTGTTTCCGGTTTTGTCCGGCGTGCGGCGGCATTGCGCAAAGGCAACCTGTGCGCGTCGGTGCATGGAGCGGTCTTGCGCCGGCAACTGTAGGGCGCAAAAGGCCAGAGGCCGGATTGTCCGGGTGCCTGAGGGCCGCAGCGGATGCTGCAAAATTTTTTAAATGTCCATTCCCAGCGGTACAATGCGCTGATTCGCAGATGCGTCATATTGACTGATTGAAAACAAGCCCAAGAGGGCAAAGGAGCCACACATGAGCAGCATTGCCTCGGTATTTGGCCGTGAAATTCTGGATTCGCGCGGTAATCCCACCGTCGAGGTGGAAGTGACCCTGGAATCCGGGCTCAGAGCGCGGGCCGCTGTGCCTTCCGGGGCGTCCACCGGCAGCCGCGAAGCTCTGGAAATGCGTGATGGCGACAAAGCACGGTACTGCGGCAAGGGCGTCACCAAGGCCGTGGACCATGTGAACAGCGAGATCGCCGACGCCCTGCTTGGCATGGATTCGCTGCGTCAGGTGCAGATAGACAATACCCTTATCGACCTGGACGGCACGGACAACAAGTCCCGGCTCGGGGCCAATGCCATGCTTGGCGTGTCCATGGCCTGCGCCAGGGTGGCGGCGTCCTTTCTGGGGCTGCCCCTGTACAAGTACCTCGGCGGCATCAACGCCAAGGTGCTGCCAGCGCCCATGATGAACATCATCAATGGCGGGGCGCATGCTCCCAACAACCTGGATATCCAGGAATTCATGATCATGCCCGTGGGGGCCATGACCTTTCGCGATTCGCTGCGTATGGGGACAGAAATCTTCCACATGCTGCAGGCCATTCTTAAAAAGGACGGGCACGTCACCAGCGTGGGTGATGAGGGCGGCTTTGCCCCCAACCTCAAGAATCACGATGAGGCCTTCGCTTACATCATCAAGGCGATCGAAGAAGCGGGCTATAATCCCGGCACCGAGGTGGCGCTGGCTATTGATGCCGCCTCCAGCGAATTCTACAAGGATGGTAAATACGTTCTTGCCGGAGAAGGCAAAACCTTCAACAGTGCCGAACTGAGCGAGTGGATGGCCGAATTCACCCGCAAGTACCCCCTTATATCCATTGAAGACGGCATGGCCGAAAGCGATTGGGACGGCTGGGGCATGCTGACCGCCAGCCTGGGTGATCATGTACAGCTTGTGGGCGACGACGTTTTTGTGACCAATCCCTCCATTCTGGCCGAGGGCATTGCCGAGGGCGTGGCGAACTCCATCCTCATCAAGCTCAACCAGATCGGCACAGTCACAGAAACGCTGGATACCATTGAAATGGCTAAGGAAGCTGCCTATACCACCGTTATTTCGCACCGTTCCGGCGAAACGGAAGACAGTTTCATTGCGGACCTGGCCGTGGGCGTCAACTCCGGGCAGATCAAAACCGGGTCCCTGTGTCGTTCCGAGCGTATGTCCAAGTACAACCAGCTGCTGCGCATTGAAGAAGAACTGGGCGACGATGCCGAGTTTTTCGGTCCCATGCTGGCGGAATACTATTCGCTGGGTACAGAAGAATAAGGCCGGTTCTGCCGGAAATGCCTGTTCGCGCTGTGCCGGTCCATGCCCCGTCGCAAAGCGGCGTGCTGCCGCCAGAGGCCGCATCCGCCCGGGCCGGGATACTCCCGGCAGCGCTTTCAGGCAGGCCCCGGTACTGACCGGATACTACTAGAACCAAAGCCCGCGTCCGCCATCGGCAGACGCGGGCTTTGGCGTAATGGCGGCACGTCGCGGGATGCTGTTGCGGCTGTGAAAAGTGAGGCATGCGCCCTTGAGCTTGAAGCCGGGGCAGTCTATACTGCTAACATCGCATGACTATACGTTGTTGCCCTCCTGCGGGCCAAGAAAAAAATACATGGAGTAAGCCATGCTAATAATTGACGGCAAAAAGACCGCGCAGGACATCCGCGCGGAACTGGCTACAGAGGTGACCGCAGCCACGGCCGAAGGACGCCGCGCCCCCGGTCTGGCGGTAATTCTGGTTGGCGAGGATCCGGCCTCGCAGGTATACGTGCGCAACAAGGAAAAAGCCTGCACCGAGGTGGGTATTACCTCCTTTGCCTATCGCCTGCCGGCTGAAACCGGACAGCAGGAATTGCTGGACCTGATTGCCGAATGCAATGCGCGCCCCGATGTGGACGGCATTTTGCTGCAGCTGCCCCTGCCCCGCGGGCTGGACGCCCAGGCCTGCCTGCTGGCTATTGATCCCGCCAAGGACGTGGACGGCTTTCATCCCGAAAACGTAGGACGCCTTTCACTGGGCCTGCCGGGCTTTGTTTCCTGCACGCCTGCCGGTGTTATGGAGCTGCTGCGCCGCTACAACCTGCCCACCAGGGGTAAAAAGGCCGTGGTGGTGGGCCGGTCGGACATTGTGGGCAAACCGCTTGCCCTGCTGCTGACCCGTTCCGGTGAGTTTGGCGACGCCACTGTTACCATCTGCCATTCGCGCACCCCCGACCTGGCTGAAGAGTGCCGCAAGGCCGATTTTCTGTTCCTTGCCGTGGGCAGGCCCCGCCTCATTACCGGCGACATGGTGCGCCAGGGCGCAGTGGTCATTGACGTGGGCATCAACCGCAGCGACGATGGCCTGTGCGGCGATGCGGACTATGAAAGTGTCAGTAAAAAGGCCGCGGCCATCACGCCCGTACCCGGCGGCGTGGGACCGATGACCATTGCCATGCTGCTTGTGAACACGGTGCAGTCGTGGCGGCAACGCACGGCCTGATCCGTTTTCTGATATTTTTGCCCTGCCCCCTCCGGCGGAGGGGGCAGGAGACCTCGACCCGCCATAAGGCCTGCAAGGAGCACGCATGGATTTTAAAACCGCAGTGAAAATCTGCCTGCTGCAAAAATACTGCGACTTCAGGGGCCGCGCCCGGCGGGCGGAGTTCTGGTGGTTTGTGCTCTTCGGGGCCATCGTCAACACCGGGCTTGGCATGGTCACCAATGCCGCCCCCCAGGAGGGGGTCATGGCTGCCCGTGTGGTCACGGCGGTGCTGCTGCTGCCGCACTTTGCCGTAACCGCCCGCCGCCTGCATGACGCCAATCTTTCCGGCTGGGTGCAGGTGGCTCCCGTGAGCCTGGCCCTGCTCGGCGGGGCTGCGGTACACCTTGACTTCGGCACATCCGCATATATGTGCATCATGCTGGCCGGGCTGAGCGGCCTGTGGCTTATCATTGTTTATGCCCGGCCGGGAACCGTCGGCACCAACCGTTTCGGACCGGACCCGCTGGAAGGCGGAACGCCGGTTCAGGGAGCGGGCCAACAGGGGCAGAATATGCCCTCCGGCGCATCTGGAGGTGCTTCTGGCAGCGTGGCCGCCAGCAGCGGCGGGGCGGACGGTCCCGATGCGGCCTGGGCCAGGCTGGCCTCAAATCCTGCCCGTGAGCAGGGTGGCGAAAAGAAACCGGCCGCCATGCGGCCGGGGCAGCGGGCCGTGCCCGACAAGAGAGACTGACCTGTGTTGTAACACCCGCCGGTCCGCGCCGCGCGCCGCTTTGCGGCATCGCTTGCCAGACCTGCGGCTATAGCGTATGGCCCGGAAATCCTATGCCATACTATGAGGGCAACTATGTACCGTAATGCAAAAAATGTCGGTTATTATATGATTGGCCAGGGCAGCCTGAGCCAGCTCGGCGATCTTATGGCTCCGCGCCGCAAGGCCGTGTCCGGCCCTGCTGTCTTCTTTCTGGATCACTTTTTCCAGGGCAAGGACCTGGCGGGAAAGCTGCCTGTGGAAAGCGGCGACATGGTGCTCTATATCGACACCACCGGAGAGCCGACCACTGACAGCGTGGACGGCTATACCGCCCAGGTGAAAACATTTTTGAACGGCGCGGAGCCGTGCGCCCTGGTGGCCCTTGGCGGCGGCTGTGTGCTTGATACCTGCAAGTGCGTGGGCAATCTGCTCACCAACCCCGGCAAGGCTGAAGACTATCAGGGCTGGGACCTTGTAAAAAATCCCGCGCCCTACAAGATCGCCGTACCCACCCTGTCGGGAACCGGGTCTGAAACCTCGCGCACCGGGATCATCTGCAATGAGGAAAAAAACATCAAGCTGGGCATGAACAGCGACTTTACCATGTTCGACCAGGTGCTGATGGACCCCGACCTCACAGCCAGCGTGCCCCGCAACCAGTACTTCTACACCGGCATCGACACCTACATGCACTGCTTTGAGAGCATCACCGGCTCTTACCGTAACGTGGTTGTTGATTCTCTGGCTGAAAAGGCCATTGATCTCTGCAAGCAGATTTTCCTTTCGCAAGACATGATGAGCGAAGAAAACCGCGAAAAGATGATGATCGCTTCCTACCTCGGCGGTATGGCTGCCGGCTTTGTGGGCGTGGTGCATCCCATTTCCGCCGGGCTGAGCATGGTGCTGCATATGCGCCACGGCATCGCCAACTGTTATTCGCTGTCTGTGCAGGAAGATATATATCCCGAACAGTACAAGGAATTCATGCTCATGATGGAGCGGCAGGGCATTGACCTGCCCAAGGGTATCTGCCAGGGCCTTACCGATGCGCAGTACGATGCGCTCTACGGGGCCAGCATTGTGCATGAAAAGCCGCTTTCCAACCGCCTTGGCCCGGATTTCAAAAAAATCCTCACCAAGGAGAACGTCATCGGGCGTTTCAGAAGCATGTAGGCGCAGACAGCGCCGGATCGTCAAGATCATACAGTCTGTCGGCGGCGTGGGCGAGGCTCCGCCGCCGTCAGGCTCTTTCGGGGCATCTGTCGCTAAGCGTCCCCACATGCGGCCGCTTTGTGGGGCATTCTGCCTGTGGCAGTCTCTGTTTCACGGGTATGCCGATGCAACGCGGCGCCAGATTCTTCCGGCTTTGGGAAATACCCCGCAACAGCCGATGCCTGACATGCGGAACGCGCGCAGCAACGGTTGCAGGACTGGCGCGTCCGGGCCTTGCCCGCTGTGACGCGACAATTTCAAGCGCAAACTGCTTTATGAGGAGTCCCATGGATATCAAGGTCAATTTCAGCGGACGTGCCATCAGGTACACCGAAGAAGAAATAGCCGTGGTTGTCGAGGCCATGCGCAACGCCGATCCCCTTACCCAGGGGTATCACATGCGCCGGTTTGAGAGCAGGTTCGCAGAGTACCAGGGGGTGCCGCAGGGAACCTGCTTTACCACCATGAACGGCTGCTCCGCCCTGGAACTTTCAGCGCAGCTCTGCCTGTTCAATGAAGGCGACGAGGTGGTCATTCCCTCCCATACCTTCACGGCCTCGGCCTATCCCTACATCAAGAAGGGGGCCAGGCTTGTCTGGGCCGATGTGGACCTGCACAGCCGCGTGGTCACCGCCGAAAGCATTGAAAAAGTGCTTACCCCGCGTACCAGGGCCGTGGTGGTCGTGCACCTTTACGGCTATGTGGCCGACATGCCCGCCATTGCCGCCCTGTGCAAGGAACGCGGCCTTATCCTCATCGAGGACGCCGCCCAGGCCATAGGGGCCGAAGTAAACGGCATCAAGGCCGGAGCCTTCGGGGATATGGGGGTCTTCTCGTTCCACTCGCACAAAAACCTGACCACCCTGGGCGAAGGCGGCATGCTGTATGTGCGCGACCCCAAGCTGGCGGGCATGGTTCCCACCCTGCGCCACAACGGGCATTGCGTCTTTGATTTTGAGCGCCCCGATTACTGGAAGCCCGCCATGGGCAATGTGGACATGCCCTTTATCGACGGCCGCATGGTGCCGCCCAACAACTACTGCCTGGGCGAAGTGGAATGCGCCCTCGGAACCAAGCTGCTGGAACGTATTGACGAGATCAACGGGCAGAAGCGCAGCCGCGCCCTGGCCTTCATTGATGCCCTGGCGGACTTTCCCGAACTGGAATTCCATCGGGTCGACAGCCCCCGCCACAATTACCATCTGCTTGCGGCCCGCATGACCACGGGCGTGGAGGCGCGGGATCGCTTCATGCGCGCCATGTTCAATGAAAAGGGCGTCAAATGCGTGGTGCAGTATATCCCGCTGGACAGGTACGACTATTACCGCCGCCTGGGCATGGGCGAGGCCTGTTGCCCCAATGCGGACCTGTTCTTTGACACTATGATTTCTTTCCCCTTCCAGCACTGGCTGACCGGGAAAGAATTTGACTATATGCTGGCTTCCACCCGCGAGGTACTGGCGAGCCTGCGCTAAGGCGGCGTATCTGCCGTCCGGCCGCGTCAGAAATAACGGCGTGGGCCGGGAATGGTACTCAAGGGTACTGGCCTGGCCTGCGCCGCTGTGTTAGCCGGGCGGCGCCATTTTGAACGGGGCGCAGACCTACGCCGCCCGCCGCCGCTGGCGGCCGCTCATGACAGGTGCCGCGCCCAGCGCATGACATATCCGGAAATATCGTGAAAGAACGCTGTATTGTCATACCGGCCATCAAAAAAAATGCCGTCATCCCTGATCAGCTTGTCAAAAAGCTGGCTGGGGTGACGCTTGTGCAGCGGGCCATCAATACGGCGCGGGGCGTTCTGCCCGGCGAAGATATCGTGGTGCTTACCGACAGTCAGGAAATATCCCTCATCTGCGAACGCGCGGGCGTGGGCTTTCGTCGCAACAAGGACATGCACTTTACCACGCTGGATATCGTGAGCGAAATGCGTGTGCTGCTGGAAGAACTGGCGGAGCAGTATGAACACTGCATTATCCTGCGCGCTTCCTGTCCGCTCTTGACCTGGGTGGATGTGGAAGACGCCTGGAAAAGATACCGCGAGGCGGACGCCGACAGCCTTGTAACCGTGAAAAGCGTGCGTCAGCGCATCTGGAACATGCAGGGCGACGGCCTTGAAGACCTGCTGGACGATGACGCGGACCACAAGGGCGAAAAAACCCTTGTGGTCGAGAGCCGCGCACTCATCATGCTGCGCCTGTCACGCCTGCTGGGCCGGAACAGCAACCAGGGGCGCGGGCGCATCATTCCCTATTTTCTCAACGACAGGGCCATTGAAATACAGGGTTATCAGGACTGGTGGATATGCGAACGCCTGCTTGAGCGGCGACATGTGGTCTTTGTGGTGGCGGGCTGGCCCGCCATCGGCATGGGGCATGTGTTCCGGGCGCTTATGCTGGCGCACGAGATCACAAGCCACCGGGTAAGCTTTGTCTGCACCCGTGAAAGCGAGCTGGCCGTAGAAAGTGTTGCCCGCAAGGATTACCGGATTGTCCGTCAGGGTCAGGAAGACCTGGCAGACACCGTGCTGGCCCTGGGACCTGACCTGGTGGTCAATGACATTCTCAATACGACCACGGCCTATATGAAGCGCCTTGCCGCGGCAGGGGTGCGCTGCGTGAACTTTGAAGACGAAGGGCCGGGAGCTTCTCTGGCGCGTCTTGTGGTTAATGCCCTGTACGAGGGAGAAAGTACCGACCGCCTGTGCAGCGGGCCGGATTTTTTCTGCCTGCGTGATGAATTTGTCAATGCGGCCCGCAATCCTTTCCGCCCCGAGGTGAAAACCGTGCTCATCACCTTTGGCGGCACAGACCAGCATGACTGCTCGCGCCGGGTGCTGGACATCATCGAGCCTGTCTGCCGCGCCTACGATATTGCCATCCGGCTGGTTGCCGGACCGGGCTACGCCCACAAGGACGCCATGGAGGCGCATCTGAAAAAACTGGATAATCCGCTGGTGACTTTCACCTGGGCCACCAATGTCATGAGCCGCATGATGGAAGGCGCGGATCTCGCCATCTGTTCCGCCGGGCGCACGGTCTACGAACTGGCCCACATGCGTGTGCCTGCCCTTGTGCTGGCCACGCACGAGCGCGAGGCGCGCCATACCTTTGCCCGGCCACGTCACGGTTTTGCCTTTGTGGGCATTATGGACCGCGTGGGCGACGGCAGAATCCGCAACACCTTTCTGGCAATGCTGAAAAATCCGCGCCGCGAGCGTTTCTGGCAACGGCAGGACAGCATGGATTTTACGGTCAACAAGAATCGTGTGGTGCGGCGCATGCTGGGCCTGCTCAGCGAGCGGCCCTAGGCAGTGCCCGGAGCAGGCTATTAGTAAAATATCTTGTGGGGGAAGGGGCTTCAGAGCGTGAATGGTTGAAATGCGTTGTGAGGGAGAGACCCTTTTGCAAACGGGTCGCCTCCCCTATACGAATGACGCCCACGCCCCCTTCCCGCTGAATTTTTTATTTCAGGCTGTTACAGGGGCCGATCTGGAGGCAGAAGCAGTGTCTTCCGGGCAGACAATATTGTCTCAAGGGTACGCTGTTCCAGATGCAGGGCGCCATGCCGTTCAGGAATACCCACTATCGCCGGACACGGCGGAGGAAAATATGACCAGCAAAGGCAAGGTTGTCGCCATAGTACAGGCCCGGCTGGGTTCAAGCCGCCTGCCGCTGAAATCCCTGCTCTGCCTGCGTGATCTGCCGGTTATCGATTGGGTGGCGCGCCGCCTTGCCGCGGCAAGCCGTCTGGATGGCATCATGGTGGCCGTGCCCGATACTCCGCTGGATGTGGTGCTGCTGGAGCACCTGCGCCGCCGGGGCATACCCTGCATGGCCGGGCCGGAAGACGATGTGCTGGCGCGTTTTTGCCAGGCGGCGAAACTGGCAGATGCCGGGCTTGTGGTGCGCGTATGTGCAGACAACCCCCTTATCTGGGGCGGTGCCGTGGACAGGCTGGTGGATTTTTACTGCGCGGGCCGGTGGGATTACGCCTATAACCACATTCCGCGCAACAATCTCTGGCCGGACGGGCTTGGGGCAGAGGTGCTTTCGCGCGAGCTGCTTGAGAGCCTGGACCAGAAGACCGTGGAGCCTTCGCAGCGCGAGCACTGCCTCAACTATATATGGGACAATGCCAAAAAATTCCGCATCGGTACATTTGACCCCGATGAGGAATGGCTGCGCCGCCCGGATCTGCGGCTGGATATGGACAGGCCCGACGATTTCCGCCGTCTGGCACTGCGCCCCATCAGCCCTGATATGGACGCGAGAGCCATTGTGGATATTTTTGGCTAGAGCAATTACCGCTTCAAATGATTGTTTAACGGTCGGCGAAGCCGCCCTATAATCATTTGGCGACAAGAAATTGGAGACAAATCCTTGTAGAGCATTTCAAGTGTGAAATGTTCTAGAAACACCTCTTGAGACAGGGCAGCATTGAGACAGTGCTATGTCTGGAAGGGGCTGTTGGGTAGGGGAATCCCTGTAACAGATTGAAACAAGAATAAAGATTTTTGTGGGGGAGGGACCCTTTTACAAAAATGTTCCTCCCCCCACAAGGCATTGCAAAGTAAAATTCTTCTAAAAACCCTCTTCCAGCGGCGGGTACACCAGCCACTGGCCGTCGGGAACAGTGGCGACGGCAGAGCCTGGGGCCACATGTACCTCGCGGCCCCACACGCTGATGCGGTTCTGCGCAAGCCATTGTATGGCCTGCGGATAGATGCGATGCTCCATGGCGTGGATGCGCTGCATGAGGTCATCAACATCTTCGCCGGGGTTCACGGGTACGGCGGCCTGAATGATAACCGGGCCGCCGTCCATTTTTTCTTCTACAAAATGCACGGTGCAGCCCGATATCCTGACGCCGTACTCAAGGGCGTCCGCGCCCCCGTGCACACCGGGAAAGCTCGGCAGCAGCGCGGGGTGGATGTTGATGACCCTGCCGGAAAACGCATCCAGAAAAACCGGGCTGAGCAGACGCATGTAGCCCGCCAGCACCACAAGCCTCGCGTCGTACTTCTGAAGGTGTTGCACCACTGCCCGGTCATAGCTTTCGCGGTCGGGGTATGCCTTGTGGTCCAGCACCACGCAGGCAATGCCCGCCCTGGCGGCACGCTCGATAACGCCCGCGCCGGGCCGGTTGCAGATGATGCAGCAGACGTTCACGTCCAGAACGCCTGCTGCGGCCTTGTCAATGATGGCCTGGGCGTTGGAGCCGCTGCCCGAGGCCAGTATGGCGATATTCAGTGGCATGAGGTTTCCGTTGTATTAGAGCTTTTCTGTGCGGGGTCGCTGCCTTGGTGTACCCTGCTTGGGATCAGGAGGCTCCATGTGGCATGCTGAAAAGAAAATGAAAGTTTTGGGGTGTGGGGAGGGAGCTCTTTTACAAAAGGGTCCCTTCCCCGCAACGCCGTAACAAAGCCAGCCTGTGGGTCAGACTCTGGCAAAGTGCTTTTTCAGGGCCTCCACCAGCGCCGGAATGGTGTATTCCTCGGGCTGGATGTGGCAGGGCAGGCCATGAGCCGTCAGGGTGTCTGCCGTGATGGGGCCGATGGCGGCAAGCTGTACCTCGGGGTGGGCCTTGAGCACGTCCGCCGGGATGAGGGAAAGAAAGTTCTCCACAGTGGAGGACGAGCCGAAAGTCACGCAGTCCAGCCTGCCTTCCTTGATGCGTTCCAGCACCTCATCCTTGCGATGGGCGGCGGCAATGGTTTCGTACGCCGCGATGACGTCCACCACGGCTCCGGCCTTGCGCAGTTCGTCGGGCAACACCTCGCGGGCCTTGGCCGCGCGGGGCAGGAGAAAGCGCTTGTCTTTCACGTCGCCGCCTTCGCGGGCCAGAAGACCCTCAAGCACGCCTTCGGCCACGTAGCGCTCGGGGATGAAGTCCGGGGTGATGCCGCGCCGTGTCAGGGCTTCGGCAGTGGCGGGACCAATGGCGGCCACCTTGCAGCTGCCGATGGCACGGCTGTCTTTTCCGGCTTGCGCCAGACGCAGCCAGAAGTGGCGTACGCCGTTGACCGACGTGAAGATAATCCAGCGGTATTCGGCCAGGCGGTTCAGGGCGTCGTCCAGTTCCGCATAATCGGCCATGGGGCTGATTTCAATGGTGGGGCACTGAATCACATCCGCGCCCAGTTCGGCCAGGCTGGCGGCCAGACCGCTGGCCTGTTCACGGGCGCGGGTGACAACCACGCCGCGGCCCAGAAGCGGTTTTTGCTCAAACCAGTTGAGGGTTTTGTGCAGGCTTGCCACCTTGCCCACAAGAATAACCGAGGGATTGGTGAATCTGGCCTCAACGGCGGCGGCGGGCAACTGGGCCAGGGTAGACACGAGGCTGCGCTGTCGGGGCGTTGTACCGCGATAGATAAGGGCTGCCGGAGTGTCGGGGGCCATGCCCGCGTCCAGCAGGTTGCGGGCGATATCGGGCAGGTTTTTCATGCCCATGACAAAGACCAGGGTAGAGGCGCTGGCCGCAAGGGCGGGCCAGTTGTGCACGGAGCCGGGCTTGTCAGGGTTTTCATGCCCGGTGATGATGGTGACGGAAGAGGCGAAGTCGCGGTGCGTCAGCGGAATGCCCGCATAGGCCGGGGCCGCAATGGTGCTCGTGATGCCGGGTATTTCTTCAAAAGGCACTCCGGCGGCCACCAGCTCTTCGGCTTCTTCGCCGCCGCGCCCGAAGATGTACGGGTCGCCGCCTTTCAGGCGGGCCACAACCTTGCCTTCTTTGGCCTTGCGCACAAGCAGGGCATTGATTTCATGCTGGGGCAGGGCGTGGTTGCCCGCCACCTTGCCCACATAAATCTTTTCCGCAGCGGGGTTGGCGTGGCCAAGCAGGCTGTCATTGGCAAGGGCGTCATACACCACCACATCCGCAGCGGCCAGGGCATCGCGGCCCTTGAGGGTCAGCAGGCCCGGATCGCCGGGGCCTGCGCCGATAAGATACACCTTCATCATTACAGAACGCCTCCCCTGGCCAGTTCAAGCAGCGTGCGCGCGCCAAAGGCCGAAGGCCCGGTGGGGCACAGGGGCGTGGGCTTGGAAACCCAGTCCACCCCGGCAATGTCCAGATGCGCCCAGCGCACGCCCTCCTGAATGAAGTGCTGCAAAAACAGGGCGGCATTGATGGCTCCGCCTTCACGCGGACCCATGTGGCAGATGTCGGCCACATCGCTTTTCAGCTGTTCCGCATAGGGCTTCCACAGGGGCAGGGGCCAGTATTCCTCGCCGCATGCGCCTCCGGCCGCACGGATGCGCTCGGCAAGGTCTGCATCGTCGCTGAAAAGCCCGGCGATCTGTGTGCCAAGAGCCACGGCGCACGCACCGGTAAGGGTGGCTATATCGACCAGGGCGGCCGGCGTCCACGTTTTCTGGGCGTAGGCCAGCGCATCGCACAGGGCAAGGCGGCCTTCGGCATCGGTATTCTGTATTTCCACGCTGTCGCCGTTGGCGGCGCGCACCACGTCGCCGGGGCGCATGGCCCGGCCGCCGGGCATGTTCTCGGCGCAGGCCAGCAGGCCGATGACGCGGCGGGGCGCATCTTCCTGGGCCAGCGCGGCCAGGGTGGCCAGCACTGTGGCGGCTCCGGTCATGTCGGCTTTCATCTGGTGCATGTTGGCGGCAGGTTTGAGGCTGATACCGCCCGTATCAAACGTGATGCCCTTGCCCACAAGAATGAGGGGTTTTTCCTGTTCATGCCCTTCAGGGGCGTGCTCAAGAATAACAAGACGGGGCGGACGGCCGGAACCCTGGCCTACGGCCAGCAGGCAGCCCATGCTTTCTTTTTCAAGCTCGTGCTCGTCAAGCACGGTGCAGGCAAAGCCCTTTTCGCGGGCCAGTTCCCGGGCGCGCTCGGCCAGTTTTTCAGGGTACAGCAGGTTGGGCGGCGTGCTCGCCAGGTCACGGGCAAGCATAACGGCCCAGGCCGCGTTTTCACCCTTGCGGGCGGCGGCATGCGAGGCGTCGGGCACTTCCTGCCCGTCAAAGCCCAGGGCCAGCCACTGCGGCTCGGCAGGCTCGTCTTTTTCGGCCTTTTTCAGGGCCGTAAAGCGGTAAAGGGCCAGCAGGGAGGCGCACACGCATTCTTCTACCAGGCGCTCACGGCCGCCGGGCAGGCGGGCTAGGGCCGGTTCGGGCAGGAGGATGGAGCCAAAGCCCTTCTGGCGGCACAACTGCACGGCGGCGGCAACAGCCTTGCGAATGCCCGCGGTGTCCACCTTTTCACGGGGGCCAAGGCCCACGGCCAGTACACGGGGTACGGCGAGTTCGGGGTGGCCGTGCATGAGGGCCAGTTCACCGGTTTTGCCCTTGAAGTCGCGCAGGGCGGGGGCTATGGCCAGCCAGGGGGCGGCCTTGTCCATCTGGGGGCAAATTTCTGTCAGGACCTCGTCCTGGCAGACGGGGGCCAGCATGACCTCGCCTTTCCAGTGTTCCGGGCCAAGATTTTGAAAGCGTATGTCCATGGGCTGCATTCTCCTCATATGTGCCGTATGTGTGCCGGCAAGATGCGGCTGACGGCTGACGGCCTGCCTGATGCGGCGGCCTGTCCGGGTAGGGGAATATACGCTGCCGGGGGCTTTTTGCCAAGGGCGCGGGATTGCCCCCCCCGGCGGAAAGACACGCGGTATTTTGCGGCTCCGGGCAGGGTGAACGGCTTTTCGGCCAGTTGCGGGCCTGCATGGGGCTTGTCAGGAGGTGGTACTGCGGGCATGGTGGGGCATGTTCTTTGCAATAATGCCGTAAGGCGGCCCTGTGCCGCATTTCCGCGCCATTTTTCTGTCACTGGAAAATCCTATGCTCGTATATATACATGTTCCCTTTTGCAGCACGCGCTGCCGCTACTGTGCCTTTTATTCCAGCCCGTTGGGGCGCGGGGTGGACCCCGTGTCGTCTCCGGCCGTGCGCGACTATGTGGACACCCTGTTTATGGAGCTTGCCCACTGGGGCGACCGGCTGGGCGGCAGCCCGGTGCAGACGGTATTTTTCGGCGGGGGCACGCCAAGCCTTTTGCCGCCGCGCGTCATAGCTCTGGTTATGGAGCGCCTGGGGCGCTACTTCACGCTGGTTCCCAAAGCCGAGGTGACGCTTGAGGCCAATCCGGAGTCCCTGCGCGGCGGGCACCGCGTGGCCCAGTATCTTGAGGCGGGCGTCAACCGTCTTTCCATTGGCATACAGAGCCTTGATGAAGGCATGCTGCGCATGCTGGGCCGTCCGCACAAGGCACAGGACAGCCTGCATGCGGCCTTTCTTGCGCGCGAGGCCGGTTGCGCCAATATCAATGTGGATCTCATGTGGGGGCTGCCGGGGCAGAGTGTGCGCCAATGGCTGCAAACGCTCAAGGATGTGATGCGCATGAGCCCGGACCATATTTCGGCCTACGGGCTGACTCTTGAGCCGGGTACGCCGCTGGAGCTGGACGTGGAGGAAGGCCGCCTTATGCTGCCGCCGGAACGCGACCAGAACATCATGTTTATGGAGGGCGCGGCCCTGCTGGAACAGCACGGCTATCTGCACTACGAAATATCCAATTTTGCCCGCATGGGCTTTCAGTGCCGTCACAATCTGGGCTACTGGGAAGGGGAGGACTACCTGGGCCTGGGACCTTCAGCCACGTCCACCATCGGCGGCCGCCGATGGACCAATCCGGCCAGCCAGAAAGCCTGGGACGTGCGCACCCGCGAGGGCAGCCTCGGGCAGGATGTGGAGGAGCTGACACCGCAGACCAGAGTGCTGGAACTGCTCATGCTGCGCCTGCGCACGACGCGGGGGCTGCGGGTGAAGGCCTACCGGGAAATGACCGGCAGGGATTTTGTGCGCGACCACCAGCGGCTGGTGCAGGCTTTGCATGAAAACGGGCTTATACGCATCCGCAACGGCTATCTGCGGCTGACGCGCAGCGGCATGCTGGTGTCCAACTCCATTCTGAGCAATCTTTTTGCCCGCACGCGTGAAGTGCTCCGGCATGGGCTTGCCCCCGGGGCGCGCCCCGATGCGGTGCCATCCGCCGGGGGGGGCAGCGGCAGCCTGGGCGAGGCCCTGCTGGCGGAAAACAGCGCGGCGCAAACATCGCCAGTGTCGCAGCCTGGGCAGGGTGAAGGACAGGGACCGGTGGAAAATGTCATGGCCCCGGCCGGAGTGCTGGGCCACAAAAGAAAACCGGCCCGCAAGGAGCCGGAAATACGCGCCGTACAGTGGCCCAGAGCCTGACTGTACCGGGCCTGTGGATTGTGGAAATACAGCCTGACGCGGCTGAAGTGGCGGGGCCTGGGCGCTGGCAAGGCCTGCGCCGGGCTACGGGCGTATCGGCGCGGAAAGAGGCGGCAACACAAGCGCCAGCTTGTTTGCACTGTCAGGCGCCGTAACGGGCGTGTATTACCCCTTCGAGAACAGAGATTCCCTGAGCTTCAGTTCTGGTCTTCTCAGGGCGATCATTCAGGAGCGCCGTTCAGCTTGCCGAGGGTCAGCAACTGTTCAAGCACGCCGGAATCCGCGGGCAAAAAGTCCAGCGCCGGGGCCTCGTCAGGGCTGATCCAGCGCAGGTTCTGCCCTTCGGCGGGGCACGGCTCGCCGGAAAAATCGGTAACATGAAAGAAATACAGGCGTACGTTGAGCTTGCGGTCAGCATAGCAATGCTCCACGCACTGCCAGTAGCTGGCTTCACGTACGCCTATGCCCAGCTCTTCAGCCAGTTCGCGCCTGAGCGCTTCTTCAGGGCTTTCATCGCCTTCTATCTTGCCGCCGGGAAATTCCCAGTAGCCTTCCATAACCTTGTTGGTGGGGCGTTGCGAGGCCAGAAAGTGTCCGCCGCGCCAGATGATGCCCGCCGCCACGTCAATGGTTTGCGTGTTGTCCATTCCGGATATTTTCCTTTACACCTGACTGATCCGGGAGCACCGGGTCTGGGGCGTGTTTTGCAAGTACCCCAGGCCGGCCGCAGCATGCCCGTCAAGGGGCAATGTAGCAGGACCTGCAAGCGGCAGGCACGTTGCTGCACCCGGCCATGCGGCCCCGAGCCTGTGGACGGAACCGCAGGCGGGCCATGCGCCGTATTCAGCCTGGATCAGTCTTCTGTATTCCACCGTGCGCGCACGGCTTCCATGCGCTCGTCAAGAGCGGTCATTTCCTCAAAGATGTCTTCGCCGCGTTTTTTGCAGGCTTCAAAACTCTTCAGCAGTTCCGCAGCCTTTTCGTGCTCGGCGTAGACTTCGGGGTCGGCCAGCTGGGCCTCCACCGTGCCCTGTTTTTCAAGCACCCCGGTAAGTTCTTTTTCCAGGGAGTCATACTTGCTTTGCAGGGGCTTGATTTCCTTGTGCAGGGCGTTGCGCTTTTCGGCCTGTTCGCGTTTGAGGCGTTTTTGCTCTTCGCGCGAAAGATTTTGTGCCGAAGCCTCCTGCGCCTGATCACCCGAAGCGTTCCGGCCGGAGGCCAAGCCGCCGGAAACGGCCGGGGCCGTTTGCCCCGTACCTGCCATGCGCGAGCGGCGTTCGGCATCATATGCGGCAAAATCCGAGAACACAGTCAGGCCGCTTTTGTCAAGCTCCCATGCTTCCGCGCCCACCTGAGAGAGCAGCCAGCGGTCGTGGGCCACCATAAGCAGGGTGCCTGTGAATTTTTGCAGGGCCGATACGAGCGCCTCGCGGCTTTCAAGGTCCAGATGGTTGGTGGGTTCGTCCAGCAGCAGAAAGTTGCAGCGCTTCAGAAACAGGCTTGCCAGCACAAGACGGCTTTTTTCGCCGCCTGAAAGGCCGCTGACCTGACGGTCAAAGTATTCCTGCCCCAGCATGAACAGCCCGAGCACGCTCATAAGCTCTTCTTCTGTGGTGCGGGGGTCGGACAGGCGGCGGATTTCGCCAAGCACTGTGGTGTCGCCGCGCAGGGTGTCCATCTGGTGCTGGGTATAGTAGCCCAGCCGCACCTGGGACGAGGTGACCATATTGCCGCCGCAGCGCTCAAGATTGCCTGCCAGCAGTTTGAGCAGGGTGGACTTGCCGCAGCCGTTGTGTCCTACCAGGGCGATGCGCTGGCCGCGATACAGGGTGAAACTCAGCGGCGGCCACATTTTTTTGCCGTCGTTGAAGTGAAAGTCCAGGTCTGCGGCAGAGAGCACGATTTTTTCAGAATGCGGTGCTTCGGGCCAGGTGAAATTCAGCTCTTTGCGCTTGGGTTCCGGCCGGTAGTCTTCCAGCTCTTTTTCCAGCTTTTTCGCCATTTTCTGGCGCGACCCGGCCTGACGGGCCTTGGTGGCCTTGGCGCGGAAGCGCTCCACAAAGGCCATTTTGCGGTCAAGCTCGTCCTTGAGGGCGCGGGCTTCGCGTTCGCGCTGGGCGTTATACTCGTCCTGAAGGGTCAGAAACTGGGTATAGGTGGCCTTGCGGAATACGGGTCGCGAAAGGCCGAGGTAAAGCACATGCGTGCCCACCGTGTCCATAAAGCGGCGGTCGTGCGCCACAAAGACCAGCGCGCCCTTGAAGTCCAGCAGAAAGGACTCCAGCCACTCCACGGCTTCCATATCCAGATGGTTGGTGGGTTCGTCCAGCAGGAGTACATCGGCCCCGGCGGTAAGCACACGGGCCAGCTTGGCGCGCTCGCGCCAGCCGCCCGAAAGTTCGCGCAGGGTGCGGTGCCACTTGCGCTCGGCAAAGCCCAGTCCTGAAAGCACAGCCTTGGCCCGGTGCTCGGGATTATAGCCGTAGCGCGCTTCAAGCTCGCTCTGCCGGTGCATAAGCTCGGTCAGCAGGGCTTCGTCCTTGCTGGCGGCGGCATCTTCCCATTGCGCCCAAAAATCGCTCCAGTCATGCAGCACGTCCAGCACGTAGGTCAGCAGGGGGGTGTCCAGGGCTTCTTCTGAAAGCTCCTGTTCCACATAGCCCATGCGGCAACCGCGCGGCAGGATGACACGGCCGCCGTCCGGGGCATCCACCCCGGCCAGCAGGCGTAAAAGCGTGGACTTACCCGTGCCGTTGGGACCGCACACGCACAAACGCACGCCGGAGTCCACCTCCAGTGAAAAATTGCTGAAAATATCCCGGCCGCCAAATGACTTGGAAAGTTCCTGAATCGTTATCTTCACAACCAGCCCTCACGGCGGTAGCCTTCTACAGCTTCTTTCATTCCCGCCTCAAGGCTCATGCACGGCGTGAAACCAAGTTCGCGCCGTATGCGGCTGCCGTTACACAGCCAGCCCGCCTGACGGGCTTCGCGGTATTTGTCCATATTCCAGTTGGGTGCGCGGCGCAGGCGTCCGCCGAAGCGGGCGGGCAGCCGGGCCAGCAGGGCGTCAGCCATAATGCCGAAAGCCGAAGACAGCCCGGCGGTGAGCGCCATGACGGGCAGGGGCATGCGGATGACGCGCACCCGCCGCGGTTCGCGTTCAAGGGCCTTGTCCACCGCAGATCCCACGATGCGGCAAAAGCTGCTCATGGTGTGTTCCTGACCGTCGCTGAGGTGGTAGACGCCCGTTGCTTCGGGGCGGCAGGCGCAAATGACGGCCTGCCCCATGTCGCGGGCGTGTATGGCGCTGACGGGAAATTCCCGCCCCGCGCCGGGACTGACAGCCAGACCGGACATGACGCCCTTGAACACGGGCAGCAGGCCCTTGTCGCCGGAGCCATAAATGATGGGCGGTCGCAGGGTGACCAGGCGGTCGCCCAGGGCGCGCCCCAGAATCTGCTCGGTAAGCATTTTTGACCAGCCGTATGCGGAAACGGGCGCAGGTGGTGTATCGTCTTCCACACCGGGGGCTGTGCCGCAGGGACCGGTGGCAGCCAGGCTGGACACCAGCACAAAACGGCGGATGCCTTTGCTCCCTCCATTTTCGCCGGTACACGCAGCCCTGTCGGCCCGCATGACGGCATCTGCCAGGCTGCGGGCGGCGCGGGCATTGGCGCGCAGGTAGTCCTGCCAGCCCAGGCCGAAAAGCAGTGCGGCCATGTGTATGACCATGTCCTGCCCCTCAAGTGCTTCGGCCAGGCCGCGCCCGCTGCCGAGATCCGCCTGGGCCACAGCCACGCCTTGGGGCAGGTGGGCAATGTGCGAGCTTGAGCGCGTGAGGCAGGTCACCTGCGCCCCGGCTTCAAGCAGTTGCGGCAACAGGTGCCGCCCCACAAAGCCGGTTCCGCCAGTGAGCAGCACCCGGACGCCCGTGAGATGGCCGGTGCCGGCGCAGCCTGTATTCTGCCCCGGCTGATGGTCTGCCCGGCCGTCTGGCTGGCTTTTTGCCGGTTTGTCTGCCTGGCTGGGGGCGGTCTTGCCCGCAACGTCAGAAAATGTGTTCATACCTGTACCGTGAGCCGCCGCGCTCATGCCCCGATCTCCCTGCGGTAGATGCGGTAGCGCTTGGTGAGGCGGCCTGAAAAATCTTCGATAAGATCGTTGACGGCCACGTTGTCTTCAAGGACCCACGAGGCTTCAACCCACTGAAAGTCCGGGTTCTGATGGGCTTTTTCCATCAGATAGTCCAGCAAAAGCAGGGGCAGGCCCATGAGCCGGAATTCTTCACGGATGCCGAAAAGAATGATGCGGTAGCCGCCGCGTATTTCGGAGCGCGCCTGCCACCAGTGCCACGGCGCTGTAATCCCCAGTTTGCCGTTGAGGCGCCGCAGCAGGGGGGCCATGTCGGGCAGGGCAACCATGCCCGCAGCCGGTTTGCCGTTGTGGAAAAAGAGCACGAAAAAATCCGTGTCCAGCACGGCCTTGAGTTCTTTGACGTGCTGTTCGGCTTCGGCGTCCGACAAGGGCGAGAAACCCCAGTTCTGCGCCCACGACTCCTTGTACAGGGTGAACATGTCACGGATGTCTTGGGTCAGCGTAGCCTTGCCGGAAGTGCGACAGGTGAAATGCCCCTCTTTTTTGAGGCGGGCCACTTCTTCGTGGAGCCATTCCGGCGGGTTGAAATTTTTTCTTTCTATAAGATAGGCAAAAAGATCCTGCTCCTTGCGCAGATGCCAGCTTTCAAGCAGCTCCGCATAGTAGGGCGGGTTCCAGGGCATCATGATGGTGGGGGCAAGTTCAAAGCCGTCCACCAGCAGGCCGCAGGTATAGTTGGCGGAGGGGTTCAACGGCCCGCGCATAAAGGTCGTTCCCTGGGCTGCCAGCCAGCTTTTCGCGGCATCCAGCAGGGCATGGGCGGCCTCGCGGTCATTTTCGCATTCAAAAAAGCCGAAGGCGCCGCAGGTTTCGCCTGTGTATGCATTGTATTTATCGTCAATAATGGCGGCTATGCGCCCCACGGGCCGTCCGTCGCGCAGGGCCAGGAAAAGCCTGCGGCGGGCGCTTTCCCAAAAGGGGTGCTGCCCCGGCGTGAGCAGTTCCCGCTCCTGACTTTTTATGGGCGGGGTCCACAGGGGGCTTTGGGCATAAATGCTCCAGGGCAGGTCCAGAAACTGGCCTGTTTCCGCCTCGGACCGGGCTGCAATGACGTTAAGCGCCATAAATCAGTCCACTTGCAGGCTGCCGCGCAGCTCTTGCAGCGAGGTGATGCCCAGACGTTCGCAGGCTTCGGGCAGTTGCTGTACAAGGTCAAAGGCGCAGTCCGGCCGCATGAAGTTTGCCGTGCCGATCTGAACCGCGTGCGCGCCTGCCAGGATGAATTCCAGCACGTCTTCCACGCAGGAGATACCGCCCACGCCGATTACGGGAATCTTGACCGCGCGGGCCACCTGCCATACGCAGCGCAGGGCCACAGGCTTGATGGCCGGGCCGGAAAGCCCGCCCACCACGTTTGCCAGTGACGGACGGCGGGTTTGCAGGTCCACGGCCATACCCAGCAGGGTGTTGATGCAGGATATGCTGTCTGCCCCGGCGTCTTCCGCCGCGCGTGCCATAACCGTGATGTCGGTGACGTTGGGCGAAAGTTTGACCATGATGTGCTTGCCGGGGGCCGCGTGGCGCACGATGGACGTGACCTGGGCGATCATGCCCGGGTCCTGGCCGAAGGCCACGCCGCCTTCGCGCACGTTGGGGCAGGATACGTTCACCTCCAGGGCGGCCACGCCTTCCTCGTCATTGAGGCGGGCGGCCAGACGGCTGAATTCTTCGGCAGAAGAGGCGTAAATGTTGGCGATAACGGCAGTCTCCTGCCAGGGCAGCAGGGGAAGCTTTTGCGTGCAGAAAACATCCACGCCGTCATTTTGCAGGCCAACGGCATTGAGCATGCCGGAGACGGTCTCCACGATGCGCGGGGTGGGATTGCCCTCGCGCGGCTCGAGGGAAAGCCCCTTGACCACCATGCCGCCAAGACCGGCAAGGTCGCCGTAGCTGGCGAATTCCACACCGTAGCCAAACGTGCCGGAAGCCGTAAGTATGGGGTTTTTGAGGGGCAGATCGTGTGTTTGCCCGTTCAGCGTAACAGAAAGGTCCATACCGCATTCTCCAGTAACCACGCAGACCCGCCGGGGCGCACATCCATGCGCCGGGCGGGGGTGGCAAGGTGTTTTGTGCCCGCCGGGGCGTGTCCGCCATGTTTTTCTGCCGCTGCCTTTGCGGCAGGGAACGCTGGGAAAACGTGCGGGCTGTGCGGCCTGTTTTCCGGCGAACCTGCCGTGCCTGGCAGAGAGCGGGATGCTCATGGCGTAAAAGCGCCCGGGAACGGTGCAGAACGCGAGCAGTTTCACATTGAAAGCGCTCGCGTTGGTGCGGGCAAGTGCCCACCGCACCGCAACTGGTATCCGCAAGGCCCGCCGATGACGGCAACAGCCGTACGGTCTGGCATGTGCCGCGCAGGCTGTCTGCATGCGAATTTCTTCGGCGCAAGGGCGAAGCGGGCCATAAAAGCGCAAGGTGTTTGCGCGGTACAACGGCAGGGGGGGCGTTTTCAGCCTTTGCGAAAAAATATTTGCAACAGGGCGCGCGGCCTCTGAAGCTGAAAACATCAACCGCTCTGCGCGGATTTTTTTGAAAACTCGTGCCGTGCCGGAAAACGGGGCAAGGCCTGCTCTGCTGCCGGTCGCGCCGGGCAGGCGCGTGGGACGCATGTTCCGGCTACAAACGGCGCTGCGGGGCAAAACAGTGCTGCAATGCCCCGTGCGCTCTTTTTCAACGGACTACAGTTCTATCTGGTCTGACCAGAATACAGGGCCGTGGTTGCACGCCTGCACCTGGCTGCCACGTTTGGCGGGTACGGGCCAGGCTTCTGTTGTTTTGGTCACGCAGCCAAGGCAGGCTCCCACGCCGCAGGCCATGCGGTTTTCGAGAGAAAGCTGGCAGCGCACGCCCAGTTCGGCGGCGAATTTTTGCACGGTCCGCATGAACGGCGTGGGGCCGCAGGCCAGAACAAGGCCTTTTTGTTCGGCGTATTCCGTCATGCGCTCCTGTATGGAAAATATAAAATTGTCCAGATCGCCGGGTACGGTCTCGCGCAGGCTGTCAAGCGGCACATGTTCATTGATGCTGTCCACGGGATAACAGCTTATGGATTCGCGATGGCCGAAAAGCATCGTGACGTTCCAGGGCTTGGGATGCTCGCTCACATAGCCCACAAAAGGCACAATGCCCATGCCCCCGGCCAGCAGCAGCGTGGGAGTATCGGGTTCGGTGACGAAGCCGTTGCCGAGGGGACCCCATGCGCGCACCCTGTCACCGGGGCGCAGTTCGGACATGCGCTTTGTGCCTTTGCCCACAACCTGAAAAAAACAGATCATGTGGCGGGCGGTCATATGGCATATGCCGAGGGGCCGTGCCCAGGGGATTTCAAGCCCGAAAGACTGGGGACGGATCATGACAAACTGGCCCGGCCGCCACTTGGTCCATTCGGGGCGGGTAAGGCGCAGTGCGAAGAAGCGGCTTTCGTTGCCGGTTTGCCCAAAGGGCACAAGGTCCAGGACACTCAGCTCGCATGAAGTTGGTTGCGACATGCGCTGACTATAGGCGTACTTGGTCAACTGGTCAACCGGGCGCTGCCGGGTAAACGGGATAATTAAACCCCCTTTTTTAATGTGGCTTTTGCAGGGGCGACAATGCTTGTTCCCAAAGGGACATATGCTGCGGCCGCTGCTGTTCGCGACGGGCTGCTGGCGGCGGATATTTTTCAACTTTTCAGGGCTGTTCGCACGCGCTATACTGGCGGCAGGAGAATACTCATGAAGCAGATATATGCCGCCCGCCGCGAACAGCTTCGCCGGGCCATGCACAGGCGCGGCCTGGACGCGCTGCTTGTCAGCCAGGCCGCCAACCGTTTTTACCTTTCAGGTTTTGAGCTGCACGATCCGCAGTATAACGAAAGCGCCGGGCGGCTGGTGATTACCGCCGACGGTCGCGACTGGCTGGCCACAGACCCCCGCTATCTGGATGCCGCCGTTCGCCTGTGGGATGAGGAGCGTGTTTTTATCTATGGCGGTTACGCAGCCAGGGATATCTACGGACTGCTGCGGGACTGCGGCGGGCGCATCGGCATTGAGGCGCAGGGTACGACTCTGGCCTTTGCCCGTGATCTGGCTGCGGCCGGGCCGGGTTTGTACTGCGAGGCTGCCGATGGCCTGGTGGAACATCTGCGGCGTATCAAGGACCCTTGCGAAGTGGCGGCGCTGGAAAAATCTTTTGCGCTCAACCATAAGCTGTTGCAGTGGATTGAAGGCCAGCTTGAGCCGGGGCGGACTGAAAGCCGGGTAAGCTGGCTTATTGAAAAATTCTTTCGCGAAAACGGCGCTTCGGAACTGGCCTTTGCCAATATTGTGGCTGTAGGCAAGAATGCGGCCCTGCCCCACGCCATACCGGGGGATGAGCCTGTGATCGACAACTGCCCGGTACTTGTAGATATTGGCTGCCGGGTGGATGATTACTGCTCGGACCAGACCCGCACCTTCTGGGTGGGGCAGCAGCCCACAGACGCCTTCCGCCGTACCTATGACCTTGTGCGTCAGGCGCAGACCGCGGCCATAGAATCCATGCGCCCCGGGCAGCCGCTGAGGGATGCTTACGGCCATGCGCGGGCAGTATTTGAAAAAGCCGGTACCGCCGATGCCTTTACCCACGGGCTGGGCCACGGCGTGGGGCTTGAAACCCACGAGGCCCCCAGCCTTTCACCGCGTGCCGAAGGCGTGCTTGAGCCGGGGATGGTGGTTACCGTGGAGCCGGGCCTGTATTACCGCCAGTGGGGTGGGGTGCGCTGGGAGTACACCGTGCTGGTGGAAGAAGACGGCGTGCGCATTCTATAGGAGTGGTGGCAAAATCCCCGGCTGGTAAAACGCCGTCGGGGCTGTCACGGAAGGATTGCTGTATTCAGCGCGATTGCGCGGAAACGGTTTTTATGCCGCCCCGGCGCAGCGTGTTTTTTGAGCAGCCGCTGGCATTTTTTTGCCGGTGCACATGAACTGCGCAAAGACAAAGACCACCCGCATGGCGGGTGGTCTTTGTCTTTCAGGCAGCCCGGGCGACGGCTTTGATCCATGGCCAAGGGTGTTGAGAGCAGGGCGCGGAGGAGGAGCTTTTGTAAAAGCAGCCATTCCCCGCGCCCTTATATTTTGCGCACCTCTGTATACCAGGCTGCGGCTTCTTCCAGCAGTTTGCCGGTGCGGGCGGCCAGGGCCTGCGGGTCTTTGAGGTAGCCGTCCAGCAGCAGGCTGGCATCAAAAAGGCTCTGGGTCATCTCGGCCAGGATCCTGTCGCTGCTGTCGGCCTTGAACATGCGCAGCATGTTGCGCAGCAGGGGGTGGTCGCGGTTGACCTCCAGCACTTTTACCGGGAGGGAATCGTCCTTCTGCATGACCTTGAGCAGCTTTTCCATAGACGAGGAAAGGCCGCCGTCAGGCGAGACAAGCACGGCGGGGCTGTCGGCCAGGCGGTGCGAAACGCGCACTTCCGTTACCTTGTCGCCCAGCACTTCCTTCATGCGGGTCAGCAGGCCGTCAAAGCTGGCGCTATCTTCGTCCGAAAGGGGTGCGGCGGCCTCGCGGGTCGGGCTTTCCTTGTCGCTGAAGTCCTTGAGGGCGTCATCAGCCGCGGTTTCCACAGACCTGAAGTCCCATTCCTTGTAACGGCCAAGGCCGTCCATGACGAATTCGTCAATGGGTTCAAAAAGATAGAGAACCTCTATGCCCTTTTGGCGAAAGCGCTCCATATGCGGGTTCAGGCGCGCTGCCTCACGGTTGGGCGCGGCCACATACCAGAAGGTTTTTTGGCCTTCGGGCGCACGGTCCATGTATTCGTCCAGGCTGGTCAGGGCTTCGGCGTCGGCCAGGGTGGAAGAATTGAAGCGCAGCAGGGCAGTGACCCTCTCGCGGTTGGCAAAATCGTGATAGCCGAGCTTGAAAACCTTCCCGTGCAGTCGCCAGAAGGCCGCATATTTTTCCGCATCATTTTTTGCCAGCTTTTCAAGATGGCCGAGGGTCTGCTTGATGATGACCTGGTTGATCTTGCGCAGGACCACGTTTTCCTGAAGTGTTTCGCGCGAGATGTTCAGGGGCAGGTCTTCGGTGTCGACCACGCCCTTGAGGAATGCCAGGTACTCGGGGATCAGTTCCTTGTTGCGGTGCTGGATCAGCACGCGGCGGGCGTAGAGATCCAGCCCCCAGAAGTCGCGGTCTGCGCCGAAGAAATCCTGGGCGTTGTCGGGAATGAAAAAGAGGGCGTTGAACTGCACGGGAGCGTCAACGGAAAAATGCAGCACATCCAGCGGGTCTTTGCTGTCATAGGTAAGAGCCTTGTAAAAGGCCGCGTACTGCTCCTGCGTGACGGAAAACTTGGGCTCACGCCACAGGGCGGGCTGGGTATTGACCTGCTCGCCGTCCACAAGGACAGGAAAAGGCACAAAGGCAGAGTGCTTGCGGATGGCAGACTCTACGCGGAATTTTTCAAGAAACTCCACGGCATCGTCCTTGAGCCATGCAGTGATAACCGTACCACGCTGTGGCTCGTCGCCTTCCGCCGGCGCGACCGTGTAGGTTCCAAGGCCATCGCTGGTCCAGGTGTGGGCGGCGCTGTCTTCGCCAAATGCCGGGCGCGAGGTGACAGTTACTTTTTCAGCCACCATAAAGACCGAGTAAAAGCCCACGCCGAAGCGCCCGATGATATTGGCGGCATCAGCCTCGGCCCCGGCGTTTTGCTCTTCGTCTGCGGTATCGTCCTTGCCGCTGGCGGATGTTGCCTTGGCAGCCTTTTCGGCCGCGATGTCGGCCAAAAACTGCTCTGAACCGGATTTGGCTATGGTACCCAGGTGCTCCGCCAGTTCATCGGCGGTCATGCCCAGACCGGTATCGGCAATGGTGATGGTTTTCGCCTCTTTGTCGAGTGAGATGCGAATTTCCAGCGGCAGATCGGGCAAGCGGGGGCTTTCGCCGCGGTTGATGCGAAAACGCAGTTTGTCCAGCGCGTCCGAAGCGTTGGAAATAAGCTCACGCAAAAAAATTTCCCGGTTGGTATAGAGGGAGTTGGTAAGGATATGTAAAACCTTACGCACCTCTGCACGAAACTGGCGGGGATTCCTATCTGCCTCTGCCATGACAAACCTCCTGAAAAGCGATATCCTTGCAGATAATACCGCTTTTTGATTTTTCAAGGGGCGTGATGGCTGCGAGGTGAAAAAATTGTAGCTTCGGAGGCCATTTTGCCATTGGACAAAAAAATCCAAAAGGCAGAAAGTCACGTTTGGCAGTATGTTATGGGTGTATCAATATTCATAATTACTTGCCTTTCTTTGTTGGAAATAGTAAATCGCGGTAAGGATATCCAAGGAGGGCCTAATGGACGTCGTAATGCTTTCGCGTCTGCAATTCGCTGTGGCCGTGTTTTTTCACTTTGTTTTCGTGCCTCTCACGCTGGGCCTCTCGGTAATTATTGCCTGGATGGAAACCCGCTATGTACGGACCGGGGACGACTTCTGGAAAAAACAGACCAAATTCTGGGGAAAACTTTTTGTCATCAACTTTACCTTGGGCGTGGTGACCGGGATTACACTGGAATTCCAGTTCGGCACCAACTGGTCAAGGTATTCTGAATATGTGGGCGATATTTTCGGCTCGCTGCTTGCCATTGAAGCCACGGTGGCCTTTTTTCTCGAGTCCACCTTTCTGGCGGTCTGGCACTTCGGCTGGAACCGTGTGGGCAAGAAGCTGCACCTCGCCTCCATATGGCTTGTGGCCATCGCAGGCAATATTTCTGCGCTCTGGATCATTCTTGCCAACGGCTTCATGCAGAACCCCGTGGGCTACTACATCAACGAAGCCAACAACCGCGCCGAGCTTTCAAGCTTTTATGATGTCGTTACAAACCCCTACGCCTGGGGCATGTATGCGCATACCGTCATAGCCTCGTGGGCGCTCGGCGGTTTCTTTGTGCTTGGCGTTTCGGCCTGGCATCTGCTGCGCAAGAGCAATACCGAATTTTTCAGCCGTTCTTTCAGGATGGTGGCGCCTTTTACCCTGATCTTCGTGCTGCTGCTGGCCCTTTCCGGCGACCAGCAGGGCAAGACCGTGGCCAAGTATCAGCCTGCCAAGCTGGCCGCTATGGAAGCGCACTGGGAAACACAGTCTGACGTGCCTTTCTATCTGCTGGTGTGGCCTGACCCGGAAAATGAAACAAATACCGTGCAGGCCCTCGGCATTCCCGGCCTGCTGAGCTGGATCGCCTTTGACGATGTGCACGCCGAGGTGAAGGGCCTCAAGGCTTTTGCCAAGGAAGACCGGCCCCCGGTACTGCCCGTGTTTTTGACATTCCGCACCATGGTGGCCCTGGCGGGCATATTTCTGGTGCTTTCGGCATGGGCCTTTTTCCAGCGCAAGAAGGAAAACCCCAACCCGTTGCTGCTCAGGCTGCTGGTGTACAATATTCCACTGCCCTACATCGGCCTGATGGTGGGCTGGGCCGTGACGGAAATCGGCCGCCAGCCATGGATCGTCTATAATCTCATGCGCACCACAGATGCCGTTTCGCCCATACCGGCCGACAATGTGGTCATTTCTCTGGTGGCCTTTATCGGCGTATACTCGCTGCTTGGCATTCTGGACATCTATCTGCTGCGCAAATTTGCCATCAAGGGCCCGGACGCCCAGGAGGTGTAGCCATGCTGGAAACAACCTGGTTTGTGCTGTGGGCATTGTTGTGGGCCGTGTACTTTATTCTGGACGGTTTTGACCTGGGCATGGGTTCATTGCTGCCCTTTCTGGGCAAAGACGAAAATGAACGGCGCATCATGTATAACGCCGCCGGGCCGTTCTGGGACGGCAACGAGGTATGGCTCATCGCCGCTGGCGGTGTGACCTTTGCGGCGTTTCCCAAGGCATATGCGGTCATGTTCAGCGCCCTGTACGCGCCGCTGCTGATGCTGCTCTTTGCCCTGATTTTCCGGGCGGTGTCTTTCGAGTTTCGCAGCAAGGTGGAGCATACCGCATGGCGCAGCCTGTGGGACGGCGTCCATTTTGTAGCCAATCTCGTCCCCTGCATTCTGCTGGGCGTGGCTTTTGCCAACCTGTTCATGGGCATCCCCGTGGATGCTCAGGGCGTGTATCACGGCAATCTGCTCGCCCTGCTCAATGTCTACGGACTGGCAGGCGGCATATTCTTCCTCTGCATGTTCGTGCTGCACGGGTCCCTGTGGCTGGCCATAAAAAGCCGGGGCGAACTGCAGATCCGCGCGGTGGCCACGGCCAGCTTTGTGTGGCCCATCATGCTTGTGTTGCTGGTGGCCTTTCTTATCCTTACAGCGTTTTACACCAAGCTGTACGATAACTATCTGGCCATGCCCGCGCTGCTTGTTCTGCCCCTGGTGGCCCTCGCGGGCCTGATCGGTGCGCGCATAATGCTGCATGCGGGCAAACTGTGGCTGGCCTGGGGCTTCAGCGCTCTTTTCATCCTGGGCGTTACCTTCTTTGGCGTTATGGGCATGTACCCGGGTATGATCATTTCTTCCATTGACCCGGCCGCCACTGTCACGGCCTTCAACGGCGCTTCAAGCCAGCTGACGCTCAAGATTATGCTGGGTGTGGCGCTTGTGATGGTTCCCATCGTACTGCTGTACCAGTTCTGGATGTACCGGCTGTTCTCCGCGCCGGTGCTGCCCAAGGATCTGGATGACGAGCATGCGTACTAGGGCGTTACCCATGACTGGATAAATGCAAAAGGCCGCGCCCGAGGGTGCGGCCTTTTGCATGCGCAGGCGGCGAAAACCGCCGGGAGTAAAGCATGAACAGGACGAAACCGGCGGGCAGCCGCCCTCATGACCATGTGGTCAGGCATATGGCGGAATGCGGAAACGGTGTTGGTCCCGGCCACGTTCATGATTGGAGGCCTGCCAACAAGGCCGGCAATGCGAGATCTGCGTTTTTCTCGACTGTTGCGGGGGCAGGGGGCGGTGTGCGCACAGCACTTGTGCTCGGCCTTGTTCTTGCGGCATGCCTGTGTTCCTGCGCGCCGCGTGAGCAGCGGCCGCTGACATTTGAAGAACAGCAGGATATTGAGGCGTACCGCCAGTGCCGGCGGGAAGCGACGGCCATGAATCCTGAATGGCGCGGCGACACCAGCTATTTTCCCTGGCGGGCCTATTTCAATATGTGCATGCGGCGCATGGGCGTCAGCGAAGACGCCATGCGCCGCATGCGGATGTAAAAAGCAGCGGCGTATTGCAACCTGCAATCCCGGGGAAGTACGTGACAGCATTCGGCACATGCTTTTCCGGAGCGCAACACGCGCCTCGGCGGCCTTGCTTCGGTTTCTGATTCTTTGGGCCGGGCTGAAGCCGGTTTTCGCGTTTGTGGCAGGCGTGTACCGGGCCAGCCATAGGGCAGTTGCGCGTGACGCTGCCACATGAGGAAGCGAAAGAAGGGAAGCTTTCTGTAAAAAGATTCCCTTCCGTTTGCGCCAGATTGTGTATCTGCCCTACTCGTCGCCCACCTTGAGGGCCGCCAGAAATGCCTCCTGCGGCAGTTCCACGTTGCCCATGCGCTTCATACGGCGTTTACCTTCTTTCTGTTTTTCCAGGAGTTTGCGTTTACGGCTTATATCGCCGCCGTAACATTTGGCCGTCACGTCCTTGCGGAAGGCGGAGACCGTTTCGCGGGCGATAATCTTCTGGCCGATGGCCGCCTGAATGGCTACCTGGAAAAGCTGGCGCGGAATGGTGCGCTTGAGCTTGAGGGCCAGTCCGCGGCCGTAGGTATAGGCACGGTCGCGGTGCACGATGACGGCCAGGGCGTCGACGGGTTCGCTGTTGAGCATGATGTCCAGGCGCACCAGGTCAGAGGCACGGTAGTCCAGCGGATGATAATCCATAGAGGCATAGCCGCGCGTGGCCGATTTGAGCCGGTCAAAGAAATCGTAAACAATTTCGGCAAAAGGCAGTTCGTAGGTAACCACCACGCGGTTGGCGGCAAGGTAGTGCAGGTTTTTTTGTGTGCCGCGTTTTTCTTCGCAAAGTTTCATGACGTTGCCCACGTATTCGTTGGGCACATGAATATCCATACTCACGTAGGGTTCATAAAGGGTGTCGATTTTTGTAGGGTCGGGCAGGTGGCTGGGGTTGTCAATTTCCAGCGTTTTGCCGTCCATCGTCACCACCTTGTAAACCACGGAAGGCGCGGTGGCGATAAGCCCCACCTCAAATTCCCGCTCCAGGCGCTCCTGGATGATTTCCATATGCAGAAGACCCAGAAAACCGCAGCGGAAGCCGAAGCCGAGAGCCTGCGAAGTTTCCGGTTCGTAGGAAAATGCGGCATCGTTGAGCTGGAGTTTTTCCAGTGCAGCCTTGAGGTTTTCATAATCTTCGGATTCTGTGGGGTAAAGCCCGCAGAAAACCATGGCTTTCACTTCCTTGAAGCCGGGAACCGCCGTTTCTGCGGGGCGGTCGGCATGGGTGATGGTATCACCCACACGGGCATCGCCCAGTTCTTTGATCGAGCCGCAGAGAAAACCCACCTCGCCGGCGAAAAGTTCTTTGACGTCAGTAGGCTCGGGCGAAAAAACACCCAGGCGCAGCACTTCGTATTCCTTGCCGGTACTCATGAGGCGCACGGTGTCGCCCTTGCGTACGCTGCCGTCCATGATGCGAAAAAGCACCACCACGCCTTGGTAGCTGTCGTACCAGGAGTCAAAAATAAGTGCCTTGAGCGGGGCCGCCCGGTCTCCTTTGGGCGCGGGCAGATGGTGCACGATGGCTTCCAGCACGGCGTCCACGCCCATGCCTGTTTTAGCGGACACGGGGAGGGCCTGGGAGCAGTCGAGGCCGATGCTTTCTTCAATTTCAGCCTTGACGCGGTCAACCTCAGCGCTGGGCAGGTCTATCTTGTTGAGCACGGGAATGACTTCATGGTCGTGGTCCAGAGCCAGATAGACGTTGGCCAGGGTCTGCGCTTCCACACCCTGGGTGGCGTCCACCACCAGAAGAGCGCCTTCGCAGGCCGCCAGCGAGCGTGAAACTTCATAGTTGAAGTCCACGTGGCCGGGGGTATCGATGAGGTTCAGCTCATATTCCTGACCATCGGCGGCAATGTAGGGAATGCGGACGGTCTGGGCCTTGATGGTAATGCCGCGTTCGCGTTCGAGATCCATTCTGTCAAGATATTGCTGCCGCGCCTCACGCTGGCTAACCACCTGGGTAAGCTCAAGAATGCGGTCGGCCAGGGTTGACTTGCCGTGGTCGATGTGGGCAATAATGCAAAAATTGCGTATATTTTCTTGCTTTACCATGTGTTTTCCTGCGTAAAATCTGGTTGCGTAGCAGCATTGTATAGCCAAAATTTGTCATGAAGTCCATGCAAAGGCCAGCGGTTTCCCGGCGCGCTTCGCAGCAGGCCGGGACAGCGGAGCGGGCTGCTGCCGTGCAGTGTACTCCATATTTGCATAAGGGCTGGCAGCAGGTGTGTAATTTCGTATTGACTGGAACCTTCAGTTTAAATACATACGTATGTATTGATTGAAAAGGAGTGCAATATGAGCAAGCCCCGTTCCATTGACCGTGACCGGGTTTTGGACATGGCGGAAGACATTGTCACCGAAGGTGGCGCAACAGCGCTGACCATCGGCGCGGTGGCACAGGCGGCCGGCATCTCCAAGGGGGGCGTTCAGTCCTGCTTTGGAACCAAGAGCGGGCTGGTGCAGGCCATGGCCGGGCGCTGGGCCGCAAATTACGATGAATGCCTGGAGAAGGTGACAGGCCGCCCCGTGGAGCAGATTTCTGATCTGGAAAAAGTCCAGGCACATGTGCGCATAACCGCCGCTGAAGAGCGCCTGAACGTCAGGGCAGCATGCCATCTGGCCATGCTGATGGAGTCTGACGACCTGCGGGAGTGGATTCGGCGCTGGCATGCTGCGCGTCTTGAAAATTTACAACCGGGCAGTGACGAAGAACGCGCTGCCCGTATCGCCTACCTGGCGGCTGAAGGGGCTTTTCTTTTACGGTATTTCGGTTTGCTGGAAATGGACGACAGGCAGTGGCAGAGCGTGTTTGAAGACATTGCCGCCCTGCTGGGGCCTGCTTCCGGTCGCGTTGCACGGGGGCGGGAATAAGATGCTGAGCTGGGTTCTGCTGCTTGTTGCCAGCGGTCTGGAAATCGCCTGGGCTGCGGGCCTGAAGTATGCCCAACAACCCCTGGAATGGGCTGTAACCCTGGCGTGCATCGCGGGTAGTTTTATTTTTTTGGTTCTGGCGACAAAAAGGATGGAGGCTTCCATCGCCTACGTACTTTTTGTGACTTTCGGCACGGTGGGAACCTATCTGCTTGATGTCTGCTTTTTTGATAAAAGGATAACGCTCACGGCGGTTACGGCCATTGCCGTTATTTTGTTTTCCATTATTCAACTCAAAAGGGAAGAAGGCTGACATGAGCTGGGTGTATCTGGTTATGGCCGGGCTGCTGGAAATTGTTGTTGTGGCCGGGGTCAGGGATATCGCATTCAGGCGTTATGCCAGAGGATTTGTGATTTACGGGCTGGGACTCACAAGCTCGCTGTTTTTTCTGTATCTGGCATTGCGGCAGATTGATGTGTCCATAGCCTATACATCCTATACCGGCATCGGCGTCATCGGCACTGTGGCATCGGGGCTGCTGTTCTGGGGAGAGAAAAGAAGTTTTCGTAAGGCGTGTTATGTCGGTTTGATCGTGGCGGCCATTGTCGCGCTTAAAATTTCCGGATGAAGGCATATGTGCATGCACTGCCGGCAATCGGTCAATGCCCGGCTGCCTGTTTGCGTGTCAGTCGCGCGGTCTTCTGGGCCAGATACAGAAGGATATGACGTAGTCAGCCCGTGTCAGCTGGCAGGCCAGCTTGAGCCTGCCCCTCCGTGCGGCGTGTGGGAGCATGTGCGGCGGGCAAAGAAAAAGGCCGCGTTATGCTTGCGCAACACGCGGCCTTTGATACGAAACACTTGTGGTCAGCGCAGCTGGGCCACTTGCAGGCGGATCAAAGCCCGGTGCAAGGCCGCTTCAGCGCGGGTTACATCGGTCTGCTCGGCATGGTCGGCAATACGCTTTTCGGCGCGTTCTTTGGCGGCCATGGCTCTTGCGGTGTCTATATCCTGCGCCAGTTCGGCAGATTCGGCCAGCACGGTGAGCACATCATTATTTACGTCGGCAAAGCCGCCGGATATGAAAACGTACTCTTCCTTGCCGCCCGGCGTCTTGTAACGCAGGCCACCAGTCTTGAGAGCGGAGAGCAGGGAGACGTGCTTGGGCAGCACGCCGAATTCGCCTTCAATTCCGGGGCAAACGGCCATTTCAACTTCGCCGCTGACCACGGTTTTGTCCGGCGTCACCACTTCCAGTTGCAGTGTGCCCATAGGTACTCCTTCGCTCCTGTATGCCAGCTATGGCTGTCATGCGGCCGGGCTGCGTGCCCGGCCGCATGACAGGCGTCAACGCTCTTAGTTTTCTTCCTGCAGCTTGCGCTGCTCATACTTGGCCACGGCCTGTTCAATACCGCCCAGCATGTAGAAGTCGCCTTCAGCCATGTGGTCATAGGCGCCGTCCAGAATGCCCTTGAAGCCCTTGATGGTGTCTTCGAGGTTCACGTACTGGCCGGGAGTGCCGGTAAAGGTTTCGGCCACGTGGAAGGGCTGGGACAGGAAGCGCTGGATGCGGCGCGCGCGCGCCACGGTGAGCTTGTCTTCGTCCGACAGTTCGTCCATGCCGAGAATGGCGATGATGTCCTGCAGTTCTTTGTACTTCTGCAGCACCATCTGCACACGCCGGGCCACCGCGTAGTGTTCTTCACCCACCACGTTGGGGTCAAGAATGCGCGAGGTGGAGTCCAGCGGGTCCACGGCGGGGTAGATGCCCAGTTCCGCGATCTGGCGCGAAAGCACGAGCGTGCCGTCCAGGTGCGAGAACGTGGTGGCCGGGGCCGGGTCAGTCAGGTCGTCAGCAGGTACGTAAACGGCCTGCACCGACGTGATGGAACCGGTATTGGTGGACGTGATGCGTTCCTGCAGCGAACCAAGGTCCGTGCCAAGGGTGGGCTGGTAGCCCACGGCCGAAGGCATGCGGCCCAGAAGGGCGGACACTTCGGAACCGGCCTGGGTAAAGCGGAAGATGTTGTCGATGAAGAGGAGCACGTCCTGGTGTTCTTCATCGCGGAAGTATTCCGCGCAGGCCAGAGCGGTAAGGGCCACGCGCGCACGCGCTCCCGGAGGCTCGTTCATCTGCCCGTACACAAGGGTGGCGCGTTCCAGAACGCCCGCATCCTTGAGTTCGTGATAGAGGTCGTTCCCTTCACGGGTGCGTTCGCCCACGCCCGCGAAGACCGAAGAACCGCCGTGCTGCTTGGCGATGTTGTTGATCATCTCCATCAGGATAACGGTCTTGCCCACGCCGGCGCCGCCGAAGAGGCCCATCTTGCCGCCCTTGGGAAAGGGCACAAGCAGGTCCACAACCTTGATGCCGGTTTCCAGCAGTTCGACCTTGGTGTTCTGGTCGGTAAAGGCCGGAGCCGGGCGGTGAATGGGATAGTATTTTTCAGCGTTAATGGGTCCCATTTCGTCCACGGGGCGGCCGATAACGTTGAGAATACGGCCCACGGAGGGCTTGCCCACGGGCACCATGATGGGCTGGCCGGTATCGACCGCGTCCATACCGCGCACCAGACCTTCGGTGGCGTCCATTGCGATGGTGCGGACAACATTGTCGCCCAGGTGCTGTGCCACTTCACAGATCAGTTCCGGGGCGTCGGTGTTGTTCGGGTTTTTGATCTCCAGGGCGGTGAAGATATTCGGCAGGTTGCCGTCGCTGAACTCAACGTCCACGACAGCGCCGATAACCTGGACGATTTTACCGATGTTTTTGCTCATTAGTTGGCTCCTTAACCCTTCAGCGCTTCAGCGCCGCCGACGATGTCGATGAGTTCGCTGGTGATGGAAGCCTGCCGCGTTTTGTTATAGAGCAGGGTCAGCATGTTGGTCATTTCGTTACAGTTACGCGTGGCGTTGTCCATCGCGGTCATGCGGGCCGCATGCTCGCTGGCCGACGTGTCCAGCATGCCACGGTAGATCTGTACCTTGACGTAGCGGGGCAAAAGCTCCGCCAACAGCTTTTCTTCCTGCGGTTCGTATACGTATTCGCAGCGCGGTTCTCCGGCTTCTTCGGCGATTTCCTCAGCCTCAGGCGTTTTGAGGGGCAGAAGGCAGAGGCTGCGCGGGGGCTGCTGCCCCATGGACACAAACTCGCCGTAGATCAGCCACACCTCGTCAAGAGCAAGCGTTTCGTAGCCGTAGATGACTTCTTTGGCTACGGAGTTTGCCAGGGCAAAGTCTATGCTGCCCATGCGGTCAGCGTAGGCCTGTGTGATCTTGTAGCCGCACGACTTCATGGCGTCGCGGCCCTTTTTGCCCATGCAGACAAAGCTTACCTCAAGGCCTTCCGCGGTTTTCTCCCGGGCCAGCTTGAGCGCAGCGGCAATGATATTGCCGTTGAAGCTCCCGCAGAGGCCGCGGTCCGAGGTCACCAGCACAATGGCGCAATGCTTCTTTTCCTCATGCTCGGCCAGCAGGGGGTGGGCTGTGCCCTCCACCTTGCTCGACAGTTCGGCGAGCACGTCGCGGTATTTGGCCGCGTACGGTCTGAAGCGCTCGATGCGGGCCTGGGCGCCGCGCAGTTTCGCCGAGGCCACCATATTCATGGCCTTGGTGATCTGCTTGGTCTTACCGACCCCCACGATCTTCATTTTTACGTCTTTGAGTGAAGGCATGCTTTTCTCCCGGATATTGGGGGCCCCTAGGCCGTCCAGCCCTGCTTGAAGGCGGCAATAGCCTCGGTAAGCGCTTTTTCCACAGCCTCGTCAATGACTTTCTTTTCTTTAATGGCGTCAAGCACGTCTTTCCTGGTGTCGCGCAGGAAGGTCAGCATGGCGGCTTCAAAACGGCGGACGTCTTCCACCGGTACGTCATCCATAAGTCCGCGCGTGGCGGCGTAAATGGAGGCTACCTGTTCATTGGAAGGCATGGGCTGGTACTGGGGCTGCTTGAGCAGTTCCACCAGGCGCGCGCCGCGGTCAAGCTTGGACTTGGTGCCCTTGTCCAGGTCGGAGCCGAACTGGGCGAAGGCCGCCAGTTCGCGATACTGGGCAAGGTCAAGACGCATTGTACCCGCCACCTGCTTCATGGCCTTGATCTGGGCCGCGCCACCCACGCGGGACACGGAAAGGCCCACGTTAATGGCCGGACGCACACCGGCGTTGAAGAGGTTGGGTTCCAGGTACACCTGACCGTCGGTGATGGAGATCACGTTGGTGGGGATGTACGCGGACACGTCGCCAGCCTGGGTTTCAATGATGGGCAGAGCCGTCATGGAGCCAGCACCGAGACTGTCGTTCACCTTGGCCGCACGTTCGAGCAAACGAGAGTGCAGGTAGAACACGTCGCCGGGGAAGGCTTCACGTCCCGGAGGACGACGGAGCAGCAGGGACATCTGGCGATAGGCCACGGCCTGCTTGGAAAGGTCGTCGTAAATGATGAGGGCGTGCTTGCCGTTGTCGCGGTAGAACTCCGCCATGGTGCAGCCCGTGTAGGCTGCAATGTACTGCAGCGGCGCGGGGTCGGACGCGGTAGCCGAAATGATGGTCGTGTACTCCAGAGCGCCGTGGCGACGCAGGGTATCGGCCACCAGAGCCACCGAGGACTTCTTCTGGCCGATGGCCACGTAGAAGCAGTGGATGTCCGTTTCTTTCTGCGCCAGGATGGCGTCGATACACACAGCGGTCTTACCGGTCTGGCGGTCGCCAATGATAAGTTCGCGCTGGCCGCGGCCAATGGGCGTCATGGCGTCGATGGCCTTCAGACCCGTAGGCATGGGCTCATGCACGCTTTTACGCGCGATGATGCCGGGGGCCTTGATTTCCACGGGGCGCACTGCGGCAGCCTCGATGGGGCCAAGGCCGTCGATGGGCTCACCCAGGGGGTTGAGCACACGGCCCATAACGCCGTCGCCGACAGGCACGGAGAAGATCTTGCCGGTACGCTTGACCGGGTCGCCTTCCTTAATGCCCACGTCCGAACCGAGCAGAGCGACACCGACGTTGTCCTCTTCGAGGTTGAGCACCATGCCCATGACGCCGCCGGGAAATTCCAGCAGTTCCATCGACATGGCGTTCTGCACGCCGTAGACGCGGGCGATGCCGTCACCAACATAAAGCACGGTGCCGGTTTCGCTCATTTCTACGCGCTGCTCGTAGTTCTGGATTTGATCCTCAATGATCTTGCTTATCTCTTCCGCTTTGATCTGCATGTGCTATTCACCCCTCTTGAATGTCTCCCGGAGGATACCCAATTGCGCGCGCAGACTTGCGTCCAGCACCCGGTCACCCATTTTGAGCACCATACCCCCTAGTATGTCCTTGTCGACAGCAAAGGTGAGCTCAATGTCGGCGCCGGTTTTCTGTTCCAGCGATTCTTTGAGTTTGGCCTTTTTGTCGGCAGGAAGTTTGACTGCCGTGACGAGTTGGCCACGCACTATGCCCTTGGCTTCGTCGAGCAGTTTGCCATACCAGGCGGAAATTTCGCGCAGAAAGGCGAGCCTTTCCTTGTCTGCCAATAAAAAGCAGAAGCTGCGCATAGTCTGGTCGGCCTTGAGCTTGCCCAGCAGCTTGTCGAGAACTGCCTTTTTTTCCTCCACGCCGATCACGGGACTTTTGAGGGTCAGGTCAAGTCCCGGCGTGGCGACAAGCATTTCACCAAGAGCGGCAAGGCATTCACCCCGCGCACTCAAGGCTTCGTCCCCATCCTTTTTGCCCAACGCAAAGATGGCGTTGGCGTACCTGCGTGCAACCACGGTGTCGATCAATGGAGCACCACCTTTTTAAGGGAGTTGGCGATAAGCTTGTCGTGGGCTTCGGCATTGAGCTTGCTGCTCAAAGCCTTTTCGGCGGCGTCCACGATTTCGTCCGCAATGACGGCGCGCACTTCAGCAAGCACGGTGCGGCCTTCATTTTCAGCGGTCATGCGCGCCTGCTCCACAATTTGCGCCGCCTGACGGTGCGCCTCTTCCACAATGCCCGCTTTCAGGTTTTCGGCCTGTTTGCGGCTTTCGGCCAGAATGGCTTCGCGCTCTTCGTTGAGGCGGGCAATGCGCGACTCAACAGCGGCCAGCTGTTCTTTGGCCCTGGCGCGACGTTCTTCCAGGTTGTCCAGTGCTCCGCCGATGGTCTCGCGGCGATTCTTGAAGAAACGCTTGGCAAGCCCACCAACAAAGTACCAGAGGATGCCCGCGAAGATCACGAAGTTGAGCACGCGCCAGCCGAAGTCGCCCCAGCGCGGCGCCTCATGCCCTTCGGAAGCGAATGCTCCCACAGGTATGAGAACAATCGCGGCAAAGGCTAGAACGAGCGGCAGGATATAACCCGCGTGTTTCCATTTGCTCAAAGCCCACCCCCTCTGTTCGAGAATATGCAATAGCGTAGACTGTGCCTAAAGAAACCGAATCGCCCGGGGGCGTTCGGCAGGTACCGAAAAAGCGCGAAAAACTAGCCCTTGATGAGCTTGGCGGCCAGGCGGGAAGAAAAATCGCTCACCTGATTGCGCAGATCGTCAAGGGTTTTGGCGGCCTGTTCCCGCAGTGATTCGCGGGTTTCGGCAATAATGTCGCGGGCGTTTTTCTGGGCTTCACCCACAAGGGTCTGCTGCTGCTCCAGGCCTGCTGCACGGCCTTCCTCGCGGGTAAGGCCGGCGTCCTGGCGGGCGCGGGTCAGTTCAGCCTCGTAGGCGGTCAGGCGTTCAGCCGCCTGATACTCAAAGGACTCGGCCTCTTCGGCCATGCCGTCCATGATGCCGTTGCGCTTTTTGATGATATCGCGGATGGGTCGGATAAGGAGGATGTTGAGCACATAGATGGCGATCAGAAAGTTTACCAGCTGAAAGGCCATTGTGATGTTAAGGTCCAGCATGCCGCATCCTCCCGAATGATGACGGATTGAAGGAATGAAAAAAACATTAAGCCCTTGCAACATATCTGCTTGGGCATGTTCTGTCAAAGGGTATTGGTGACAAATTTCGCAAGGTCCATAAGATTTTTAAAAAAGTATATATAAAACACTATGTTGAAAAACAGGTAGTTCTGAGCCTTTTTGACTTTTGCGGATATGGGAAATGCTGGAAATCGTGCACCGTAATGGCGGTGGAGCCGACAGAAAACACCCGGAAAGGCGCATTTCACCGTTTGGGCGCATGTCTGCTCATGAAAGAAAACACTTGCGTCAAATGGCAATATAAATCAAACTGATTGGTTGATCAGACAAGTATCCACTGCTCCCGTCGGAACCCTTGTGCCGCCAGCCAGCCAGCGGCCTCTTCCGCCGCGCCATGTGCCGTAAGCGCGTTGAGCACGCAGCAGGCATCGGGACCGGGCAGGGCATCGCGCCCGCGTACGGGAATGCCGCCTACCACGTTGCCGATTTTTTTCGGATCAATATCAATGTATGCCATCGGGCGCACGCCCAGGTCCCACAGGGGTGCGAGCCGTCTGCGGGCCACGCGGCCGCCGCCCACGACCCATACGTAAGGATGAAAAGGGTTGTGCTGTTCAAGGTGGCGAGCCAGCCAGAGTGCGCGCAGCCTGTCACAGGCTGTGGCCGCATAGCGGCGGTCAGCTCTGGTGGCGCGGGTGGGCGCGTCATTCCAGGTGAGCAGTTCCTGCGGCAGTTTTTCCATGCGCGCGCCGTTGTGCAGCCAGCGTAGCCACAGTTCCCAGTCTTCCGCAAAATTTCCGTCTGCGTAGGTTCCCCATTTTTCTACCGCGCTGCGGCGGAACATGACAGAAGGGTGGCAGACCGGCGTGTCCCTGAAGCGTCCCCGGCTGATTTCTGCGTGGGAACGCAGACTGTTCTGCCAGTCCACAAAACAGGCAAACCCGTGCGCAAGGCGGCGGTCGCCGCCAAAGCCCACCAGGCTGGCAGAAAGATCAAGCTCCGGATTGTTCCACAGATGGGCCGTCTGCAGGGCCAGGCGCTCGGGCCGGGCCATATCGTCGGCATCCATGCGGGCGATCAGGCTGCCGCGCGCCGAGGCAAGTCCGGCGTTGAGGGCCGCCGCAATGCCCTCATGTGCCACATGCATAACCCGCAACCGCCCCTGGGAAAGGGGCGAGAGGCCCAGGCGCCGCAGCAGGGCAGGAGTGCCATCGGTGGAGCCGTCGTCAACAACGAGTATTTCAAAGGGTGGCAGGGGAGCGCTCTCCGCCGGGCGCTGCGTAAAAAGGCTGTGCAGGGCGGCTTCAAGGGTGTGGGCGGCGTTGTAGGCGGGCAACAGCACCGTAACCAGCGGCTGCCCGGGGGCGGAGGCATCCGGAAAGAGGCTATGCACCCGTGGCACCTCCGTCCGGAGCGGGGGCTTGTGCGATGTCCTTGCCGCTTTCCGGCACAGTCGGTGCGGCTGGATCGTCCGGCCCGCACAGCAGGGTCAGGGCCTGTGCGCAGATGCGCCCGGGCGAAAGCGCCGCATCAAGCCGGTGGTGGGCGGTCTGTTCATAGAGGGGGAGCCGCTCCTGCAGGACCTGGGCAACTTCTTCCCTGATGTCGGTTCCGGTGAGCGAGGGCCTTTGAGCAGCAAGAGGGTTGCCCGACAGACGGGCGACCAGTGCTTCCGCAGAAGCCGACAGATAGAACACGCACCCCTGCTCACGCATGAAGGCGCGGTTTTGTGCGTCCAGGACCATACCGCCGCCGGTGGCGATAACGGCCCCGGAAGTCTGATGCAGCCCGGCTGTGGCGCGCAGGGCCTCGCTTTCGAGGCGGCGGAAGCCGGGCCAGCCCTCGGCTGCGACTATCTGGGCCACGGTGCGCCCCGTCTGGTGATGGAGAAAATGGTCCGTATCCACAAAGGGCAGGCCAAGCCGCCGGGCCAGGGTGCGCCCTACGGTGGTTTTGCCGCAGGCTCTGGGGCCTACGAGAAAGATGAGCGGCATGAATGTTCCTGGTGGCTGTGCGCCCCGTGGCGCAGTGAGAAAATATCGGACCGCGCGCGGGTCGGTATGCCGGACGGTCACTGGTCGCGGTCCGGGCCAGACGCCCTGTGGCCTTTTCCCGGCTGTTCCCGCACGGCTGTACTGTGCCACAAAAAAACGCGCGCGATATGCCGCGCGCACTGTGCCGGAGGGTCTGCGGCAGGGCTGGGGGGCCGTATCCGGGTTCTGGCGGTGTCCGGGCTGTGTTTTACGTCCCGGCGGGAAGTCCTGCCCGGCAACGGATGCTGCAGCATCAGGTCTCTTGACCAGGGCTGCCCCGTTTTTGCTGCGGGAGCGCCCGTTGCAGGCCGTGTCTGGTAATCCGCCCCTAGTAAACCACGCTGTACGACATGACCTCGGGCCGATGGAAGAAAAACTCTACACGCCGGTTCATGGCGCGGCTTTGCTCGTCAATGCCCGGCTTGAGCGGGCGGGTATCGCCGTAGCTGACAGCGCGCATCCGGGTGGCCTTGATGCCGCGCTGCGCCAGATAGTTGACCATGGCGGCGGCGCGCGCTCCCGACAGTTCCCAGGCAGAGGCGTAGGGCGGAGCCGCTTCGACGGAATCCGCATGGCCGCGGACCACCAGGTACAGATTATATTCTTCCATCAGGCTGAGCACGGACGAAAGCACCTTGTCGCCCTCGGGCAGCAGTTCAACAGTGCCGGGCTTGAACATGATGTCGGAGTTGACCCGCAGTTGTACACCCACGTCATCAGCGCTGATGCCCGAAGCACTCTGCGGAACGGAATCGGCCATGAGCAGCTGCTTGATCTTCTGGGCAATGGCATAGTGGGATTTTTCCACTTCGCTGATCTTGATGTCGCGCGTGTCAATCTTGTCTGTATTCTGGATAAAGGGATTGTTGGAGACGGGGGATGTGGAGCTGGAGTCAAAGTTGCGGTCACCGCTGAAATAGGCGGCAAGGCCCGCCCGTGTTTCGGGTGGAACCATGCTGAGAACCCAGAGCAGAAGAAAGAAGGCCATCATGGCCGTAACAAAGTCGGCGTAAGCGACTTTCCATGCGCCGCCCATAAAGCAGACTCCTCAGGTTTATACCGTGCCCGGTGCGGGCTGCCGGATCGGCCGCGTTGTGCGTTCTGCCCTGCGGCAGGCGCGGCGTTGCCGGTTCGGGGCGGCCTGCCGGAAAAGCTCCGGCACCGGAAGCGCCGCATCCCCTGTGTGACACAAAAGATACACCAGATTGCTGGCGGAAGAAAGGGGCCGTCATACCGCGCCATTGCCCGGCACGGTGCAGGCGCCCGGCTGCGGCCTTGCTGCGCCCGTCTTTATCTTCCGCGCCCTGGTGGTCCCGGATGCCCGGACGGGAAAAGTCGCCCCGCATCTGTTATGCGCCTGTGCCCCGGGATCCGGACGCTCGGAAATGCCTGCGCCACAGAGTGTGCAGGGCGCCCTGCGGTGTAAAGTTCAGCAAGATATGGCAGGCAGCCCGAAGGCCGCGCCGATTGCCTAGCCGCTCTTCAGCTTGTCTTCCATTTCCGCGAAGCTGGGGCGGAAAGGATAGGGGATGGCCCTGCGTCCGTACTCCACGGCAATAAGGGGGGTGGAGCCGCGAATGGCGGCAGCCACGGCCTCTTTGACAGAGTGATAGTAGAAATGCTCTTCGGCCACATAGTTTTCGAGCTTGGAACCCATGGGGCCAAACAGGCCGTAGCAGCAGAGAATACCGAAGAACGTACCCACAAGGGCCGCCCCGATATAGTGCCCGAGCACTTCCGGCGGCTCGTTGATCTTGCCCATGGCAAGCACCACGCCGAGAACGCAGGCCACAATACCCATGCCCGGCAGTGATTCGGCCATGTGTGACACGGCATGCGCAGGCAGGATGCCTTCTTCGCGCATGGTGGTAATGTCGACATCCATAAGACTGTCGATGTCTGCGGGGTCGCCAGTGGTCAGGTAGACCCGCAGGGTATCGCCTATGAAGTTGACAACCTTGGTATCTTTGGAAACATTGGGATATTTGCTGAAAATGGGACTGGATTCGGGTTTTTCCACATCACTTTCAATACTGATGACGCCCTCGCGGTGCATCTTGGAAAAAAGCGCATAGAGCAGGGCCAGTGTTTCCAGGTAGCGCCCTTTGCTTGAACCGGGGTCCGCAAAGAGGTGTTTCAGGCTTTTGAGAATAAGCCCGAAGGTATACTTGGTCTGCGAGCCAAAAAAAGCTCCCAGGCCGCAACCCAGAATAATAATAAATTCCGCAGGCTGGAAAAGGATACCCCATTCACCGTGGGCCAGGGTGTAGCCCGTGAACACCGAACCTGCGACGATGGCCAGACCAATTAATAAATACATAGTGCCGCCTGTAGGCTCAATTCATCCTGTGTCGTTTTTTTACCTGCCGTGCCGGGACGAACCATCGCCCGGAGAACTGCCGCAGGCCGCGTTACAGGCCGGTAGCTCTGCTCAGCGGACATGCCGTGACGGGCCGCAGACAGACCTGCAGCGCCGCAAGATATTCTTGCGCGAGCGGGCCGTAAATGGCCCTCATGATTTCTTAACGCCCGCCTGCTCAAAAGCTTTAGCCTGTCAGGCGGAAAAGGCAAGCCTTGCCGGATGAAAAAGTCGCCGCGCCGCTTCCGGCCTGTATGGCGTCGTCCGCCCGGTGTGCCGGGTCGGAAAGGCCTGTGGCTCCGCTTTTTGCGCGCATTCCCACAAGGGTACTCCAGACCTGCTCCCGCCGCAACACCAAGACAGGTGGCAAGGCATCCGTTTTGCCCGGCTGCGGCAGTGCGCCCCTGGCTGCTTTTCATCCTGCACGGCTCTCCGGCCTGCCGGGATGCAGGGTTTTCGGCTGTCCGCGCCGGAAATCAGCGTCCGAAAAGGCCCCGTATAAGGTCCCCAGCGCCGCGCATGTCGTCCTGTCGCTGCGGGTCTGTGCCGCTTTTTGAGGTTTTGCCCTGCAAGATGGCGGGCAGCTTGCTGGCGGCGTCCAGAGCGAAGCGCGGATCCGCAGAATACGAGATATTGTCGAACGGCCCGCGAATGATCAACGGTATGGTCATGCCCAGTGTCTCCACGTTGACCGTGGCGTCCAGGTGCTGGCGCGGCAGGTTTATGGCTGCGCGTCCCCGTGCATTGAGGCCCTGTGCGCTGGCACTGAACGGATTGACTTCTATTTCGCCGCTCCGCGCTGTGAAGGGCGCGCGTACCAGTTCAAAAGTGTCGGGTACTCGCCCCTGAAGGCCGGGAATGTTCTGGGGCAGGGTTGGTACGGATTCCAGGCGCATCCGGCGGATTTCGAGCAGCCCTTTGCCGGAAAGGCTGTTTTGCAGGGCGGTGACGTCTTTTCCGGCCATGGTCAGGTCTGCCTCAAGCAGGGCCGTACCACTCAGGGGGCGCCCTTTACCAAGGCTTTCCAGCAGGTTGCCCAGATTTACATCCGAGGCCGTGCCTTTGACTGCATAGGCGGGGCTGGCGGTGTCGGCCAGCCGGGCGGCTCCTGTGGCACGCACCTTGCCGCCGCTGCCGAGAATGGCGCTAAGGGCGGTGATGGTGTAGTTGCCCCGCAGGCCTTGTGCCGCCAGTTGTATATCACGGAACTGAAGTTTGTCCTTGTTCAGGCCCGCAAGGGTCAGGCGGATATTGATGTCCGGCATGGGCGTTTTGCCTGCCTCGCCTTTTTCTTTTTTGCTGGCGACGGTGCTTGCGTTTGCGGGTGCTGCGTCTGTTTTGCTGTTTTTTGCTGGGGCTGCAGGCAGGGGCAGGTAATTATCCAGATTGATGGCGCCGACCTGGACATCGGCAGTTATGGACAGAGGCGCGCCCGGCTCAAGGCCCAGGCGGAACTGGCCGCGCAGGGTGATGTCATCCACGCGGGCGTGAATATCTGAAAGATTGAGGCTGTTATTGCCGTAGGCCAGCCGGGCCTTGAGGTTCAGCCCGTCTGTGACGCCCTGCGCCACGGGCTTGAGGTTCAGCCCGGCCATGGCCGCAAGCTTGCGGGGTGAGCCGTCTATTTCGGCATTGCCGGTGAAGGCCGGAGGACTGAACGCGGCCTCGCCCTGAATGCCCAGGCGCGCCTGGGGCGTGGCAAGCCAGCCCTTGTCCACGCGCATCCGCATGCTGTTCAGGTCCAAGCTGCCTTCAATATTGAGTTGCAGGGGACCGGCTTCTCTGGGCAGCGGGCCGGAAAGCGGGTTGAACGTCAGGGATGCCTGGCGCAGGGTGAGCATGGGTGGCGCATAGCGGAGCTTGGCCGACAGGGCCAGGTTGCCCGAGATATGCCCGGGTGTTCCCGGAGCGTCGCCCAGGGCGATGGTAAAGTCGCACCTGGCAGTTGTTTCCTGCTCCGGGCGCAGATTTTCTGCAGAAATATTCAGGTCCCTGATCTTGATGTCCTGCCCCTGCGTATCGGTAATATTCAGAGACCCCTGGCGTATGACCAGACGCTTAAGCTCGACGGGCGGCGCGGCGTCACGGGGCGCGGCGTCCGGTTTTACGCTTTTGGCGGGGCTGGTGTTCTCTCCGGCGCTCCCGTTGTCCGCCGCAGCATTCTTTTCAGCCGCTGCGGCATCTGTCGGCTGTTTGCCGTTTTTTATGACCTGCGCGTTTTGCCGCACAGTGACCGTGGGGTTGTCCAGCCGGACCTCGCGCAGGACCACATTGCCGGACAGCAGCGGCATGAATTCAAGTTCGGCCATGCCGCCCTTGACGGAAACGGCAAGACTGTCGTCCTGCTCCGCCTGTCCCCACCGGGCCTGCCCAAAACTGACGCCGGGAGGAAAAAAGGATATTTTCGGCGAACTTTCAAACACAAGGGGCTTGCCTGTGGCCCCGGCCGTGGCGTCGGCGATCTGCCGGATCACGAAGTCCGTGTCCATCCGGCCGAGCATGACGGCCAGAACAGCAACGGCTGCCAGCACGATACCCATTGTCCAGAGCAGAAAGCGTTTCATAATTTATTATCTCCAGAGTATTCCGGTCCGCCGTGCATGCCCGCTGTTGCCGCTCATGCCGTTCCGCGCCGCCTCACAGGGGCCGGGGGCGTGGCCGCTCCTGTTTTTCTTCCTGTCTTTATACGAAATGGGCAGCCTCTGTGCAAGTTCGTTCCCGGCAGGGCTGTGCGGCCGTGCCGTATCTTGCCCGGATCGCCTCTTGGGCGTATGAAGGGGCATGTCTTTTTTGCGCTCTCCACATATGGCCGGGCCTGCGCCGTCCGGCACACCGCCAGCCGTGCGTTCCGTCGCGGGGCCGGATGATCTGCCCCCGGCCCTCATGCTGCAGGGAACCTGCTCCAACGCGGGTAAAAGCCTGCTCACGGCGGCTCTGTGCCGTCTTCTGGCCCGCCGTGGCCTCAGGGTCGTGCCTTTCAAGGCGCAGAACATGGCCCTCAATTCTTTTGTCACCCACGACGGCAAGGAGATGGGGCGCGCCCAGGCGCTCCAGGCCGCCGCCTGCGGCCTGCCCGCAGATGTGCGCATGAACCCGGTGCTGCTCAAGCCCACGTCCCACACCGGGTCGCAGGTCATTGTGCTGGGCGAGCCTGTGGGGCAGATGCGTGTGGGGGCCTACCTGCGCTATAAACCGGAGGCCTGGAAGGCCGTACGCCGTGCCTACCGCAGCCTTGCGTCCGGAGCTGATGTGGTGGTGCTCGAGGGCGCGGGCAGCCCGGCGGAGATAAATCTCAAGGCCCATGATATCGTCAACATGCGTATGGCCCGTTACGCGCGCGCGCATGTGGCCCTTGTGGCGGATATTGACAGGGGCGGCGCTTTTGCGGCCCTGGCGGGAACCATGACCTTGCTGACCCGGGCGGAAAGGGCGCGGGTGGCGGGATTTATTCTCAACAAGTTTCGTGGTGACCCGGGCCTACTGGATCCGGCCCTGCACATGCTCACCCGGCGCACGGGCAAGCCCTTCTGGGGCGTCGTGCCCATGCTGGAAAATCTGCGCCTGCCCGAAGAGGATTCCGTCAGCTTCAAGCTGGGGATCACTCCCGGCCTGGATATGGCGGGTATGAAGGGCATGGACGGTGGGGCCGCCGCGGCTGGCGGCGTACTGGATGTGCTTGTGCCGGACCTGCCGCACATCAGTAACGCCACGGACCTTGACGCCCTGCGCCAGGAGCATGGCCTGCGGGTGCGCATCGTGCGCCGGGCCGAAGACTGGGGGCAGCCCCATGCCGTAATCCTGCCGGGCAGTCGCAACACGGCAGCAGACCTGCGTTTTTTGCGGGCAACGGGGCTGGCGGACGCCATAGTTCTTTTCGCCCGTACCGCCATGGAGCGGCAGCGCGGGGTTCTGGCCGGCATATGCGGGGGACTGCAGATGCTCGGCCGGGTCATAGCCGACCCCCTTGGCCTTGAAGAGGGCGGTCAGGAGCCGGGTCTTGACCTGCTGCCGCTGGCAACCCGGCTGGAAGCAGCAAAGCAGTTGCTCCGCGTCAGCGGACGGGCCTGCCGATGCCTGACCGCGGTCCTGCCGAAGGGAGAAATACCCGGCGAAACCGGGGCGCTGCTTCCCGCCCAGGAAGTGGCCGGGTATGAGATACACCACGGCCGTACCCTGCCCCTTGCCGGACAGGAGGCGGACGCTGGCGGCCCCGGCCTGCGTGTGGTTATGGCCGATACGGCGGGCCGACCTCTGGGCTGGGGGCTGTGCGACGCTGCGGGGCGGGCGCGGGTGTGGGGCAGTTACATGCACGGGCTTTTTGATGCGGATGCCTTCAGGCACGCATTTCTGGCGGCGCTCCGGCAGGACGCCGGTCTGGCCCCCCTTGCCGGAGCGTCCTATGGTCTTGGGCCGGAACTGGACCGCCTGGCCGACACTGTGGAAGCGTCCCTGGACATGCAGGCCATTTACGGCCTGCTTGGCCTGTGTTAGGGTTCATTCTCAAGTAATCGCCTGCTGCAAAAAGTCCTTTCCTTCCGACGCAGCACAAGCAATCAAGGCGGCCGCCCTGCGTATATGGCCCGGCACAGAGCGGACGTTACGCCCCGTCCGGCGGAAAAGTGTTTTTGAGCGTCAACATTTACTACAGCCCCGGCCGCTCTGTTCGGAAATGTTTCCGGGCGCCGCACGCCGGAACAGGCCGTCTGCTCCTCACCATTCTGGAACCGCACTGCCGTCGCGTCCGCAATCTGCCCTGCGGGACCGCCCGGATACGGGAACACAAGGCATGAGTATAAGAGCGCTTATAAAAACTTCCAACATGGCGCAACTGTGCCTGGTCCTTCTGCTCAGCCTGTGCACGGGCTGGCTTGGCCGCAGTCTGTACGAGATCAACGGCCTCCTGCATAATTACCATCATCTTGAAAGCCTGCTGGCGGAAATAGGCGGCATTTCGCGCGAGAATTATCGAGCGGCCCTTGATTACATCAGCACCGGCGATACTTTTCATCTAGAACGCTGGCGGCATCTGCTGCGCATGGAGCGGGGCGAGGCCCCCCGCCCGTCAACGGCCCAGATTGCGCCCGGTGAGCGCCGCTCGTTGACCTCGCTGGTCGACGGGCTGGAAACGACCGGTCCCGTACGCGCCCAGGTGCAGTCTATTGTGGCCCAGCTTGTCCTGCTGGAATCAATGACGGAAGCCGCTGTGCGCAATGCCCTTAAAAGCGGGCCGGAGGCGAGCGTGGCGCAGGCCCGGCAAGACAGGCAAGCGGCCCTGCTTTGGGTACACGACAACGGCCTGGCCCGTATTCCGGACTCCATAGCTGAAGCTGCGCGCAGGCTGGGCGACAAACAGCGCGCCGAATTTTTGGCCCGCCTTGGCGAACGCGAGGCCCCGCTGCGCTGGACGCTTGTGGCCGCCCTGGCGGGGCTGGCGCTGCTCGGCAGCAGTGTGCTGGGCAATGCCTATATTTTCCAGAGCCGCATAGCCAATCCCCTGGACCGGGTAAGCAGGTATGCCGAAAGCGTCGCCGCCGGACTGGATCCGCTGCCGCTGCACCTGCGGCACAGGGATGAACTGGCGGTCATGTTCGCCTCGTTGCAGCGCATGAAGGGAACGCTCTATTCGCGTATCCGTGAGCTCAGAGAGGCGGAACAGCGCGCACGCAGAAGCCGCCAGCAGGCGGTGCTGGCCCGGTCGCAGGCGCTTACCTCGCTGGAGCTGGCCCAGAGGGCCTCACATGTGCAGGATGATTTTCTGCGGCGTATCAGTCATGAAATACGTACGCCGCTCAACGCCATTATAGGCATGAGCTACCTGAGCCTGCAGACGGATCTTAATGGGGTGCAGCGGGATTACCTGGCGCAGATCAACAAATCCGGCAGTGTATTGCTGGATATGGTGAACCGCATCCTGGATTTTTCCAGCGCCAGTGAAGGTTCCATCCGTACGGAGCGAAAGGTTTTTGCCGTTGCAGACCTTATGGACCTGCTGCGGCAGAGCGTGGCGGGGCTGGCCCTTGAAAAGCGCCTGCGCCTCAATTTTGTGCTTGATCCCTCCATCCCGGCTGTGGTGGCGGGCGACGAGCGTCACCTGGAGGAAGTGCTGCGCATTCTGCTGGACAATGCCGTCAAGTATACGGCCAGCGGCAGTGTGGATTTTCGTATCCTGCCTTCGGGTGAGCCGCCCATGCGCAAGGGGGCCATACGACTGCTCTTTGTGGTTTCGGATACCGGGCCGGGCCTGGGCGAGGAGCAGTGGAAAAAACTTTTTGAGCCGTTTACCCTTGGCGACGAATCCATGACACGCTCTTTCAGCGGTCTGGGGCTGGGGCTTGCCCTGGCGCGGCAGCTGGTCAGCCTTATGGGTGGCGAACTGAAAGTGGGCAGCGTGCCGGGGCAGGGCAGCCGTTTTTCTTTTTCTGTGGATATGGAGCAGCCGGACGCTTCCGGCGGGTGTGAAGACGCGGAGCAGCCAGCAGATGGGGCAGCAGGGAATAGATCCTCCATCCGGTCTGGCCCGCCCGATGTGTCCGGCGTGTCCGGTTTACCGGAGACGCCCAGCCTGACAGGGCCGGCATACCCGGCTGCCTTGCCCCATATGCCAGTTCTGCCCGGCCCGGCTGGCATGGCCGGACCGCAAGCCGAAGCGCCGGCCGGCGACAGTGTGGGGGCGCCTTCCACGGCTTTTGCCGTGCTGGTGGTGGAAGACAACGAGATAAACGCGCAGATTGCGCGTGAGCTGCTTGAGCAGGCCGGGCTTGAGGTTCTGCTGGCCGCCAACGGGCAGGAGGCGCTGGATTTGCTGGACAATCCCGTACATCCGCCGCTGGGCCTTGTGCTTATGGATGTGCAGATGCCGGTTATGGATGGCCTTGAGGCCACGCGGCGCATCCGGGCCATGGGTATCAGCCCTGTTGACCTGCCGGTGGTCGCCATGACCGCCCACACAGATATGGCCTCGCGTATGGACGGCAAGGATGTGGGCATGAATGACTATCTTACCAAGCCCGTGAATCCTGAAACGCTATACGCCACACTGGAAAAATGGCTTGTGGGCGGTCTTGGGCGCAACCCTGTCAAGCAGGCTCACGAGGACGGCGGCGCAGCGGAACTGCCCGAAAACGGCAGCCAGGGCGCATGCGCACCTGCGGGCAGGGGCATGGTCGCCCCTGCTACGGCGGCTTTACCTGATGCGGCACAGGCCGTTTCCATTATCAATGTGGAATCCGGTCTTGCTACTGTGGGCGATAACAGGAAGCTGTATTTTGAGCTTCTTCAGCGTTTCGTTGACCACTATGGCGACAGTCCCGCCCGTCTGCGCAAAATGCTTGAGAGCGGCAACCTTAAGGGGGCCGCGCGTATGGCGCATACGGTCAAAGGGGTAGCCGCCAACCTGGGCGTGGAGCGTATCTGCGAACTTACCCGCACGATGGAAGAGTTTTTGCCCCACAACCTGCCGGAGCACGCTGTGCTGGAGGCTTTTGAGGTAGAAATGGGGCGGGTGCTCGACTATGTGCGGAGCATGGGGCGGCATACCTGCCGTACGGCCAGCGGTTCCGGGCAACTGGCAGAGGAACACCGCGCGGCCTTGCTGGCCTTTCTGGAGGATCTGCCCCGCCGCATGGAAACGGATTGGGGCGCGATGGAAAGCGCGATGGAAAATTTTTCTTTGCTGGCCGACGGCACCCCCCACGCCGAAGGAGTGGCCGCCATATTGACGGCAGTCAAGGATTTTGACATGGGCGGAGCGGGGTGTCTTGCCGACAACCTGCGCGACAGCCTGTTGCGAGAATCCGCCACGAAGGCGTAATACAGCTTCATCCGCCGCCCGGCGGGTGCGGCTGAAACCTGCGCCGCCTGCCGTGAATGCGCCCTTTTGTCTGCGCCCTTTTGTCCGGCGCGGCATTGCCGATAAGGATAGCAGGTTGTTTATCCGCCACTGTATGGAGGTAAGATCATGAGCACTGCCACACCGGAAGCCGTCCTTCTTGAGCACCCGGGTGAAGACGAACACGAGGGTGACAGGCTGCAGCTTGTCACGTTTCGTATTGCCGAAGAAGAATTCGGGGTGGATATACTTTCCGTTCAGGAAATTATCCGGCCCATGCAGATAACTATGGTTCCGCACGCGGCGCGCTTTATCGAGGGCGTCATCAACCTGCGCGGCAAGGTTATTCCTGTGGTCAACATGCGTACCCGCTTCAACATGCCCCTGATGGAGCGCAATGCCGAAACACGCATTGTGGTGATGGAGTTCAATCAGAAAATCGTGGGTTTTCTGGTTGACGGCGTCTCGGAAGTGCTGCGCATTCCCGCCTCCACGGTGGAACCTGCGCCGCCTGTTGTGTGCGGCATCGGCTCGGAGTATATTCGGGGGGTGGGCAAGCTCGATGACCGTCTGCTCATTCTGCTTGACCTCGACACATTATTGAGCGACATGAACGCCGAAGCCGGCTAGGGCGCTTTACGCCAAGAATCCTCTGTCTTCCGCACCGGTTGCGGCAGAACCGCCTGAAAACGTATGTGTCTGCATACGTCCCCGCAGGGTGGCTCTGTTGTGCCCCGCGGCGAGGTGGGGGGGTATGCCCCGTGAATGAGCCCGGGGCATCCGGCCAAGAGAACGGCGTAGTTTTGGAGGGCATGTTTTGCAACGTGTCTGAAGCGCATCCTGTGGCGTTTGCCTGCACAGATATGCTGCGCCTACGCTTCCGTGGTGAACGCCTGCCCGCGCAGTCGTCGAAGCAGTGGCTAAGGTAATATTGTTCTGAAGTATGTGCATGCTCCGCAGGATGTGTTACGAAAATTCCTGTTGGTGAGCATATGCGGGCAAGGTGTGTCTGCCGTCAGGCCAAATGCGGCAACAACCGTGTCTTGCAGGTGGTCTGTATCTGGAAGCCTGCCCGCGCAGGTTCTGTAAAAAATTGTCTTTCGCCCTGTTTGAAACCGGCACCGCAGCGCGTCCGGCTTACAGGCACATTGCGCCGTGCCTCATGCCTTCTGGCTGTCAGGCCCGGCCGGGCCAATGCCCGTGCAGCAGGAGGCTGTCATGTCCATGCGTCTTTCCCGTTCCATAGTGGGTGAAGCGGAAGCCCGTGCAGTGAGCCGTGTTCTTCTGGAAGACGGCTATCTCGGCATGGGCAATGAGGTGCGCCTTTTTGAAGAAGAAGTGGCGCAGTATCTTGGTGTGCGGCCTGATCAGGTCATCACCGTCAACACGGGCACAGCCGCCCTGCATCTGGCCGTGGACGCCGCGGCGGCCCTGAGTCGTGTACCCGGCAAACCCGAGGTGCTGGTTCCCTCGTTGACATTTGTGGCTTCTTTTCAGGCCATCACTGCGGCGGGCTGTGTACCTGTAGCCTGCGACGTATTGGCCGAGACAGGTACGCTTGACCTGGCCGATGCGGAAAAGCGGCTTACCCCCAATACCGTTGCGGTCATGTTTGTGGACTATGCCAGCAATCCCTGGCATCTGGACGAAGTGTACGATTTTGCCCGGCGCAAAGGGCTGCGCGTGATTGAAGATGCGGCCCATGCCTTTGGTTGCAAGCATCACGGGCGCAAGATCGGCAGCTTCGGCGATATGGTCTGCTTCAGCTTTGACGGCATCAAGAATATAACCTGCGGCGAAGGTGGCTGTCTCGTGGCTTTTGAGGCCGAAGCGGCGCACCTTGCCTCGGATGCCCGCCTGCTTTCGGTAGAAAATGACGCCCAGAAACGTTTTGCCGGAGCACGCTCCTGGGATCCGGACGTGAAAAGGCAGGGCTGGCGCTACCACATGAGCAATATCATGGCCGCCATCGGGCGTGTGCAGCTCTCGCGTCTGGAGGCGGAGTTTATTCCCGCACGGCGCGCGCTGGCGGCCCGCTACGCCGAAAAGCTGGCCTCCGTGCCGGGCGTGGCCCTGCTGCATACCGATCCGCAGGATTTTATCGTGCCGCATATAATGCCCGTGCGCATCCTGCATGGGCGCAAGGACGAGGTAAAAGACGCCCTGGCGGCCAGGAACCTGCCAACGGGCGTACACTATAAACCCAATCATCTGCTGAGCTGCTTCAGCACCGGGCAAAGCCTGCCCGTTACCGAACAGCTCTATGCCGAACTGGTGACCCTGCCCATGCATCCCGGCCTGACCACTGAAGATGTGGACGCCATATGCGAGGGCGTGGCCCAGGCGCTTGCGCGTTGAGCGGGCTGAAGCCCGCACTGTCCTGAAGGAGGCTGTCTTGTCGTCCCGTCCTGTTCCTTTGCTCGCGCTGGTGGTTCCTTGCTATAACGAGGAAGAAACCTTGCCGGATACTCTGGCTGCCCTGGCGGCACTGCTTGAAAAGCTCAAGGCCGCCGGGCGCATCCGAAGCGACAGCTATGCACTGTATGTGGATGACGGCAGCCGGGATACCACCTGGGAACTGCTCGAGGCGCGGCATGCTGTGGATCCTTTTTGCCGTGCCGTCAGTTTTGCGGCCAATGCCGGGCATCAGAACGCCCTGTGGGCGGGTATGGATATGGCCCGGCAATGGGGGGTAGACTGCATAATCAGTCTGGATGCCGACCTGCAGGACGATATATCTGTTGTGCCGGAAATGCTGGACCTCTATGCCCGGGGTTGTGACATTGTGTACGGCGTGCGCAATGACCGCCGCACGGACACAGCTTTCAAGCGCCGGACGGCAGCCATGTTTTACGGGATGATGCGCTGGCTGAAGGTCCCCCTGGTTCCCCATCACGCGGACTACCGCCTGGTGGCCCGCGCTGTACTCGACGTACTGCCGGGCATCAAGGAGCAGAAGCTTTTTCTGCGCGGCCTTTTCCCCTCCATGGGCTTCCGCAGCGGCTCGGTCTATTACGCGCGGCTCTCACGTCGGGCCGGGGAGACCAAGTATCCTTTCTGGAAGATGCTCTCCTTCGCCTGGCAGGGTATTACCTCATGCAGTGCGGCCCCCTTGCGGCTGGCCGGGATCATGAGTTTTCTGTGCATGCTGGCTGCCGTAGGGTACAGCCTTGTTTCCCTGTACAAGTATATGGCCGGAGAGACCATACAGGGCTGGACATCCATGATTATCGTTGTGCTCATGCTTGGTTCTGTGCAGTTGTTCTGCCTGGCCGTCATGGGTGAGTATCTTGCCAAGATTTTTACCGAGGTTCGCAGAAAACCACGCTATATTGTGGAAAAAGTGTTGTGAGCAAAGGCTTGCGCCCGCCTGTTCCGGCGGATCTTGCCGCCTTTGTACGGGCATTGCTGGCCCGCCGCTGGGTGCGTTTCGGCATGGTGGGCGGCGCCGCAACCCTGACGTATGCCCTTTTGGGGCTGTTTTTTGTCAGTATTCCGGGGATTCCTGTTCTGGCAGGCAATGCGCTGGCCTACGCCCTGAGCTTTGCCGTATCATACCTTGGGCAGTGCCTCTGGACGTTTCGTGCGGGCGGCACGGGCAGCGGACTTTCGCATCGGGGCATGCTGCCGCGCTTTGCTGCGACCCAGACCCTCGGTCTTGGGCTGAATTCCGCCATTATCTGGGTGCTCATGCGCTTTGGGCTGGGCTACGAACTAGCCATGCCCGCTGCGGTACTGCTTGTGCCTGTCTTGGTCTATTTTCTGTGTAAATACTGGGTGTTCCGGCAGCGGCCCCCCATGGCAGCATCCGTGTCGTCGCGCGGGCCGACGCCGCCCGCTCAGCTCCCAAACAGTGAGGAAAAGCCATGAGCGCTCCCGTTGTTTCCGTTATCATGAACTGTCTGAACAGTTCGCGCGACCTGCGCGAAGCTATGGACAGCGTCATGGCCCAGACATTTACGGACTTCGAGATAGTGTTCTGGGACAACGGTTCCACAGACGAAAGCCCGGCCATCGCCCGGAGTTACGGCGAAAAAGTACGCTATTTCAGGGGGGAAACCACGGTTCCCCTGGGAGCGGCGCGCAATCTGGCTCTGGCGCAGGCCAGGGGCCGGTACATCGCTTTTCTGGATTGTGATGACCTCTGGCGCCCGCGCAAGCTGGAGCTTCAGACAGCCCTGCTTGAAGCCGATGACCGCGTGGGGCTGGTCAGCACCGATACGGAGATTTTTGACGGCAGGCGTGTGCTCAAGCGTGTTTTTGGCGAAGCGCGGCCCGAGCGGGGGATGGTTTTTGCAGCCTTGATGGAACGGCAGTGGATATCCATGTCCTCCGCTGTGGTCAGGGCGGAGGCCCTTGCCGGGCTTTCTGCGGAAGGGACGGCTACAGGGCTGGGCAGCAATGGCGGCTGGTTTGACGAGAGCCTCAATGTCTGCGAAGAGGCCGATGTTTTTTATCGCATCGCCCACGACTGGAGGCTGGACCATGTGGACGAGGCCCTTACTGTCTGGCGCGTACACGGAACCAATACGACGTTCCGCAAGTTCGGGCAGTTCGCTGACGAAACCCTGCGCATACTGGAAAAGCACCGCAGGCTTTACCCGGGCTATGACCGGGAACACGCAGATCTTGTGCTGCTGCTTACACGGCGGGCCGCTTTCCAGAAAGGGGTGGCCTTGTGGCGTGAAGGAAAAAATGCCGAAGCCCGCAAGGCCGTGGCTCCGTGGAAAAACAGCGGTAGAAAATATAAAGTATTCTGGTTTGCCAGCTATCTGCCGGGTTCGTTCTTTGATCTTGCCGCGCGCCTGTATTTTGCGCTGCCTGGGGCTTTTCGCCGCTAGAGGCAACATTTTTTACTTATACATCTCCCAACTTTCAAAAAAGCATTGTTTTTTACTCGGGAAACAGTTATCCGTCCAAGAGCTATTCTTGGGGACAGTCGGGTCCGCAGCGCGTGTGGGGTGCACAATCGCTTGCGGGGCCGTGTCTCCATACAAACCATAGCGCAAGGGAGCAGTTGTTATGGCATGGACGCAAGTTTACGATCCGATGGGCGGAGCCGTATGGTCCGCACTGGTAGCGGGGATTCCGCTCATCAGTCTTTTTTACATGCTGGCTGTACGCCGCGCCAAAGGACATTACGCCGCGGCTCTGGCCGTGGGCCTGTCTTTTGTTCTCGCCCTCTTTGTGTGGGGCATGCCTGTGGGCACGGCCTTCAGCGCGTTGACCTACGGGGCAGCCTTTGGCCTCTTTCCGATTATCTGGATCGTGGTCACGGCGGTCTGGGTGTACAACATGACCGTGGAATCGGGCGAATTTGAGTACATCAAGGAATCGCTCGCCCGCCTGACAGACGACCGCCGTCTGCAGGCCATCTTTATCGCCTTTGCTTTCGGTTCGTTCATTGAAGGCACGGCCGGCTTCGGTACGCCCGTGGCCATCACCGCGGCAATGCTGGTGGGCTTGGGCTTCAAGCCCCTGTACGCCGCCGGTATCTGCCTTATCGCCAACACCGCTCCCGTGGCCTTCGGCGCCATCGGCATTCCGATCATCGTGGGCGCTCAGGTTTCCGGCCTGAACGAAATGACCGTGAGCCAGATTGTGGGTCGCCAGCTGCCCTTCCTGTCCATCATAGTGCCTCTATGGCTGTGCTGCGTCATGTGCGGCTTCCGCCGTTCGCTGGAAGTGCTGCCCGCCATCATCGTGGCCGGTGTGGCTTTTGCCGGTTCGCAGTTCCTGTTCTCCAACTTCCACGGCCCGACCCTGCCCGACATCATGTCGGCCCTGGTCACCATCATCGCCATGGTGCTGCTGCTGCGCGTGTGGAAGCCTGCCCGCGTCTGGCGCTTTGAAGGCGAAAAGGAAAGCAAGATCGAAGGATCTGCGCCGCCCTTCAGTGTGGTGTTCCGCGCATGGCTGCCCTACATCATTCTGGCTGTGATGGTCTTCCTGTGGGGCCTGCCGCAGTTCAAGAACATGCTGAACGCCATTCCCGGCGCCATCATGAAGTTTTCCTGGCCCGGCCTGGACGGCATGGTTGAAAAGACCGCCCCCATCGTGGCCCAGAACACCAACTACGCGGCCGTGTTTACGTTCAACTGGCTGTCTGCCGGCGGCACCGCCATCCTGCTGGCCGGTTTCATTGCCGTGCCCTTCATGCCCGGCTACTCTTTCAGCAAGGCTGTAAACTGCTTCTTCCGCACCATTTACCAGCTGCGCTTCCCCATCCTGACCATCGCCATGATTCTTGGCCTGGCCTATCTCATGAACTACTCGGGCATGAGTTCCACAATGGGTATTGCCTTTACCCTGACCGGCTCGCTGTTCCCGCTGTTCTCGCCCATTCTGGGCTGGCTCGGCGTGTTTCTGACCGGTTCGGATACGTCCTCCAACGCCCTGTTCTGCGGTATGCAGCGCTCCACCGCTGAAGTGGTGGGCATGGACCCGAACCTGGCCGTGGCCGCCAACTCCTCCGGTGGTGTGACCGGTAAGATGATTTCGCCCCAGTCCATCAGCGTGGCCACAGCTGCCACCAACCTGGTGGGCCATGAAGGCGACCTCTTCCGCTTCACTCTGGGTCACAGTATTGCAATGACCCTCTTTATCTGCGCGCTGACCTATCTGCAGGCCGGCGTGCTGCACTGGATGCTGCCCTCCTAGGGTTTTGTTTCCCTGCCGCCGCCTGTCGGACAGGCGGCGGCAGGGGCTGGCTACACCCCGCAAGATGATCACCAGGGCGGACCTGACCGGCACGACCGCGAAGGTTTCTGGCAGAAAACTGCGGTAATCGACCTTGCGGCACTGGCGAAACTTTGGTCAGCCAGAGCAGTGCAACCCCTACGCGTTTTTCCAGGCGGTATCTTTGTAACCGCAGGGTAAAGCAAAACAGTTTTTGCGGCGAATACAGCCAGATCTGATCCGGCTATAGCAACGCTGTATAGAGTTTACTTGGTACAGCGCGATTGCACCGTGTACACCTTTGAACAATAGCTCTTGCTACGTGAGCAGCGCGCCGCTTGTGGTGACTGAAAAACCGCTACCGGGCAGCTTCGATCATTTATTTGGTTGAGTGAATAAAGAGCAGGGTGTACATAGATTTTTTAGAGTTATGAGAAACCCGAGCTAACAAAGGAGTGGGCATGTCTGTTGGAATGTTGGCCTTACTGGCGGTTATTCCGATTCTTGTGGCACTGGTCCTGATGGTGGGGCTGCGCTGGCCCGCCACGCGGGCCATGCCGCTTGCGTGGCTTGTTTGTGCCGTCAGTGGCGTGATCGGCTGGAAACTGGACCTGTTGTACCTTGCGGCCCTCTCGCTGCAGGGCGTGGTTGTGGCAGTTGGTGTTCTGATTATTGTTTTTGGTGCCATTCTCATCCTGTATACTCTGGAAGAGAGCGGCGGCATGGAAACCATTCAGCACGGCATGCAGGGCGTCAGCCGGGACCGGCGTATCCAGGCCATCATCATCGGCTTCATGTTCGCGGCCTTTATTGAAGGCGCGGCCGGTTTCGGCACGCCTGCGGCCCTGGCAGCCCCGCTTTTGCTGGCCCTTGGCTTTCCGGCCATGGCTGCCGCCGTTATCTGCCTTGTGTTCAACTCTGTGCCTGTAACCTTCGGCGCTGTGGGAACCCCCGTTATTGTGGGCTTCGGTTTTTTGAAGGGTAATATTGCCGAGGCGGTCGCCGCCAATCCCGCTCTGCCCTTCAACAGTTATGACGCCTTTTGCAAGGCCGTGGGCGAATGGGCTACCATCATGCACGCGCCCATGGCTATTATCCTCACCATCTTTATGCTGGGCTTCCTGACGCGCTTTTTCGGTCCTGAAAAGTCCTGGGCCGCGGGCTTCCGCGCCTGGAAATACTGCGTGTTCGCCGCTGTGTGCTTTCTTGTGCCGTACCTTTTGTGTGCCTGGCTGCTCGGACCGGAATTTCCCGCCATGCTGGGCGGCCTTTTGGGCCTTGGTGTTGTGGTGTGGGGAACCAAGAAAGGTTTTTGCGTACCCAAGGACGTGTGGGAATTCGCCCCTTCCAGCCAGTGGGACAAAGCCTGGACAGGCACAGTGCCCGCCAGCACCAAGACCGAGTTTCACGCCAGCATGAGCCAGCTGCGCGCGTGGCTGCCGTATGTGATCATCTGCCTGCTGCTGGTTATCTCGCGCATTCCCTCCTTGGGGCTCAAGGGCTGGTTGACCAGCCAGAAGATCAGCTTCAACAGCATTCTGGGTTTCAGCGGGGTCAATGCCAGCATTGATTACCTGTACCTGCCCGGAACATTCTTTATCGTGGTGTCGCTGCTGACCATCATGTTGCATAAAATGCCCGGCCAGGCTGTTTCCCGTGCTTGGAAGGAAAGCTTCCGCAAGATGAAGTCGCCGACCATTGCCCTGGTCTTCGCTGTGGCTATGGTGTCCATCTTCCGCGGTTCGGCTACCAACCCTGCCGAAGTTCCCTCCATGCCTCTTGCCCTGGCTGAAGCTGTGGGTGCTTTTGCCGGTTCGGTATGGCCCATGCTTGCGGCTTTTGTGGGCGGCCTGGGAGCCTTTATCACCGGTTCCAATACGGTTTCTGACCTTATGTTTGCTGAATTCCAGTGGAACATGGCCGGAACCCTGGAACTGCCGCGCCAGATCATCGTGGCTGCGCAGGCCGTGGGCGGCGCTATGGGCAACATGATCTGCGTGCATAATATCGTTGCCGCCTGCGCCGTTGTGGGGCTTTCCGGCCGTGAAGGCGAAGTGCTTCGCCGCACGTTCTGGCCCTTCCTGCTGTACGGTCTTGTGGTGGGCATCATCTGCTGGGTGCTGGTGGTCGTCAACCCCACGGTATTCTAAGGTATTCAAGCGGTTATTTTATAATCTACTGTTCCGGGACGGCGGCCCAGGCGCCCTCGTCCCGGAACGCGCCGACCCCGCCTTGCATTGGCATCGCTTTGCGATGGTGGGCAGACGTTGACGCGAAAGCATGCGTGCAGCCTGTCTGCACGGTGCAAGGCAGAAGCGAGCGCCCTGCAAGCTTTGGGAATACATAATTGACCCGTTTCAGATCAGGTCTGTACCAAAAGTACTGTGCCTTTGCTGAAACGGGTCAATTTTTTGATGGGAAGCAGGAACGGCTTTTCTGGATGCTGCAGCTCGCAAGAGTGGATTTGAGGCAGATGCCTTCAACGCTGCATTGCGGCAAGGCGTGTCAGGCGTGGCAAGGGGTGGGGAAGGATCTGTACTCCGGCTGCCGGAATGCGGCAGCCGGAGTTTTGGATCGGATGGGCCCTGTTTCTATGGTCTTTTGTTCCGGTTCAAAGCGCGGTTTCCGGCATATGTGGACCGCCGAGCAGCATTTCCAGCACGGCATCGGCCAGCAGGGCCGCCGCCTCTGTTACGCGGGGTGCCAGCGGCGGAGCCATGAGAATATCTGTAGTAAAGTCACCCACCAGCACGAGGTTGCCGAGCCTGCGTCGCCCCATGGGAGCACCGCCGAAGCCCCCCATGCCGGAGGCGCTGGCGACCCGGTGCCCGGCCAGCAGGGCGCTTTCAACAAAAAGGCTTTTGTCTTCAGGATTGTCCAGGGCCTCCACCCATATGGGGCAGAGAGGCAGCAGGCCCGGCAGGCTGGCGCTGGTAATGCGCATTTTGCGGGAGTCCACCATCATCCGGGGGTTCAGCTCCAGCAATATTTCATGCAGGGCGTCCACCTTGCAGCGGCCCACATGGCGCGGCCAGTACTGCTGCCGGTTCAGGTTGGAAGCGTCCACCACGTCATCATCCACCAGAGTCAGGTGCTCCACGCCGCTGCGGGTCAGCATAAGGGCCGCATTGGAACCGAGACCGCCCGCACCGGCGATGCCAATGCGGGCCTGCTGCAAGATCGCCAGCTGCTCCGGGGCCATATAGCGGCCAAGCCCCTGGCACAGGGGATTTGTTACGGATGCTCTTTCTTTCATGTCATGCCCATGCGCCCACGGGGTCTTCCCAATCCTTGAGCACGGGCTGGTAACCCATGCCTGCGAGGGCCGAGACCATCTGCTCCAGGCTGCGGCCGTCGGTGATTTCAAACTGGCCGGGATTATGGGCGTCTTCTGTGACACGCCCACCCACGGCAGTGGACACGCCCGCAGATACCCGCGTTACACCCAGCGGTAGCAGGTGATCACGCATAAAGGCGCTTTCGCGGCTGGAGCAGGTGATGCCAGCCCTTGGCAGAAAACAGCGCAGCGCTGTTACGTATTGTACGAGGTGGCGGTCATCCAGGGCATGCGGCACGTCAAAGCTGCCCTCATGGGGGCAGATGCGCGGTATGGACACGCTTACGTCCATGCCTGGGTAGCGCCGTTGCAGCCACCATGCGTGCAGGCCGGTGGCAAAAGCGTCCTGTTCGAAAGAGTCCAGGCCCAGCAGCGCACCAACACCCATTGAGCGCATGCCGGCCTGTGCGGCGCGCTGGGGCGCGTTGAGGCGAAAGGCGTAGTCGCGTTTGGGACCGGCAGGGTGCAGCCATCCATACAGCTCAGGAGCATAGGTTTCCTGAAACATGGTCATGCTGTCCACGCCCGCATCCACAAGCATGGCATACTCTTCGGTGGTGAGAGAGTACACCTCGATGCCTACAGAGGCGAACCAGGGCTTGATACGCCGGGCCACAGCGGCGATATATTCCGGCGAAGACAGGTGCCGCGCGTCGCCGGTAAGCAGCAGGATATGCTGAAAGCCGAGATCAGCCACGGCTTTGGCCTCGGCAGCGGCTTCATCCACGCTGAGGTGGCGGCGGGCCTGCTTGTTCTTGGCGTTGAAGCCACAGTAGCGGCACTGGTTTGTGCAGACGTCCGAAATGTAGAGCGGCGTGAAGATATGCACCGCCCGGCCGAAAAAGCGCAGGGTCAGCTCGTGGGCGCGCCGGGCCATCAGCTCCAGATGTGGGCTGGCCGCAGGGGAGAGCAGGGCCAGGAAGTCCTCGGGCTGAAGGATGTTTTTCTGCAGGGCGGAAAAGACGTGTTCCTCTGTAGCCGCCTGTACCGCATCAGTCCGGCGTTGCGCGGGCCATGCCTGCAAGATGTCCTGAAAAGTTTCCATCATTGCCTCCTCAGCGCAAAAAGCCCGTAAGAGGGGATGAGGCGTCGGCTCCGGCGGCCATGCCGCGCACATTTCCAAGCCCTGCAAGCCATGCGTTGCGTCCGGCCCGGACGGCTTCATCGAACGCGCGCGCCATGCCCACGGGATCATGGGCCGAAGCGATGGCAGTATTCACCAGGCAGGCGGCGGCCCCCATCTCCATGGCTTCGCAGGCTTGCGAAGGACGGCCGATGCCTGCGTCCACAATGATGGGCAGGTCTATTTCTTCAATAAGTATGGCGATCATTTCCTTGGTACGCAGCCCCCTGTTGGTGCCGATGGGTGATCCCAGCGGCATGACGGCAGCTGCTCCCGCTTCGGCGCAGGCGCGGGCCACGTACAGGTCGGCATTGATATAGGGCAGTACAGTAAAGCCTTCTTTGGCAAGAACTTCTGTGGCTTTCGCAGTTTCGTAGCCGTCGGGCAGCAGGTGGCGTGTGTCGGAGATGACTTCGATTTTTATCCAGTCGCCACAACCGGCTGCGCGGGCCAGGCGGGCCAGGCGCACGGCTTCTTCGGCGTTGCGGGCGCCCGAGGTATTGGGCAAAAGCCGCATGTGGCCGGGAATGTGTCCCATGATGCCCTGAGAGGCGTTGTGGTCCGGCGCTGTGGGGGCGGGCTTGTCCACCCGGCGCATGGCCACGGTAATGACCTCGGCTCCACTGGCTTCGGCCACTGCGGGGATAAGCCCGTCGGAACCGTATTTGCCCGTACCGATGAAAAGGCGGCTGCCAAGGCTGATGCCGCCCAGAACAAAGGGATCGCTGTTATTCATGACATTCTCCGCGCAAAGGCGCTGCTGAAGATTGGGTGCTGCTGCAAAACATTGCGATTCGCTGTTTTCAAAGGCCGTACCGCGGGGTGCCCATATGGGCCTTGCTGTGCCACGGGGCTGAAAGCGGCTCGTCAGTGCGGCAATATTTTGCAGGCGGGGAAGAAACGTTTGCGTCTGTTTCGCCGCAACGGCTGTTGTATGCGCAGCATGCTGCGCAAGCAGGCCGTTCGGCTGTGCACTACGGGTTAGCCGGGCAGGTTTTCACAATATGCACGCAGACAGTCAAAGATTTCTGATGGCAGGTTGCCCTAGCCACCGCCTACAAAATGCACAATCTCAAGTTTGTCACCTTGTTGCAGAAAGGTTTGCGCAAATGCCTCTCTGGCGAGGATGTGTCCGTTGCATTCCACCACCACCGTGTTGGCCTCATGCCCGCGTCCGGCCAGAAACTGGGCCACGCTGGCATTGGGAGTACAACTTTCTGTCTGCCCGTTGACCATAATGTTCATGCAGAACCTCCATAGCTTACAGAGCCTGTTTCGGGCTGCGGGCATGTGGCCTTTCAAGGACGCAAAAAAGCCCGCAGAACCAATACGGCTGCGGGCAAGCACAAACCTGTTTCCAGGCTGGCCAGCTTCCCTTCGTCGGCACTATCCGCGTCAGGTGCAGAATCGCGTTTTTTTGCGCAATTCTAGGGGTCAGGGCGCGTAAGCCCTTTCTCAGCCATGATGGCTCCCCCAGCCGGTTTTTTGAAGATAGACCCATGCCGGGAGGAATGCAAGCCCACCGGAAGAGCGACTGCGTGTCACGTGGGGCGGGCAGGCCAGCGATACAGGCGGCGCCGGAACCGGAAAGATAAAACAGTTCTTCGCTTTTGCGCAAAAAAGTACACCGGACAAAATTTTTATTTTGAAAAGACCGTGACACTCCCGTTGAAACATATATGTGTTCACGAATAGGAATCATTAATATTTTAGCGTGTTATAGCGTGATGCGTATCGGAGGCAGCCTGCCGCTGGCCTGCCGGGCAACATTCACTGCGTCGGCTGTGTGTAAAAAGTGCTCTGACCGACATGGACAGAGGCGTCTGAAGGGTGTAGCAGAAAAACAAGGAGTATGACTGAAGACATGTATTTCCTGGCTTGGATGCAGTTTTTGGTTTTATTGCTGGTGTTTTTCAGCGAATATTTCTTTGAGGAGGCCAGATTTATAAGCAACTGTTTTGGTGTGAAACACCATTGTCTGCGTATGCGTATCAAACTGCGCAGAATATGGCTTGTTGCCTGATCGATAAAGTCGATTCAAGCCCAGACGGGAGAATTTGCAATGGAAGCTCTTGAAAACATAAATGCCATAACCCTCGTGTTTGCGGCATTGTGCATCTTTGCCATTTCATACCGTATTTACGGCATCTTTTTGGCAAACAAGGTTTTGCGGCTGGATGCAAGCCGCAGTACGCCCTCGGTACGCTTTGCCGACGGGCACGACTATGTGAAAACCAATGAATATGTTCTGTACGGCCACCACTTTGCCGCCATTGCCGCGGCCGGGCCTCTTGTAGGCCCTGTGCTGGCCGCCCAGTTTGGTTATCTGCCGGGCGCCCTGTGGATTCTGGTGGGGTGTGTGCTTGGCGGCGCGGTTCATGACATGGTGGTTCTTTTTGCCTCCGTGCGTCATAAAGGCCAGAGCCTTGCGGCCATCGCCACCCGCGAAGTCGGGCCTGGCACGGGTACGGTGGCGGGTGTCGCGGTTCTGTGCATTCTTATTCTTACCCTGGCCGGTCTTTCTCTGGCCTGCATCAGCGCCATGCACAACGCGCCCTGGTCGCTGTTCATTGTGGTCATCACCATGCCCATTGCCATGATTATGGGCCTCATCATGCGCTACAAGAAGAACAGTGTGCTCTTTGCCAGCCTTCTTGGTCTGGTCTTGCTGGTTGTGGGCATTTTGAGCGGGCATGACCTGATGAAGCAGGATGTGCTTGGCTGGGCTTTTGACTGGGACAGAAACACTGTTGCCATCGCCATTGCCGTTTACGGCTTTTTTGCCTCGGTGCTGCCCGTATGGTTTTTGCTGGTGCCCCGTGATTACCTTTCTACCTATCTGAAGATCGGCACCATTCTCATGCTTACCGTGGGCATCATCTTTGTGCAGCCCACCATACTCATGCCGACCATTACACCCTTTATCAACGGTGGCGGCCCCGTTATCGGCGGCCCCGTCATGCCCTTCATCTTCATCACCATCGCCTGCGGGGCCATTTCGGGCTTCCACGCCATTATCGGCACAGGAACCACCCCCAAGATGATCGGCAACGAGCGTGACATTCTTTTTGTGGGCTACGGGGCCATGCTGACCGAAGGCTTTGTGGCCATGATGGCCCTGATCGCCGCCTGCACCTTGATGCCCGGCGACTATTTTGCCATCAACGCTGCTCCGGCCAAGTACGATGCCCTGCTGGCCGCCCACCCCAACCTGCATACCGTGGACCTGACATTTTTTGAAGAAAAGATCGGTCTGAACCTTCATGCCCGGCCCGGCGGTGCAGTGTCGCTGGCAGTAGGCATGGCCCATATTTTCCACAAGATCCCGTACATGGATCACCTGATGGCCTACTGGTACAACTTTGCCGTTATGTTTGAAGCGGTATTCATTCTTACCGCCATCGACTCCGGTACGCGCGTGGGCCGTTTCTTCCTGCAGGAAATGCTCGGCAAGGTTTATGCCCCGTTTGGCGACAAGAACTGGGTTCCGGGTATTGTCATTACCAGCCTGGCCTTCACCTCCATGTGGGGCTACCTGGTTTACACCGGCAACATCAGCAATATCTGGCCGCTCTTCGGCATGAGCAACCAGCTGCTGGCCGCCTGCGCCCTTATCGTCTGCACCAGCATGCTCTTGCGCATGAACAGGGGCAAGTACTGCCTGGTAACGGCCATCCCCGGCATCTTCATGACCGTGGTGACATTCTGGGCAGGCTACCTGCAGTTGACCACCGACTACATCCCCAACGGCAAGTACCTGCTGGCCGCCCTGGCTGCCCTTGTCATGGTGCTGATGGTCTTTGTCCTCGTGGGAACATTCCGCCGCTGGACAGAGCTGATGGGCATCAAGACGCTGGTTACGGATTCCTATGGAGAATCTGTCCGCGAGTTGGCAGAAGAATAGCTTCTGTTTCCTGATCCCGGGTTGTGAACAAGGCTCCGCTGCCTCGCAGCGGAGCCTTTTTTGAAGCAGCCGCTTTGCCTGTGAAAGCTGCCTGCCTGTGGAAAAATGGTTGGCATCGGCAAGACGCCAGGCGGAAACAACTTTTACAGTTTTATGATTATGAGTAATTTAAGCTAGATGAACAATGACAGGCAGTGCCCTGAAGGGATTTTTCAAAAATGTGCAATTCTGTGAAAAATATAACTTGCCAAGGGGTGCGAGGTTTGCTAGCTTGAGCGCACAAACAGTTTTTACCGGCAGCTTTTGTGCTGCCGGTATAGCCGTGCTGCATTGCTCCCACAAAAAGCGGAAGACCGGACCCAACCCCACCGGACTCCGCAGCGGCACGACCATAAAGCCGCCTGGCGGCTTATGACATGACAAGCGCCGGCTTCTGTCGGTGCAAGACATAGGCGGGCAAGCCCGCGCAACTGAGCCGGATTTGATGAGCGGGACCGCATTCCCGCGAGCGCCTGGGTGGCCTGTGCCGCCACAGCGCCTTCAAAATGCTGGCGCATCTGGACGGATCCCGGGACGGCATGGCCGGACCGCAGGGCGTACACTCCCGTACAGACTGCACAGCCCCGGTGAAGCTCAAGGTTCCTTGCAGACCCTGGGCGTCAACTGCTGGCTTGGATCAGACGCCAGAACCCCCGGTCAATTGTTGGCCGGGGGTTCTTGTTTGGTAAGGTGACGTGCCGTGTCTGGTGGCTTTTGCAAGCCTGCCGTGCAGGGGCTGCAGTAATATGCCGTCAGGGCGTCACTGTGCAGCCACGGTTCAGAGCATGCCCAGGGCAGCTCTGTGGAATTTTTTGGCCCGACCGGTTGCGCCGGGTGTTCTTTTTTATTCCGGCCCTGTGTCGCAGGGGCATGCCCCCTGGCTACCCTCTTTTCCTTGTTCTGGCCGAAGGGGCGCCCGACGCGAAACGTTTGACCTGGAGACTGCGCCTAGTCCAGGCCCATGGCCTTGCCGATTTTTTTGGCGGCCTTTTTGACTTTCTGTAGCGGGGTCTGCTCCCCTGCGGCTTCAAATTCGCGCAGCAGCTCTTCCTGTCGGGCCGAAAGGCGCGTGGGTGTGAGCACCTTGACCTCCACAAGCATGTCGCCGCGCTGCTTGCGGCCGGGGTAGGGCATGCCCTCGCCCGCCATGCGCAGCAGCGCGCCGCTTTGTACGCCCTTGGGAATGTCCAGGGGCATGGGACCGTCCAGGCCCGGAATTTCCACCCTGTGCCCCAGGGCAGCCTGCACAAAGCTGATCTCCTGGGTAAAGATAAGGTCCTGGCCTTGCCGCTGCCAGCGTTTGTCCTGTTCTACGGTGAGAACCACATACAGGTCGCCGGGGGGGCCGCCGTGTACACCGGGTTCGCCCTCGCCCCGCACCCGCAGGCGTGTTCCCGTGTCAACCCCGGCAGGCACGCGCACGACCAGTTCGCGAGTGTCGGTAACGATGCCTTCGCCCTTGCATTTGGGGCAACGCTTGCTGATGACGCGCCCGGTGCCTTCGCAGGACGGGCAGGGCATGGCGATCTGGAAAAAGCCCTGTGAACGGCGCACCTGGCCGGAGCCGTTGCAATGTCGGCAGGTCTCGGCCTTGCTGCCCGGGGCTGCGCCGCTGCCCTTGCAGTCGCCACAGGTGACGTGCTTGGGCAGGGAGAGGGTTATCTCATCACCGCGTGCGGCCTGAGAAAAAGTAATGGTGAGATTGTAGCGCAGGTCTGATCCGGCCATGGGCCGCGGCCCACGGGCAGAGGAAAAACCAAACAGGTCGCCGAAAATGTCGCTGAAGTGGGCGAAGATGTCTTCGTTGCTGCCGAAGCCGCCAGCCCCGCCCTGAACTCCGGCATGGCCGAAGCGGTCGTAGCGGGCGCGTTTTTCCGCGTCACGCAGGATTTCGTAAGCTTCCGCCGCCTGTTTGAATTTTTGTTCAGCCTCCTGATCGCCGGGGTTGTGGTCCGGGTGATATTTGAGGGCAAGCTTGCGGTAGGCCTTTTTGATCTCATCTTCACCGGCGCTGCGGCTGACGCCCAGCACCTCGTAGTAATCAAGCTCCATCATGGGTTCCGGTGGCTGCGTGCTTGTGCGCCTGGGTTAGAGGTTGTATCCGCAGGCGCGGCGGCCGCCTTATGGCAACCGCCGCGCGGAAATGTAGCTTTTTTCCAGTCTGCAACCGGGCCTGATGCCGTAAGGCTGATGTTCTGTATCCGGCTTTCGGCGAAAAAAGGTCTGCCTCGTATTGTTCACGGGCGTTCCGCTTTGCCGGTCCGGTGCAGCCCGCCTTGCGGCGTGTATTCCGGCGGACGCCTAGCCTTCGTTAACGGCCGCGGCCTGTTCTGCAGGAGGCGTGTAAAGAGCGTCGTCATCGGGCAGCACCTTGCCCGCAGCTATTTCACGCAGGGCGGTGACCACTTCCTTGTTGCGCGATTCCACAAGGGGTTCGTAACCTTCGCGGTATTGATGCACACGTTTGATAGCCATCTGCACCAGCAGAAAGCGGTTATCCACGCGCTCCTGGCAATCTTCAACAGTAATACGGGCCATACTGCCTCCGTAGTGTGAGCGGCCGGAGCCGCCAGTCTGTGGCGAAGTGCTTCGCCTCAGTTCGTTTTGGAATTAATACCGCCCGCCCGTTTGTAAAGGGGCCGGGCGCGGAATACGCCTGATTGCAGGCTTTGCCTGCTGAAATAAGATATGATATAGGCCGCCTCTGTACCTGTCAAGAGCCGGGAAAGCGGCCCGCAGCATAGACTATTGTTAAGGAGATTGCCAGCCATGAGCAGAGAAAAACGGTCTTTCGCGCAGGAAGTATGCGTGAAAAGCGCGGGCAAGGCCATGCAGATGACAGGCATGCTCTGGCCCGGCTGCCGGGTGGGAGTGGCGGCCTCCGGCGGGGTGGACAGCTTTGTATTGCTGAAAACGCTTAAAATACGCCAGGGAATCGTACCTTTTCGCTTTGAAATCATGGCCCTGCACCTTAATCCCGGCTTTGACGGCCAGAGTCACGCGGCGCTTTTGCCCTGGCTGGCGGCGCACGGCATTCCTGCTCATGTTGAGGTTACAAGCCACGGGCCTGACGCCCATTCAGAAAAAAACCTGCGCCGCTCGGCCTGTTTCCGCTGTGCCTGGCTGCGTCGCAAAAGACTGTTCGAGCTTTGCTCGCAGTACGGGCTTACCCATCTTGCCCTGGGACATAATGCCGAGGATCTGGTGGAAACGTTTTTCATGAACATCTGCCGCAACGGGCGTGTGGACGGCATGAGCATGAACGAGCCTTTTTTTGACGGCAAGTTACGGCTTATCCGCCCGCTCATGCTGGTGGAGAAAAAATACATACGTCAGGCGGCGCGGCAATGGGGCCTGCCCATATGGGCCAACGCCTGCCCCTCAGCCGGAAAGACAGCCAGAAGCGACATGGCCCAGACTCTTGAACATCTTTATGCCATCACAAAAGACGGCCGTCGCTGCGTGCTCAACGGCCTGACCCGCTGGCAACTCGATAAAAGCAGCGCGGCCGCGCGTGAGCGCGCGCAGGCAGACATGCGCGAAGGTGTGCAGGATGACGGCTGAGGGTGCGCGCGCCAATCGCATTGACAGGGCCGCCACAGCCCCCTAAAGTTGCTCCGCATGCTTTTCGGCAAATACCATATAGTCATATTCAAAGAAGGCCGTAGCGGCAGCCGTAATCTGCGGATGCGCGGCTGGTTCGGCTTTTCGGTCTGCGCGCTGGTGCTGGCCCTGGTGGTCTGCAATGTCTGGCTGCTTCAGGCGTGGCTTGAGTCACGCCATCTTGACGATGACCTTGAGAGCGCCCAGCGGGTGATCACCGAGCAGCGCCGCCAGCTTGTGAGCCTGGCCGAGCGCATATCCCAGGTGAGCCGCGACCTGCAGCGGGTGCAGGGGTTTGACTCCAAGCTTCGTATCATGATGAATATGGAAAAAGATCCCGCTGATGCAGGCGGAGGGCTTGATCTTGTGGGCGATTTTTCACGTTCCTACCTGCCGCTGCACCGGCAGGAGCTGGCAGCCCGCAAGATGCAGGATTTTCTCGAGCGCCTTTCGGAGTCTGCCCGGCTTGAAGAAGTGCGGCAGCAGGATCTTTTGCTGGCCCTGCGCGAAAATCGTGACGCGCTTTCTTCCATGCCGACCATCTGGCCCGTTGTGGGTTTTGTGTCTTCAAGTTTCGGGAGGCGCTCGTCGCCTTTTGGCGGGCGGGGGCAGTTCCACAAGGGGCTGGACATCACCAACCGCGTGGGTACGCCCATTGTGGCTCCGGCCCAGGGGCTGGTCATCCAGTCCGGTCACGATGGGGCCTACGGGCTGAGTATCGAAATCAATCATGGCGGCGGCATTATCACCAAGTACGGGCATATGCAGCGCTGTGCCGTACCCGCGGGCGTGTGGGTCAAGCGCGGGCAGGTCATCGGTTATGTGGGCATGAGCGGAAGAACCACCGGGCCGCACCTGCATTACGAGGTGCGCCTTAATGGGGTTCCCGTCAATCCCATGCGCTATATTCTGGACTGATCGCCCCCGTGCCGGTTTTTTGCGGGGCAAGCCCGCGGGTCTGCCCGGCAGGGTGCTTTGCCCGCACTGCTCGCAGGCAGGTAACGCAGGTTTGTGTCGCAAAAAAGCCGCCCCGGCTGGACAGCTGGAACGGCGGCCTTATATCCAGATACAGGGAGGACGACCTCCCCCCATCAGGGGCATCTGATCCGGGACGACCCGGCTCTGAAAAAAGGAGAGCCGAATGGCCTGGATTTTTTTGTTTTTTGCCGGTCTTCTCGAGGTTGTGTGGGCATACACTATGAAGCTGTCCGCCGGATTCACCAAGCCTCTTCCTTCCGTGCTCACCATTGTGGCCATGATTGCCAGCTTCGGTCTGCTGGCCGTAGCCATGAAAAGTCTGCCTCTGGGTACGGCCTACACCATCTGGACAGGCATCGGTGCTGTGGGGGCCTTTGTGCTCGGCATCATGGTGCTGGGCGAACCTGTAAGCGCCATGCGCGTGGGCGCGGCTGCCCTTATTGTGACCGGCCTTGTGCTCATGAAGCTTTCTTCCTGAGGCCGGGGCCAGCCCGCAATCAGGGCCTGTTTGCCACGTCCTGCTCCGTCTCCGGGGGGCACCCTTGCCTGCCTTGGTGCCGCCTTCCTGCCACCGCAGCAGGAAAAAGCACCGGACAGCAGTACGCCGGATAAGCACCTGCCGCAGTTGCCTAATGCCCTCCGCTGGAATATGGTCAACGGGTCTGTCTATGGAGTTAAGGACGTGCTGATAAACGCTCTTTTGCCCTTTGCCTGCGCCGGACCAGTCCCCGTGTGAAATGCCTGCCTGGCATAGATTTCGTTTCGCGCGGCCTGCGCCTCTGGAGTCAGCGTGCAGAGGGTTACTGATCAGCATTTCCCCAACCTTGGAATACCGGGCTGTGACATGAGTACGCCCGAAAACAGAGAGGGAGAAGGTAATGGCCAAGATTGGTGATATGGCGCTGGTGCTCAAACTGCTGGCTGGCCTGGTTGTGGGGGCCTTGCTTGGCTTTGTAGCCAATGAGAGCGTCATGAACGTGGTGGTTTCGGTGCGTCACATTCTGGGGCAGATCATTTTCTTTCTCGTGCCTCTGGTTATTGTGGGCTTTATCACCCCTGCCATCATCCGCCTGGGGCAGCAGGCCAGTAAAATCCTGCTGGTGGCCGTGCTGCTGGCCTACTCATCTTCTTTGGGGGCGGCGCTTTTTTCCACGTTTTCAGGCTATCTGATTATCCCGCATCTCACGGTGTCTTCTGCCACAGAAACGCTGCGCACGCTGCCCCAGATGGTGTTTCAGCTTGATATTCCGCCGCTTTTCAGTGTTATGAGCGCCCTGACCCTGGCCCTGCTTTTCGGTCTGGGCGTGGCCCTGACACAATCGGAAACCATGAGCAGGCTTTTTGCCGAACTTGAAAAGGTCGTCAGCTGGCTTATCAATAAGGTCATGATTCCCATCCTGCCTTTTTTCGTCGGTCTTTCGTTTATGGGGCTGGCCTATGAAGGCTCGCTTACCAGGCATCTGCCTGTATTTGTGTCTATGGTGGCCCTGGTCATCGTGGGGCAGTTTATCTGGCTTTCGGTTCTTTACGGCATTGGCGGCCTTGTTTCCCGGCGGAACCCCTCGCAGGTTTTCCGGCACTATCTGCCCGCCTACCTCACGGCTGTGGGCACCATGTCCAGCGCGGCCACCCTGCCCGTGGCGCTGGAATGCGCCCGCCGTTCGCCTGTGCTCAGCCGCACCATGGTGGAATTCATGATTCCTCTGGGGGCTACGGTGCATCTGTGCGGCTCTGTTCTGACAGAAACGTTCTTTGTCATGACCATCAGCCTTATACTTTACGGAACCCTGCCCTCTGTAGGGACCATGATTCTTTTCTGTGTGCTGCTCGGCATTTTTGCTGTGGGGGCTCCCGGCGTTCCGGGCGGCACGGTTGTGGCTTCGCTTGGCATTGTTACAGGTGTTCTTGGTTTTGACGCCACGGGCGTTGCCCTGCTTATCGCCATCTTTGCCTTGCAGGACAGCTTCGGCACGGCCTGCAACGTCACCGGCGACGGGGCGCTGGCCCTTATTCTTGAAGGTGTTTTCAACGACAACGGGCAACTGGGAGCGTTGCAGGCACCGTCAATGACGGAGCATTCATGAATCAGAACTGGCAGTCATTTATAGATTTGTTGCATGAAGAAGTAGTACCCGCGCTCGGCTGCACAGAGCCTGTGGCAGTGGCCCTTACCGCCGCACAGGCGGCGGAAACGCTGGGCCTTACGCCGGAAAGGCTTGAAGTCGAGGTCAGCGCCAATCTGCTCAAGAACGGCATGGGCGTCATGGTTCCCGGTACGGGAAGCATGGGACTGAGCATTGCCGCGGCTGCCGGCGCGCTTGGCGGCCGCAGCAGTCTGGGGCTTGAATGCCTGCGCCATATGGATGAGGCCCAGGTGGCGGCAGCCAAGGCCCTTGTGGAGGCCGGATGCGTGGAAATGAAGCTGGCGGACAATGACCTGCTGCTTTACTGCGCCGTGACGGCCCATGCGCAGGGGCACAGCGCCAGGGCCGAGCTTGTGGATAGCCATGCCAACATCACGCGGGTATGGCACGACGGCAAGCTTGTGTTCGCCAAGAAAGAGCAGGCGGAGAGCCAGGACGACCAGGCCCGCCCCTGGCCCCTGACCCTGGCGGGCATTTATGACTTTGCCGTGGGCGCTCCCATTGAGGATATATCGTTTATCCTCGAAGCGGCGCGTATGAACCGCACAGTGGCCGAGGAAGGGCTGAAAAGCCAGTACGGCCTTGCTGTGGGCAAAAGTATGGATACGCAGATCCGCCAGCGTATTCTGGCGGACGACATGGCCTCTTTTGCCGTCAAGCTCACTGCGGCCGCAGCCGATGCGCGCATGGCGGGCATCATGATGCCTGTCATGAGCAATTCCGGCAGCGGCAATCAGGGCATTACCTGCACGATGCCGGTGGTGGCTTGCGCCATTCGCCTGCAGATACGCGACGAAGCCCTTGCCCGCGCGCTTATCATGAGCCACCTTACGTCCATTCACGTCAAGCATCATCTGGGGCGGCTGTCCGCGCATTGCGGGGCCATGGTGGCCGGCACGGCTTCGGGGTGCGGTATAGCCATGCTGCTCGGCGGCGGCCTTAAAGAAATGGAAATGACCGTGCGCAACATGGTGGGCAATATGGCCGGCATGATTTGTGATGGCGCAAAAAGCTCCTGTGCGCTCAAGGTAGCCTCGGCCGTGGGTGCGGGCATACAGGCCGCCATGCTGGCCATGAGCGGGTCCGCAGTGCCGGGCAATGAAGGTATTGTGGATGATGACATTGAAGTCTGCATTGCCAATCTGGGACGTCTGGGGTCCACCGGCATGCGCGAGACCGACAAGGTTATTCTGGATATTATGCTGCACAAAAGCTGAGGGCTTTTTTACAGATGATCCTGTCCAAAACAGGAAAAAGGACCTTTGACGCGATCAGACGGGTAAAAGCATTGCGGCATGCATGTGCCGGTGTGCTTTCCGGACAGATGAACTTTTGCCTGGCAACGTAAGCGACTGTTTGAAACGTTTCCGGCACTGCAAGGCATGCAGTCTGTGCGGTGCCCTGACGCAAGCATGGCCCGGCCGCACAGGTTTTGCTCCGGTATACTAAAGAAGCGTACCCCGCTTGTGCGGAGTACGCTTCTTTTTCGTATTTCCTGCGTTACGGCAGGTTCGTAAACGGGTTTTTGCCAGAGGCGTCTCGCTGTGCCCGTGCGTGAGCATTTCTGCCTGCCGTGCCAGACCAGGCCAGAGCGCACTGTTGTTACAGCGCAGGCCTGCCGATGCCGGGCAGTGTCTGCTCCAGGCTGTGTCCAAGGGCCAGCACCTGCGTTTCTTCAAAAGGCTTGCCAATGATCTGCATGCCCACGGGCATGCCGCTTTTTGCCCCAAGGCCCACAGGCAAGGAGAGGCCCGGCAGGCCGGCCAGGTTCAGGGACAGGGTATAGGCGTCCATAAGGTAAATCTGCAGGGGATCAGCGGTGTTGCCGCCCAGGTCGCGCGCGGTCACGGGCGATACGGGAGCCAGCAGGGCATCGCACTGGCCGAGAGCCGCGAGCAGTTCATCACGGATAAGACGGCGCACCTGGGCGGCCTTGCGGTAGTAGGCATCGTAATAGCCGGATGACAGCACGTAGGCCCCAAGCATGATGCGGCGCTTGACTTCCGGCCCGAAGCCCTCGGTGCGGCTGTGTACATAGAGATCGTCAAGGTTTTTGATGTCTGCCGAGCGGTGGCCGAAGCGTACGCCGTCAAAGCGGGCCAGGTTTGAGCTGGCTTCGGCCATGGCGATAATGTAGTAGGTGGCAATGGCCGCATCCGTGTGGGGCAGGCTTACTTCCACCAGTTCCGCGCCCTGGTTTCTGGCGGCCTGTATGGCGGCCTCGCAGGCTGCCCGCACCTCGTCGCTCAGCCCCTGGCCGTAAAATTCCCTGGGAATGCCCAGGCGCGCGCCCTTGAGGGGCCGCGAAGACAGAGTCGCGGCATAGTCTTCTGCCGGGCGCGGATCGCAGGTATTGTCGCGTGAATCATATCCGGCAATGGCCGTCAGTACGCGGGCGCAGTCTTCCACACTACGTGTGAGGGGGCCGACCTGATCAAGGGACGAGCCATAGGCGATGACCCCGTAGCGCGAAACCCGCCCATATGTGGGCTTGAGGCCCACGCAGCCGCAGAAGGACGCAGGCTGGCGTATGGAGCCGCCGGTGTCGGTTCCCAGAGAAGCGAAGCACTGTCCGGCTGTTACCGACGCGGCGGAGCCGCCGCTGGACCCGCCCGGAACCTTGTTGAGGTTCCAGGGATTACGCGTGACCTTGAAGGCCGAGTTTTCCGTGCTGGAGCCCATGGCGAACTCGTCCAGGTTTGTTTTGCCCAGAATGACGGCCCCGGCTTCGTGCAGTTTTTGCACGGCAAAGGCATCGTAGAAGGGCGTATAGCCTTCAAGCATGCGCGAACCGGCCGTGGTGGGCATGCCCCTGGTGGAAAAGGCGTCCTTGAGCGTGACAGGTACACCCCACAGCGGCCGTGCGGCATCGGGGCCTTCGCTGTCCAGCGTGGTGGCACGGGCCAGCGCGTTTTCGGCATTCACGTAAAGCAGGGCGGCCAGATGCGGCTCTGTGGCGGTGATGCGGTCAAGGCAGGCCGTGGTGACATCCACCGCGCTCAGTTCTTTTTTTTGCAGGGCCTGGGCCACAGCCGTGAGAGAGAGGGAGCATATGTCGGTCATGGTATTCTCGAAAGTTCTGCTTGTAGTGTTGGCGTAAACGGAAACCTGCCCGCAGGATCTGCCTCGCACTGTTTTGCCCGTCGCCTGTGCCGCATTCGCATATTACTGCGGCGTAAGGCCGGAAGTGCCGGTAATGAAGGCAGCACCGCTGTGTACCTGGCTGTTGCGCGCTGCAAGGAGCGTTCTGACGGCTTTGAAAATAGATATTTCAAAGCTCGGATGCTCTAGACAATACGCGGAACCATAAAATATTCGCCGTCTGCCTCGGGAGCGTTTGCCAGCACATCCTGGCGTGTGCAGACATGGGCGGCCACGTCTTCGCGCGGGGCGGGCTGGTGCTGCGCAGGGCTGTACAGCGGCTCCGCCCGGCTGGTATCCACCTTGGCGAGCACATCCATATAGCCGAGGATGTCATCCAGTTGCCGGGCGAAAAGCGTTTGCTCTTCCTCACTGACAGTGAGGCGTGAGAGTTCGGCCATATGAGCCACTTCTTTCAAGCCGATACCTTTGTTCTGTGCCATGTTACGAGGTCCTTTGCCTTGTCCCGGAAGCACCGGGGCGGCGATTCCGGAGGGATGTTGTAAATTTTTCCGGCATGGCGCTGCGGGGCTGCCGGAGCGGGCGTCTGTGCCGCTGCCGGGCCGTTTCCGGATAATTTTTTGCCGTAACAGGTTCCGGCGAAACGCTGTTATCGGCTGCTCCCCGAGCGGCTATACCCACGCGGGGAGCAGTTTTTAAGATAGGGCAGCCCTACAGGCGCGACGGCAGGCTCAGCTTGTACGAGGGCCTGGGAGTCGTGCCGATGGGTTGCAGCGTCGGCTGCTGCCCGTCGGGCGCAAGGGGGTTGCCCTCCGCATCCACGGGCGGCAGACCCTGCATGCGCAGGGCGGATTGCTGCAGGATATTGCTGCGTGTCTGCCGGAATTCGTCTACGTTGACGGGAACCATGCCCGTGGGGGACACGCCGAAGATAAAGAGCTTCTGATGCGCCACGCCCGCGCTGTCCCAGGTGATGGGAGCCATACCCCAGACCATGTGTGAGGCGCGCTGCGCACGGGCGGTTATTTCCGGCGCGGTCAGACGTGAGGTCAGGCCGAGGCTGACGCTGAAACGGGCAAAATCGTACCCGAGGGCCGTCCAGAAGTCCGAACTCGAGGACTGGAGGGCGCGGGGGGCGTGGGTCGGATTCCAGGCGGCAGGAAAGACCGCCAGGGCGAATTTTTCAGGAGAATTGACCACCTTGCCGTACAGGCCCTGTTCCCACAGGGTCGTACCGAGCAGCACCAGGCGGTCTTCGCCGTTATAGAGCAGACTTGTGGTCAGCATGTCCATACTTTTCCACGAATCCGGCACAAAAAGCGCTTCAAAGGCGGTCTGGGGAACGGGGGTGCGGCTGCCTTCAGGTGTCTGGGCGTTGATGAGCGGCGCTGCGGCGGAACTCCACGATGTGGGATCGGACGGATTGTAGCCGGCCTTCTGGAGAGGCATGTTGCGTTTGTACAGGCTTTGTTCCAGCAGGCCGGTCATGCGCACGCCATAGGCATCGCTGGGGTAGAAGGCTCCGTAGCTGTGGATGTTCAGGCTGTCGGTGGCAAAGCCGACAAGGGCATCAATCTGGTCCTGCGGGCCGGGAAAAAAGCGCCATGCATGCGTACCTTCGTCACCCTGTTCCAGCGAGGGCAGAAAGGTGAAAAAAGCTTTCTTGTCCGTAGCGCCGGACTTGCGGGCCTGAGCGTAGCCGGATGCCTGCAGGGGGCCGCCCACCACAGCACAGGCGGCGGGCAGGGCGTTAATCTTCTGCAGCCAGTCCGAGGCTTCGGTGTTGATTATTTCAAGGCGCACGTTGACGCCGTTGGCGGCCATTTCTTTCTGGGCGATCTGCGCGCCCTGGCGGATCTTGTTGCCGATGGGCGCATATTGCCCGGACGCGGGCAGGGCCAGAGCCACGCAGGCTTCTGGCTTGGAGCTTTGAACGGGCGCGGGCGCTGGGCGCTGGCCTCCGCCAAAAGGCATCTTGCAGGCACTGAGGCAGCCGAGCAGCATGAGCAGCAGCAGGCCAAGCGTCATGCGCGCAAGGGGATGGCGACACGTTATGGCTGTACGCACTGTATCCTCCGGCAGGAGAGTTTTGGCACGGGCCGGATGGCCCCTTGCCCATAAAAAGCAAAAGGTCTGGCTCACAGGGAGCCAGACCTTTTTAGTACAGTGAAGGCATTGAGGCAAGTTCACCCGCATGCGGGCCGTTGTGCGGCCTGCTGCATACTGGAAAGGCGGGCGGTTTGCTTCGGGAGCCGGCCCCTGGCCCGCAACCGGCGAAGACTGTTGAGTCCGATGCGGTTTCGCGGCCATGCGGGGCTTGCCCTGTGCGCCTATTTTTTTACTTCGGTGTAGTCGGCGTCGACCACATCATCGGCCGCATTGCCCTGGGGCTGTCCTTCGGCGGCGCCCGCATCGGCCTGTGCGCCGGCTGCGCCGGTCTGCTGGGCCTGCTGCTGGTAAAGCTGCTCGGCCAGCTTGTGAGAGGCCTTGGCCAGCTCGTCCGTGGCGGTCTTGATGGCAGCGGCGTCTTCGCCTTCCATCAGTTTGCGCAGGTCGGCCATCTTGGTTTCAATGTCGCTCTTGACGGCGGCGTCAGCCTTGTCGCCCAGATCGGCCAGAGATTTTTCAGTGCCGTAGATGAGGCTGTCGGCATGGTTGCGGGCCTCAATAAGTTCCTGCTTTTTCTTGTCATCGGTGGCGTGGGCTTCAGCCTCGCGCACCAGCTTCTGGATGTCTTCTTCAGACAGGCCGGACGAAGCGGTGATCTTGATGGACTGTTCCTTGCCGGTGCCCATATCCTTGGCGGACACGTTGACGATACCGTTGGCGTCGATGTCAAAAGAGACCTCGATCTGCGGCACGCCGCGGGGCGCCGGGGGAATGCCCGCCAGGTCAAAGCGGGCCAGTGTCATGTTGTCCGCAGACATGGGGCGTTCGCCCTGGAGCACGTGGATGGACACCGAAGGCTGGTTGTCGGAGGCCGTGGTGAACACCTGACTCTTGCGCGTGGGAATGGTGGTGTTGCGCTCAATAAGCCTGGTGAATACGCCGCCCATGGTTTCAATGCCCAGGGAAAGCGGGGTCACGTCGAGCAGCAGCACGTCCTTCACGTCGCCGCTGAGGATGCCGCCCTGAATGGCAGCGCCCATGGCCACCACTTCGTCAGGGTTGACGGAGCGGTTGGGTTCCTTGCCGAAAAACTTGCCCACAACCTGCTGCACCAGGGGCATGCGGGTCATGCCGCCCACAAGGATGACTTCATCGATCTGGTCGGCGGTCATGCCGGCGTCGGCAAGCGCCTTCTTGCACGGCTCGGTGGTGCTTTCCACAAGGTCGCCCACCAGCGATTCCAGCTTGGCGCGGCTGATCTTGACGAGCATGTGCTTGGGACCGTTCTGGTCAGCGGTGATAAAGGGCAGATTGACCTCGGTTTCCATAGAGGTGGAAAGGTCTTTCTTGGCCTTTTCAGCGGCTTCTTTCAGGCGCTGCAGGGCCATGCTGTCCTTGGACAGGTCAATGCCGTTTTCCTTTTTGAACTCTTCCACCAGGAAGTTGATAACGCGCTGGTCGAAGTCTTCGCCGCCCAGGAACGTGTCACCGTTGGTGGCGCGCACTTCAACCACGTTGTCGCCCACTTCAAGAATGGAGATATCAAACGTGCCGCCGCCAAGGTCGAAGACGGCGATTTTTTCGTTGGCCTTCTTGTCGGCGCCATAAGCCAGCGAAGCGGCCGTAGGTTCGTTGATGATGCGCTTGACCTCAAGACCGGCAATGCGGCCCGCGTCCTTGGTGGCCTGGCGCTGCGCGTCATTGAAGTAGGCCGGCACGGTGATGACGGCTTCGGTGACGGTTTCGCCCAGGTAGGCTTCGGCATCAGCCTTGAGCTTGGCCAGTATCATGGCCGAAATTTCAGGAGAACTGTAGGTGCGCCCATCCACTTCAACGCCGGCATCGCCGTTGGGGGCCTTTACGATGGCGTAAGGGCTGTGCTCCTTCCAGCGGTCCACTTCGGGGCTGTCAAATTTGCGGCCCATAAGGCGCTTGATGGCAAAAATGGTGCGTGTGGGGTTGGTCACGGCCTGACGCTTGGCGATTTCGCCCACCAGGCGTTCCTTGTCAGTAAAGGCCACCACGGAAGGGGTGGTGCGGCCGCCTTCGGGGTTGGTGATGCATTTGGGGTCCTTGCCCTCCATAACATACACGCAGGAGTTGGTGGTACCCAGGTCAATACCGATAATCTTGGACATATGGTGATCCTCCTCGGGGAAAACTTGTCTTGTGCTTGGTCGCGCAGCGACCTGCCACGCTGTGCGTCTGCGGAGCGGCGCGCGCGTCAAATTCTGCGGACTGGCCTGCCAGCCGCCCCGTATATGTAAGTCCTTCTCGCGGGTCGTCCAGAGTCTGCCTGAAAAAAAACGACAAAAAAACTCTTTGTAATGAAAAAAAAATGTATTTCGGGTGTTTTTGAGATTGACCTTTCTTTCCCAAACTTGATAGTGATTTTTTTAACTACAATGTGTCACGGCAGACACAGACTATCAGGAGGAGATAGATGAACATCGGCAGACGTGATCTTATCTGCGGCCTTGGCGGGCTTGCGGTGGGCGGAGCTATGCTCGGCCTTGGTAGTGTTGAGGCCAGGGCTGCGGGGCAGGCGCAGCCTGCGTCGGGTCGCTTTGACCAGGTGGGCGGAGCCTTTGGCTGGAAGCCCCACAAGCTTGACCCCAAGGAATGCGCCCAGGTGGCCTATGACGGTTACTGGTACAAGGGCTTCGGCTGTGGGTTCGGCGCGTTTTACAGTATTGTCGGCCTGATGGGCGAAAAATACGGCGCGCCTTACAACCAGTTTCCCTTTGCCATGCTTGAAGCAAACAAGGGCGGCATTTCTGACTGGGGAACCATCTGTGGCGCTCTTTACGGTGCCGCTGCGACATTTTCGCTGTTCTGGGGCCGCAAGGAAGTGCACCCCATGGTCAACGAGCTGTTCCGCTGGTACGAAGTGACCAAGCTGCCCATTTTCAACCCCGGTGATGCAGCCCAGGGCGTCAAGGGCGATCTGCCCATGAGCGCTTCTGACTCTGTACTGTGCCACATTTCCGTGTCCAAGTGGTGTTATGAAAACAAGATCGAGGCTACCAGCAAGCAGCGCAGCGAGCGTTGTGGCCGTCTTACTGCAGACGCTGCCTTCAAGGCTGCCGAAATAATCAATACCAAGATCGATCAGGGCAAGGACTTCAAGAGCACCTTCCCCATGCAGGCGTCCGTCAGCAGTTGCGGCGAGTGCCATATGACCAAGGGCAATGACGCCAACTGGGCCAAGGGCATCATGGACTGCACCCCCTGCCACAGCGGCACGGCGGCAACGCAGAACAAGTTTGTCAATCATCCCTAAGTTATTGTGATATTATTCTTTGCCCGGGCCGTTGCAACAAAGGCCCGGACGGTTTCAGGCGGCCTGCTTTTTTATGGAAAGGTGGGCCGCCTGATGCTTTTTCATGGCGTTTTGCGCCGGGCATGCATGGCGGTGTAAGAGTTCACATGGAGCGAGAAGGATTCTTTATGCCGTGTTTGTTATAAATGGCTCAATGTCCTGTGCGGGCGCGGAAAAAGCCGCCGGATTGTGGTCCGGCGGCTTTTTCCGCGCCCGATGTCAAGGGCGTCGGGCTGCGAGGCTTGCATGGGGTACGCGCTGTGCGCGCCCGTGCAGCCTTACTGTTGTGTGTGATCTTCCTTGCGTATGGCGTCAAGAATGCCTGTGACAACGCTGACCTGACCGGCCATGTCGTTGACCTGGCGTGCCGCCATATCCATCGCTTCCGCAATGTGGGCGCTCAGGCTGTTGACTTCGGCTATATGCCGGTTGATTTCTTCCGAGGCGGCGGACTGCTCCGTAGCCGCGGCGGCAATGGCAGAAACCCGCGAGCTGGAATCCCCGGCCAGAGCTGAAATCTGCTCCAGCGACTGTCCTGACTCTTCGGCCATGCGACTCACCTCGTCAATGGCTGACACGGTATTGTTAACCGTGGTGGCGCTTTTGCCAGTGCCGTCCTGAATGGCGGCAATGGCGGTTTCCACCTCCTGGGTGGCACTCATGGTTTTTTCTGCCAGTTTACGCACTTCGTCGGCCACTACGGCAAAGCCACGCCCTGCCTCGCCTGCGCGGGCGGCCTCAATGGCTGCGTTGAGGGCGAGCAGGTTGGTCTGATCCGCAATGTCGCGGATAAGGGTGAGCACCGCACCGATATCCTTGGCCTGTTTGTCAAGACCGCCCATGTCACCCATGAGTCCGCTGGACTGCTGCTGCACGCTCTGCATGCTCTGGATGGTGCGCAGCACAATGCCCGCGCCTTCCTGGGCATGTCCCTGTACGGATGTTGCGGCCTTGGCGGCGCCTTCGGCATTATGGGCCACCTCAAGTACGGTGGCGTTCATTTCGTTCATGGCGGTGGCGGTTTCGGCCATGCGCCCGGCGGCAACGCCCGCCTTGTCACGCACGTCACCAAGTGAAGCATTGAGCGTGTCGGCCGCATGCTGCAGGTGCGCCACCACGTCTTCAAGCTGTGTGACGGTGTGCACTCTTGCCTTGTGCGCGGCCTCGGCGGCCTGTTTTTCAAGCATGACTTTTTCAGTGATATCTTCGCCTATTTCCACATGCCCAATGGTTTTGCCTTCTGCATCCTTCAAGTAGTCCAGCATGATCTGCATGGTCTTGCCGTTGGGCATGTGGTTGATGACCTTTTTATTGCCAAGGCGCAGCTGCTCGATGCCGCATTCGGGGGTATTGCAGATATTGCCTTGCTTTTCCGAGCAATGTTTGCCAACCACATCGTTTTGACATGTTTTATTCATGGTTTCGAGAGCATAGGTATTGCAGAATGTCCAGATCATGTCGTTGTCCGTAACGGAAACCGACATGGGCAGGGTGTTCAGTATGCCCTCGTACCAATGTGCCTGGCTTTCCAGCTTGGCGACCATGATGCGCAGTGACTCAGCCAGATGGCCCAGGCAGTCGGTGCGGTACACGTCAAGCCTGGCCTCTTGATGCCCGGCGGCGATGGCTTCGGCGTAGAGAACGCATTTGCGGATGGGCGCGAGCCTGCCGTTAATGAATATTGCGCCGACGACGCCCAGAATCGCAATGCTCCCCGCGCCGAACAGCAGGGCTTTCCACATGGCTGCGGCGCTCAGGCCGTCGCCCAGGGCAAGCTTGAAGCCGGTCAGCATGGCCGCACAGGCCAGCACAAGGGCAATGATGAAAAATACAGTAATGCGAAAGCTGAGGGTGAGATTCATAAGGGTTCTTCCTTAGATAGCCGCTCCCGAAGTCACAGGTGGCGGAAAATACGTTCAGGTGTACCCATGGCTGCGGTGCTGTGTCGCGCGGGTTCTGGTCCGCGGCTCCAGACCGACTGTGTTTGTGTGTCCAATGGCCGGGGTTGGGCTGTTCCGGACGGCCCGTCAATGCATGCTGTGTGACATATCCGCCCCCCTGTGCATGAAGTGCACCCGAAAGATGATCACGGCATTACCTGTTTATATAAAAATACGAGTTCTTTAGTCGTAAATAAAAAAAGCCATATTCGCAACTATCAATAGTAGTGCGATGAAATACACTTTCAAAAAATAACAAATCGCCTTGCTTATATCTTCGGATGATATGGAAAAAAGCTTATGGCAGATGAAAAAAAGCGCGAAGAGTGAAATTATCTACATTTTTTAAGGCAAGAAAAGCGGGCGGATATCATGCCGCCATCATGCGCTCATCGTGCGAACCCATGCGAACAAGGCAGAGCCGGGTTCCGCAGAAGAACCCGGCTCAGGCAGGAGCTGCAACATCGCTGCTTAGTTTTTTTAAAGGGAAAAGGCCGGTCAACCCAGCAGGGTGGTGAGCGCAATAACCAGACAAACCCCGAAAATACAGGAGAGAGAAGCGGCATTGCCATTGCCCGAGGCGTTGGCTTCAGGAATGACCTCTTCAAAGACCACATAGATCATGGCCCCTGCGGCAAAGGCCAGAGCCACGGGCAGAATGCCCGCAGTTACCCCTGCGGCCATGGCCCCCGGTATGGCCCCGATGGGGGCGGTCACGCCGGAGAGTACACCATAAAAGAAGGATTTTTTTGCTGAATAGCCTTCGGCCCGCAAGGCGGTGGATACTACCATACCCTCGGGCAGGTTTTGCAGCATGATGGACGCGGTAAGCACCAGGGCCGTGCTCATGCCGAGGCTTTCAATGCCTGTAGCCATGCCGCTTTCCGCAGCGGCTGCCCCATAACCTACCCCGATGGCCAGCCCTTCGGGAATATGGTGCAGGGCCATGGCCGTAACAAGCAGAACACTGCGCCGCCAGCGTGTCGAGATGCCCTCGGTGGTATCCTGTACAAGGTGCAGGTGGGGCAGAACACGGTCGAGCATTAGCAGAAAACCCGCGCCCAGCAGCAGCCCGAACACTACAGGGATGAAGCCCGTACGCCCCATGTGAGAGGTCAGTTCCATGGCCGGTTGCAGCAGGCCGAAGAAGGACGCGCCCAGCATCATGCCCCCGGCTGCGCCCAGAAGACAGTCCATGGCTTTGCGTGAAAATTCCCGCCGGGTAAATATGAATGCCGCGCCGAGGCTGACGGAAAGCCATGACAGCAGACCAGCCACAGTGGCTTGTGCCACGGGATGCTGGATAGCGGAAGAAACGGCCGGGTCCATCAGAACCTCCTGCAATGTGGGGATATCTATTGTCTGAATGTGCGCGGTGCGCGGTGCGCCGGTGCGCCATGCGCCTGTGCTGCCGTGGGCCAAGCCGTCCGGCAAACCTGCGCGTGGTGTCAGGGCCTGTTTATGCTGTCACCCCTGGTGTCTGTGTGAACACATTTTCACCATCTTCACCATCAGGGGGCAGCCGGCTTGAGGCCTTGGCGCAGGGTTTGCGCACAAAGGCGGCAGCGTCGTGCATGTGCCTGTTCCGCGCCGTGGTAAGGCGCAGTAACCTTGTGTATGCACATCCGTAATACCGGCTGTTCCGGGCAATTTCAAAGAAAGATTGCCCTGGCGGCTATGCGAGCGGGCGTTCGCGTGCAGGCGCAAGCGCCGTGACGTTGCGAATGTGCATTCGCAACGTTGATCTGCTTTAGAGGTCCTGCCGGTACTGAAGCGACTGTCGCAGGGTTTCTTTGTCCATATATTTGACTTCTGCGCCCAGGGGAATGCCTTGCGCCAGCCGCGAAATGCGCACATGCGGAAAACGCCCGGCCACCAGACGGCGGATGAACGTAGCAGTATTTTCCGCTTCCAGCGTAGCCCCGAGAGCCAGGATAAGCTCGGTCACCTCTCCCTCATCCAGCCGGCGCACCAGCCGGTCTGTATCGAGACCTTCAGCGTCCATCCGTTCCAGGGGGGCCAGCAGACCGCCGAGGATCATGTACTGCCCCCGGTAAAAGCCGCCTTCGTCCAGGGTAAGCATGCTGTCCCACTCGGTGACCAGGCAGAGCGTGTCGCGCGCGCGTTCGGCATCGGCACAGACCGGGCAGGGGTCTGTGGACGCAAGTCCGCCGCAGCGCGAGCACAGGTGCAGGTTGTCGCGCAGGTCATGGATGCCGCGCCCCAGGCGGCGGGTTTCGGCCTCCGGCCATTTGAGCAGGGCCATGGCCGCGCGCATGGCGGATTTGGGGCCAAGGCCCGGCAGGCGCGCGAGCTGCTCCACCAGGGCCTTGAGTGGTTCGGGAATACGTTTGTTCATGAACCTAGAAGAGGCCGGGCAGCTTGATGCCGCCGGAAATGTTGCTCATTTCGCGGTCCATGGTTTCACGGGCGATACGCCCCGCCTCATTGACGGCAGCCAGGATGAGGTCCTGCAGCATTTCCACATCGCCGCCTTCCAGGGCCTTGGGGTCAATGGTGATCTTGCGCAGTTCCTGCTTGCCGGAAACTTCGGCCTTGACCATGCCGCCGCCGCTGGTGGCCTCGTAACTGTGTTCGCCCATTTCCTGCTGGAGTTTGGCGATCTTGTTCTGCATGACCTGGGCCTGGCGCAGGATGTCATTCATGTTGCGCATATGTTTCTCCTTGAATATTCGAATTGTTGCATCAGAATGAAAGATTTTTGTCTTTCATTGCCGGGCCGTTGTGGGAGTTCTTTCGTCCGGTGGCCTTGCTGCGCCGTACAGTCCGCCTTCAGCGGCAGGCGGTTCCGGAGCCGAGAACCTGTTGTGCGAAATGTTCAAAGGAGTCTCCCTCCCGTGATTCCGCCCCTTCCAGCAAATCAAAAAAACAGTTGGGAATCTCTTTGAGCCTGAGATTTTTTTGTATGCACGGCGCACAGCCTTTATCATGCCTGGCCGGATGCAGCGGACAGTCCGTGTTTTTACAGGAACAGAACGCGCTTGATATGTTCACGGCAGGCCTCCCGAAGTCATGTGACGCATGGTGCGGCGGAATATCCCCGAAAACGGCGTTTCCCGCAAGTGCTTTCAGAAAAAACCGCTGCGGGCCGCCTTGCCGCGGGCAGCCCGGGTCGCCGGGCTGTTGCGGCTGTGAGCATGCCCTGTCGTCTTTTCTCTCCCCGTGGGGATGCGGCTAGTCTATGGGGCGGCAGCCTTTCAGCGAGGCGTTCAGCACCTCAAAGCATGGCTGCAGCTCTTCCTTGCGGCTGAACTCGGCAATAAGGTCCGCCTCCGGCCGGTGCGGCTTGGGGGCGATAATCTCTACCTGCGTTTCCGGCGCGCCATAGGCGGCCAGTGCGGCATACAGGGCTTTGGCCTGTTTTTCAAGCTGATGCAGCTGCGTTTCTGTTCTGGGCTGCAAACGCAGCGTACTGCCTTGCCAGTCCACCCCTATGCCGCGCAGTACGTAAGGAGCCGGAACGGGGCGCGAGGCAGCCTGTTCCGCCACGCAGAAATCGTAAAAATTCTGCCAGTTGCGGCTACGCCCGCCGGGGCTGGCCGGTGCTGCAGCCGGGGCGTCTTGTTGCGTCTGCCTGTCCCTGCGGTCCTGGCCTGTAGCACTTTGCCCGGAACTGTCCGTCCGCCTTGTGGCGTTCCGGCGGCCCGGCCAGTTTTGCGCAACCGGGCTTTCCGTCAGGGCGTCATCTTCGTAGGGCGCATAATCTTCGTCCTGGCCTGTCCAGGGTGCGCCGTCCATATCAGGGCCGGGGGCTTCCGTATGGGGTGTCTGCGCTGGCGCTCCGTCTTGGGGCGCGTCCGGCGGGGTGGAAAAGCCATTGCCTGGGGCGCGACGGTGAGCACTGTACGGGGGCGTTGTCCGGCCTTCGGCCCGCACGTCACGCTGGTCACTTGTATGGGATTTGTCCGGGTGGCGCCCCTGATTGCTGTGCGGACTGTTTTGGCCCCGGGTGAGATTTTCGTCCTGCCCGGACGGCTGGTTCCGGCTGTGGTCACAGGCTGGAGCAGGGTCGGGTGTTTCGGCCTCTTCGCCATCTGTGGTGGGGCGGGCGGCAGTGGTGGTGGCCCGTGGGCGGGCTGCGCTTTTGCCCATGCCCGAAGCGGCCGGGGCGTCGTCCGGCGTTCCGGCGTTGTGGCGGGCCGCTTCTGCTCCTGCGTGTGGCGGCTGCCCCGACCTGTATCCGCCATGCGGCATGCTGGAAGCGGGACCGGACGTGGAGCCGGAAGGCGGTTGGTTTGCGTCGGCCGGGGCCGCGCCTGGGGGACCCGCGGGCATCTGGTCCGGCGTTACCTGCCCAACGGGCAGCAGTTGCGGCAGCAGGGCCAGGTTAAGCAGCAGCAGTTCCAGGGCGGCTGCCGGTTCCGGGCTTTGCACGATGCCGCGCTGGGCGTCCAGCGTCATCTGCCATGCTGCATGCAGGTGGGCCGTGGAAAAACGCGGTGCTAGCCCCTGCCACAGGGCAGCCTCGTCAGCGGGCAGTTGCAGGCTGGAAGCCACTGCCGCGCCGCCTTGCCGCAAAAGAAAAAGATTGCGCAGGTTGCCGGCCAGTTCTCGCACGAAAAAGCCGATATCCACGCCCTGCTGCAATATCTGACGGCAGAGTCCGGCCACGGCGGGGCAGTCCTGCGCGTGCAGGGCCTCGAAAAGTTCAGCGAACATTTCCTGTCCGGCCAGGCCCAGCACCTGCCGCGTGGCGGCGGCTGTGAGTTGTTCGCCGCCCAGGGCCAGGGTCTGGTCCAGCAGGGACATGCTGTCGCGTACACTGCCCGCCGCGCGGCGGGCCAGCAGGCGTACGGCGCTGTCTTCAAAGGTGACATTTTCCTTGCGCAGCACACCGGAAAGGTGCTCGACCAGAGCGTCTTCGCTCAGGTGGCGGAACACGAAATGCTGGCAGCGGCTCACAATGGTCACGGGGAACTTGTGTGCCTCGGTGGTGGCAAAGATGAAGACCACGCGCTCCGGCGGCTCTTCAAGAGTTTTCAGCAGGGCGTTGAAGGCGTTGCGCGTGAGCATGTGGGCTTCGTCGATGATGAAGACCTTGTAACGGCCTTCCATGGCGGCGTAGCCGATGGTTTCGCGCAGCGAGCGGGCATCTTCCACACTGTTGTTGGACGCGCCGTCAATTTCCGTTACGTCCACGTGCACGCCCTGGGTGATCTTGCGGCACTGGGCACATTCGTTGCACGGTTCGGGACCGGGGGAATGCTCGCAATTGAGGGCCTTGGCGAAAATGCGGGCAATGGTGGTCTTGCCCACGCCGCGCGTACCGCTCAAAAGATAGGCCGCAGCGGGCCTGTCCTCGGCGGCGGCACGGGAAAGGACGGCTTTTACCATATCCTGTCCCGCCACCTGGGCAAAGGTCTGGGGGCGGTAGCGCGAGGCGAGGGAGAGATGCTTCATGATTTTCTGACGGCGCGCCCGGCGGGCCGGGCGCGCCTGTTGAGCTAGACTTTATAGTGGTGCAGCCAGCCGGCGTACTTGGGGTTCTGGCCCTTGACGATCTTGAAGTACTCGGTTTGCAGGTGCTTGGTCACAGGCCCGGCGTGTCCGGCGCCGATCTGGCGGTGGTCCATCTCGCGGATGGGGGTTATTTCCGCCGCGGTGCCGGTAAAGAACGCCTCGTCGGCAATATACATTTCGTCACGGGTGAACTGCTGTTCTTCCACCGTGTAGCCCAGGTCCTGGGCCAGCTTCATGACGGAGTCACGGGTGATGCCGCCGAGGATGGAGGTCCAGGGCGTGGTCTTGATGATGCCGTCGCGTACGATAAAGATATTTTCACCAGTGGCTTCAGACACATAGCCGCTGGTGTCCAGCATGACGGCCTCGTCATAGCCTTCGTCCTTGGCTTCCACCTTGGCAAGGATGGAGTTGATGTAGTTGCCTGCGGCCTTGGCCTTGGACATGCTGGTGTTCACATGGCTGCGGGCAAAGGTGCTGGTTTTGACGCGAATGCCCTTTTCCAGAGCTTCGGCGCCAAGATAGGCCCCCCAGGGCCAGGTGGCTACAATGGTCTGCACCGGATTGTTGCCGGGGTAGACGCCCATTTCGCCATAGCCCACGAAAGAAAGCGGACGCACATAGCCTTCGGCCAGTTTGTTGATTTCAAGCGTTTCCACGCAGGCTTTTACCAGCTCTTCTACGGTAAGAGTGAGGTTCATGCGTAGGATCTTGGCGGAGTTGAGCATACGCTTGCAGTGGTCTTCAAGGCGGAATATGGCGGACGTGCCGTCGGCACAGGCATAAGCCCGGATGCCCTCGAAAATGGCGCTGCCGTAATGCAGGGCATGGGTGAGCACGTGAACCTGGGCTTCGTCCCAGGGAACCATTTTTCCGTCAACCCAGATGTACTTCATCTTTTGCATGACTGTCCTCCGCAAGACTCATAAGTAGGGCGGCATCACTGGCGGCACACATGGCCGTCGAGTCCGCAAGAGAAAAAATTTACTGTAAAGCGCCCCATATGGCAAGCGCACTGACCGCGCGGCAGCGGGCCTTGAGCGGCGCGCGCCGCCTCCGGGCAAAGGTCTGGCCCTGGGGCGGCGCATGCCGTATGCTGGGCCTGCCTTTTTGCGCAATGAGGACAGATATGAAATACACAGACATGAAAAATACGGCAGATACTTCCGTATATTTGCTGGGAATCGATGCCGGAGGAACCCATACCGATGCGGTTTTGCTGATGGAGGACCCCGGGGGGCATCCGTCCGGCAGGGCGGACGCGTCGCCCGAAGGGCATGCCGCAGCTGCCCTGAACGCCGCTGACGACACACATGTGGCATACGCGCCCCATGTATCGGAACAGCCGGAAAAACAGGCTGTTCCGGGCGCGGCGTTGCCCCGTATGCGTATTCTGGCCGCTGCCAAAACGCCCACGCGGCATGATGATATGCCCGCGTCCATTGGCGAGGTGCTGGCGGCCCTGACAACCGCGCTGGACAGTGACCCGATCCTGGCCACCTCTGGCGGCGCGGCGCTGCTCGGGCGGGTGAGCCGGGTCACCCTTGGGGCTACGCTGGCTGTCAACGCCCTTGTGCAGGGCAAGGCTGATGCCGTGGGACTGGCCTTGTCTGCCGGGCCGGGGCTTGCTCCCGGCCGTTTTGCCCTGGGGCGGCATGTATGTGTAGTTCCCGGCGGTCTTGATCACAGGGGGGTTGAAGTCAGCCCGCTGGATGTTGCGGGCCTGGAGCGTCAGGCTGCCCTGTGGAAAGAGGAAGGCATCACCGCCGTGGCTTGCGTGAGCAAGTTTTCGCCGCGTAATCCGGCGCACGAGCAGGCCATGGCCCGGGCTGTGGCGCGCGCGTACGGCCCTTCCTTGCGCCGGGATGCACCCTCGGACCGCGTACCGGAGGCAGAACCAGCCGTGCCGGGCATTACTGAGGGGCACAGGCTTTCCGGCCGTCTCAGCTTTCCGCGGCGTATCGCCACCGCCTATTTCAACGCTGCCGTGCAGCGCCTGCACGTCAGTTTTCTGGAGGCCGCGGAGAGCGCCCTTGCCCGGGCCGGAGTATCCGCCGCGGTGCGCCTGCTCAAGGCTGACGGCGGGGCCGTGCCGCTGAGCCTTTCACGGCAGGAGCCGGTGCAGTCCATCCTTTCCGGCCCGGCAGCCAGCGTTATGGGCGTGCTGGCTTTGTGTCCGGCCGCGTGCCAGGGCTGCGGGCTGCTGCTGGATATGGGCGGCACCACCACAGACATGGCCCTTGTGGCGGACGGCTCCCCGGTGGTGGACAGGGACGGCATGGTCCTTCAGGGACGGCGTACGCTGGTGCGCGCGCTGGCTTCGGTTTCCATCGGCGTGGGTGGTGATTCGCTTGTCAGCGTCGAGGGCAGCGGCCATGAGGCCGTAGTGCGCGTGGGACCGCTGCGGCAGGGACCTGCCGTGGCCTTTGGCGGCAGCCTGCCAACCCTGCTGGATGCCCTCAACACACTGCACAGCCAACCCTGTTCCGGGTTGGAAAATTTAACGGAAAACCCGGCGGCCAACGCGGCAGAAAATCCGGCAGCAAGCGGCGCTGCGGCACAGGCCACCGCACAACTTGCAAAAACAGCAGGGGATGTGGCTGCTTCGGTGGAGAGCATGGGGCATCTGGCTCGGCGGCACGGCCTTGCACCCCAGGTTCTGGCCCGCAAGGCTGTGGACGACGCCCTCGCCCGGATAGTTGCAGCTGCCCATGAACTGGTAGAGGACATCAACGCCCGTCCCATTTATACCCTTGCGGGGCTGAAGGCGCTGCGTCAGGCGCGGCCCCTGCACGCCTGGCTCATGGGCGGCCCGGCAGACTGCATGAGAACGCACCTGGCCGCTGCGCTGGGCCTGCCCGTAAAATGCCCGCCCCACGCCGCGGTGGCCAATGCCGTGGGCGCGGCCCTGACCCTGCCCACGGATTCGCTGGAAGTTTACGCAGATACCGGCCGCGGCATTCTGCGCGTTCCGGCTCTGGACCTGACGGAAAATATCCACCGGGGCTACAGTCTGGACGCCCTTGGTGAACGCGCCCGTGATCTGCTGCTGGAAAAGCTCGAACGGGGCGGAGCGCACGGGGCCGCAGTGGAGATCACCGGAGCAGAATCGTTCGCCACGCTGGACGACAGCGGCCGCAGCAGCCGGGACATGCGCGTGGTCTGTCAGGCTGTGCCGGGACTGGCTGGCCGGGTGGTCCAGAGCCATTAATGTCTGAAATGCGCTCATGCTCTCTGTTTGGTGCGCCAGTGGGTGGCAGCGGCGAACCTGCTTGCCACCTGGCTGACCCCTGCCCGCCTTGTCATTGCGGCTGTCTGCTGCCGTCTGCCCCTAGTGGTTGCTGCTGCCCGCGGTCTGCTTTTGATGCCGATTCGCGATGCCTGTTTCCAGTGTCTGGCGCCGCGCACCGCAGCGTGGTGGCCGATGGCCGGTGGTAATGGCCCCTTGAAAAGCATTGCCATACGCCCTACTATCACGCTCCCCAAAAAACGTCCGCACAGCAGAGGGGCCGGGCCGCCATGCCGGGGTGCCACCTTGCGGTCCGGGCAAAAACAGTGCGGAAACCGCCGAGGTTTTCGCCCGCCGGAAGCGCCGCCGTATTTCGGCGGCCTGCGGCATATGCGCCGAAATGGAAAAAGCATGCAGATAGTTCTTTACGAGCCGGAAATACCCCCCAATACGGGCAATGTGGCCCGCTTGTGCGCAGCCACGGGCGTAACGCTCAATCTTATAGAGCCGCTGGGCTTCAAGCTTGAAGACCGCTACCTCAAACGCGCGGGGCTGGACTACTGGCCCAATGTGCGCTTGCAGGTCTGGCCCTGCTGGAGTGACTTTACGCGGGAGGCTCTGGCGGATGGGCGCGCGGGGCGGCTGGTATTCACCTCGGCAAAGAGCGCCGGGGGCAGTGTGCCGGTACACCATTTTGCCTTTGATCCTGATGACTTTCTGGTTTTCGGTCCGGAAACGCGCGGCCTGCCGCAGGAAATTCTGGAACTTTCGCCGCACAGGGTGCGCATTCCCATGCTGGAAGGGCGCGTGCGCAGCATCAACCTGTCCACAGCGGCGGGTATTGTGCTTTATGCGGCCCTGGCATGCACTGGCCTTATGGAGGACTGGGCGTGAGCCTGGGTCACGGGTTTTCCCTGGTATTTCCCTGGTCTGTGTGGGAATGCTGGTGGCTGGCCCCTCTGGCCCTTGTTCTGGATTTGTGGCTTGGCGATCCTGCTTTGCCCTGGCGGCATCCTGTCTGCATTGTGGGCAGGTTTCTGGACGCTCTGGAAGGCCCTGCGCGGTGCTTTATGGCGACCGGCGCGGCAGAAAAACAGCGTTTGCGCGGCCGCCTTGCCGGGGCGGCGGCCCTGGCCGTGCTGACGTTCTGTACGGGACTGGCCGCCTGGAGCCTGACATCGCTGCCGTTGTTGGCCCTGCCGCTGGCGGTATACCTGGGCTGGTCCGGCCTTGCCATGGGCAGCCTGCTGCAAACCGGGCGCACTGTGCTGGAACGTGTGGAACATGCGCCCGTGCCTGAAGCCCGTGAGGCACTCTCCTGGCTCGTCAGTCGCGAGACCGGCAGCATGGATCGACCGCTCATGCGCAAGACGCTGGCCGATACCCTTTCTGAAAATCTCACAGACGCTTTTACCGCGCCTTTTTTCTGGCTGCTGGTTGGCGGCCCTGTAGCCCTGTGGTGCTATAAGGCCGTCAGCACCACGGATTCCATGTGGGGCTACACCACTGACAAGTGGCGCTGGCTCGGCTGGGCCGGAGCGCGGGCTGACGACGCCCTGGCCTTTATTCCGGCCCGCCTGGCTGCGCTGAGTACGGCGCTGGCCCATGTGCTGGCCTGTCTGTGCGCGCGGCTTGCCGGCGCTTTCGGCCGCCGGTGCGTGCGGGTAGCGGCCCGCCAGCCTTTGCAGCGCCTCATCCGTTGCGCGGCCAGGCTTCCGGCATGGCCGGGGCGCTGGCCCGGCCTTGGCGTGGTGGCCCGTCAGGCCGTGGGCATGCCCAGTCCCAATTCCGGCTGGTCCATGACGGCCTGCGCCTGGCTGTGCTGGGCGCGCATGGCAGGGCCGTCGGTCTATTTTGGAGTGCTGACGCCCAAGCCCTGGCTTGGACCGTCGCCAGAGGATGAGGAACGTCGCGGCCTTTCGGCAGCATGGGATGTTTCCCGCCTGTCGGCCCTGTGCTCCCTGCTGTGGTGGAGCGCCCTGTGTGGTGGCCTGGCCCTCTGGCTTACGGCTCTTTTGCTGCTTTCTGGCACAGTGTGGGCGTGACAGTACCCTGTGCGATATTGCCCGGGCGACTGCGTGATGCTTTTCCCGCCAGAAGCGCACGCGTGATGCATATGCGCGGCTGAACGGCGGAGCTGGTGCCGTAACAACCTTGAAAGGCCCTGTTTTCAGAGTTCCAATGCTTTAATTGCTGAGGCGATTGTCATGATGATAGCGGTTTTGTACGCCACGTGTCTGCTGGTGGGCTTTCTGGTGGGAATAACCGGAGTGGGCGGCATTCTTATTCCTCCGGCGCTTATCCTTTTCAGCGGGCAGGAAACCCATATGGCTATGGGTACGGCGCTGGCCTCTTTTCTGCCCGTGGGGCTTGTAGGCACAATCATGTACCGCCGTCTGGGACATGTGGACTGGCATATGGCGCTGCCCTACATGCTGGGCAGTCTTGCTGCCTGGCCCGGCGCGCTGCTTAACGCATGGCTGCCTGCCGGGCCGCTGGTGGCCCTTTTGGCCGGCATCATCATTTTTGCGGGCCTGTGCGCCCTGCGGCCGCCGCGGCCGGGCAGCGGCAGCGCATTCTGGCAGAGCAGGCGCGGCTTTTTCTGCATCGGCGCAGTGACGGGGCTTATGGCCGGGCTTACAGGAGCGGGCGGCCCGGTGCTTTCCATTCCCTGGATGATCATGGCGGGTGTTTCACCCATGACGGCTGTGGGCCTTGCCATGCCCTATCAGGTGACCACGGCCCTGTTCGGCACTATCGGCAACATGTCTGACGGGCATGTGGATTTTACCATCTTGCCGTATATCTGCGGTATGGCCCTGGCGGGTCTGTTTGCCGGGGTGGCTGTTGCCAGGCGTATTCCAACGGAATTGCTAAGAAAGCTTATCGGCGGCCTGTGCTGCGGGCTGGGACTGTTTTTGTTCTTGCGCCTGATATGCAGTTAACGTAAAAAATGTCATGAATATCGCCTCCGTGTTTATCAGCCGCCCGGTCGCCACGGTGCTGCTCATGCTCGGCATGCTTTTTTTCGGCATAACGGGCTATAAAAACCTGCCTGTCAACCATCTGCCCAATGTGGACTTTCCTACCATCCAGGTCATGGCCGACCTTGCGGGAGCCGACCCGGAAACCATGGCCGCTTCCGTAGCCACGCCGCTGGAAAAGGAATTTTTTACCATTGCGGGCATTGACTCCATTTCATCGGTCAACTCCACGGGCCGTACCCGCATTACCATCCAGTTCGCCCTGGACCGCAATATTGACGCGGCGGCTCTGGACGTGCAGTCGGCCATTGGCCTTGCCCAGCGGCGCATGCCAGCCAACATGACCACGCCGCCGAGCTTTCGCAAAGTGAACCCGGCCGACATGCCTATCCTGTACCTGCGTGTGTCGTCGCCCACTCTGCCGCTGTATGCTCTTAACGAATATGCCGATACCCTTATCGGCCAGCGTCTTTCCATGGTGGAAGGCGTGGCTCAGGTGGTGGTGTACGGGCAAAAGAAATATGCCGTGCGGGTGCAGCTTGACCCGGATGAGCTGGCCTCGCGCGGGCTTGGCATTGACGAGGTTGCCGATGCCGTGGCCGCTGCCAACAGCATGCTGCCCACCGGCTCTCTGGAAGGCGCGCAGCGGGCCAGTGCCATCAAGTCCTCGGGCCAGCTGCTCAATGCCCGCGCCTTTCAGGATACGGTGGTGGCCTACCGCAACGGCGCGCCGGTACGGCTGCGCGACCTCGGGCAGGTGGTGGACAGCGTAAAGCAGGACAAGCAGCTTACCTGGGGTAACGGCGGCTCACCCGGCATCACCCTGGCTGTGGAGCGCCAGCCGGGAACCAATACCGTGCAGGTGGTGGACTCCATCCGCAAGCTTTTGCCGGGCCTTGAGCGTCAGTTGCCGCCGTCCGTTGCGCTGGAAGTTTTTTACGACCGCTCCGATTCCATCCGCCACTCTGTGGCGGATGTTAAGTTTACTTTGGTGCTTACGGTTTTTCTGGTGGTGCTGGTCATTTTTGTTTTTCTGCGTAACCTGCCCGCCACCATAATTCCCAGCCTGGCCCTGCCCATGTCGGTCATTTCCACGTTTGCCGTCATGGCGGTGCTTGGCTACAGCCTGGACAACCTTTCGCTCATGGCCCTGACTCTGGCCGTGGGCTTTGTGGTGGATGACGCCATCGTCATGCTCGAAAATATCGTGCGCCACCAGGAGATGGGCAAGGATCCGCTTACGGCGGCCTATGATGGGTCGGCGGAAATCGGCTTCACCATCGTGTCCATGACGGTTTCGCTGGCGGCGGTGTTCATTCCCGTGCTGTTTATGGGCGGCATTGTGGGCCGTTTGTTCAGAGAGTTTGCTGTAGTCATCATTACGGCCATTCTGGCGTCGGGCGTGGTATCGCTTACGCTCACGCCCATGCTGTGCGCCTACTTTCTGAAGGCGCGGGGCGCGCACGCCGTGGGACGCACCGCCGGACAGGGCTTTTACGGCTTGCTTGAGCGCGGCTTTGACCGCCTGAACAGCCTGTACGCGCGTTCGCTGGATGTGGTGCTGCGCCACCGCCTGAAGACGCTCATGGCCTCCCTGTTCTTGCTGGCGCTCACCGGGTGGCTGGGGGCTGTCATGCCCAAGGGTTTTCTGCCCGTGGAGGATATGGGTATGCTGGTGGCCAGCACCGAGGCCGAGCAGGGCGTGTCATACGAGGGTATGGTGAGCGCACAGCGCAGCCTTGACCCTCTGCTGGAAAAAAATTCCCACCTGGCCGTGTACAACTCCATCGTGGGCATTGTGGGCGGCAGCCCGAGCATGAATAACGGCATACTGCTCATGCCGCTCAAGCCGCACGACCAGCGCCCCGGCATCGAGCAGGTGGCCGAGCAGCTGCGGCGTGAACTGAATATTTCTCCCTCGTTGAGGGTTTTTGTGCGTGTGCCGCCGGCCATCAATATCGGCGGGCGTTCTTCAAAGGCTCTTTACCAGTACACGCTTTCCGGACCGGATATGGAAGCCCTGTACGACAGCGCCCAGGAAGTGGAAGAGGCCCTGCGCGCCCTGCCGCAGGTGCAGGACGTGAACAGCGACCTGCAACTGAAAAATCCCGAACTGCGCGTTACCATTGACCGTAACCGTGCGGCGGCGCTGGGCGTAAGCCCGCACCAGATAGAGCTGGCCCTGCAATCGGCCTACGGGTCGCGCGAAATTTCAACAATCTACGCGCCAACCAACGACTATACGGTTTTTGTGGAACTGCAAAAGAAATTCCAGCAGGGCAGCTCGGCCCTGTCACGCCTGTACGTGCGCGCGGCAGACGGCAATCTTGTGCCACTGGACACCCTGGTAAAAATGGAGCCGGGCGTCGGTCCCATTGCCGTGAACCACAACGGCCAGTTTCCGGCAGTGACCATTTCTTACAACCTGCGGCCCGGGGTATCTCTGGGGCAGGGCGTGGCCGCCGTGGAGGCCGTTGCCAGGCCGCTGCTGCCGGATACGGTCACTGCCGAATCGCAGGGCACGGCGCAGGCCTTTCAAAGCTCGCTGACGGGCATGGGCTGGCTGCTGGTGCTGGCGATTGTGGTCATCTACCTGGTGCTGGGCATTCTGTATGAAAGCTTCATCCATCCTCTGACCATTCTTTCGGGCCTGCCTTCAGCGGGTTTCGGCGCGCTGGCTACCCTGTGGCTGTTCGGCATGGACCTGAACCTGTATGGCTTTGTGGGCGTTATCATGCTGTTGGGCATTGTGAAGAAGAACGCCATCATGATGCTGGACTTCGCCCTTGAAGCGCAGCGCCATAATCCCGACATGGAGCCGCTTGAGGCCATTACGCGCGGTTGCCATGTGCGTTTCAGGCCTATCATGATGACCACGGTGGCGGCGCTTATGGGCGCGCTGCCCATTGCCATAGGCATCGGGGCCGGGGCCGAGGCACGGCGTCCTCTGGGGCTGGCTGTGGTCGGGGGACTTTGCTTTTCGCAGATCGTCACGCTCTATATCACTCCTGTGTACTATTATTATATGGAAAAGATGTCGCGCTCACTGGGCAGGCGGTGGGGCGGCCGTTTCAGGCGGCCCAGGGCGGACGCGCCGGAGCTTGCCGCAAAGGACTGAAGCGGGTACACAGCGCGAAGCGCCCATAGAAATTTTTGCTGCGTGCTCCAAGCGCGCGGCGTCCGGTAAAAACAGCATCCGCCCGCGCCTTGCGCATTGTGTACCGGCGGCATGAAAGCCCGGCGGCATGCCGCAATGGAGACCGCATGATTTCACAAGATATGTCCTCACCCCTTGAAGCTCCTGTCTGCCGTCGTTGCGGCATGTGCTGTCTGCGTGGCGGCCCCACCCTCATGCAGGCGGATCTGCCGCGCCTCACAGGAGGTGTACTTACCCTTGAGACGCTTATATGCCTGCGCGCGGGGGAGTGGGCGCGTGACGATGCGCGGGGCGAGCTGCGCCCGCTTGACCGGGAGTGCATCAAGGTGGCAGGGCTTGGCGGCCAGGCACACCCCTGGCGTTGCCGTTTTTACCGCGACGCTTCGGGCTGCGCCATTTACGCCCACCGCCCGGTGCAGTGCTCGGCTCTGTTCTGCATGAATACGGACCCGCTGGAAGACCTGCTGGCCCGCGAGCCTCTGCTTGACCGCGCAAAGGCTCTGGAGGCGCTGGCCTCTCTGGCGCATATACCAGGTTTTTACGGAATGCCCGATGGGACCCGCGCCCTTCTGCCCGACCTTGTGACCGCCCACGAAGAGCAGAATCCCGTGGCTCCCGTACTTGAGGCTGCGGTGCGTCTTGGCTTCGCGCCCAAGGGGGCGAGCGGCGTAACCGGGGAAGAGACCACGATGGAAGAGAGCGAACGCCAAAACCTGCTGGACGGTATCAGCAAGGCCGTGCGCACAGAGGCGGCTTTTCGCGATCTGTGTGTGGAGCGCGCAGGCATACCCGCCGCCATGCTGCCTTTTCTTTTGGGGCGGCCCATGGCCGATCTGCTGGCCGAGGTCGGGCTGCGCCCGGCGGCTACGACCCCGGAGCGGTCTCTGCTGTAAGGTGCATGCGGCGGCAGCGTCGCGCGAGTTTCACCGTAGCAGCCAGCCCGGTGTATACCCGCTTTCTGTGCGGCGGATCATGCGATTACTGCGCGACGGAGCGTCAAGCCTTTTCCGGCCGGTAACCGCTTGTGCCGGGGCATGCCGGAGCCTCCGGCACAGGGCCTGGGAGCTGCCGCGCTTGGTTGACAGAAGGCCGTCACGGTCCTACCTTACATAAATTATAATATTCACAGCCCGCGCCACGGGCCAAACGAAGGAAGCATCATGCCATTGTGCAGCATTGAGGAAGCCGTTGCCGATATCAAACAGGGCAAAATGGTCATTCTTGTGGACGACGAAGGCCGGGAGAATGAAGGCGACCTGACCATGGCCGCGGAATTTGTCACCCCCGAGGCCATCAACTTTATGGCTAAATACGGGCGGGGCCTTATCTGCCTGCCTATGTCGCCGGAGATGATCGACCGGCTTGACCTGCCCCTTATGACGCAGCGCAACGGCTCGCGTTTCGGCACCAACTTCACCATTTCCATTGAGGCCCGCGAGGGCGTTACCACGGGTATTTCCGCTGCGGACCGTGCCACCACCATTCTGGCCGCCGTTGGCGATGATGTGCGCCCCGATGACCTTGTGACGCCGGGGCATGTTTTTCCCCTGCGCGCCAAAGCCGGGGGTGTACTTTCGCGCGCAGGGCAGACCGAAGGCGGCGTGGACCTGTCGAAACTGGCCGGGCTGAAGCCCGCCTCGGTTATCTGCGAGATCATGCGGGATGACGGAACAATGGCCCGCATGCCCGATCTGGAAACTTTTGCTGAAGAGCACGGTCTCAAGATTGTGGCCGTCAAGGATATCATCCGCCACCGCCTCAACCGGGGGCAGGTATCTGTGCGCAATGTGGCCAAGGCCCATCTGCCCACGAGGTTCGGTGATTTCACGGTATATGCCTATGAAAGCGAAACCGAGCAGGGTACGCATCTGGCTCTGGTCAAGGGCGACCTCTCCGGGCCGGAGCCTGTGCTTGCCCGCGTACACAGCGAATGCCTCACGGGCGATGCCCTGGGATCGCTGCGTTGCGATTGCGGTGGTCAACTCGGCGCGGCCCTGCGGCAGATAGAAAAAGAAGGGCGCGGCGCGCTGCTGTATATGCGCCAGGAAGGACGCGGCATAGGCCTTGCCAATAAAATACGCGCCTATGCTCTTCAGGACGAAGGCTACGACACCGTAGAAGCCAACCGCAAGCTGGGCTTTCCCCCGGATCTGCGGGATTACGGAACCGGCGCGCAGATGCTGGTTGACCTGGGCATACACAAGGTGCGTCTGCTGACCAACAATCCCAAAAAAATTGTGGGGCTTTCCGGTTACGGCATCGAAATTGTCGAAAGAGTGCCCATTGAAATGGACGCCTGCCCTGAAAATGAGCACTACCTGCGCACCAAGAAAGAAAAAATGCAGCATATGCTGCACTGCTCCTGCTGCCGTTAAGGGCTTCTTTTCCGGTTTTGCCATTGGGTATGCCGGACAATTCATTGCCGTCAGGCCAGGCAAGCGGCCTGGCGGCAGTAAGTTGCGAGGGGGCTATGCCGCCTGCCGCGGCTGTATTCCAGGCTTCCCGGTGTGGAGCCGCAGGGTTTTCGGGTGCTGCTGCCGGCAGCATTGTGGGAGACTGCTTTTTTGAGCATGTCGGCTTTGCGAACAGGGGTTCCCAAAGCTGCAAGACGCTCACTATGGCGTTTATCCGCACAGATCACTGTGCCTGCGCCTCTGTGGCGGACGGCTGTGTGTGCAGCCGTCAGGGCGATTCCAACGTGAAATTGCCCTAAAAAAACAGGACCGCCCTTTGACCCCGGCGTGCCGCCCTGATGCTCAGGCCGGCACGGGGCAGCGGTTCATACTTCAGGGAGTACTGCATGACCGTAAAGGAAAAGATTGTGGCTCAGGGCGCGCTGTTGTGGCGTTTTCTGGGTTTTTTCCAGCCGCCCCTGTTGCGCTGTATCCATGCCGCCGTGATCGCATTTGTACTTTTGCAGTTCCTGACCAGCATGGTCATGGTGGTGACTGTGGAAGGCCCCTCGGGCCTGGCCTGGATACACATCATCTCAGGCATGGCCCTGTGCCTGCTGGGTATCGCCCTTGTGACGCTCAGCATCAGAAAGCGCGGCTTGCGCAACTTTTTCCCCTACCTGTGGGGCGATATGGAGCAGCTTGGCAAGGATATGCGCGCTGCGGCACAGTTCAAGATGGTTGGTCCCCGCCCCAAAGGCCTGCCCGCATGTATCCAGGGCCTTGGCATGGGAGCGCTGCTGCTGGCTGTGTTTACCGGCCTGTGGTGGTTTGACGACTGGAGCAATGACCGCCTTGGTCTTACCGCCCTGAGCGTACACAAGTTTTTTGCCTGGGCTATGGTTGCCTATCTTGCAGGACACGGCGGCATGGCGCTGGCCCATTTTGCCATATGGCAGAAAAAGACGGCGCCCAAGAAATAGCGCTTAGCGCACGTTGGCAAGAATAGAGCGCATTTTATGCGTGAAATGCTTTGTGGGGGAGGGAACCTTTTACAAAAGGTTCCCTCCCCCACGCCCCCACCCCCTAAGGCATTTATTTCTGTTGTAATCTGCCCCTAACGCTGCACGAGAGTGTAGCGCCTGACCTGAGACGAAAAACCCAAACGCCGCAAGCCCGGTATGTCCAAAGACATGCCGGGCTTGCGGCGTTTGGGCCGGAAATCCGCGAAAGGTGTTGATCTGATGTAAGAATCTTGAATAAAAAGACGTTTGTCTTTTTTGCACAGGTAGAAATATTTACAATGCAGCGATTTTACAGTGTTTATTTTTTCAAGGTTGCCCCAAACGGCTCCTTTGTTTCTATAAAATCCGCGCCAGCCGGGCGTTTTACATGACTGAACCAGTCCAGTCTTACAGGATATTGCGCGTGAGCCATGCTCTCTCCCAAATCGCAATCGCGTAAATAAGGAGGGTATATGGCGGCAACTACCGGCAAAAGTAACGGACACTTGGGCATCAGTCATCCTTTCGGGGCCAGGCACGGCACACCTGTGGCGGGCAGGGGAACGAACGAGCGCAGCAGTCATTGGCAGACAGAATGTACGGGACGAAAAAAGACCCGCTGGCACAGCCCTTGCCCGTGTCGCCGGACGCGCCGCTGCAAGAGCGCATGTACGCTGAAAGCGTGTCCGACGTGGTGGAGCGGCATGCCGCGAAAACGCATGACCTGAAGCCCTTTGGCTTACATCTTGAAGCGGAGGTTCCCTACGAAATTCTGCAAAAGCACAACGATACGAAACCGCTGATAAGCCCCTGGTGCTTCCGTAGCTGATCTGCTGAAGGGTGGACTTTCTTTCGCCCTTCAGTAGGCTTCGCCTCACATGCCAAATATGGCGAGCATCAGAATTAAAAAGGTGGGTTCGAGGACAAGCACCAGAAAAAAGACACAGAGGGGAATCTTCAGCAAAGCGGTGTAGCCGTTCATGCGGTCAAAAAAGAACAGGGAAAAGGGCAGGGCCATCAGCGCGGACTTGAAGGCTGTGACGAGCAGTCGTAGGTAGATACGGGCCGAATACTCAAGGTTCAGCATGGTTTGCAACTGTGTTATTTCATTGCGTGAAGGGTCTGCGCTAAGAAAGGCCGCAAAGGCCAGGCAGTATATAGGCAAGGAGGTGGCAAGGCCAAAACCCCTCAGAAAGACCAGACAGCCTGCAAAGCCGTACAGGAAGGTGAAGACTGCATAGGGGCTGGAGCCATGCATCACCCACCACCAGTTGAGCATAGCAATAAGGCACAGGGGCCATGCACGTTCTATAACAATCCCTATGAATGTGCTCATTTTTTCCAGAGTCATGCCAGTCTCCATTGTTTCGGCTTCCGGCTTTGACGGCGATATTTTTATAGCAATACTGCGGCACTGGCACAAGAATTGGACGCGCATGGGCGCGGTTCACGCATGGCCCTCTTGCCGGGGCCTTTGGGTGTTGCATGGAGTCTTTTTACTTGAAGCCAGGGTGATGTCTGGAGGCGCTGCTTTTGGGATTTTCGTTTCAGGTCAGGAGAATTCCTGTAACAGATTGAAGCAGGAATAAAGGTTTTAGGATGTGGGGGAGGGACCCTTTTGCAAAAGGGTCCCTCCCCCACAAAGCTCTTCACCGTAAAAATGCTCTGTGGGGTCCCTCCCCACAGAGCATTTCAAAGTAAATTGTCTTCGGCACTGCCCTAGTAGTCTTCTTCCTTCATTTCCGGCGGCACGGCCACAGCAGTGGTAATAATGCGCCTGCGGGATGGGGCCGCCGGAGGGGTTGCTGCGGCGCGGCGCTGCGGCGGCTCGGGCAGGGCGTTATACAAGGCCCAGAAGGCCGGGTACAGGCCGGTCATGACGCCGGGGTTGCCGAGCTTCTGGTGCTGTTTTGCACAAGCTGCCAAAGCAAGGGCCATAGCCCATGCGGGCGTGGGGGCGTTCCACGCGGTCTTGGTTTCAGGTTGTGCTGTTTTGCACAATCTGCCGCTTTCGTCCTGTTCGAGGCCCACGGAGTGCAGGAAGCTTCCTACCTCGTGCATGTCCGTACCTTGGGGCAACGGCGGCAGCACTGTCTGCCCGCCGCGCAGGGCAGCGCACGCGGCCAGACCCACAACCAGAGGCGACCAGTCCGCGGGCAGGTCCGCAGGCAGGGCAGATATGCTGAATGCCTTGAGCGGAGCCGTATTTTGCGCGTTGAGTTCTTCGCCTTCCTTGCCATTCTGCTGCTGCAGGTCAAGGCCCAGGTCGCGCAGGATGCGCCATCCGGCTTCGGCTGCGGGCCACTGGGGCCACTGCCCGGCAAGGCGTGTTTCGCCGCCCAGCACCAGGGGCAAGGCCAGCAGAAAGAGCGCCAGTTCCGGTTCAACGGGCAGTTGTGGTTGCGCGGGAATATTCAGCTTTGTCGGATGGATGCGCACAACGCCGCCGTCCACGGCCACATCTGCTCCGGCTGCCCGCAGGATGGGCAAAGTACGGGCCAGTATGGTTTTTTGGGCCGGGTGCCCGCTGATATCCATGGCCAGGCTGTGTTCATAGCCGGGCGCTGCCAGCAGAATGCCTTCGGCCAGTTCGGCGGGCGTATCTGCAGGCATGGTTACAGCGTCGGGGAGGATGCCGGAGCTTTCAAGCCGCGCAGGCAGGCCATCGCTCTTGGGGACCACATGCACAAGGCGCGCGCCCATAGTGGGCAGAAAGTGGCGGACGGAGGAAAGGTCGGCCAGTTTCAGACCGGACTCGCCCGCGAATTTCGCCCGTGATGGGCGTCCCAGATAGTGCCCCAGCAGCAGAAAGAAGTTCCACGCGCTGTCGCCCACATAAAGCACCTTGTCGGGTGCGCCCAGGGGAACAGCGGGTCTTGCGGTGACGCCTTCGTCCTCGCGGGTGAGGGCCGCTCCGGCCTGGTTGAGCATTTTTACACAGTCCACAACGGGGTCGTTCATGAGGCTTGGGCTGAGCCGCAGGGGCTGCCCTGTGGCGGCGGCCAGCATGAGCCACGCGCGTGTGGCGCGGCAGGCCAGAGGAGCCTGCATGCGCAGGCGCACGGCCTTGGCCGGCGGGGCCAGGTTGAACGCCATACGCTTGTCGGTGCCTTCGCGGGGGCTGTCGGCCAGGGACTGGCCGACGTCGGCGGAGCCACCCTCATGCCCTTCGCCATCGGGCCTTTCCTGCCGCTCGCTTACAGGGCGGGGTTGAAATTCCACTTCCTGCATAAGAGAAAAAAAATGGCCCGAGAGGCGGGCGTCGCGACTGATACGGGCCACTGCGGCCTCCCACGATTCACGCAGTATTTTTTCCTCGGCGGCGTCCATGCGTGGCTTGTCGCCGCGCATGCGCGTCAGGATATTATGGCGCCGCAGCAGGAGGCGTAAAATGTCGCGGTCAATTTCGCAAACGGTTTCGCGCAAGGGGCGGCGCGGACGTGCCTCGCCCTGGCCCCGGAAGTCACGTTTTTCGCGGTTGTCCCGGGGGGGCCGCGGGCCGCGCGGGTCGTTCGAATGGTCAGTCATGCTCTTTCCTGTGGGAAAATAGGAGGGAGGGGGTGATTAAATCCCTTTTCGTTGTGTGGAATTGCAGGGGTTTGCTGCAAATACGCAGCAAATCTGCGCCACAGTCTTTCTTTCTCTGCGCAAACGTGTTAGCTTGAAATGACTTCTCTTGCAAGGGTATGCTCGCGAGGACTCTGTTTGGGGAAGGTTTGAATAGGGGATTAGAACTTTTTTCACAAGAACCTTATCTAGCTGAATTTTATTGGAAAAGCCTGTTCGGCGATGTAATGTTTCCACGAAATTTTGCAGAGGGGGCTTGACTCGGACGCCAAGTGCTTGTTACTAATTGCGCAAGCCATTCGCCCAAACGTTTAAGCGAAGGCGCTCGGCTAACCCCGGCGTGTCGGTCTTTCCCGTCGCGCCACGCCGAACCCGGCGGGTTTTTCAAACACTTTTACTGAGTTGGAGGATACGTATGCCGACTTATGTCGATCCGTCCAAATGTGACGGCTGCAAGGGTGGCGAAAAGACGGCTTGCATGTACATTTGCCCCAACGACCTCATGATCCTCGATCCCGAGGAAATGAAGGCCTACAACCAGGAACCCGACGCCTGCTGGGAATGCTATTCCTGCGTGAAGATCTGCCCCCAGGGCGCCATTACGGCCCGCCCCTACGCTGACTTCGCTCCCATGGGCGGAACCTGTATCCCCATGCGGTCGGCAGACTCCATTATGTGGACGGTTCAGTTCCGTAACGGCAATGTAAAGCGTTTCAAGTTCCCCATTCGCACCACTCCGGAAGGTTCCATCAAGCCTTTTGAAGGTTTCCCCGAAGGCGGCAACATCGAAGACGAACTTCTGTTCACCGAAAAGGCCCTGGTTACCCCCAAGGAAGCTCTCGGCAAGAAGTTTGAAATGCTGGAAGCCGACAAGGTTCTTACTTGCATGGAACACGGCCGTTAGGTCTTTGCAACCGCTAGTGCGATAAGGAGATACCATTATGCCTATGATTCCCGTAAAGGAAGCGATAAAGGGCGTAGCCATTGCCGAACCCGAAGTTAAAGAACATGCGGTTGACCTGCTCATCGTGGGCGGCGGCATGGGATCCTGCGGCACCGCTTTTGAAGCTGTCCGCTGGGGCGAAAAGCACGGCCTGAAAATTCTGCTTTGCGACAAGGCTTCCCTCGAGCGCTCCGGCGCCGTGGCCCAGGGCCTTTCCGCCATCAACACCTATCTGGGTGAAAACAGCGCCGACGACTACGTGCGCATGGTCCGCACCGACCTTATGGGCCTCGTGCGCGAAGACCTTATCTTCGACTGCGGCCGCCACGTTGACGACTCCGTGCACCTGTTTGAAGACTGGGGCCTGCCCTGCTGGATCAAGGGTGAAGACGGCCACAACATGAACGGCGCCGCCGCCAAGGCCGCCGGCAAGAGCCTGCGCAAGGGCGACGCCCCCGTGCGTTCCGGCCGTTGGCAGATCATGATCAACGGTGAATCCTACAAGTGCATCGTGGCCGAAGCTGCCAAGAATGCCCTGGGTGAAGACCGCATCATGGAGCGCATCTTTATCGTGAAGCTGCTGCTCGACAAAAATACTCCCAACCGCATCGCGGGCGCCGTGGGCTTTAACCTGCGCGCCAACGAAGTGCACATCTTCAAAGCCAACACCATCATGGTGGCCGCCGGCGGCGCGGTGAACGTGTACCGCCCCCGTTCCACCGGTGAAGGCATGGGTCGCGCCTGGTATCCCGTATGGAACGCCGGCTCCACCTACACCATGTGTGCCCAGGTCGGCGCTGAAATGACCATGATGGAAAACCGCTTCGTGCCCGCCCGCTTCAAGGACGGTTACGGCCCCGTGGGCGCGTGGTTCCTGCTCTTCAAGGCCAAAGCCACCAACAGCAAGGGCGAAGACTACTGCGTGACCAACCGTGCCATGCTGAAGCCCTACGAAGACCGCGGCTACGCCAAGGGCCATGTCATCCCGACCTGCCTGCGTAACCACATGATGCTTCGCGAAATGCGCGAAGGCCGCGGCCCCATCTATATGGACACCAAGACCGCCCTGCAGACCACCTTCGCCACGTTGAACGAAGAACAGCAGAAGGAACTTGAGTCCGAAGCCTGGGAAGACTTCCTCGACATGTGCGTTGGCCAGGCCAACCTGTGGGCCTGCACCAATACCGCCCCTGAAGAGCGCGGTTCCGAAATCATGCCCACCGAACCCTATCTGCTCGGTTCCCACTCCGGTTGCTGCGGCATCTGGGTGTCCGGTCCCGACGAAGAATGGGTGCCTGAAGACTATAAGGTGCGTGCGGCCAACGGCAAGGTCTACAACCGCATGACCACCGTTGAGGGCCTGTTTACCTGCGCCGACGGCGTGGGCGCTTCCGGCCACAAGTTCTCTTCCGGTTCGCATGCTGAAGGCCGTATCGCCGGCAAGCAGATGGTGCGCTGGTGCCTTGACCACAAGGACTTCAAGCCCGAGTTCAAGGAAACCGCCGATGAACTGAAGAAGCTCATCTACCGTCCGTACTACAACTTCATGGCCGGCAAGGACGCCTCCACCGACCCTGTGGTGAACCCCAACTACATCACGCCCAAGAACTTCATGATGCGTCTTGTGAAGTGCACCGACGAATACGGCGGCGGCGTGAGCACCTACTACACCACCTCCAAGGCTCTGCTCGACACG